>Ga0209628_10000304_pt1 | contig 29674 bp, 24 predicted proteins | sample TergutCu122P4_FD_187285 | JGI IMG/M metagenome (GOLD analysis project Ga0209628, IMG submission 187285) | Cubitermes ugandensis P4 segment gut microbial communities from Kakamega Forest, Kenya - Cu122 P4 (SPAdes) (version 2) | ecosystem: Host-associated > Arthropoda: Insects > Digestive system...
CAAGCATATTGATAGCACCGGAAACAGAGGTCTTTACCGTCTGAATGGCGTCAAACTGGTAATGAACGGGCGATGCGGGACAAGCCAAATTGTAGATTTCATCAATTTCCACATAATATGGAAAGCAAACATCGTGGCGAACCGCCTCAAAGTACGGGTTGCTCAACAGATGAGCAATGTTTTGTTTGGCACCGGTAAAATAGTTGTCCAAACAGATTACCTCGTTACCCTCGTTCAACAGGCGTTCACACAAGTGAGAGCCAATAAAACCGGAACCCCCGGTTACTAAAATTTTTTTCTTAATCATATTTTTTTCATATTAAATCTCCATAAGGTAAGTTTTTTATATAACCTTCCATAAAATTCCAATCTGGCAAGCCGTCTTTTGTTGTCGGTAATGGAATAATTGTGTTTTTTTGATTTTTTATAATTGCAGGTCTTCCGTAGTCGTATTTGTAAGCGTTTTTGCGCCACACGCTTTTTATGAATAAGGCAATGTATTTATTTAATTCAAAGTTTTTAGGTTTTAAAACGGCTATGTGGTCGCCTGTTGAAAATTCATAATCGTGATAAAAACATAAACCAGACAACGAAGTTTCAATAGTTAAAACATTGGCTGGTGCCATTTTGAAATCATAAAAACCCGAAAGTCCATTGTTTTTTTCTGTTCGAGTTACATACGGATAATTACCGTTGCCATATTTATTTATCAAAGTTTCTACATTAACAGAACCAACACCATATATATCAAAAAGTGAATCTAATTTATATTCTTTCCAACTACTCATATCAATCGGCTGATATGTTCTTTTGTTTTTGGAATCAATCTTAATTCCTTGATTGTTACTAAAATAATTTCCAATCGCCTCAAAAACTTCCATTTCGGTAATGTCCGAAAATAATATATCTAAATCTTTTTTTGCTTGGAAAATCATATAATCAGATATTGATTTTATAAAGTCCTCTTCGCAGAGCGTTGAATAGTCGGTTTTACTGTGTGCATAAATTGTCCATTCGTCTTTTGGTTTTATTTTTGTGCGAACAAGAATAATATCATCTGGCGAAGAAGTTGGTTTTAATGCTGTTAATAATTGATTTTCTTTTTCAGCCCAACGATTATAAACATCAGTTCTACCTTGATTTTTGGCAAGTACAAAACCGTCATCTCTCAAGTCATAAAAAGTTACTTCGTCTGTTTGATAATTGAAACTTCTGTTTGTTTCAAAAACAGCAATCGCCGTATGTGTAGAGGCATTGGGTTGAAATAAATCGCCCGGCATATTGATTACATATTTTAAAGTATGTTTTTTCAAGATTGCCTCACGAATATTGTCTTCTTTAAAATAAGTGGAAAGCGGGGCAATTATAACTCCAAACCTTGAACAGTTATCTAATAATTTTACCAAAAAAGTTATCTCTTTCGGCGTGGGGTCTGTTTTGTTTTCTTGTCCGCTATAAGGCGGATTGATAAAACCAACTGTTGCTTTAAAATTGTCTAATTCCTCCTGTGCTTTTGGGTTGTTTATAGAATCGTAATTAAAAATTGACGATTTGCCGTCTCCTCGAAACAACATATTTGAGATAGCACAAATATACATTGTCGGGTTAAGTTCAAAGCCAAGTAATTGTTCTTCTTTCACTTTTTTAACTGCATTTTCTTTGTCTGTCCTATCGCTGTTATTGATTTTATTGACTAAAGCATTCATTCCTGCTATCAAAAATGCACCTGTTCCGCAACAAATATCCACAATTTTATCGTTGTCTTTTAAATCAATCAATTTGGTAAATAATGTGGTTATATGTCTCGGTGTCAGAACTATTCCTTTTTTTACATTTGAGACACCTGCGTATTTCAAAAATTCTTCGTAGAATTTTCCTATAATATCATAATTTGAGTTTGTTGCAAATTGGTTGTTAAACAGAGGAATTACTGCTGTTTCCAATTCAACCAAAATATCTTTTAAAATACTTGTGTTGTTAAGTGTTTGGTCAATAGACAAAAAAGCCAATTCTGCTTTTAATGCTTCTAATTTTTCATCGGGAATACCTTCTGTTTTTAAAACTTTTTTTACTGTATCAAGAACATTTGTAATAATTGTTGCTGGCTGATATGTCTTGTAATGGTCAGGAAAGTCGTTTACATACTCCTCCGAATTTTGTTTGTGCAGACAAACCATAAGTGCCGAAAGCAGCACGGGGCGTTTTTGAGAATCAACGCTACGCAATAAGTTGTTTATTTTTTTACTCGAACTGCTTACTATTGAAATTGCGTTTTCTTCGTCCAAAGAATTGAACAGTGCCAAAAACTGTTCTTCGGTCATAAAATTGGTTACCTGACCAAGCGGCACAATTTTTTCTTGCCTTGTGTCAATCGTGTAACAGTTAAATTTATGCTGATATTCTAACGACAAATCGCCACTAACAGCAATACCGAGTATTTTCCAATTATCAAAAAAGTTTTTAAGTTGTGAGGTTAAATTTGTATTAAAAAATCTGCTTAAATACCATTTTATACCACTAATCGCACCTTTTTCTTTGTCGGGGTTATCGTGGTCTTTGATAGAGGGTTTTTCTTCTACCAGCACAAGAAATTTTTTGCGAGAATTGACATAAATTCTGTCGGGAAAACCTTGATTTCCGTTTTCTTTTTTTGAGGCACGGCTCAACACTTGACTAATTTCGGTTGTCAATTTAGTTGCCGTCTGACTGTCGTCCCAATCAGCAACATTGTAGCCCAATGATTGTAATTTTTGGGTTACACTTGGCGTTATATTTTTGTCTTTTCTGGGCATGGCAAATATATTTTACAATATGCAAAGTTACAAAAATTTATTTATAAACCTTTTTTAAAATTTCTTCGCTTTCAAGTCCTTGTCGGAAGATTATTTTTTGGAAAAATGATTTTAAAAAGCCGATGCCATACGCCGTGATTTGTATAAATGATGCCCAAAGAGATAAAAATGCGGTCTTTATCTTTTTTGTTTTAATTAATGCGTCTGCAAAAAGCAAAAGCGTATAAACGGCAGGCAAAACAAGCCAAAACGGAGTGCAAAATATTGATAACAAGATAATTATAAAAAACCCAACAAGTAAAACCGCAGGTGCGGTATGCACAAGTTTTAATGAGTTTTTGTGCAAAATAGCAAGATTTATTCGTCCTGCGCCGAAGTTTTGCACCTGCTTGAAAAACTTTTTGAAACTCACGCGCCGTTTGTGATAAACAAAAACATCTTGATAGAGCGTTGTGCGGAAACCCGCATCAGTAATCCGAATTGACAAATCAATATCTTCGCCGAACATATTTTTGAAACCGCCGACCTTTTCAAACACCGCCCGCGAAAAACCCATATTAAATGTGCGCGGCTTGAACTTCTCCATCTGATTTTTGCCGCCGCGAATGCCGCCTGTGGTCAAAAACGAGGTCATTGCAAAGTTTATCGCCTTTTGCACATCGCTAAAACTTTCGTGTGCCGCATCCGGTCCGCCAAAGCAATCGCTGTAATTTTCCGTTAAGTTTTTTTCGAGACATTCAAAATAGTTTGGCGGCAAAATACAGTCGGAATCAAAAAAAACGAAATAATCGCCCGTTGTGCGTTCTATTCCGTAGTTGCGCGTTTCACTCCTGCCCGAATTTGGTTTGAAAAAATATTTCAACGTAAATTTACCTTCATACTCTTTACAGACATCTTCGCACGGCAAACTCGAACCGTCCTCTATAATTATCAATTCAAAATTTTTAACCGTCTGTTTTTCAAGCGATTGCAAAAGTTCCGCCACTTCGTCAGGGCGGTTATAAACAGGAACTATGATGGAGAATTTGGGCATTTTCGTAGGAGTTAGGAGTTAGGAGTTAGGAGTTAGGAGTTAAAAAAAATACTTATTCCTAATTCCTAACTCCTAATTCCTCATTTTACAACCATTTCCATAATTATTTGCAAGGGAACTTCTATTCCGCTTGTGGTCATAACCATTTTCATATCGGCGTTGAAAGTTGAAGATATTGTCCAACCTGTCTGTAAATCAATCATATAAGTGCCTGTTGCTTTGGCGTCTTGCATTTTTACATTTACATTTTGATCTCCCTCTTTAACATCAAAATCCATTGAATAGTATGAAACAGACGCAATTTCAACATTTTTGTCAGTAATTTTTGTAATTTTAAATTGATTTTTTACCTGCATCCTCATTCCTTGAAGGTCTTGTGCGGTCTCTGTATCCCAACTAAATTCCTCATTTACAGGTTCTTTTGGAAAAACTATGTTACTTGAAGAAAAATTTTCCTTAAATTTTTCTTCGCTGAGCATTTCCTTTACCATACTTTCCATTTGCTCTTTTTGAGCATCCGAAAATTCACCTTTTTCAAAAATTGATGCAATAAGTTTATCAAGTCCTTCAATAGCAACAACATTTTGAAATTTATCCAAAGTCATCACAAACGATTTGCCAATCATAGAAGACATGATTTTTGCAAACGGGTTTTTATCCAAATCCTGCTTTTTGTCTGATGAGTCATAATTTATTTTTTGCCCCAAAATATCCATGCTCATTTTCATCGCTTGGTAGGTACATTCCAAAACAAAATTTTCGTTTTGAATATCAACCACTTTGTAAGAAATTTTGAAAAAAACAGGCACATCGGTATCAATTTGCATACCCATCATGTTCATTTTCATTGTCATCTTCATATCCATATTTTGCTCAAATATTTTACCTTTTGGCAAATTAAGACGAAGTTCAACTTGTTTAGCATTAGATGCTGCAACTTTTGCAACAGTTTTTTGTGCGTTGCAAACTAACGCAACAGCCAAGAAAATTGTTAAAAAATAGATTTTTTTCATTGTAATTTAGTTTAATTATTAATAAAATTGAATTGCAAAGGTACAAAAAAAATTAGAAATTAAAAGTTTTGTTAGGTGGAAAATAAAATGTGAATGGTGAAATATGACTGTGTAATCTGTTTAGTAAAAAATCTAAAAAAGTTTTAAGTTTTTTATGTAATAAAAATAGATGAATTTGCACAAAATTGTTAAAAATGTGCAAAAAAAATGCACACTTTTAGAAAAAATGTGTAACTTTGCAGCCAATTTTTTAGAACAAAGAATAAAGAGCAAGGAACAAAGACAGGTTAGTATTGTTTTTAGTCCAAACTCTAACTTCTAACTTCTAACTTCTAACTTTTAACTTCTAAAAAAATGATTACAGAAAATCTTGTTCGGTTGTTTGAAAGCAGCATTAAAAATAATTGGGAATTGCCTGCTTGGACCGACTATAACGAACAATTTACAATGACTTTTGGCGAAGTTGGCGAGCAAATTGCTCGTCTGCACTTGCTTTTTGAAAGGATAAAACTTGAAAAAGGTGCAAAGGTTTCGCTAATTGGCAAAAACGGCACAAATTGGGGCTGTGTCTATATTGCTGTGGTAACTTATGGAGGGGTAATTGTACCGATTTTGCAGGACTTTAAACCAAATGATGTGCAACATATTGTAAATCACTCAGATTCGCAGTTGCTTTTTGTTTCCGACAATATTTGGGAGACGCTTGAGGAGGAAAAGATGCCTGAATTGAGAGCGGTATTTTCTCTTAACGATTTCCGCTGCCTGCACCAAAAAGACGGCGAGGCGATACAAAAAGCAAACAAAGCGTTGCCGCAAATTTTTGATGAGCGTTATCCTATGGGGCTTCAGCCCGCAGATGTGCTTTACGACACAATTCCAAATTCCGAATTGGCGTGCATCAGTTACACATCTGGCACAACGGGCTTTAGCAAAGGCGTGATGATACCGCACAATGCTCTTGCCGGAAACATTGTATTCGGTTTTAGAACAAAATTACTTTTGCGCAGTTACAGATGTTTGGCTTTCTTGCCGTTGGCACACGCTTACGGCTGTGCATTTGACTTTTTGACATCGTTTTGTGCGGGTGCTCATACCACCTTTTTGGGAAAAATGCCGACTCCAAAAATTCTTATTCAAGCGTTTTCGGAGATACGACCAAATGTTGTATTTACCGTGCCTTTGATTATTGAAAAAATTTATAAAAAACAGATTCAGCCGCTGCTTAACAGCCGTTCTATGCGATGGGCATTGAGTATTCCGGTAATTGACAATAGAATTTACTCTACTATCTGTAAAAAAATTAATGGTGCTTTTGGGGATAATTTTTCGCAGATTATAATTGGCGGTGCGCCGCTGAACCCTGAAGTTGAGGAGTTTTTCCATAAAATCGGTTTTCATTTTACCGTTGGCTACGGAATGACCGAATGTGCGCCGCTGATTTCCTACTCGCAATGGGACGAATATGAACTATATTCTGTTGGAAAAATTTTACCCGGTATGGAGGTGCGAATTGACTCAAAAGACCCATACAATGAAGTTGGTGAAATTCAGGTGCGAGGCGAACACGTTATGCTCGGATACTACAAAAATGAAGAGGCAACTGCCGAAATTTTTACCCCTGACGGCTGGATGAGAACAGGCGATATGGGTACTATTGATGCTGACTATAATATTTTTATACGCGGCAGAAACAAAACAATGCTACTCAGTGCAAGCGGACAAAATATTTACCCCGAAGAGATTGAGGCAAAACTGAATAATATGCCATTTGTAACCGAAAGTTTGGTAATAGAAAATGCGCAGAAAAAACTTGTTGCCCTTGTTTATCCCGATTTTGATGCTATTGATGAAGCAAAAATTTCGGAAGAGGAACTGAAAATTATTATGGACAACAATAAGTTAAATCTTAATAAAATTGTTGCCTCTTATGAAAATATTGTTGATATTCAGGTCTATCCAACCGAGTTTGAAAAAACACCAAAGAAAAGTATCAAACGGTTTTTATATACCAATTTGATACAATAGACACAAGGCGAATGGTGAAAGGTGAAAGAACAAAATACTCCCTCTCCTGTGGGGAGGGCTGGGGTTAAATGTGAAAACTATTTAAAATGCTAAGCCAACACACTCTGATTTTGCTTTTGAAACCTGCTTGTAAGTAACCGTAGCACCTGAGTTTTGTATTGCTTTTACTGTTGCTTCAACATCAGATTGGGTTCCCCAAAAATAACTGATTGTACTTAAACCGTAGCCGGTTTCTGTAATTTCATAACAAGCATTCTTGTTGCCGCCGCAGGAACTAATTCCTATAATTATTACAGTTGTAATGATAAATGAAACAAATACTCTCTTCATAATAAAATTAATTAAATTAAAAAAAACATTATTATATCTATTTTATGTTGCAAAGATACAACATTTTTTTGAATAAACATCAAAGAATTAACCTTTTAAACAAAAATTCCTCAAACTTGAAAATATTTCAAAGTTTGAGGAATTTTGCTTTTGTCTGTTGAAATAAGTAATCAGAAATGACGGATACTATTTTTATTTTGCAATAAAAGTTCTTAACTTTTAACTCTAAACTTTCAGTTTAATTATAGTCGCCGCCTTTGAATATTTTTGATAGGGGCATCGCTAATTACAATAATTTGATTTACATTCTACTTGCAACCTTCTGCTTCGGGGAAATATTTTTTTTCGTCAATTTTTTTCTGTAAAAGTTCCGATTTGTTGCCTGCCTCTTGCGACTTAATCCATTGGTTAACAGCGTTTTCGGTATCGCCGAGTGCAAAGAGAATATCGCCGTAATGCTCCATAAGCACCTCACTATTTTTGTCGTAAAGAATAGCGCGTTCAATCCAAAATTTTGCTGTACGAAAATCGTTTTGCTTAAATAAAATCCATGCGTAAGTATCTAAATATGTGGCATTTTGCGGCTCTAACTGAATTGTTTTTCCGCTCATATTTTCGGCTTTGCGCAGTTCCAAACCACACACTGCCAAATAATATGCGTAATTGTTCATTGCACCAATATTATTTGGGTCAAATTGCAGTGATTTTTCATACGCCTCAAACGCTTCATTGTGTTTTTTTTGCTCCATCAACTCATCTGCCTTAAAAGTCAAAAGCAACGATTTAAAAGTTTTTTCGTCATCGGAAAATTTTTGTAAATAATTGTTAATCAACTCAATAGCATCATTGCCCTTTTTCATTTGCAATAAAGTAACAACTTTGTAATATGCCCAAGTTGTGTTTTCTGAAAAGATTTTTTCTGCTTCATCTGCGTGTTTAAAAAGTTTTTCAATACTGTCGTTGTGTGCATAAATTGAAGCCAAATCAAGCCAGTTTTGCTCATTTTCCGGATAAAGCGAAATTGCAGTTAAAAGATTTTCCTCCGCTTTTTCAAACTCCTCTAAATCAATAAGATATGCAGCATAAAGAGCATAAACATCGCTTTCGTTTTCATAATTTTTCAATAATTCTGCAAAAAGTGCATCTGCCTGTTTGGTATTTTTGTCTTGCAGCAATTTTGTAATATATGGGGTAAATTGCTCCAATTTTTCGGAAATATCAACGCTTTTGTCCTGCAAGGCACGGTTAAAACAATCTTCTGCCTTTGCTGTATCGCCTTTTTGTTGATAATATTCAAAAAGATTTATCAGTGCGTAGCCGTCATTTTTGCGTTTTTTAAGTATATTTTCAAATGTCTGCAACCCGCGGATAGTATCTCCAATTGTCATATAATATCCGCCCAAAACGCTTTCATAGCGCGTTTCGGCAGGGTATTTGGCGCACAGTTTTTTGATTTCGGCAATCGCTTTTTTGTGCTTTTTGGTCTTGTAAAAAATCTCTACTTTCGACATCGTAATCGGCTCCGAAATGCCCGTTAAAACCTCAATTTTATTGATGGTTTCAAGCATTTTGCCGGTTTGTTCCTTTTTTGAATAGAGATTGAGCAGCGCATATAGATACGAAACCTTGCCCTTGTTCTTTTTTGCCAAATTTTCATAAATGGAAATTGCCGCATTAATATCCTTATTTTTAACATAATACGCAGCCAAAACTTCTTGATAATAGGCATTTTTTGGGTCAAATTTTACCGCTTTATGCAAACTTTCGTAAGAGTTTGTAAATTGATTTGATTTTTGCTGCATTTTGGACAACTCAAACCACGCTGCAGCATTTGTGCTGTCAATTTCAAGGCATTTTTGAAATTCCCGCACCGCTTCCAAAAAATTTGAGTGATTTTTTAGCCGTTCTCCTTCATAATAATGGAAGTCAAACCGCTGCTGCGCCGTGCTGTCGGTTAGTTGCTGCTCTGCAATTTTTTTTGCAAAAATTGAGTCCGTTTGCGCAGAAATTACAAAATTTACTGCAAAAAGAATTAAAACTATCAATTTGTATTTCATTTTTTTATATATTATTTGTTGCATATAAAAACAATATTTTTAGGGGTATAAAAGCGCATAAACTTTTTGATTTATGCGCCTTTTATTTCATTCAAAAAAATAATTCTATTATTTCTTCATTAAAATATATATTTGTTATTAAAATTTCGGTTGCGTTATTTCTCATTAAAAATTCCACCGAACAAATATTTTCAATATCAACATACTTTTTACCATTGATAATATATGTTTGGGAAATATCAAAACTCGCCAAAAACTCTCGTATTCGCCTGTAAATCAATGCCCTTTGTGGCAAATCATTAATCTTATTTCCTTTATATTTTTCAAAAAAAATGCCAATGGTCTCTTCTGCAACAGAAGACAAATATACTTTTTTCATTTTTATAATCTGTTGAAAACGTCATTTATCGTAACCTTTCTGTTAAATTCTGCCTCCTGTTCGGACGTAAAAACATCGTCAATCAAAATATTTTTTGAAGTTTCTTCGGGTAATAACTGTATTTGACTGTGCTTTTCGTGTTGCAGATACGAATACGAAAGCCGATTATTACTGTTACCACTTTCAATTGGAAAAGCAATAACTTCTATCTCTTTGCCAAACCATTCCTTAGGAATATTCAGGAATATTGTTTGCATTGTCGGTATAAAAACTTGTCTATACATTTTATTTATTTTTTTGCTGCAAAGTTACGATTTTTTTTTTACAAATTCAACAAAAATTTCCAAATTGGCACAACTTCAATATTAATTCCCTCTATTTCAAGTGTTTGCTCTTCGTTGAAAGTTACGATAGTCAGTCGGTTGAGTTGCTGATGAGCGTTGAGTTTGAGCAGCGCAGAGGTCTCACGCTTAAAAGTGTCTGTATCGACAATGCTGTATGCCGCCTGCACAGCCCATTTTGCAGAGGGAATATAAAAATCAACCTCAATATTTTGCCTGTAAAAATACAAATTGTCCGCAAAAAGTTTTTTCAGAGTAATGGCAACAATATTTTCCAGTAAAGCCGTTTCGGGACTGAAAATGAAGAGGTTAAGCAGTCCGTTATCAGAAAAATAACGTTTTTTAAATGTTTCACGTTCGCTAAGTTTGTCCGAAAAATTGGAAATACTGAAAATCAGATATGCCTCAGTCAAAAAATTGAGGTAATCTACCAAAGTATTGCGCGAAATGGTTGTGCCAGAGGTGTTTATGATATTTTTAATTCGTGCAAGCGATGACGGCTGCATAACGCTTTCGGCAAGTTTTTTTACCAAAATGCGAATTGCGGCTTCGTTGCGAATTTCGTTGCGGGCAATAATATCACCCAACAAAATTTTTTGATACAGCGAATTTAGATAACCGCGCTTGTCCTGCATTGCAAACGCTTCGGGGAAACCGCCAAAATAGAAATAGTCCTGCAAATATCTGATTACCTGCGCACGTTTTTTGCCGTATTCCCAATTTTTTTCAAGAGTTAAGTTGTTGAAATTCAGATACTCAGCAAACGAAAACGGAAAAATATCTTTTTCTAAAAAACGTCCGCCGAGAGTGGTGTAAATATCTTTGCTCAACATTTTTGCGTTGCTGCCTGTAACAAAAACGCGATATTTTGAGTCGGCAAGACGGCGTGCAAATTTTTCCCAACCATCAATATTTTGAATTTCGTCCAAAAAAACAAGCGGTTTTTCATTAAACATCTCTTGATAAGCGTCAAGAATTACGCCCAATTCGGCTGCTTTGATTGCGCCGATACGCTCGTCCTCAAAATTTATGTACAAAATATCTTGAATTTTTGCCTTTTTTGTTTCAATCAATGTCTGAATATGCTGATAAAGCATATATGACTTACCCGCACGGCGCAACCCGATAAACACATAATTTGCATTCGGTTCTAAAACAATATTTCGCTTAATTAACTTAATATCAGCGATTTCCGCTTGTTTTTCAGCAATAATACGTTTAATAATTTCCTTATTCATAATTCAATTATTTAAAGTTTCCGGCTGCAAAGGTACAATTTATTTTCAATATATCAATCAAAAATTAAGAATTTTTAATTAATATATTAATCAATTTTTATTAATTTTTGATTAGTATATTGGTCAAAAATTAGATTTTTTCAGAATTTTCAATTCTCAACTTTCAATTAGTCCCAGTGTGTCCGAAGCCGCCTGAGCCACGCTCGGTTTCGTCAAGGATTTCGACCTGCTGCAATTCGGCTTGTTCGTGCTTGGAGATAACCATTTGGCAAATCCGTTCGCCGTTATTGACAACAAAATCCTCTTGTGAAAGGTTAATCAAAATGGCGCAAATTTCGCCGCGATAATCAGCATCAATAGTGCCGGGAGAATTTAAGAGCGTAATTCCTTTTTTTATTGCCAAACCGCTACGGGGACGAATTTGCGCCTCATAACCCTTTGGCAATGAGATAAATAGCCCTGTTGGAATAAGTTTTCTTTCAAGCGGTTTGAGAACTATCGGTTCTGCAAGATTTGCACGCAAGTCCATTCCTGCCGAAAATTCCGTTTCGTATTTAGGCAACTCGTGGTGTGATTTATTAATAATTTTAATTTGCATATTATTATTAAGAAAAAGGTTAAAATAAGTTAAGTTTTATTACACAAATTAATTTATAATAAATTTAATTTATGTTGCAATTTATACTATTTCCAAAATTCATAAAAATTAAACCATTGCTCTGGGTATTGCTTCACAATATTTTCTAACTCTTTGACGTATGAATTAGCAAGATTTGCAATTTGCAATTTGCGATTTGCGATTGTTCTATTTGCAATTTGTAATGTCTGATTGTCGCATATTTTATTATCGCAAATCGGTTTCAAAAAAATTTTATACTTTTTTGCAGAAATTTTTATTGCAAAAATAGCCAAAGCATCTACCTCAAAACTTGCAGCCAACGCAAATGCACCGACCGGAAAATCAGCTTTGCCATTTAGAAAATTGCATTCTACGCTTTTTGTCGAGCCATGATTGCGGTCGCAGGGCATGGAGACAATTTCACCGTTCTGCAGCGCAGCATTAATCGTAAAAAAATGCGACATATCGTTCAATACCGGAATAAGGTTTATATTATTGTTATTAAATATTTTAGAGCGATTTTTCTGCATTTCGGCGGTTTCCCCTGCATAAATCAGTGCATTAACACGTTTCATTTTGGAGTTCAACATGTATCCTACAATTTCAAAATTTCCAACGTGTGCGCCAGCCATAATAAACCCTTTTTTTTCGTTTGATAGTTGTTCAAAATGTTCAAAGCCAATAATTTCGACCTCAAAAGCATTTTTTCTACCTGCAAAAACTGCAAATCTATCTAAAATAACCTGTCCAAAAAGAAAATGATTTTGGTATGTTTTCCAAAACGATTGCCAAGCCGATAAGCCAAATTGTTGCCTGAAATAGTGGTAAATTGCCAAATAACCCTTTCGTGCAAAGAGCATATAAAACGGCACAACAAACACCAAAACCGCATATAACGGTTTAAACCCGAAAATATTAAAGAGCATAATTAATCCGCGCTGCCCAATATTTCCTCCACCTGTATTGCCTTTCCAAGCACGCATTTTAATTTAAAGATTTAAAATTCAAAAATTTAAGTTAATCCTTAAATTTTAAATTTTTGAATTATTAAATTACCCAACTTTTGATTCTATATAATCGTAAAATTGAGAAAGCATAAGTATGTTTGTCATCTCATCGGGCTTGATTTTAAAACCAAAATTGCGCTCAACAATAACAACAATATCAACAAAATCAAGCGAATCTATGCCCAAATTCTCTTTTAGCAACGCATCGGGCTTAATTACTTCTTCGTCAATCTCAATATCTTCTAACAAGAAATCATTTACAATTTCTTCAATTTCTGGTCTTGTCATTTTTATAGTTTATATATAAGATTTAAAAAAAATCTAAAATTCAAAGATTATTTTTTTAATAAAAAAAGAGTACAAAGGTACAAAAAAAGTTAATGCGTTAGTAAAAAACTATTCATTTCTATACAATTAGATTTTTTATGATAATTTATTTTTTTTTATATTTGAAAATTGAAAAATGTTTCTTACTTTTGTTGTGTCTAATTATATTATTTTTTTTAACTATAAAAAAACTACAATTATGATTACATCAATTCAGTCAATCAAGTTTGAAGCGTCAGAAAAATTGAACGCTTACATCGAAAAAAAACTGGGGAAATTAGAAAAAATCTTTGACGATGTTCTTTCCTCAGAGGTAAAACTAAAGGTAATTAAGCCCGAAACCAATGCCAACAAAGAGGTTGAAATTACGGTAGTTGCGCCGAATAAGAAATTTTTTGCCTCAAAAATAGCAGATACTTTTGAGCAGGCAACAGATGAATGTGTGGAGGCAATAGAGAAACAAATTCAAAAAAAGAAAAAAAAATCTTTTAAAAATAGAATAAAAAATATATTAAAAATGAATTAAAAATTAATATAAACGCAAAAACATTCTCTTATACTCTTGATTATCAATAAAATAAATAACTTATAAAAATTTTTATAAAGTATTGTACAAATCAAAAATAATGTATAACTTTGCCGTCCATTTGAATGAAATTTTTGTTGTTCATTTGGGCGGCTTAATATTGCCTCTTTAGCTCAGTTGGCCAGAGCACGTGATTTGTAATCTCGGGGTCGTTGGTTCGAATCCGACAAGAGGCTCAAGAAAGAAAATTAGAAATTAGAAGGCAGAAATTAGAAATTTCTAACTTAAAAAAATGACTTAAAAATTCTAACTTCAGATTTCTAACTTCTAACTTCAAAAAAAGGGCAGTTACCAGAGTGGACAAATGGGGCTGACTGTAACTCAGCTGGCTACGCCTTCGGTGGTTCGAATCCATCACTGCCCACAAATTAAATTCAAAAATTTAAAAATTTAATATTTGAATCATTGAATTTTTAAATCTTTAAATTATTGAATTAAAACTTGCGGAAGTAGCTCAGTTGATAGAGCATTAGCCTTCCAAGCTGAGGGTCGCGGGTTTGAGCCCCGTCTTCCGCTCTAAAGAAAGTTAGAAGTTAGAGATTAGAAATTAGAAGTATAAATAAAACTGACGACCGAAAATTGATAACTGACGACTAAATTACAAAAGGGCGTGTAAATACTATTGAAATCGCTCATCAGAGATACACATATTTTGCTGTTGTAGCTCAGTGGTAGAGCACTTCCTTGGTAAGGAAGAGGTCACGAGTTCAATCCTCGTCAACAGCTCTTTTTACTTATTTAGAACAAAGACCGCTAAGCTAAAAGAACAAAGAACAAAGACAGGAAATAGTTATGAATAGTTATTTATAGTTATGAATTGTAATAATGCAATTAAACAAATAATAACAATTAATAACTGCCGAAGGCACATAACTATTAATAACTAAAAAAACTTTAAACAAAATTAACAACAACCAACAACCAAAAAAACAACAACCAACTACTTGATACTAATAAAATAATCATTTACAATTAAAAAAAATATTTAGTTATGGCTAAAGAAAAATTTGACAGGTCAAAACCTCACGTTAATGTTGGCACAATTGGTCACGTTGACCACGGTAAAACTACATTGACAGCGGCAATTACACAAGTGCTTGCCAAAAAAGGTCTTTCGGAGATTCGCTCTTTCGATTCTATCGACAACGCTCCCGAAGAAAAAGAACGTGGTATTACTATTAATACTGCTCACGTTGAATATCAAACAGCAAACCGCCACTACGCTCACGTAGATTGTCCGGGACACGCTGACTACGTTAAAAATATGGTAACAGGTGCTGCTCAAATGGACGGTGCTATTATCGTTGTTGCCGCTACAGACGGTCCAATGCCGCAAACACGCGAACATATTTTGCTTGCCCGTCAGGTGAATGTTCCCCGCCTTGTTGTGTTTATGAACAAATGCGATATGGTTGATGACGAAGAGATGTTGGAACTCGTTGAAATGGAAATGCGTGAATTGCTCTCTTTCTACGATTTTGACGGCGACAATACTCCCGTTATCCGCGGCTCCGCACTCGGTGCTTTGAACGGAGTACCGGAATGGGAAGAAAAAGTTATGGAACTTATGGATGCTGTTGATACTTGGATTGAACTGCCTCCGCGTGCTATTGATAAACCATTCTTGATGCCGGTTGAAGACGTGTTCTCTATCACAGGTCGCGGCACTGTTGCAACAGGTCGTATCGAAACAGGTATTATCAAAGTTGGTGAAGCAGTTTCTATCATCGGTCTCGGTGCAGAAAAACTGAACTCGGTTGTTACAGGCGTTGAAATGTTCCGCAAACTGCTTGACACCGGTGAAGCAGGCGATAACGTTGGTTTGTTGCTTCGCGGTATTGATAAAGACGAGGTAAAACGCGGTATGGTTATTACACACCCGGGTAAAGTTACTCCTCATAGCCAATTCAAAGCGTCTGTTTATATCTTGAAAAAAGAGGAAGGCGGTCGTCATACTCCGTTCCACAACAAATATCGTCCTCAATTCTACATTCGTACTTTGGACGTTACAGGAGAAATCACTTTGCCGGAAGGAACAGAAATGGTAATGCCGGGCGATAACCTTGAAATCAATGTTAATTTGATTTACCCGGTTGCTTGTTCAGAGGGTTTGCGCTTTGCAATACGTGAAGGCGGCAGAACAGTTGGTTCGGGTCAGATTACAAAACTTGTTGATTAAGTTAAAAGATAAAAATTAAAAACTAAAAGTTGCGGTTTGCGCAACGTAAATCGCAACTTTTAATTTTATTTGTCATTGCGGGCTTGACCCGCAATCGGTTAAACAACAAGCGATTCCTGCTTTCGCAGGAATGACAGAAAAAAAATACACGGGAGTAGTTCAGTTGGTAGAACGTCGGTCTCCAAAACCGAAAGTCGTGAGTTCGAGCCTTACCTCCCGTGCAAAATACAGAACAAAGAGAAAAGAACAAGGAGCAAAGACACATTATTTATATTTATAAAATAATTTTCTAACTCCTAATTCCTATCTCCTAACTCTCCCTGCTGGCGCAAGTTTTTAACTTTTTGTACACAAATAAAACAAAAAATATTAATACCTTTGCGAAAAATTATTAACCATAATCAATTTTACCAAAATGAAAATTTTTTTCTACCTCTTTCCCGCTCTCTTGCTGATATTTGGTTTAGCAAGTTTTAGCGGATGTGAAAAGCCAACTCTTAATAGCCCTTTATATAATACTACGTGGGCTACTTTGAGTTATGGTATCGGTGATGAAAATGCCGTTTGTGATGTGGAAACACAATATCACTTTTTTGACGGCGATAGTGTTTTTAATAATAATAGATATGCAAAACTCTATTGTTACAAAGATGAGCAACACTCTACCCGTTTTTACGAAGGTCTCATTAGAGTAGTTAACTCTAAAATCTTTTTTATACAAAAAGATGCCTCTGAAGAAGATATTTTATATGATTTTTCTGTTATCGAAGGACAATATGCATTTCTTTATCCAGAAGGTGCGTTGCTTGTAAAACAGGTAGATTATATTAATACTAATGGTAAAAATGTAAAACATATTCAACTTTCATATAGGGATTTTCCTTGTGGTGTTATTGATACTTGGTATGAGGGTATTGGCAGTGTAAATGGATTTCTTTATCCAAAATTTATGAAAAAAGTTAATACTTTACTTTGTTGTTCTAAAAACGATACTTTTGTGTATCAAAATCCTAAATTTACAAACTGTTATTATGACAAAGCAGAAGATATTGATATTTCTAACAACTTAAAAGGTACAACTTGGAAGTTAGCAGGTGTTTATGACGTACAATCAGGAACATTGAATTCTCTTGAACTTTCTAATGATGTTGAATGTTACACACTTGCATTTTATAATGATACTACGGCAATTACAATCGCTACCTCAACTTTAGTTTGGATTCATAATATTTTTAAAGAAGATAAATCTATTTGCAGAAAATTTGAGGGGGAAATGAACAATGACGGCTATTTGTATTTAGATATGTTATATAACTCAAATGGTTATAATTGTTCTGGTTCGGAACTAAAAATTTTCTTTGGAGAAGAAAATAATTATTTACTCTATTATTATTCTGATTATCTTAATTTTTTATTTTTATGAAAACAACAAAAACTACAATCATATTAATTTGCGTTTTGCTCTCTGTTTTTGCAGCAAAAGGACAAATTAGTACTAACGAGTTGCCTGTAAGTTTCTCTTTAAATAACATAAAAGAGTTATCTGGCACAATGGCAAAAAAAGTAATGCCAGCACTTGATATGGCAACTATTGAACGGGAAGATTCTGTGAACAAAGAAAAAGGAATATTTCGTTATGGTTTTCCACATTATGTAAATTATAATCTTAACAATTCAGGCGAATGGATAACGTTAGAAAATGGAGATAAACTTTGGCGTTTGGAAATTTATTGTCCAAATGCTCTGTCAATAGATTTAGTTTATGACAAATTTTGGCTGCCAGAAGGAGCAAAACTTTTTATCTATAATGCTGACAGAAGCCATAGTATAGGCGCATTTACATCAGAAAACAACAAATGCACTAAAAACGACATACAGGGTTTTGCAACAAGTATAGTTCATGGAGATAAATCTATCTTGGAATATTATTTACCAAATAATGTTTCAGAGCAGGGTGTTATTTCTATTAAGTATGTTATACACGGTTATCACGATTTTTTTTCACAAACAGATTGGGAAGGTCCTTGCAAGCAAGTTAATATTAATTGCAGCGAAGGACAAAACTGGCAACAAGAAAAAAATGCTGTTGCAAAAGTTTCTCTTTTAGGAGCAAGTAGTAGCGGCTTTCTGATAAATACTACGGCTAATGATAGAAGACCCTATTTTATAACAGCTGACCATTGTTTATGTAAGGTATCTGGAGAGCGCGTGTATGATGCAATAGACAACCCGAATATACGTTATGTTCATCTTTATTGGCACGAAGAGTACCTAGAATGTAATAATAATGGCACTGCTCCGTATGTAAAAACTACAACAGGAGCAATTGTTTTAGCAAACAGTAATAATAAAGATGGTAATTTGAATGATGCTGATTTTGCTTTGCTTGAATTAATAGAAGACCCTAATAAAGTATGTGATATTAACACCTACTATTTGGGTTGGGATAGAAGCGGAAATGCAACAAGTAGCGGAGTATGTATCCATCACCCAAACTCAATGCCAAAGAAAATAGCAACATTTAATCAAACACCAACAACTTCCTCATACTTTGCCGACAAATGGTATGTACGCTGGACAGATACTGAAAATGGTTTTTCTGTTCCATTAGGCGGTTCATCCGGTGCCCCTTTGTTAAATAATAAACGCCGTGTTATTGGTCAAGTATCTGGTGGTTTTAATAGTTCAGATTGTGCAGACCCTGTTAATGCAAACCCATCTTTTGGAAAATTTAGTGTTGCTTGGACTGGGGTTGGGAGTATAGATGGGCATTCTACGGAGGGTGTGCCAAATCCAGACAAACGCCGTAGATTATCTGACTGGTTAGACCCTTTGAATACAGGGCAACAAACATTGAATGGTATAGGAGGTAAAAATATAGACCTTCTTGTCCGAGATGATAAACAAGACAATGGCAAACAACCAAACCCTGCTTCCATTCAATGGAACAGCCCAGATATTTGGCTAACCAATGATCTTCAAAACTATACGCCTCTTACAAACAGCCAACTAGATAATCTTTATTACTGTTATGTTGCAGTAAGAATAAAAAACATCGGTTGTGTTGCAAGCACAGGTAATGAAAAATTACATATTTATTGGAAGAAATCAAGTATAAACTCAATGTGGAAATCAAGTTGGTTAACAGGTACACCCATATTAGGAAATCCTCAAATTGGTGGTGAAATAACACCAACACAGGGAATTAATGTTTTACCTTTATTACAACCAAATAATAGTGTTATTTTGTTGGAATCTTGGTATTTTCCTGACTACATACGTCAATATAATGAATCTATTAATCCATTTTTTTCAACATTAAAAGCCAGACCTAATTGGGGCTTTGCACTTTTGGCAAGAGTTGATGACGGTAATTATACAGACGGCTTAAATGAAAAAACATTAGCAACAACAACCTTTGCAAAAAATTCAAATAATGTTGCGGTTTCTAATGGCAGTTTATTGCTGTTTTCTAATGATTATAGCAACCTTATGTATTTGGATGCCTCTGATTTGCAAAATAATGCCTCTATCGGTTTTAATCAAATTCTTATAAAAGACCAATACAAACTCAGTGATTTTGCAGAGGTTTATGCGCTTTTAAGCAACGATTTAATGGGAAAATTAAACAAAACTCAAAGCAAAGGCATCAAAATTGCCGATTCAAACAGAGTACTTTTGGCATCAGAAAATTCGGAACTTGTCTTTAATTCTTTAGATAGAGATAACGGCGTCTATTTTATCGGCACAGAGGTTAATTTTATTGCCGACAAAATGCCCGAACTCAACGAGTTTAATTTGGATTTTACCCTTAAAACAGACGGCGCAGATGTAGAAACAATGCGCTATACCGCTGTCCGCGATGCCGATGTCTATTTCAAAGCACACGCAGAGGCAAGCAAAACAAAGATTGTTCGAGGTAAAGAGGAGGCAACACTCACTTCCAACACAATACCAGACGAAGCCACATACACTTGGTTAGACGAAGGAAAAAATATTATCGGAGACGGTACTCAATTCACAGTATCTCCCGCAGTTGGTCAGAATTACACAATAGAAATTCAGAAAGAATATGACGGTTTTAAGTCATACGGCGAAGTTGAGGTTATTGTTGTTGATGGGATAATAAAATCGCTTTCGCCCAATCCTGCACAAAATAATGTTACGGTCAATTACCTGCTTGCAGACGATGTAACAAATGCAACTATTCAAATTGCAAATATTTTTGGCAATGTGCAGGTCTCCTTGCCACTCTCTACAACCCAAGAGCAGCAGGATATTTCACTTTTGGGTTTGGTTTCGGGCAATTATATTGTTCAACTTGTAATCAACGGCTTTGTTGTTGATTCTCAATCATTAATTATCAAATAAAAAAAATATATGTTTATGAAGAAAATTATTAATTATTTTAAAGAATCCTACACAGAACTTGTGCATAAGACCTCTTGGCCCACAAGAAAAGAATTGACCTCAAGTTCGGTAATTGTTTTAATTGCGTCTTTGATTATTGCCGCAGTTGTGTGGGTAATGGACTTCGGTTTTGAAAATATTATGACTCTTATTTACAAGTACATTTAATTAAATTATGTCAGAGCAAATTGAAAAAAAATGGTATGTTTTACGCGCAATGAGCGGTAAAGAATACAAAGTAAAAGAGTTTATAGACATAGCAGTTGAGAACAGTCCTTCTCTTGCTCAGTTCGTTTTTCAGGTATTGATTCCAACTGAAAAGGTTTTTGTAATGAAAAACGGAAAAAAGGTGCTAAAAGAGCGTACTTTTCTTCCTGGCTATGTACTTGTAGAGGCAAAAATGACCAAAGAGATTGCGGGACAGTTGCGCAACGTGCCCAATGTACTTGGTTTTTTGGGTACGTATGTGCCGGGAATTTATAAGCCAACGCCGTTGCAGCCAAGCGAAGTAAAACGTATTCTCGGTGTTGTTGATGCAGCGGAAGAGAAAAATGAAGAGATGCTAATTCCGTTTATTGTAGGCGAAAATGTTAAGGTTATGACAGGACCTTTCAAAGGTTTTTCCGGTAAGATTGAAGAGGTTAATAACGAAAAACGCCGATTGAAAGTAATTGTTAAAATTTTTGGCAGAACCAACCCGATTGATATTGATTTTATGCAAGTAGAAAAAGAATAGAAATTGTTTTTTTTCATAATGAGGAAGAGAGTAGGAAGTTATTTTCTGCTTTTTTCTGTTGTTTTTTTGTATCTTTGCAACTTGAAAGCCGAAGTAAAAAGTTTTTTTAACACAATAAGTTAAATATTCTTAAAAATATTTTTTTTTTGTAACATTTTTTTTAATAATCGTATTGTATAGAACACTTTTAAAAATAGTAACTGTCATTGCAGCGCAAGCCGCAATCGTCTGAAACTCAAGCGATTGCGGGTCTGTCATTGCGGGCTACGACCCGCAACCGCAATGACAAAATGAATTATTAAATTGATTAATTGATTTAGATTATTTTGTATTACAAAGGTTTAACTTTATTTATTAAAAATTCAAAACTCTATTTCAAATACTTTTTATAATTCCCCAAAACCTCTAACGCTTTTTGTATTATTTCGTTTTGTGTGTTTATAACTTTGTAATAATCACCATTTTCCCAAATATTGCGGGCAATATACGCTTTTATTATCAATGTAATCAAATCCTTTGATTTTTCAAATTGCTCTTCGTTGAACTCGATTTTCTCTTTTGTTGCATTTTCAACCATTTTTTCAAGCAAACTTTTTGGAACAGAGAAATTTTTATTATAATTATCAAAAGTTAGAAAGTAGTTTTTGATATTATTTTTTTCTTTTTCAAGATATTCCATCATTGTTTGGTTAAAAATGCCTTTTCTAATAATTTTTCCATAATAATCGGTATATTTTGTTGTGTCAAGCGGCACAAAAACATCGGGCATTATTCCGCCTCCTCCATAAATTGTACGTTTTAACACCAGCGTTTTGTATTTCAATGAATCGGGGAAACTGATGCTGTCGGGGTGTTGCAGTTCGCCGTGTTTAACTCTATTTAGCAACTCTTCGTAATATTTTTCTTTACTGCTGCCGTATGGTTTTTGTATATTTCGTCCGCTCGGCGTGTAATAGCGTGCTATCGTAAGGCGAATTTCCGAGCCGTCAATCAACGGCAAAGGTCGCTGTACAAGCCCTTTGCCAAAGGTTCTGCGCCCCACAATCACCGCTCTGTCCCAATCTTGGAGCGCACCTGCCACAATTTCACTCGCCGATGCCGAATATTCATCAACCAAAACCACTAAATCACCCTTTTCAAAGCCGCCTGCGGAAGTAGATTTTGCTTCCTGTCTTGGCTGATTTTCACCTTTCATATAAACAATAAGTTTGTTTGCAGACAAAAATTCATCGCTTAACTCCTGTGCTGCATCCATTCTTCCGCCACCATTGCTTTGCAGGTCAATAATCAGTTGTTTAATACCTTTTGATTTTAGTTCGTCAAACGCCTTGTGATACTCGCTCATTGTAGTAGCAGAAAAATTATTTATCTTGATATAACCCACTTTCGGCGCAATTTCATAAGCAGCATCAACCGAATAGATAGGAATTTTATCTCTTGTAATAACAAAATCGAGCAGTTTTGGACTGCCTGCACGCACAACTTTTACATTTACCTTTGTGCCGCGTTTGCCGCGCAAAAGTTTCATTATTTTGCTTTGCTCCATTTTTACACCTGCAATATTTATGGTATCAACTTGAATAATTTTATCTCCCGCCACAATGCCTACCTTTTCGGCGGGGCAATTAGAAATTGTCTGCACCACCAAAAGCGTATCTCGCATAATTTGAAATTGAATGCCAATACCATCAAAACTGCCTTGCAACGGCTCATTTGCCATTTGCACATCTTTGGCGGTGATAAAGGTTGAGTGCGGGTCAAGTTTTTCTAACATCGCAACAATAGTATTATCAACAAGTTGCTGTTGATTTACGGTATCAACATATAAATTTTTCACTGCATTAATTACCTGCAATAATTTTATTTGTTGTTCGTCTGAAACGGTAATTTTCTGCGCAAAAAGCAAATTTGGCAGCAGAATTATAAAAAAAAGGAGTTTTTTCATTATGATTTTTGTTAATAAGTTAGTAATTTAATAAGTTAGTAAGTTGTTGTAAATTAGCACATTAACTTATCAACTTTGTTTGTTACCAACTTTTTCGCAAAGGTACAAAAAAAATGGGTTATTGCTGTTTTAATTTTTTTAGTAATTTTGCATTAATAAAAAAATAAATTTTATGAACAATATGGATGAAAGAATTGAGAAATTGAAAGGCAAAACAGGACTTTCGATTGATGAAATTAAAGAGATTTTGGGTTCAAAAAAAAATTTAAGCATAAACGAAATGTCTTATCTTTTAGATGAACCAAAATCTACTTTGCGCTTTTGGGAAGATAAATATAATCTGAAAATTAAACGCAGTAAAAAAAATACAGCAGAAGCAGAAAAAAACGTAAGTAAAGAGAAAAAGCCGCCTCGTAAATATGTGGCAAAAGACATTGTTGATTTGATAAATATTAAATTTTTGTGCCGCACCCAAAAATTAACAACGCATGGCGTGAAAAACAAGTTGTCCAGAGGTAAAAAAGTTGATAATGAGCGTACTATAACTGAAATAGTACAAAAATTACGGCAGGAGTTAGTTGACATACAAAAAAAAATGAATTATCAACCAACATTCACACAAAGTGTATTGATTGAATAAAAAAATGCCACCTATTTTTAGATGTCATTTATTATTAGTATTATTCAAGTTTAGTCGAGTTTTACACTTAAACCTAAACCTCTCAGTTCGTGCATAAGTACGTTGAATGATTCGGGCATACCTGCTGTTGGCATTGGTTCGCCTTTTACTATTGCCTCGTATGTGCGTGCGCGTCCTGTTACGTCATCTGATTTCACGGTTAAAATTTCCTGTAAAACATTTGATGCGCCGAATGCTTCCAACGCCCAAACCTCCATCTCTCCAAAACGCTGACCGCCAAATTGCGCCTTACCGCCAAGAGGTTGCTGTGTTATAAGAGAATAAGGTCCGATAGAACGTGCGTGCATTTTGTCATCAACCATGTGTCCGAGTTTTAACATATAAATTACTCCAACGGTTGCGGGCTGGTCAAATTTTTCACCCGTTCCGCCGTCATAGAGGTAGGTTTTTCCGTATTGCGGCAGTCCTGCCTTTTCTGTCCATTCATTTAGGTCGTCAAGCGTTGCTCCGTCAAAAATTGGAGTAGCAAATTTTACATTAAGTTTTTGTCCTGCCCAGCCGAGTACGGTCTCAAAAATCTGTCCAAGATTCATACGCGAAGGCACACCAAGCGGGTTTAAAACAATATCAACAGGCGTTCCGTCTTCTAAGAACGGCATATCTTCTTGACGAACAATTTTAGAAACGATACCTTTATTTCCGTGGCGTCCAGCCATTTTGTCGCCCACGCGGATTTTGCGTTTTTTAGCAACATAAACCTTTGCAAGTTGAATAATACCTGACGGCAATTCATCGCCGATTGTAAGGTTAAAACTTTTGCGTTTATATTCTGCGTCATACTCTTTGTATTTACGCAAATAATTAACTACAATTTCACGGACTTGGTCATTACGTTTTAGGTCTGTCATCCAACGATTTAATTGAACTGTTTGGAAATCAATTTCATTAAGCATTTTTTGAGTAAATTTTGCTCCTTTTGGTATCAAATCGGTACCCAAAATATCTTTTACTCCTTGAGATGTTTTTCCTGTTGTTGCCGTCATTAACTTATCAATTAGCACTTTTTTAAGTTCTGCTGCTTTTCTATCAAACTCGTTTTTAAGTTTTGCCAATTCAATTTTATCATCGTTTTTATCTTTTTTATTTTTAATTGCTTTTGAATAGAGTGTCTTATCAACCACCACTCCGCTCAGAGAAGGAGATGCCTTCAATGATGCATCTTTTACATCACCCGCTTTGTCGCCAAAAATTGCACGAAGCAGTTTTTCTTCTGGTGTTGGGTCTGTCTCTCCCTTTGGTGTAATTTTACCTACTAAAATATCTCCCGGAATAATATGTGCGCCAATACGTATAATGCCGTTTTCGTCAAGATTTTTTGTTGCATCTTCCGAAATATTTGGAATATCAGCAGTAAGTTCTTCTACTCCGCGCTTTGTATCACGCACTTCAAGCGAATATTCGGAAACGTGAACGGAAGTAAAAATATCTTCGCGCACAACTCTTTCGTTGATAACTATTGCATCTTCGTAGTTGTACCCTTTCCAAGGCATAAAAGCAACTTTTAGATTGCGACCGAGAGCAAGTTCGCCGTTTTGAGTGGCAAAACCTTCTGTAAGAATTTGTCCTTTTGTAATTTTGTCTCCTTTTTTCACAATCGGACGCAAGTCAATGGTTGTGTCCTGATTTGTTTTTTGGAATTTTGGCAAATCATACGTTTTGATATTGTCAATAAAACTTGTAAACTCCTGTTCAGGCGTTCTATCATATTGTATTTGAATATTTCTGGCATCAACATACAAAACAACTCCGTTGTCTTCTGCCATAATTTGAGTGCGCGAGTCCCTAATCATTTGTCCTTCAATGCCTGTGCCAACAATAGGTGCTTCCGGTCTCAATAGCGGTACTGCCTGACGCATCATATTAGAACCCATAAGAGCGCGGTTTGCGTCATCGTGTTCGAGGAACGGAATAAGTGCAGCAGCCAACGAAGCAATCTGTTGCGGGGCAACATCCATAAGTTCCACCTCGTCAGGTGCAATTACCGGATAGTCCGCATCTTGACGGGCTTTAATTTTTGTGCTTTCAAAACTTCCATCTTCATTCAATGGTGCGTTACCCTGAGCAATCAATTTGCCCTCTTCTTCTTCTGCCGTCATATAAACAATATGTTCGTGATTTGTATCTACAACGCCCTCTTCTACTTTGCGGTAAGGTGTTTCAATAAAACCTAATTCATCAATTTTTGCATAAATACAAAGAGATGAAATCAACCCGATATTTGGACCTTCAGGCGTTTCAATCGGACAAAGACGACCGTAGTGAGTATAATGCACGTCTCTAACCTCAAAACCCGCTCTATCGCGGCTCAAACCGCCGGGTCCGAGTGCTGAAAGACGGCGTTTGTGCGTCAATTCTGCCAATGGGTTTTGCTGGTCCATAAATTGCGAAAGTTGGTTTGTCCCAAAGAAAGTATTTATAACCGAAGATATTGTTTTTGCATTAATCAAATCAATCGGGGTAAAAACTTCGTTGTCGCGCACGTTCATTCTTTCACGAATTGTCCTTGCCATACGAGCCAAACCAACGCCAAACTGACCATAAAGTTGTTCGCCCACAGTGCGCACACGGCGGTTGCTCAAATGGTCAATATCATCTACCTCAACTTTATCATTAATCAATTCAATCAGATATTTTATAATTTCAATAATGTCCTCTTTTGTAAGTACGCGCACACTTTCCGGCGTTGTCATATTGAGTTTTTTGTTAATTCTGTAACGACCAACATTACCCAAATCATATCTTTTTTCTGAAAAGAACAACCCATTTATAACCTCACGTGCAGATGCATCATCGGCTGGCTCTGCATTACGCAGTTGGCGATAAATATGCAAAATTGCTTCACGTTCAGAATTTGACGGGTCTTTTTGTAAAGTGTTGTAAATAATAGAATAATCGCTCATATTGGGGTCTTCCTTATGCACAAGAATTGTTTCTGCACCGGAATCCATAATCTCTTGAATATGGTGTCTTTCAAGCGTGGTCTCACGCTCAATTATCACTTCGGTACGTTCTACTGTAACGACCTCACCTGTTGCGTCATCAACAAAGTCCTCTATCCAGGGCTTTACAACACGGGCAGCCAAAGTTCTACCAACATATTTTGTCAAATTGGTTCTGTTTGCCTTAACCTCTTCTGCAAGACCAAATGTTTCCAAAATATCTTTGTCGGTTTCGTAGCCGATTGCACGCAGTAAAGTAGTAACGGGCAATTTTTTCTTTCTATCGATATAAGCATACATTACGTTGTTAATATCGGTAGCAAACTCAATCCAAGAACCTCTGAAAGGAATAATTCTTGCAGAATAGAGTTTTGTATTGTTTGTGTGGGTTGTTTGTCCGAAGAACACGCCCGGAGAACGGTGCAACTGCGACACGATAACACGTTCCGCTCCGTTAATCACAAAAGTACCCTGCTCCGTCATATACGGAATTGGACCGAGATAAACGTCCTGCACCACTGTTGCAAAGTCCTCGTGGTCGGGGTCTGTGCAATAGAGTTTTAGTTTTGCCTTTAAAGGCACGCTATAGGTTAAACCGCGTGCAATACACTCTGTAACGGTGTATCTTGGCGGGTCTATGAAATAGTCCAAAAACTCCAAAACAAAATTGTTTCGTGTGTCGGCGATAGGGAAATTTTCAGCGAAAACCTTATACATTCCCTCATTTTTTCTTTTTTCCGTTGGCGTGTCCAACTGGAAAAAATCGCGAAAGGACTTGAGTTGTACCTCCAAAAAATCTGGGTAACTCAATGAATTTTTAATTTGAGCAAAACTAACTCTTTGATTTTCAATACTTGACATTTTATATTTGATTTATTTTGTTTGTTTTAAAAATTTTATAATTATTTTTTTGTTTTATACTCCGTTTTGGAATATATTTTTCTTGTTTTCTAACGAATTGATTTTAAAATAGTGAGGTTTTTACCGCTTCTTTTTTAAAATAATCTGGCAGCAATGAATTTTCCAACGATTTTTGTGAAAAAATATAACGTCCATCGCAAACAAAACCCAATTCGTACCAATTTACAGAATTTAATTTTTCACATAAAAGTTTTTCATCTGCATTTTGATTTTTTGGAAAAATTGCTAAAACAGAACCGTCATAATTTTTACATTTATGCGTAAAAAATGGCTTTTTATTTCGTGTTTTTGCATTAACATAAATTCTTTTTCTATCAGAAATATGGTGCAATCTGCCCCATTGCCACCAATTTGTTTCATCAAATTGACGTATTCCTCTGTTAATCAGTTCGTCTTTATGTTTTTCCAAATAAGCATTTTTTATATTAAAAATCATTTTTCGGGTTTCCCCTGTTTTGTAAGTCGAAGAACAAACAAACTCTTCATTTGCAAACTCTTCGTTTGAAAAAATTTTATCATTTCCGCTAACCGCACCAACTTTTACAGAAAAAACATCATTAAAATACAATGGGTAATAAGTGTCCGTAAAAAGTAATTGACCATTACAAAATACAAATTCTTTTGTTACGTTGGTTTTTCGTGTAAAATTTCCCTTTTCAAAACGCCAAATAATGCAATTCGGCGATGCTCCATTAAAAACTTTTTTATCGCCCAAATCAATTAAATCTGTAATCGTTCCATTCTGAAAAATAAAATTATTCAGTTTTATGCTTGATGTTGCTTTCAAAAAATCTCTCGGCGTAATAAAAATCAATTCGCCTTTATCGTTCAAATGATTAATACATTTTTCAATAAAAAATAGATACAAATTCGTTCTTTCATCAAATAAAAATAAGTTTAATTTCTGTTTTGTTTCTGACAAAATGTCTTGAAAACGCACATACGGCGGATTTCCAATGATTGTATCAAATTTATTTTCAACAGAATAATCAAAAAAATCTATATTTAACGCATTTTTAGAGCAATGTTTTTTGTCAATTTCAATGCTTACACAATTAGGAATATTATTTGCAAAAGCCCCGTTGCCACTTGAAGGTTCGAGTACTGTTCCGAAATTTTTGCGCATTTGCAACATTTCCGAAACTATAAACTGAGGCGTAAAAACCTGTCCTAATTGCTCAACATTATACATAATTTGGAAATAATTTTTTAAAATTAAAATAAATTTCTGCTCGTAATTTTATTGATTCGCCAAAAACAGACAAAATAAATTTTTCTGCTTTCTTAAAATTTCGGTTAATAAATTCCCTATTTTCGTCCCATCTGCACTGAAAAGGTAAGTTGTTTCCATTCGGTTGTAATTTATACAAACCCTTTAAACCATTGATAAACAAATCTTTATCATCACTTTTATTTACAATCAAAAAATAATAGTCCTTTTCTTTGTTTGTTCCCAAGTTTTCTTTTAGTTTTTCAAAATATGAAAGCCAATTTATTTCATTTGGAAAATCTGGCAACATTCCTGTCAAAGCGTAATAAATTCCCAATTTACAATTTAAATTATCAGCGTGTGTTGTGTCGGTAATTTTGATATTTACAGGGTAAAAATCAGTTTTTGTTTCAACAGCAAAATCATACCAAGCACGAGATTTTGGCACAATAATATCAATTTTTTTCTGCAAACTTTTTATAATCTCATCTTCATTAATTGACGAATTTATTCTGCCGTCATCAAATTGTTTTGATAATTGCACTTTTTCCTTTTTTAAATAATCAACAATATCTGTCAATTCTTTGGGAATGAATATGTTAGAGATTTCTTTTTGCATATTTTTTTAATCAGGTTTTTATATGTGTATTCTCCTGTTACTCATGTTGTTTTTGTTTTAAAATCAGGTTTATTATAATAAATTTCAATTTTTTTTTATTTTTAAAACCAATCTAAACAAATATAACCATTATTTTTATCAGCTGTATCGTACCATTTTTGAAAAATAATTTTTATTTCATTGATAGTAATTTTCTTTTCTTCTATCAATTTTTTTATTGCTATATATTTGTCATCATCACAATTTTCAACCGAATTTTTATCAATAT
>Ga0209628_10000305_pt1 | contig 29667 bp, 26 predicted proteins | sample TergutCu122P4_FD_187285 | JGI IMG/M metagenome (GOLD analysis project Ga0209628, IMG submission 187285) | Cubitermes ugandensis P4 segment gut microbial communities from Kakamega Forest, Kenya - Cu122 P4 (SPAdes) (version 2) | ecosystem: Host-associated > Arthropoda: Insects > Digestive system...
GGCAGTTGAGCGAGCCGATGCAGCGGCGCACTTCGTCCAGGCGGTCTTCGGCGGCCTTGTGGATCAGTTCGGGGTCGGCGAGGAGCGGGCGGCAGACTTCCCAGTAGTCGAAGACGCCGTCGCGGATGCACTCGTCAGCCATGCGCGGATCGGGCAGGCGGTTGCCGAAGGTGATGAGGGTGTTCGGGAACAGCTTCTTGGCCTTGGCCGAGAGGTAGTTCCAGTGTCCCGGCGGAACGTCGCGGCCAATCGAGGATTCCGGCGCTTCCTGCCAGCCGACGGTGACGGAAATCATGTCCACGCCGCAGTCGACGGCCTGCTGCATCAATTCGAAGCAGTCGTCCTCGGTGTTGCCGCCCCAGCGATCCATGAGTTCCGCGGCGTTGAGGCGGATGACCAGCGGGTTGTCCGGCGTGGCTTGCTTGATGCCATCGATCAGTTCGCGCATGAAGCGGCCACGGTTTTCGATCGAGCCGCCGTATTCGTCGGTGCGCTGGTTGGTGAAGCGGGAGTTGAAGTTGGCCAGCAGATAGCCCATGAAGCTGGTGATTTCGGTGCCGTCAAAGCCGGCGCGGACGGCGCGTTTGGCCGCATCCGCGTGTTGCTGAACGACGGCCTTGATCTGTTCCTTGGTCAGCTCGCGCGGCGGGCGGAAGTGGGGCAGGGTTTGCGGCACGACCGAGGGTTGCACGCAGTAGCCCAGATCAATGCCGCCATAGCGGCCGGCATGAAGGATTTGCTGGATTGCCACGGCGCCGCCGTCGTGAATGTACTGGGCGATGGTCTCGAATTGCGGCAGGAATTTGTCGTCAAAGAGCGCGACCTGGCGGAAATAGGATTTGCCCTCGCCGAGCGGGTCGGGATAAGCGCCCTGGTTGGTGATGATGCCGCAATCGGTGGCGGCGATGACGCGCATGCGCGCCAGTTCGCGCGGCGTGATGTAGCCGTCGCGGGTGTTGTAGTTGGAGACGCAGCAGGCGCCATACTTGACCAGGTTTTTGGTCTTGTATTTGCCGATTGTGCCGGGCTGGAAAAGATGCTTGAGCTTCAGTTCGCCGGGGCGAGGTGCGGTTTGAGTCACGTTTTGCTCCTTTTATGGCTGACGCTCCTGTGGGCGTCAGCGCTTGTCATACAGAGAATAAAAAAGAGTCCGCCAAGGCGGACTCTGTGCTACGTTCAGCCTTTCGGCTTGGCCATCACCTGCTCCGCCCACTTCTCGTCGAAGAGCGCGCCCTGGGCGATAAGCTGGCGGAACTTGATGAAGTCGATAACGTCCTTGCCCGAGACTTTCTTGGCGTCGAACGCATTGAAGCCGAGCCAGGCTTCGTGATTCATGTTGGCGGCCAGCCAATGACGGTTGGCGAGCTTCATTTGATCCCAGAAGAATTTCTTCTTGCCGCGAATGCCGTCGATGGAGTTGATGAGGCAGTTCGGGAACAGGTTGGCGAATTTCCAGACCAGGCGGTTGACTTCGGCGTCGAGGCGCTCGAAATCGGTTTTGCATTCCGCAATCAGCGCCTTGGCGGCGGCTTGCTTGTCGGCTGCGACAGGTTCGCCGTAGACGATCTCGCCGTCATCAATGTAGGCATCGGTGCGCACCAGAGGGTTCCTTACCCACTGGCCGTCTTTCTTCAACACCGGCACGACCGAGGTGACGAGACCCTTGGTCTTCATCTTGTAGGCGCTCCAGGTCTCGCAGGAGATGCAGTTGTACATCGAGTCTTCCATTGAGAGGAACCAGGGCAGGAAATCGGTCGCGCCGCCCACCGGGGCCGAGCCGTGCTTGGGACCGGCCTGGCCATAGACCGCCATGTCGGAGGTAATGGTGATGTCGGTCGCCATGCCGATTTCCTGGCCGCCGGCAACGCGCATGCCGTTCACGCGGCAGATCACCGGCTTCTTGCAGTTCAGGATGCCATCGACCATGGCGTTGAACAGATCCATGTACTCGCCGTACTCGTTCGGGCGGCGCGAATAGTAGGCGGCGTATTCAGCGGTGTTGCCGCCGGTGCAGAAAGCCTTGTCGCCCGCGCCGGTGAATACCGCAGCAACGATCTTGCGGTCGCTCGAAGCGCGCTGGAAGCCGGCGATGACGCCTTTCACCATCTCGGTGGTGTAGGAGTTGTACTGCGCCGGGTTGTTGAGCCAGATCCAGGCCGAATACAGGCCGTCGACCTTGGCGCCCTTGTCGTCAACCACGGGGCGCTCTTCGTAGATCACCGTCGGCGCATCCTTGCCGAAGTGGGAATTATCGAAAAGCTGATGGTCTTTCAGTTCATTGTCGCGGCGCAGCCATTCCAGTGCCATATCGTTTCTCCAGTGTGGTTCGTTCAAAAGGGGTGGTTCAAAAATCAGGGGTCAGCACGACGCGCTTTTTCAGCTTGCCGTGGTGTGCTTCGTCAAAAACCTTTTCAATCTGGCTCATCGGCCGCGTCTCGACGAAGGGGGCGAGGGCGATGCGGCCATCCACGCACATGTCGAGCACATGCGGATAATCCGCGGGCGGGCAGCCCCAGGTGCCGATCAGTTCGGCATCGAAAGCCATCAACTTCGACAGCATATAGGATGTTTCGTCCGTGCCGTAGCCAACGATGACCAGGATGCCGACGAAGGAGAGCAGGGACAGCGCGAGTTCCTGGCCGGGCTTGGTGCCTGTGACCTCGAAAATCTTCCAGCCGTAGTTGGAGGGAACGCCTTTTTCCTTGCAGATCGCCTTGAAGAGTTCCTTGACTTCCTTCGCGCTCTTGCCCTTCGGGTTGATGGTGGCATCCGCCCCGTAGCCCTTCATGAATTCCAGCTTTTCGTCGTTGATGTCGATGCCGATCACCACCTTGGCGCCGAAGCCTTTGGCCGTCTGCGTCATGAAGCTGCCGACGCCGCCGGCCGCGCCAATGACGATGACCAGATCGCCGGCCTTGACCTTGGCGCGCTTGGCCGCCTGATAGGGCGTTGTCACGGCATCGGCGACGACAGCCAGGTGTTCGAGCGGAATGTTCTTGCGGTTGCCCACCACGCAGAGGTCTCCGGCCGGTACCGGGATGTGGCTGGAAAAGCCGCCGTAAATGCCCATCGAGTTGCCCGGCATTTTCTGGCTGAGGCAGCGATTGCCGCGCCCGGATTTGCAGATCTCGCAGTTGTTGCAGGGTAGCACTGCCGGCACGATGACTTCCTTGCCGAGCAGCGCGGCATTGTCACCCGCGACGACGATGCCGGAGATCTCGTGACCGAGCGAGAGCGGCGGTTTCTGTATCGTCGGCACACCCATGTAGAAATACGACAGATCGGTGTGGCAGACGCCGCAGCCGCGAATTTCGACCAGCGCCTCGCCGGGGCCGAGCGCCGGCGTGGGGATTTCCGTGCGCGCGAGCTTGCCCGGCTCAGTCATTTGCCAGGTTTGGATGGTTTTCGGAATCATGACTCCTCCAGTGAAAAATTTACTTGTTTTGCCACACCGGCTTGCGCTTCTCCATGAAGGAGTTCAAGCCTTCAACGGCATCGGTGGTGATCATCAGGTCTTTGAGGTAAATCTGCTCAACCGTGAACAGCGCCTCGAAGAAAGGCTTGCCGGCAGCCTCGCGCACCGCTTTCTTGGTGTACATCAGCGCCACGCGGGAGAGATTCAGGAACTGGTCAAGGAAAGCGCGCGTATCCTTGGCGAAGCTGGCGCGCGGGAAGACGCGGTTGAGCAGGCCGAGGGCAAGCGCTTCCTGCGCCGTAATCAGGCCGCCGCCGAGCAGCAGTTCCATCACTTTCGGCAGCGGCATGATGCGCGGCATGAGAATCGCCGCGATGGGCGGGAATACGCCGAGCTTGATTTCCGGCTGGCCGATGCGGGCGTCATCAGCGGCGACAACCATGTCGCAGGCGATGGCGAGTTCGCAGCCGCCGCCCATGGCCGAGCCGTTGAGCGCCGCCACCGTCGGCAGCGGGAACACCATCAGGCGCTTGAGAATGCCGTGGAAGACATCAATCATCTGCACCACCTTGTCTGGCGTGTGATCCATGACGTCGACGCCGGCGGAAAACACTTTTTCGCCGGCGGCGGTAATCATCAATATCTTGGCCGATGTTTCGCGCGCGGCAATGTCAAGCACGCGGTTCAACTCTTCCATCACTGCAATATCGAGAACATTGTGCGGCGGCCGGTTGATGGTGATCGTCGCCAGTGCGTCGGCGACGGTGTAGTCGAGAAATTTGAACGATTCCATTGTCGTCAGGGTTCCATTATTTTCGAGCGGGGACATATCTGCATGGCCCGCCAACCACTGTCACCCCCTTCCTTGGGAAGGGGGTGGGAGAAGGTTAAAAGGTTAAAAAAGGTCGTCCATTTCGTCGGCGCCGACACCCTTCGGCATCGCGCCGTACTGTTCCATATAAGCCTGCACCAACTGGTTTTCGCGCTGGCTGAAGAAGGGCGCTTCCTCGAAAACGAAATACTTCGCCTCGTCGGACTTGCCGATCATGTCTTGCAGCCCCTCGCGCAGATTTTCCACGCCCTTGATGGCGAGCACTTTCTTGTCCGCGTCGAGCAGTTGATAAACGCCGGATTCGGTCGTGACGCCAGCAACGTTGGCTTCGTTGAGTTCCAGCCAGGATTCGGGCGGCAGCACCATATCCTCAATCCTTGCCGCCAGGTTGCACTTCAGGCAGCGCAACCCTTCGGCCTGCGCCGTTTTTTCGTCGAAGCCGAGTTCAACCTCGTCCCAGTTATCGCGCTTGGCCGGATCAATGAAGATTGGGTGGAAGCGTTTGACCTGGTTGAAGCCTTCGTCGCGGCCAATATGCGAATCGGTGTCCCAGTCCGGCAACAGGATTTCTTCGATATTGCCGTCTCCTCCGAGCTGACGATCCATTGCCGAGGCGGCGATGCGGCCCTGGGCGACGGATTCGATCAGGGATGACGGCCCGAGCACGCAATCCCCGCCGGCATAGACGCCAGGCCGGCTGGTGAGCATGCTGTCCTCGCGCACAATGATGCGGCCCTTGCCGTCGGTTTGCACACCGAAACCTTCGTGCTTCTTCGGATACTGGCCGATGGCGGCGATGACGAGGTCAACGTCCTCGGTGAATTCACTGCCGGAAATTTCCACCGGGCGGCGGCGGCCGGAAGCGTCCGGTTCGCCCAGTTCCATCTTGATATAGGTGATGCGCAGGCGCGAACTGCCGGACTCATTGAGTTCGATCTTTTTCGGCGCCAGCAGGAAGCGCATATTGACGCCCTCTTCGAGACAGCCCTGAACTTCCTCCTCGCGCGCCGGCATTTCCTCGCGCGTGCGGCGATAGACCATATCCACTGCGGCGCCGAAGCGGCGCGCAGTGCGGGCGTTGTCGGTGGCGACGTTGCCGCCGCCGATGACAGCGACTTTCTTGCCGATGACGATGTCGGTGCCCGGCGTGCCGATCAGGCCGAGCGTGGCGGCGCGCAGGAAGGTGGGGCTATCCACCACATTGGGCAGACCGTCGCCGGGGAGGCCGAGTTTGTCGCCGCCCTGGCAGCCGATGCCGATGAAAGTGGCCTCGAAGCCTTCGGCGACAAGATCGTCGATCTTGTCGACGCGAGCGCCGTAGCGCATCTCAACGCCGAGCGCGGTGACTTCTGCGACCTCCTTCTCAATCACATCAAGCGGCACCCGGTAAGAGGGGATGCCATAGCGGATCATGCCGCCGGCGGCGGGCAGGGCGTCAAAAACAGTCACGCCGTGGCCCTTCTTGGCGAGGTAGAAGGCGGCGGTCAATCCGGCCGGGCCAGCGCCGATGACAGCGGCTTTTTTCCCCGTCGGCGGCAGTTGTTTGGAATATTGACGCCAGAGGCCGTTGTCGTTGTCGGCGGCGATGCGTTTCAGCGAACGGATCGAAACCGGTTCGTCGAGATATTTTCTGCGGCAGGCTGATTCGCAGGGCGAGAAGCAAGCGCGGCCAAGAATGCCGGGGAAGGGCAGCTTTTCGCGTACCACGGCCACCGCCTCGGAATATTTACCCAGGCCGACCAGTTGCACATAGCGCGGCACGTCGATGCCCGCCGGGCAGGTGTGCGTGCAGGGCACTTGCGAGGCTTCCTTGTGCGCGACATCCAGCGTGCGGTCCGTCAATGCGCCGGTCGGGCAGACGGTGATGCAGGCGGAGCAGAATTTGCAACCGGATTCGATCAGCGTTGGCGCGATGGTGCCGACCCATTTGCGGCCTTCGGTTTCCTTCACTTCAAGGCAGCCGACGCCGCGCACGTCATTGCAGGCCACCAGACAGCGGCGGCAATCGATGCACAGGTTGTAATCGCGGTCGTAAAAGGGTTCGTCCTTGATGACGGGCAGTTGAACGTGCTTGTAGTTCGGCGTTGTCGCCGGAATGCCGACGTAATCGGACACCTTGCGCAGTTCGCAGGTGTGGAAGATCGAGCAGCAACGTTGCTCGACCGGATTGCCAAAAGAGCAGGTGGTGCGGCTGCACCCCTCGCGCTGCGGGCAGGTGAGGCAGACATGCGGATGGCCGCCGAGAATTTTGGCGATGCCTTCCTTGCGCAGTTTGTCGATGGCGGGGGATGTGGTCGTCACCACCATGCCCTCCGTCACCGGGACAGAGCAGGACGTGAGCATGCCGGACGCGCCGGCGATTTCGACCATGCAGAGGTTGCAGCCGGCATCGCCGGCGCCGCGCTGGGAGGAGGGCGGTAAATCGGGATGCGCGCAGAGGGAGGGGATATAAATACCGGCTGCGGTGGCCGCTGATAGCAGCGATACGCCGGCGGGCGCTTCGATTTCCCGTCCGTCGACGGTAATCTTGACCATTGATGCAGGCGGCGCGGCTTTCGCGGCTGCCTTCCACCATCTGACCGTTTGTGCTGTTGTTTGTGTCGTGACTGTTTCCATGATTCCCCGCTTCTTTTATTAATCGCGTCTGAGCCTGAGTTTTGCAGTATATGCGAAACCGCCTATGTGCACATAGATAAGACAATGCACAATAACGCATGTTCCGAAATCAACAGGTACTAGAATGCATTGTCCTGATTTTAGGAGAGGATGCACCCTTGCATATTTGATTTACATCAAGTTAAATTGTAAAAGCCTTCTAGGCAAACCGGCTTTTTACCCCGGTGTTTTTGTGCAGCGCAATGAAAATAAAGAAATAAATCGACTTAACCTGTTTTAATCTCAAGCGCGTCTCGCAGGAGGCGCAATTTTCCCTTATACTCAGCCGGGGAAATTTCGTGACAAGCGGGCGCCGGACAGAAGGTTATTCATAACTACTTGTTTGTGAATGAGTTTTTAAATAATTTCCAACCTTTCACACGGAGAATGCACTTTTCTTGATATAGATCAAACATCGCGGCAAAGATGGTTTCTAGAATCGCTGTTAATGCTTTATCGTGCATGAGGGTGAGTATGTTATGCAAGATAATGCATATATCGAGGGACAACGGTGTGTCAGACTTAATTTGACTTGTTCAACTCAAGCTGCGCGCCAAACACCAGGGGATTAACGATGAGCGGATTGTTTAACCAGTTTAAGGAGTGGTACGAAAAGCGCCACGACTATGCCCGCGCTTGGAAAAGCCGTACCGGCGGCCAGGTAGTGGCAACCATGTGCACCTATACGCCCGAGGAAATTGTGATCGCTGCCGGCATGCTGCCGGTGCGCGTGCTGGGCGCCCACGAACCGCAGAATATGACCGAGCCGCACATTTTCGGCATGTTCTGCCCATTCTGCCGGGACTCGCTGGCGCAGGGCCTGCTTGGTCGCTTCGACTATTGCTCGGGCGTGACGCTGACCCAGTCGTGCATTCAGTACCGTCAGGCTTTCAATTCCTGGCGCATGCACGTGCCGACGGTGGAGTGGGATTATTACCTGCCGATGCCGAACGAAGTGCAATCGCGTCACGCGCGCGTTGTGCACTATGACGAAGTGAAGAAGTTCCGTGTGTTCATGGAAGGCGTGATCGGCAGGAAGCTCTCCGATGCCGACCTCAAGCGCGGTATCGAGATCGTCAACGAAAACCGCCGCCTGCTGCGCGAGTTGTTCGAGTACCGCAAAGAAACCAACCCGCGCGTGACCGGCGTCGAGGCTCTCTACGCCTCGCTCACCGCCCAGTTTGTGGACAAGGAGGAGCACAACAAGGAACTGAAGCGCGTGCTCGCCGAATTGCCCAAGCAACCGAATAGCCGCGAGGAAGGCATTCGCTTCATGACCATCGGCTCGGAGAACGACGACGTCGCTTTCATGGCCATGGTGGAGTCGGTCGGTTCGACCATCGTCATCGACGACCAGTGTTCCAGCACCCGTTATTTCTGGAACGAGGCGCGCATACAGGACGATCCGATTGCCACCATCGCCGACCGTTACTGCGAACGCCCGGCCTGCCCGACCAAGGATTATCCGGCGCATACCCGCTTCGATCACGTGCTGAAGCTGGCCAGGGACTACAACGCCCGCGCCGCCGTCTTCCTGCAGCAGAAATTCTGCGATCCGCACGAGGGGGATTATCCAGACCTGAAGCGGCATCTGGAGGAAAACGGCGTTCCGACGCTGTTCCTTGAGTTCGACATTACCAACCCGATCGGCCCCTTCCGTATTCGCATCGAGGCGTTCCTCGAGACGCTGCGCGAAGAAGAATTGTTCTAGGAGTCAAACGAAAATGGCATATCCAACCGAATCGCTGAAGTGCTGGAAGAAGGCCAAGGAACTGCGCGAGCAGTATTACATCAACTTCGCCCGCGCCAAGGAGAAGGGCGGCCTGCGCTGGTCCGGCTCCGCTTGGGCGCTCGACGCCATCCCGGCCGGCCTCGGCAGGGACGTCTATTCCCTGACCGGCGAGCCTTATGGCGCCGCCATCGCGTTCGACAAAAAGTTGAACAAGGAATGTCAGGACGCGGCGGAATCCCACGGCTTTGCCCGTGACCTGTGCGCTTACATGCGGACCTACTGGGGGTCGATCATCCTGAACAAGTATCCGTTCGGCGGTGAGTTTCCGAAGCCCGACTTCAACTTCCAGACGCAGATTTGCTGCTCGCACGCCAAGTGGTATCAGGCGGCTTCCAAGCTGGAACACAACACGCCGACCTTCTTCATCGACGTTTCCGTCGGCCCCTACAAGGAACTGACCGCTGAGCGTCTGAACTACGTGACCAATCAGGGTCTGGAAGCGGTCGAGTGGATGGAGAAAGTCACGGGGCGCAAGTTCGATGACGAACTGTTCATTGAGGCCGTCAAGAACGAAATGCGCTCCACTTCACTGTGGGCCGCCATCTGCGCCGAAAACAAGATCAAGCCGGCGCCGCTGGACGAGAAGACCATGTACTCCCTCTACGTGCTGGCAACGTTGTCGAAATCCTCGAAGTGGTGCGCCGATTTCTATGCGGAGTGCCTGGATGAGGTGAAGGATCGCGTCAAGCGCGGCATCGCCGCTGTTGCCAACGAGCGTTGCCGCATCATCTCCGACACGCAGCCGCCCTGGGGCTTCCTCAAGGTGTTCCGCTATCTCGAAGAATTCGGCGCCGTCTCGGTCGGCTCGCTCTACACCTTCGGTCTGGAAGGCATTTGGGAAACCAAGCCTGACGGCACCTGGGGGCCGCGCACCGTGCCGTGGGAGAAGGGCATCGAGATGAGAACCCGCGAAGAGGCAATGCGCCTGTACTGCGACTGGAACCTCTCGAAGCCGCAGTGGCAGCATTTCTACGATCCGCGCCTGAAGACCGAGATGATGAAGACCATCGTCAAGGAATGGCAGGTCGACGGCGTCATGCTGCACCTGAACCGCGGTTGCGAAGGTCTCTCGCTGGGTATCATGGAAAACCGCCTTGGCCTGGCGGCCACCGGCATTCCGGTGATGACCTTTGAGGGCAACATGGGCGACGAGCGCGAATTTGACTTGGTGCGCACGCAAAACCGTGTTGATTCGTTTATGGAAACGCTGGGCCTGAAACGCGAATTCGCGTACGCCTGAGATTACTAGGAGGACTGAAAGTATGTATTCAGCTGGCATTGATATGGGTTCCCGCACCGTCAAGGTGGTGTTTTTGGAGGAACTCAAAACAAACGGCACAACGCAGTGGGGCGTCAAAGGGAGACACATCATGTTCCCGGAAGATCTTGACGCCGACGAGGCGGCAGACAAAGCCTTCGGCGAAGCCCTTGAGGCCGCCGGCATCACCCGTGACAAGGTCACGCGCGTGGCTGCCACCGGGGCCGGTCGCAAGCAGGTGAAGTTCGCCACCGGAGACGTGACGGAAGTTTCCGCAGGGGCGCGCGGCGCGGTATTCATGTGCCCGAACGCCCGCACGGTGATTGACGTTGGCGCCGAGGAGGGCCGCGGCATCAAGGCCGATACTGACGGCAAGGTAATCGACTTCGCCGGTAACGAGAAGTGCGCCGCGGGCGCGGGCGCCTTTGCCGAGTCCATGTCGCGCGCATTGCAGCTTTCGCTGAAGGATTTCGGCGAAGCCAGTCTGCGTTCCGACAAGACCATCCCGATGAACGCGCAGTGCACTGTGTTTGCCGAGTCCGAAGTGGTTTCGCTGATCCACTCCTCGACGCCGAAAGAAGACATCGCCAAGGCGGTGCTCGACGCGGTGGCGAGCCGTGTCACGGCGATGGCGCGTCGCGTCGGCATTGAGGGCGATGTCGCCCTGATTGGTGGCATGGTGCACAACAACGGCTTCGTGGAGTCCCTGAAAACGGCTCTCGGGGTCGACAAGGTGCTGCTGCCCGAAATGCCCGAATATGTTTCCGCCATCGGCGCCGCGTTGCTCGCGGCCGAAGGCAAGTAACCCCCAAAGGAGAGCGTAATGGCTGATAGCGTAGGCGAAAAGAAAGAATACTGGCGCTGGCAGGAAAACTGCTGGATTGACGAAACCAAGGATTGGCGCAAAGCCAAGATCATCACAGTCGGCATTGACGTCGGCTCGGTCAGTTCCCAGGCCGTGATGTGTCTTGATGGCGAACTGTATGGCTACAACAGCATGCGTACCGGCAACAACAGCCCGGATTCGGCAAGGAATGCCCTTGCCGGCGTGCTGGACAAGACCGGCATGAAGCTGGAAGACATCCACTATGTCGTCGGCACCGGCTATGGCCGTGTCAACGTGCCTTTCGCGCACAAGGCGATCACCGAGATCGCCTGCCACGCGCGCGGCGCGAACTACATGGGCGGCAATGCCGTGCGCACCATCCTCGACATGGGCGGCCAGGACTGCAAGGCCATTCACTGCGACGAGAAGGGCAAGGTCACCAACTTCCTCATGAACGACAAGTGCGCGGCCGGTACCGGGCGCGGCATGGAGGTTATCTCCGACCTGATGCAGATCCCGATTTCCGAACTGGGCCAGCGTTCGTTCGATGTCGAGGAAGAGCCGAATGCCGTTTCCTCCGTCTGCGTCGTGTTCGCCAAATCCGAGGCGCTGGGGCTGCTCAAGGCGGGTTACTCGAAGAACAAGGTCGTCGCCGCCTACTGCCAGGCCATGGCGGAGCGGGTCGTGTCGCTGCTGGAGCGCATCGGCGTCGAAAAAGAGTTCTTCATCACCGGCGGCATTGCCAAAAATGCCGGCGTCGTCAAGCGTATCGAGAAACTGCTCGGCATCCAGGCCATCGAAACCAAGATCGATAGCCAGATCGCCGGCGCGCTCGGCGCGGCGCTGTTCGGCTACACGCTGATGCAGAAGCAGGGCGGCGCGGCCAAGGCTGCCTGAGTCCACGTACCTGCAACGATCCCGACGCTCCGGCCCGCAAAGTACCCCTCTCCCACCGAGCGGGCCGGAGCCGAGGGATTCACGATTTTGGAAGGAATACGACATGATTGCGAACTACGGCTATAAAGACGGAGCAGGCGAGTTCTACATCAGCATCGACACAGACAAGTGCACTGCCTGCACGGTGGAACGCGCTTGCCTGTCTGGGTGCCCGAAGGAGATGTTCGAGATCATCACCGACGACTATGACGATGAAGTCGCGGCGGTGAAACCGGCTTTCCGCCGCTCCCTGGCGTTCGACTGCGCCGTTTGCAAGCCAAGCAGCGGCTACACCAGCTTGCCGTGCACGTCGGCTTGCGCGCCGGGCGCCATCAAACATTCCTGGTGAGGAGGAGCCATGTCCGTAACAATACCGTTGAAGCTAGTCAAGGGCGGGGAAGAAGGCGATCTGCTAACGCAAGGCTGGGTCAAGCAGACCACCATCGGCGAACCCCGGATGTCTGAAATTGCCGACAACTATCGCCGGCTCGGCTACGAAGTGCGCGTCATTGAGCACCGTGAAGAGTCTGAATCCGGCGGCTGCAACACCTGCTTTTCGGCGGGCGCCGAAATGGGGCAGGTCTACGGCGACATCTATATTCGCAAGGGCAAGGGTGGCAAACACGCCGCCGATGACGAATTGTTTTAATAATCGAGGAGAATAACGATGGCGGTGAAAGTAAGCGTGCGGGCAATCCGCATGACCGATCTTGACAGCGTGGTGGGAATCGACAAAACCATTACCGGGCGGGATCAGCGCGAATACTACCAGCGCAAACTGGAAGTAGCCCTCAACAAGCATGGCGTGAACGCCTCGCTCGCCGCCGAGATCGACGGCAAGCTGGTCGGTTTCATGATGGGCGAAGTGTTGTTCGGTGAGTACGGCATTTCCGATGCCTCCGCCGTGATTGACACCATCGGCGTGAACCCGGAAGTCAAAAACCACGGCGTCGCTTCCGAGCTGATGGATCAGTTCCTGATGAACATGAAAGCGGCCAACGTCAAGAAAATCTACACGTTGGTGAACTGGAGCGACTTCTCCCTCGAGAGATTCTTCTCCCGGCACAAGTTCCACCCCTCCAAGCGCATCTGCCTGGAACTGCAACTTCCCTGATTCAACGCGGATCGCAGGAACGACAGCGGCGTGCATTCTCGCGGATGCGCGCCGTTTTTCTTGCTGCCCCGTTTTCTCCGCGCCTGCGCGGAGAAGGCCGTCCCGCAGCGCCAGACTTCTATAAAAGAAATCCGTTTTAACCATGTGGATCGACTGCCACTGCCATACAAAACATTCCTACGACAACTGGCTGGAGCCGCTCGCCCTGATTCGCCGCGCCAAGGCTATCGGCCTTGATGGCGTCGTCATCACCGAACACCACTCCTACGAAGCCTCGGCGCCAGTCGAAGCCATTGCCCGCGACGAAGGCTTCCTCGTCTTGCGCGGCGTTGAGATTGCCACCGACCGCGGCCACCTGCTGGCTTACGGCATCGAGGACGATTCCTGGAACACCTGGGGGCGGGACACCTGGCTGCCGCTTGACGGCGTCATTGCGCGCGTTCTCGAACTGGGCGGCATCTGCGTGCCGGCGCATCCCTATCGAGAGTTCGGCGTGTGCAGCCTGCTCGACGGCCTGCTCGAACTACGCGGCATCGCCGCCGTCGAAACGCACAACGGCGGCAACGCCGATTCCGACAACGGCCTCGCCGACACCGCCACGCGCCACATGGCGCTGCCGAGCCTGGGCGGCAGCGACTGCCACAAAGTTGAAGCGGTGGGCCGCTGCGCAACGCAATTCCTGCAACCGGTCACGGACATGGCCAGCTTCGTCGCCGCAATACGCGCCGGCGCGTGCAAAGGCGGCTATTTCGAGGGCTGGACGCAGAAAACATGAAATAAGGCGCCGTCCTCTGGCGCCAGACTTTTGTTTGCAGCTTGGTGAGTGATAAAAAGAGCAGACTCCCGTGTGGCAATGTTATGCCATATGAAAAGGCTTGCTTTCCCTCCAAACCCAATTATTTTCGGGGAAAAGCAGGATTAACGACGATGGGGGTTTGATTCGGCGGACGGGGCGAAAGCTGATTGCGCCGCCAAATGTGGAGCAGAGGTACCGATGATGATGGGAGGCGTTCCGGGAGGACGTTCAGGGAGCGGCAACGTTAGCGTAGACGGCCCATTGGCGCTCGTGCTTTCTAGCGTGACCGCGCGCGTTGTAATCGACCGCAGCGTATAACCATCGCCAACAGACTGGCCGACGCGGTAGGGTTTCAGCGCGGCGTCATTGACTGCCAGCAAGGCCGCGCCTTCGCCACTCTCGGCCCAAACCACGCCTTGCAAAGTGAATCGCGTACTGGTAGTCGAATCGTTCTCTGCGTGCGACGTGCTAGGTATTGTGTTGCTGCCGAGCGCACGGGCCACGGCGGCAGCATCGACCGTTATCGCCTGCTCCTGCACGATAGCCACTGTTGGTAGACCCGGTGACAATACGGTGTCGCTTAGACGCAAGCCCCAGAATACCGTGCTCGCTGCTGCACCGGCCCAAATGCAAACGGTAGCGAAGGGCGCAAGCCAGCACGCCTGCGTGTAAGAGAAGATTTTGGAGAGGGTCATTATGGCTGTGTTTACAGATTCATCGCGCCATCATACTGCCGGTGACATGGCTTTACTTGACGAATTGATTAAGCTGGATGATCGGTAGCAGTACTGCCAGCACAATGAGCAGAACGAATCCCCCCATGGCGACGATCAACAGTGGTTCGAGTATGGTTACCAGATGCAGGGCGCGGCGCTGGACTCCGGCACCAAGCTGGCTGGCTGCGCGTTGCAGCATCTGTGGCAGTTCACCCGTCTGTTCGCCCAGTCGCGCAAACATCGCCAGCAGTCCCGGAAAGCGTTTTCTTTGTGCCAATGCCAGAGCCAGTGGCGCGCCTTCGCGTACCAGGATGACAGCATCGAGTGCGTCAGCGCGCATAGCGCGATTGCCCAGCGTTTCAGCAGCGGCTTGCAGTGCGCGCAGAATCGGCACACCCGTACCCGTCAGCATCGCCAGTGTGCCAGCAAACCGTGTGGCATTGTAGTCACGCGTTAAACGGCCCAATAGTGGTAAGCGTAGCCACAGGGCGTCAAAGCACAAACGCCAATCTTTCTGTGTGAGCGCCAGTTTGATGCCGAGTGCTGTCAATAGGACCGCCCCCAGCAGTACCCATCCATAGGTGCGCATGAAGGCGCTCAGGCTAAGCATAAGCGTGGTTAACATCGGTAGCGTGCGCTTGGTTCCTGTGAACACGGCGGCAATTTGCGGTACCACATAAATAACAAGAAATGTTACGACAATAATCGCAATGCCCGTGACGATTGCCGGATAGAGTGCGGCGCCGATTAGCTTTTCGCGTAGCGCCTGCCGCTGTTCGAGATCGGCAGCCAGTTGATCGAGTACCAACCCGAGTTGTCCGCTTTGCTCACCTGCGCCGATAACGGCTGTGTAGATTAGCGAGAATTCGCGCGGCTGCGTTGCCAGCGCACGAGCGAAAGACGCGCCAGCGTTGACTTCGGCGCGTAGCGCCGCAGCCAGATGGTTTTGCTCTTCAGTTTCCGCTTCCTCAGCCAGAATATTAAGGGCGCGCTCTAACGGCAAGCCGGCGATGATCAGCCCAGCCAGCTGGCGCGTCCATACTGCTAGCGTGTTGGCATTGAAGATTGTTCGCCGGCCCAGCCACTTGCGCCAGCTAGCGGCAGTTTGATTATCGCCGACCAGTGCAACGCTCAGCGGAATGAGCGCTTGCGCACGCAGCAGGCCACGCGCGCTACGGGCGGTGTCCGCATCAAGGACGCCTTTGCGAGTCTGCCCCTGTGCATCGAGGGCTTCAAAAGAATAGGCGGGCATCGTTCGCTTCGCGTTATCCGCAGCGATGCGGCTGGCGAGGCGATGTCCACCTGCGCCAGCCGTTCGCCATCTTTATGTATTGAACTTAACGTCGACGTGAATAGGTAAAGTGAATAGGTAAAAATACCGACACAGCTTCTACTATTTTCCGTCCAAGGTGATCGTGGATTCGAGGTTGGCGTCTACATCCTTGGCATTGAGCCATTCGTCCTTGCACTTGAAGTTTTTGTACAAATCAAGCTGATCATCATAGTGCTTGGAGCGAGAACCATCTGGACCGACAAAGCCACTTTGTCCTGGGGGGGCCACCGTACAGAGCGTAGTCTTGCCTGGGGCAAAAGTTACAGTGTTGTTTTCGGTTCCACGGTTCATGAAGGTTGGGAGGTAGAGATTCTCGTCACTACCCGCCTGCGGGTAGCCCATGAAGTTGACACTAAAGAATTGGTGCTTAACAACAGGCGTTACCCAAGCCGATGTGTCCGCCCCATATTTGTTGGTCAACTGATCCATGGTTTCCCATAGCGCATCGCGAATCATGGTGTATTTATCTGCGCCATTGAAGAAATCATAAGTCTGCGGTACGCCGGCCGCACTACCACGCAGCGCGTTGTAAAGGATCTTTGCACCGTTGCCGGGGTTCACGCTACCACTGGGCGGTGAGGTCGGATACCCAGGGGAGACAAACTGCGACAAAACATTGGGTGGAAGATCATCTGCCAGCAGTTTGTTGTACATGATTGGCAGCCAGGTACGCATTATCGTCGCTGCCGTTTCCTGGTAGGTTGCGCCATCATTTGGGTTGGTATTCAGCCAAGACCATTGACTCAACATTTGCGCAGCCTGTGCTGCTGGATCGTTGGCAGGAAGACCTTGTGTGGCCTGCATGATGTAAGGAACAAAATAGCGCGCATTGAGATCGGCAAAGGAGGTTTGGCGGTTCAGATCAGCCACTTCGTCAGGGGTGAGTTTGGGCTTTGCTTGGATACGAAAAATAAACTCGTTTACGCGGTGGACGACAGAGTAATTGCCGCCATCGCTCACCATTCCTGGCGCAGACTGGTTGTTCCAGTTAACGATATAGCCCTGCGGCGGGTTATAAACTTGAGGATTTTCACTGAACGGTCGAATTCCTTGCCATTCCATGGAGCCATCACCTACTGCAGGCAAGCGGATATCCTGCGTGGGTGGCCGGATGGGCAAACGCCCGGGGGAAACGTAGCCGATGTTGCCGCTCTTGTCGGCGTAGTACATGTTAATGGTAATGGCGATGCGCGAAGCTTGAGCGAGGAACTCGTTCCAGTCCTTTGCCTGGGTGAGACGAATCCAACCGACCAGAGAATCAATCTCATAGCCGTCCCAACTGCGCTTCATGGAATAAGCCACTCCGTTGGCGGGATCGGATGTGGTCACCAAGCCATGCACTGTGCTGTAGATATCCGCAGTCTGGGAAGCCTGTCCCTTGACTGCAATTATCTCTGTGCGTTTGCTCATTGACTGATAGCTACCATTGAACATGTACCTGGTTGGATCGTTTGGGTCCAGTTTTTCCTGGTACATATCGTTGACGTCGAGGGGGCCCGCAGTCGATCCCCAGGAAATGGTGCCGTTGGTACCGAACAAGATGACCGGATGGGCAAACGGAGTGTTGCCGACCACATCAAAGCCGCCGCCATGCAAGCCAACACTGAAAACGTAGCTCGGGTTGAACCAGCCGAATTGCGGTCCATTATTTAGAATAGTGCTACCGTCAGTAGTTTTTTGTGGGCCGACGATCCAGAGGTTGCTGGCAACAGGACGCTGCTCCGGCGAAGCCAGACCAGCCCAAGCCAGATGGAGCGAATTGCCGTCCGTGTGAAAATCGGCTGGTGCTGGCGCGAGCTTGGCAAAATGCGATCCCAATCGATGATCAGCTTTACGATTGGTTTCAGTGCTCGCGGTGAGAACTCGTCTCGGCCTTGCAGGTTGATAGGCTGCGACTTCAATTGGGGTATATCCCCCTGCGCGAGGCACGGTGGTCGGTGCGGTAGGGTCTTCAATCCAGCGCAACTGATCGAAGAGTTTCTGACCAATATCATCTCCTTTCGCATTCTTCAGATTGGTGAGCAGTTGTAAATTCGAGACCTCACTGCTGGAGTTGGAGTACCGGTTGGCCATGGTGCCTACCCAAATCATCGCGACATCCAGCGCAGTCCATGTGCTTGGCTCGAACCCCGCATCATTGAACTGTTTTGGTAACAGATGGGCCTTGTCTGCCAGCACTTGCCGCACCCGCGCGTTATAGCCTGCCGCATAGCCCTCGAAAATATCCAGATCGGCTTGGGGTAGCTTCGCCATTTGCGCACGGATTGATTCGACATTCAGAACCTTGCGCGATGCGATATCCGTATTTATGTAGGCGGGTCCCATCACCTCGGACACTGTGCCCAGCACCGAACGTTTGGACATCTCCATCTGGAATAAGCGATCTTCTGCCACGGCATAGCCGAAGCCGTAGAAGACGCCACGCGTTGAGTCGGCATAAACATGAGGAACGCCGTATTTGTCGCGCTTGATGGTTACTGCAGAAGAGTCGGACGCAGTGCCGTCGCTGCCACTACCACAACCTACAAGTAAGCTTGTGATCAGAGCGCTGGTGGCCCAATAGACACGTCGACGTGTCAGGCGGAAAGAGGTCAGCATGTTTTGTCTCCATGTTGTTAATAATTAATTAATGGTACAGCGGCATAATGATACGCATAAATAACGCCACTTGTCCATTTTTGAATCATATCTGCCAGCCAACATGGAAATGTTCCCTTCTCTGAATTTGTTCGAGGGGCAAGAGATGGAAGGGGCTGCCGGTGAGGGCAGCACTGAAACGCTGACAGACTTATGCTGATCGGTTTGCGCTCAAGCTGATGACGGGTGTGCAGATTGGCAAAAATCGTGCGCGCTCGTTAGTTTCGCGTTACCCGCACCAATTCAGTTCGGGAGGTGATACCCGCCTGCACCAGCCGTTCGCCATCTTCACGCATCGAATGCAGGCCGTTGTTTCGCGCAGCCGCCAGAATTTCGCTTTCAGTGGCGTGAGCGTGGATCAATACACGCAACGGATCATCAACCGTCAGCAATTCGAAAATCCCGGTGCGGCCCTGGTAGCCGGTACGCCCGCATTCTTCGCAGCCGTTACCATGGCAGTGTGGACACAGCTTGCGCACCAGACGCTGGGCGAGCACACCCAGCAGCGACGAACTCAGCAGAAAGGGTTCCACGCCCATATCGGCCAGGCGTGTGACGGCACTGGCGGCATCGTTGGTGTGCAAAGTAGCCAGTACGAGGTGACCGGTAAGCGACGCCTGGATGGCAATTTGGGCAGTCTCGAAATCGCGGATTTCGCCAATCATGATGACGTCCGGGTCCTGCCGCAGGATGGCGCGTAAAGCCTTGGCAAAACTCAGTTCAATTTTCGCGTTCACCTGCGTCTGGCCGATGCCGGGCAGCTCGTATTCGATAGGGTCTTCCACCGTCATGATATTGCTGTGCGCTGCGTCCATACGCGCCAGCGAAGCGTAGAGCGTGGTGGTTTTACCTGAGCCGGTCGGACCAGTAACGAGTACGATTCCATGCGGCTGAGCGATCAATTTTTCGAAACGCGCTAGCGTATCGCCCTGCATGCCCACGGCCTCAAGAGTCAGACGGCTTTCGTTTTTGTCCAATAGGCGCAGCACTGCGCGTTCGCCATGTGCACCGGGCAGTGTCGAGACGCGTACATCGACTGCGCGTGTGCCGATGCGTAGCGATATCCGGCCATCTTGCGGCAGACGTTTTTCAGCGATGTCGAGATCGGCCATGATCTTCAGGCGCGAGATCAGCGCCGCGTGCAGCGCGCGATTGGGCTGTACCACTTCACGGAGCACGCCATCGATGCGGAAGCGTACTGACGAAGTGCGCTCGTAAGGCTCGATATGGATGTCGCTGGCGCCATCGCGGGCAGCTTGCGTCAGCAGTGCATTGAGCATGCGGATAATGGGCGCATCGCCCGCGCTTTCCAGTAGGTCTTCGACTGCCGGTAGCTCCTGCATCATGCGCGATAGGTCTGCATCGCTTTGTACTTCGCTGACCACTGCTGCCGCGTTTGATTCGCCTTGCGCGTAGGCGGTGCTGATGCGTTGCGCGAGTTGCTCGCCCGTCAGTGATTCCCAAGCGTCGATGCGATATTTGCGCAACACCTCGCCAAGCGCGCTACGTATCGCCGAACCGACAAGCAGCGAAGGCAGCCTGAGCGTGTAGTGATCATCATCGGTCTGCTCCAGCAGTAGTTGCTGGCTGCGGGCGAAGGCGTAAGGCAAGGGGTAGCGCAACATCGCTGGTTTCCGCGTATTTCAGGGCTGTTCTGTTATGCTGGGCGCGTTGGGCTGCGAATAGGGTTGCGGCGCTTTGCTGTTGTCGAGGTCGTTTCGTACCGGTGGGGGCAAGGCCGGCAACAGGCCGGCATCACGCACATTGTTCAGCATCAGGTTGTAATCGGGAGACACAACTTTTTGTGCTGAGCGGATTTCCTCGTAACGATCATAAGAAAGCGCATCGCTGGTGGACTGGTCGCGGATTACCACTGGGCGCAGGAAAATCATCAGATTGGTCTTTTTGCGTGTACGCACCTCACTTTTGAACAGGTTACCTACGACTGGAATATCACCCAGCACCGGCACCTTCTCAACGTTGCCTGAATACTCATCCTGCAACAGACCGCCGAGTACGATGATTGCGCCGTCATTAACGACTACACTTGTTTCCAGTGAACGCTTGTTGGTTATCGGACCGTTGATGTTATTAACCGAACTTGGGTCGATTGCTGATACTTCCTGGAAAAGGGTCATTTTCACGGTGTTGTCCTCGTTGATCTGCGGACGCATGCGTAGCGTCAGGCCAACGTCTTTGCGTTCAACGGTTTGGAACGGATTAACCGAGGCAGTGGCGCTGCCGGTGTTGGTATATTGCCCGGTGACGAAAGGCACGTTCTGGCCGATGACGATCTTGGCCTCCTGATTGTCTAACGTCAGTAAATTTGGCGTCGACAATACGTTTCCTTCACCGTTGCTCTGCAGGAAGTGCGCCAGGAAACCTAGTACGTACTGGCCATTGATTTTGGTGCCGACACCGAAGTTAAAGCCACTCCCCAGCATTGCACCGGATATGTTTTTGGTGGCTGCGGCAATTGCCAGGTCGACGATGTTGGCGCCTGATAAGTTGGAATTGGTACCTAGGACGCCGACGTGGTGGTCGCCGTTAGCGCCAGCAGTCGTTTGCCATTGGATGCCAAAATCGGCCGCTTTATTGGCGTTAACCTCCGCAATCAGACACTCCACCAGTACTTGAGCACGGCGTCCGTCGAGTCGTTCAATCACCGCGCGCAACTGGCGGTACTGAGGCTCAGCGGCGGTGATAATCAGTGAATTTGTTGCCGGGTCGGCTTGTATCTGCCCGCCGGTGGAGGGCGTGTTTTCGTTGCTCACCGGGGCACTGGCTTGCGCGCTCATGCCGTTGTTGACCTGTGTGGCGTTGTTAGCCGTTATTGCCGTTGTTGTCGTTATCGGTGCAGATGGTGGCATTGCGCCGACGCTGGTTCCCGACTCGGCGGCAATCGCGGCTCGCAACGTTGCCGCCAAACTAACCGCGTCAGCATTTTTTAGGTAAACCACATGGATATTGCCGGCCTCACTGCGACCAGTATCCAGCGGCAGACGATCGAGCTTTTCCGCCAACGAACGCACCAACTGTACGCGCGCCGGATTTGCCGCGCGCACGATTAGCGAATTGCTGCGCGGGTCGCCCAAAATCGTGGTTTTGAATGAAGGTTCCCCTTGTGCGCCCATCGCGTTGGTATTGCCGCCTTCCAGCAGCCGCACGATCAGTGGCGCAAGATCGGTAGCGAGCGAATAGCGCAACGGAATTACGTCGACGTCTGTTGCATTGGGTATGTCCAGTGTCGCCATGATGCGCCCAATGCGGCGCAGGTTTTCGGCATAATCGGTGATGATCAACGAGTTACTGGCAGCGTCCACGTTGATCGTATTGTTTGGCGAAATCAGTGGGCGCAGCGTTGGCAACAGATTATTGGCCGATTGGTAATTGAGACGGAATATCTGCGTAACGACCTGATTACCCCGTGCCGTATCAGTTCCAGTTCCAGCACTGGCACCTGCCATGTTTACCATGTTGCCTTGCAACTTGGCGTCTGCCTCGGGTATGACCTTGTACAGTCCATCGGACTCGACAATGGCAAAGCTCTGCATTCGTAATGCGGCAGCGAACTGGGCAAACGCGGCAGCAGGCGTAACCTGATGGTCGGTAACCAGTGTCATCGTTCCTTTGACGCGTGGATCAATCACGATATCACGCTTTGTCACCACGGCCAGTGTGCGCGCGATAGATTCGATGGTGGCGTTATCAAAATCGAGCGTGATCAGCGTACCTTTCCCCCCGTTTTTTTGTGGGCCGGCGCCGAATGTCGGCGATACCGTGCCCGCCAGCAGGAGCGATACTACCAGCGCCAATATGCTGAAACGATGAGTGCGGGGCAGGATTAATGCTTTCATCATGTCAACCCAGAGTAATAATCGAACGCGCGCCCTGTCGACGCCCGACGATGTTAAGCAGGTTCGAGAGAACTTCTTCACGCCCAGGTGCGGCGCTGGCAGTACCGTTGAAATGCAGCGCTGTACCTGTCCAGCGACCACTGCCTTCTAGCAACAGGCTGCTGTCCGCTTGTGTAGTGAGGAGCAGGCTGGACGCGCTTTCGCCTTCCACCACAAGCTGGTAACTACCGAGGGGCTTGAGTGTAGATAGCCGCGAAGACATCTCGGTGGCATCGAGTGTTACGCGCCCCATCAAGCGTAGTTGCGCACCCTGCCACTGCGTAATGAAAGATTCCGTTTGCAGCGCCAACAGGCCTTCTAGCCGTAGTGTATTCCACGGTGTGCCCAAGCCGGCAAGCATGGCGGCCGGCCAAACCGAGCGGCTATCATGCCAGACGATGCGCACGCCTTCGCTCGTGGTTACGGCCAGCAAACGAATCGGCTGTGCTGCGCAGCATGGCAAATCGAGCGCAATATCGAGACTACCCCAATGTGGGCGCAGATGCCAGCCGACCCGCCCCGGCAGGACCACTGCTTCGGTGCCTTTAGTGCCGGAGGCAAGCACCACGGTGGCGCTGCCGTTCCACACTGTGCCACGTGCATTGAGTAAACGCAGATGGTCGCCGCTGGCCGAGCGCAACGCGGCAGTCAACCAGTACGCCGGCATATACGCCACCAGCGCCAGGACAATGCCGGCAATGGCGCCAAGAACCGCCCAGCGCCAGCCGCCGGCAGGTTTGACGAAACGGGCGAAGGCCATCAGCGCGTCTCTCCTTGTCCAAGAGGCAGTGTCATGACGAATGAGCCGTCCCAATGCGCGACGTTGCTGGTTGCCGTCCCCGTGGCATTGGAGCGTGTCAGATGTGCTTCACGGACTGTTGCTCGTGCATCAGTGCGTGCTTGCGCCAGCCACTGCGTTAGCGTTACGGCGTCGACGCCGTGCACCGCCACATTCACTGCCTCGCCCATGTTCTGTATCTGCGCCTTGTCACCGAAGTTTTGTTTTGTTGCTGTTTGCAGGGCACGTAACGCATTGTCCCGCTGCATGCGAGGCTGCGCTTGCAGGGCGTGGGCACGCGCTTGCAGAGTTTGCATCTGCTGCATTTGACTGTCGAGCCGCGCATGCTCTGCCGCCACTTCCGACAATGTACGCAGTGCGGGTGCCAGCATTAGTTCCCAGAACAGCGCGCATGCTATTAGCGCTATACCCGTGCCGAGTAACCTGCGCTCGCGTACTGCCAGTGCCTGCCACCGTTGTCGCAGAACAGCAGTGCGATTCATGGAGCAACCTCCGCTGACGCTGCTTGCACAAGCAGCAAATCTTCCTGACTGCGTGCCTGGTAGCCGTGTGTCACAAGTTTTTCGTGAAGCGCGCTTACTTCCGCTGATGAAAGCGCGAGCCCGCGCACAAGCAACTGCCCTGCCTTGAAGTCAATCGCGCTGGCATTGCGGTTGTCCGGCACAGCGCTGGCAAGCGCGCCGAGCAAGGGTTCAAGGTCGGTCGCCTGCGCTTCGCCTGTCGTCTGTTGCAAAGAAGTCACTTCGCGCGCCATTTGAACAGGCGCATCAACCACCAGCTTCACCGAGGGAAAGGTTTCCGTCAGCACGCGGTCGATCGCTTGGCGCTGTACACGCAACGCGCTACGTTCCTGCCAAGCCAAGACGTTCAGCCCAAGCAACTGTATTGCCAGCAACAACCCAACACCCCAACGGGCGGCTCGCCATTGCGGCCCTCGCCATAATGTTGTCGCCAGCACCGCTAATTGCTTTCCGATACGCGCGCGGCCCGTGCCGGCAAACTCGAATTGTGCCAAGTTCCAAGGGGTATTCGCCGCCGTCAGCCAGCGCTGCGCGCGTTGGGCGATCGGCAACGGTCGTTTCAGCGCCTGTTCGGCCCGATCAGCAACAGCCGGCTCGGTCACGATATTGATTGTCGTTGACATATTCAGTGCCGCGAGACTGGCGGCGCTCAACGGCAGCGTCAACACACCATCCCCATCGCATACCGTGATCTGGCCCGCAGGCGTGGCATCCGTAGCGCCCGTTTCTGCCGTAACCCACCACTGCGCCGGAAAACCGGCTACGCATGGCGCGAATTCGGGCACGATCCGTAACACATGCCGACCGGAGTCTTCGAGCGCCTGCATCGTCGCGCGTAATGCGCTGATCCCGCACACCGCCACCCAAATTGGCACGCCAACCTTGGTATTAGGTTCGAGCGCAAAGTGGAGATGTGCTGCATCGTCGAGCAACCGTTCTTCCAGCAAGCCTTCCAGGACTGTGCGCACACGTATTGCATTATTGAGACTGCCCGGCGGCAAGGTGATGCGGTGCCATGACAACGCCGTTGCGGGCAGCATTAGCACGACATTGCTGTCCGACAAGTGGGGCAGCAACGCCAGCGGAGCGCTGCCTTGGTCAATCAACGTTCGCCCATCATCGGCGGCATGCAGCCAATGCCAATCGCTGTTCCGAATGGGTGGCCAGGCATGAGGACTCAAAAGCAGCGTGGGCATGACGATGACGATTTGACAAGATGATGATAACTAAATGGGTTTGATAATTATTTATATGAAATTAATATACCTTAATCAATCGGAGAGGCGTACCGGCTGATATTCAAAGTAGCGTTTGATCCGCCTACGCATGCACGACTGGGTGTCGTGAGCTTCCCTCTATTTTTGTCTTCCAACGCTTCGGCATTATGCCGTTAATTTTTGCTCATGTTGAGCGTTGAGCCAATCTTCCAGGAACTTGGCTGGCGAGGCGTATCGCAAAATTCTATCTTCCGTAAGCGGGGGAAGAAGCAGATAAGGATCAAAGGGGAGATGTTGGTATTTCCATACCTGCGTTGCGTTCGCGCCAGATGATCCCGACACGCGTACCGTCGCGGTGTAGTAACGAATGCTCTTCAACCCAGTTTTTGTCCAGACGCAGCCGCCCCATGACCTCGAAGTAGGCGCTGCTCACGCTGTGCCAGCCTTGAATGAACTGGGCTGCGCTTTCCGGCATAGCCGCTTGTGCTGCCGCCAGGGTGTTGAAGGGATGTGTTGCCCGCTGCGACACCAGTCGCCGCGCACTGGGCAGATCAAGCGAGGGCAGGCTCGCAGCCAACACTTCGGCGCTAGCCGTATTTACGTTTAATGATGTGGCAGTCGGCAAGATGGTCACATAGGGTTCCAGTGCCGTGATGGTTTGCGGTGTTAAGCCGAACCACGTTAATTGCCGCAAATGCTGCGGCATCAGCGGTGCGTTACCGCTTGCTGCAGATGCCTGCTGCACGCCAGTAATGAGCCGTTGCAGATCGATCTGCGGTAGCCCCAGCAACAGGAACAGCTTGGTGAAGCCAGCTACTGCCGGCGATGCTGGCTCGGTTGAATTGATCAGGTTGGTGATGTTGAGTTTCGCCTGAGCATCGACAATTTGTCCTGACAAAAAAACATCCGGTAACTCAGCCAGCGTGTCACCCGAAATATGCTTGTCGGCAGCCAGAAAGCGCGATAGCCGCGCTTCTTCCAGCGGTACCGCCCACGGCTCGCTGAGGCTGTCCACATTACTTGAGCGTGCGTCTTCAAGCAGGATCAGCCGCGACCAATCAAGTGCGCCTGCGAGGAGCCAAGCTGATTGGGTACGCGCCCGCTCGGCGGCTTCTACTTCCGTCGTGCGCCATTGTTGCCACAGCGCGGCGGCAGCGAAGCTGGTGACCAGTGTTACTACGAGAATGGCGGCCAGTAGCGCAGCGCCATGCGATTTGCGGTGGGTCAATTTCATTCCAGATTTTCTATTTGAGTTATTCATGATTACCCGGGGCTGGGCCAAGTTTCATGACGAAGGCCGCTCCATCGTGGTGGCTGGGCATACCCAATCGCGCGTGATGCGTCCGTGCAAGCTCGGCCCTGGGGCGAGATCAAGCACGAGCCGCAAGCCGTTGGGTATAACGCTGGCTACACGGGGTGCTGCGTTGGTGGTCGTGTTTGTTGCCGCAGCGTCTACAGGGGGGGTAACTGGCGCTACGATTATTGGTTCCCAAACATTGTTGCGGAAGGCATATATCTGCCAGTCTGTAATTGGAATCAACGCCGTTGTCGAGGCCGCGTTGTTGCCCGCGCTACCAGGCATCCAGCTTGCGGCTGCATCCCACGCTTGCTGCCAGTCTATGCGCGAGCTTACCGGTGCCGATTGCCAGCGCCACCATGTCCGGCCATCGCTACTCCAGGCAACCACGAACACGTCCCCGGATTGCGGGCTACTGCTTTGCCGTGTCAGGCGCAATACGCGGCCATTCCAATCAAGGGGGCGGGTTTGCGGCAGATCAGTTATAGCATCCAGATCGGCGTTCCACTGCGCGAGCGCGGCTTGTAGCGTCAGCACCGCATCAGCGTGTGCGTGTGTATGTTCACGCGCTCTAACCATGCCATCCAACGCATGCCAACTGATGAGCGCCATTATCGCCATCACTGTAATGGCGATCAGCAGTTCGATCAACGTGAAGCCGCGCCGACGCATTGCGTTTGCATATTCTTGTTTAGAGTGGTTTTCGTAAGTCATTACATCCACTTTTCTGCACCGTTGGCCCCTCCCTCTGCCCTCCCTATAAGCAGGGGAGGGAACCAGACTCATTTCCTCGCTCGCGGGGAAAGGCAGAAAAGGGGCGAAAGTACACGGCAAACCCTAACCGCGCTAACGCAACCTTACAATTGTGGACAGTCGCAGCACCGGTAGTTGTTCCGCATTGGTGATTTGCACATCGACGCGGCGGAAATTCGGGTTCGGCGTCGTTGTTGTCAATACATTTACGCTGAAGGTTTTACCTGCTTGGGTGCAGGTACTGCTTGCGTTTCCGAACGGTAGCAGCGCAGGCGTCAGCTTGACTTTGACGAGTTCGTTTTCCGCGCAGACTTGCCCCAGCAAGGTATCCGTTGTGCGTTGCACATTGTGCACTAGGGCTGAACTGGCCTGGGCGCCTGCAGCCAGTGCAATCGCGACGATGAACAATGCGACCAACACCTCAATCAACGTGAAGCCGCGAATGCGGATCATGGTTGCGGTGTTACTGTGAAGGGATGCAGTCCGTCAGTCGCCACCGTCACCGATTGCGCCGGCGCTTCGACGGTACTTAGTTGCACTTGCTGGGCAGTGATGATCGGGTCGGGGCCAAGCGTTAGCGCGCTGATGGTGCGGCCCTGCGCATCCAGTGCCCGAGCGCGAATGCCAGCATCCAACCAGCGTGTCGGCAAGGCGTCAGCGCTTAAACCCTGAAAGGCAAAACCAGCAGGCGTCACATACCAATGGACTACGACGCCATTGACACGGGATTGTGCTCGTGCTGATTCGAGCAGCGCCGCCAACCGTTCCCCCTCACGCTCCAGCGCATATTGACTGCTGTTACGTAGCGCCAAACTGACGCCTGCTGTGGCTATAGCCATGATGGCTATTACCACCAGCAGTTCCAGCAGGGAGAAGCCACCAACCAGTTGGCAGCGATTATTGCCAACTGCCAATGTCGGCATCTTGGCCATCGCCGCCGGGTTGGCCATCGGCACCGAGCGAGAACACGTCAATCTCGCCCTTTACCCCAGGATTCAAGTACTGATATGGATGCCCCCATGGATCGGCAGGCAACTTTTCCATATACGGCCCGCGCCAGTTGGGCGCAGCCGGTCCAACGGTTGGTCGCGTCACCAACGCCAGCAACCCCTGTTCGGTAGTCGGATAACGCTGATTATCTAGCCGGTAGAGCTTGAGTGCCTGCATCAGGGCGCTTACGTTAGCGCGTGCAGCGGTTTCTTTGGCCTCATCGGCACGACCGATCACATTGGGCACAATCATCACGGCCAATACACCGATAATAACCACCACCACAATCATTTCGATCAGGGTGAAACCACGCAACGGCAATGGCCCGGGATGGCGATGAAAGATAGAAGTCATGACCCACTGAAAATCGAGCGTGTCCGAGGGAAAAACCATTGTAATGCACAATGGCATTGTATTGCATGCATATTACGCCAGATTTCCCAAAGGCAAGCGCATTTACTCTGCGCAGTGCCTACCTGCGGCGGCTATTTCGAAGGCTGGACGCAGAAAACATGAAATAAGGCGCCGTCCTCTGGCGCCAGACTTTTGTTTTCAAGTCGATTCTGGCGTCATTGATGTTGGATCAACCCAATCGGATCAACGCACCTCACGGAATGATGCGAACAACTTTTCCGACGATATTGCTGGCGGGAATAAACCCGCGTATCCGGCTGTCGACGCTGTTGTCGCGGTTGTCGCCCATCATGAAGTAGTGCCCTGGGGGGACTTCACAACTTACGCCATCCGCATAGCTGACGCATTTTTCGTGAAAGGGAAACGGGCGTGTATATTGGATGGATGCCGGCGCGTCAGGATCAATCAGGGTTGAATAATCGGTACCGGATAACGATTCTGCGTACCGCTCCATGACCCGGGGAGACATTCGATCCAGATACTGACCTTCTGACCGGCGGGGAACGGGATGCCCGTTGATTGAAAGCTGTTTCTCACGATAGACGATGTTATCGCCAGGCAGTCCAATCAAGCGCTTGGCAAAAATTGCTGAGGGGTCGTCAGGGTAAGAAAACACCAGGATGTCACCGCGTTCGAGCGGGGCGGAAATCGGCGCTTTGAGCAAGGTAAAACCATAAGCGCTGTAGTGGCCATATCCCCACTTTCCGACGAGGATATGAGACTTCAGCGGAAGGGTCGGCAGCATCGAGCCGGAAGGGATGCGAAATGGTTCGATTGCGAAGGCCCGGATTCCAACTGCGACTGCCACCAGTACCGCCGAAGCGCCAATGAGTCCATACCAACGGCTGTACGCCGGTCTCGGTTTGTCGTCAGGATAACGGTCTGCCAGACGGAAGGCATGAACGGCAGCCGTTATCTGAAGCGCCAGCGCCGAAATGACCAGATGCGTGTCGGTTCCGTGCAGGTAGAAGATGACCGCCACGCTGATGACGAGCGCGGCGAGAAGATATATCCCCGCCAAACGCAGCCGCCCCACGTACATGAACGCAATCGGCAGCGCGAAAAAACCCAGCAGCGCGGCAATCCATTTTTTGGGGTTGTTTGGCACTTTTCAGATCATTCTGGCAGTTGTTCCCGCTGCAACAGGAACACCATGCCTTCGCCGTTTGCCGATTCGAGCCAGGTAAACGCGAGGCGGGGGAAGGCGTTTTCGACGAGGGCGCGGTTGGCGCCTGTTTCGACGAGCAGGAGGCCGCCCGGTTCGAGATGGGCGCGGGCGTTGGCGAGGATGATGCGGATGGCATCGAGGCCGTCTTCGCCGGAGGCGAGGGCGAGCGCTGGTTCGTGGCGGTATTCGGCGGGGAGGGCGCGCATGGATTCGCCGGTGACGTAGGGCGGGTTGGAGATGATGAGGTGGTAGCGGCGTCCGGCAAGGCCGCTGAAGAGGTCGGAGTGGATCAGCGCGATGCG
>Ga0209628_10000306_pt1 | contig 29662 bp, 30 predicted proteins | sample TergutCu122P4_FD_187285 | JGI IMG/M metagenome (GOLD analysis project Ga0209628, IMG submission 187285) | Cubitermes ugandensis P4 segment gut microbial communities from Kakamega Forest, Kenya - Cu122 P4 (SPAdes) (version 2) | ecosystem: Host-associated > Arthropoda: Insects > Digestive system...
GTCAAATCGGTGGCAGAAATGGAGAAAAGTACGTCAAATTGGGCGTGAAATTTTAAAAAAAACGGCCAAAAACTCTTGGGAAGGGTGTGCGGATAGTGCGGATAGGACCCGCGTTGCATGGCGCCAGCGCTTATGCACATGATCATCGGCAAACACCTGTTACCTTAGAAACGACCGTTGCTCGCTTGAAACCTTCAGGAAAGCCGCGTGGATATTGACGTTCTCGGCTTCGATCATGTTCACCTCTTGGTTGGGTACGCTCGCTGCTGGCCAGCAGCGTGCTCGCCGCGTCATGCGGCGTTGCAAATTCTCGCGATACCACCAGGTGTCGCTGCGGTTTACCATTGCAGGGCGCGGCCCAGCCAGAGGCTGGGTTTGTTCACGCAGTTCCCAAGGTCGTGCAGGCGCCCTTGGCGTCGCGGCGTTCACCTTTGCCTGGCACGCCGATCACTCTACTCACAAGCGTGTTCAACTAGCGTTTCTAGGGTTACCCATGTCTCCGGGCTATACACCCGGAGCGGGAGGGGAAAACCGGTGCTCTTCATGCGGCGCAGGGCACCATGAACAGCTCAAATGTAATGCTCACACGGTTCTCCTGAAGGTGCGAGCGGTCAACTGTGGTTCCCAGGATCATGCCTTCAATGGCAACATCCGCCATTTCTTTCTTCGCTCTCGGCGAAGGAAAAATTTAGAGTTTTTCCTCGGGGATCCGTAAACCCCTCGCCTTTAAGCTAGGGTAGTTCGCTCCGAACGGGCAATTTTGCGAGGTACCCTTGATTTTTACAGGAGATCGTGTATATTTCGAACTGAAGTACACTACAACCTATGCATGACATGACACAGTGGCTGTGCACTGATGGGTGGCGCTGCGGCCCGCGAGACAGCTACCGAGGGTAGGCAGAAGGGATCAAGTCAAAATTTGTGGCCAAGAGGCCACAAAGTCACAAATTTTGGAGTAACACTACCATGACAACCTCTTTGAACATAAAGCAGCGGCTTGCGGCGCGGGGCAAGAGCGGACAGAAGTTTATCGCCCGCAACCGGGCGCCACGGGTGCAGATTGAGTACGACGTGGAAGTTTACGGGTCGGAAAAAAAGATACAGCTCCCCTTCGTGATGGGCGTCATGGCAGATCTGTCGGGTAAGCCAGCGGAGGATCTACCCTCGATCAATGACCGGAAATTTCTGGAAATCGACGTGGACAACTTCGACAGCCGCATGAAGGCCATCAAGCCTCGTGTCTCTTTCCAAGTTCCCAACACACTGACGGGAGATGGAAAGTTGGCCGTGGACTTGACTTTTGAGAGCATGGACGACTTTGTGCCGGATGCTGTTGCCCGGAAGGTGGATGCGCTGAAAAAGCTGTTGGATGCGCGTACCGAGTTGCACAATTTGCTTTCCTACATGGATGGAAAGGCTGGAGCGGAACAACTTATCGTGAAAGTACTCAACGACCCTGCTCTGATGAAGGCATTGACTTCGGCGCCCAAGGAAACCAAGCCAGAGACTGATCAAACAGTCGGTGATGTCAATAAATAAGGTTGCTTTCTTTTTTCTTCATTGATCGTGCATGACTATGGCTACTGATACCAAATCAAGTTCCAGTTTTGATACCCAGGTCTTGGAGCAGGACGATTTCTCGGCTCTGCTGAACAAGCAATTCAAGCCCAAAACTGACCAAGCGCGAGAAGCGGTTGTGGCAGCGGTACGTACTTTGGCGGAACAGGCGCTGGTCAACACCAATGTCATATCTAATGATGCGTATCATACGGTAGAAGCAATCATCGCCGAATTGGACCGCAAGCTTTCTGAGCAGGTCAATCTGATTATTCATCACCAAGATTTTCAGAGACTGGAGGGATCTTGGCGCGGCCTTGCTCATTTGGTTTATAATACTGAAACTGACGAAACATTAAAGATCAGGTTTCTGAATATCAGCAAGAAAGATTTGGGGCGTACTTTACGACGCTATAAAGGGATTTTGTGGGATCAAAGTCCAATCTTCAAGCAGATTTATGAGGCTGAATATGGTCAATTTGGTGGCGAACCTTTTGGTTGCATGGTAGGTGATTATTATTTTGATCATAATCCACAGGATGTGGCACTGCTAGGTGAAATGGCCAAGATATCGGCCTCCGCCCATTGTCCGTTTATTGCCGGTGCCAATTCTACCCTGATGCAGATGGATTCTTGGCAGGAGTTGGCCAACCCCCGGGATCTAACCAAAATATTTACCAACACTGAATACATCAAATGGCGCAGTCTGCGGGATTCCGATGATGCCCGTTATATTGGGTTGGCCATGCCAAGGTTTCTCGCACGTCTGCCCTATAACATAAAAGAAAATCCAGTAGATGGTTTTGACTTCGAAGAAGATGTCGCCGGTACCAATCATGAGCGTTATTGTTGGTCTAATTCTGCCTATGCGATGGCAACCAATATTAATCGCTCGTTCAAATATTATGGTTGGTGTACATCGATTCGAGGAGTTGAGTCGGGCGGGATCGTCGAAGATTTGCCGGTGCATATATTCCCTAGTGATGACGGTGGGGTTGACATCAAGTGCCCAACAGAAATTGCCATTAGCGATCGGCGAGAGGCGGAGTTGGCCAAGAATGGGCTGATGCCTCTGCTATACCGGAAAAACAGCGATGTGGCAGCTTTTATTGGAGCGCAGTCTCTGCAAAAACCTACTGAATATTATGATGCTGATGCTACTGCCAATGCAAATCTGTCGGCCCGTTTGCCGTACCTGTTTGCATGCTGTCGATTTGCGCATTACCTTAAATGTATTGTGCGCGATAAAATTGGTTCTTTCAAAGAACGGAGCGACGTTGAACGCTGGTTGAACAACTGGATCATGAATTATGTGGATGGCGATCCCGCCAATTCCACCGAGGCTATAAAGGCCATGAAGCCTTTGGCCGCTGCTGAGGTTGTGGTTGAAGAGGTTGAGGAAAATCCAGGGTATTACACTGCCAAATTTTTCCTGCGCCCTCATTACCAACTCGAAGGATTGACGGTATCGCTGAGACTTGTATCAAAGCTTCCGTCAGTAAAAGAAGCAAAGGCTTGAAGGTCTTTGTGCTTAAATTGGTAAAATATCTTTTTAATGGAGAAAAAAATGGCCGTATCCCGTTTGAATACCCCAGTGGCAAATGTTGCGCCTGAACAGCGGCTTGGGGGGGTAGTCGATATTTATTGTAAAATTGATGGCATTGATGGGGAATCCCAAGATGCCAAGCACACTGGATGGATATCGGTTGAATCCATTGCCGGTGGCGTTGCCAACGCAGGTGCCTTTGCCTACGGCGGTGGCGGCGGTTCAGGTAAATCACAATGGCAGGATTTGACCGTGCGCTGCAAGTTCGACAAGTGCTTTGCAACGTTGATGCAGAAGTGCGCTGCTGGCGAGCATATCGGGAGTGTCGAGATTTCTGCTTGTAAAGCTGGTGGTGAACAACAGGAATTTTTGAACATCAAAATGCAAGATGTGCTCATTTCCTCATTGAATTTGTCTGGTGCGGAATCTACTGAACCGATGTTCGATTGCGGCTTTAACTTTTCCAAGATTACCGTTACAGGAAAAGCGCAAACGAACCAAGGTTCCATGGGGGCTGCTACCGTAGCTGGTTGGGATGTGAAAAAGAACCAGAAGGTCTGATTCTTCACTTTGTTATTTTCCAACGCAAAGAGGGGCTGGATTTGCCCCTCTTTGTATTTTTCAGGATACACTCGCTTATTATCGTATCATGAATGCAACCATTACTGCTTCCAACTCGCTGGATGCCGAAATTGCTTCTATTCAAGAGAAAATTCGGTCGGAGCCTACCGATCCGAAGTGGCGCATGGGTTTGTTCCAGCGTTACTGTCAAGCCGGCCGCTGGCAGAAAGCATTGGAGCAGTTGCAGGCCTATGCACGGATGCTGCCTGGCGGTGAGGCCTTTGCGTATGCTTATCGGGTAGCGCTGCAACAGGAGCAGCTGCGCGAGCGTGTTTTTCGAGGTGAGCTGGATTTGCCGCTGCCTGCGGATGCCGAGGAATGGCTCCGGGTTTTGGCATCCACCTTTAAGCCGGGGATAGCTGCCGAGGCCATTGACTTGCGGCAACAGGCGCTTCAAATCGCGCCGGCGTCGTCGGGTACGCTTGATGACAAGCCTTTTGAATGGATTGCTGATGCTGATTCGCGGCTTGGTCCGGTTTGTGAAGCCATCTTCGAGGGTAAATACCAATGGATATCCTATAACCGGATCGAATCAATCCGCGTTGTCGCGCCAAGCAGTGCGTGCGATCTTGTGTGGCTGTCTGCCGGTATCAAGCTTTGGGGACAAGAGTCGATGCCTGCATTGATTCCCGCACGGTATCCGTTGACCGAGGATCTGACCGATGCTCACCTGCGCTGTGCATTGACAACCTGGGAAGAGCAAGGCAATGACGTTTGGGTTGGACGTGGCGTGCGTATTGTAACAACCGACAGCGAGGAAAAATCGTTGCTTGACGTGCGCCGGATCGACTTCAATCCCCCGGCGTAAATTGACCATGGCTGCGACCGAGCCCAATAACGAGTTCGATGTATCGTTGCGCACATGGGCGCGTGACCGACTCCAGCCGACTTTGCTGGATCGTTTGACCGATCAGAATCCGAGTCGGCAGAAAGACACTCCCTCGGACTTGGTGATTTCGCGGCGGCAGTTGCGTCAAATCATCATGCGCGACTTGGGCTGGTTGCTCAATGCTACCAACATGGAGTCTGAGGTCGATTTTGAGTTTCATGCCGACGCGCGGCGCTCGGCTGTCAATTTTGGGTTGCCGGCGTTTTCAGGAAGACGCGCCACCGATGTTAAACTGGAGACACTACAGGCCGAATTGCGGCAAGCCATCATTAATTTCGAACCGCGCATCGTTTCTAGTACGCTGCAGGTCGTTGGCATGACCATGGACGATAGTTGGGGCGCGGTGCACAACCTAATCATGTTCGAAATCCGCGGGCAAATCTGGTCGGTGCCTTATCCTATCGAAATGTTGCTTAAATCCAGCATCGATCTTGAAACCGGGGCAGTGACCCTGCATGACCAACTCGGAGACAGTTAATGGATCCCCGGCTGCTTGATCACTACAACCGGGAGTTGGCTTACCTGAGGGAGCTGGGGGCCGAGTTTGCCCACATGTACCCCAAGATCGCCGGGCGATTGGGCATGAGTGGCCTTGAGGTAGCCGACCCCTATGTCGAGCGGCTACTGGAAGGTTTTGCTTTTCTGGCTGGGCGCATTCATTTGAAGATGGAGGCGGAATTCCCGCGGTTCTCCCAGCAGTTGCTTGAACTGGTCTACCCACACTATCTTCGGCCTACGCCGGCCATGGGCATTGCCCGGTTCACGCCGAGTTTTGCCCAAGGCGGCATCACTTCTGCCTTCCAGATACCGAGACATGCCCTGCTGCGCGCCCCAATCGCTCCGGGTCAAGTTACAGCCTGCGAATTTCGAACCGCGCATGAGGTGACGTTGCTTCCGTTAGAACTCACCGATGCCAGCATCGAAGGCGCTGCCGCGCCCTTGCCAACCGCCAGCATTCATACCGACAAAACCGTGCGCAGCAGTCTGCACTTGCAGTTCTCCGTGAGCAATAGCGGTGCGGCAGGCAAAATGGGCGCCGAGCGCATCAGTCTGTACATCGGCGGCCCGGCCGATCGGGCCTCACAGTTACTGGAATTGATCGGCGGACGCCTGCTTGGCGCTCTGGTGTCGTGGCAAACCAATGGCCGGGTGGAACAGCGCTGGCTGCACCCGTCGTCCATTACCTGCGACGGCTATAGGGAAGATCAGGCGTTGCTGCCCTACGACAACCGATCGTTTAGCGGTTATCGCATCCTGCATGAATACTTCGCCTGCCCAGATCGGTTTCGCTTTTTCTCGATCAATGGCTTGGGCGATATTCTGGCAACCTCCACCGCTGCTCAATTCAAAATTACCTTGTTGTTTGAGCAAGCAGCAACCACGCTTGAGAAACTGGTTACCAAAGAAAACTTTGCTCTGCACTGCACGCCCATCGTCAACCTGTTTCCCAAGCGGGGGGACCGTATTGACGTGTCTTTGGCCAACTTCGAACACCATCTGGTGGCCGACAAAACGCGACCACTCGATTATGAAATCCATACCGTATCGTTGATTGACGGTTACACCTCCTCAAACACCAAGCAGCAGGTATTTCGTCCCTTGCTGGAAACATTGGGCAGCCTGCCAGGAGAGCAGCAAGAAGGATTTTTTACGACTCGGCGCGAACCACGCCAGCTATCCGAAGCGGCCAAGCGTTCAGGCAGCCGCTCCGGATACGTCGGCAGCGAGGTGTTTGTGCAATTGGTCGATCAGCAAGACGCGCCATACAGTCATCACCTAGAACGCATTGCCCCCAACATACTGTGCACCAATCGCGACTTGCCCCTGCTGGTTTCCACCGGTGGCGCACACGACTTGGCGCTGATCCTATCAGCACCAGTCGACGAAATCAGCATCCTGGGCGGTTTAACCCCACCCGTGCCCGCCATGGCCGAACGCAACATCACTTGGCGCCTGATTTCGCATCTGCACTTGAATTACCACACCTTGACCGACCTCAATGCCACCGACGGCGCACAAGCCATGCGCGACTTGCTCGGCCTGTACAGTCCGCTCGGCCGGCGCGGCATCGAAGGGCAAGCCGACTCGGTGCGTTCCATGCGCCTGGCACCCATGGTTTGTCGCGTGCCGCAACCTGGGCCGATCGTGTTTGGCCGTGGCGTAGCCATAGAAACAACGGTGGACACTTCGGCTTTCGCCGGTCACAGCCCCTGGTTGTTCGGTGCGGTACTCGAACAGTTCATGGCGCGTCACGTCAGCATTAACTCGGCCATCCAATTCCGGCTGTCCACCTTGCAAGACGGCCCTTTTGCCGCCTGGCCAGTCAGACAAGGCGCCCGGCCATCGGCTTAATGGTGAGGCAAGGGGCGTCACGTGGTTCAGCGCATTCCAGCTAAAGAAGGTATTGACGCTGCCGTTGAGGTACTGCGCCATGCGCCCGAGGCTATCGATCTGTTCGCTTTGTTGCGCTACGTGGAAGCCAGTGCACCCCAGCAGACTCGCCTAGGCTATTCGAAAACCCCCCGTGACGACACGGTGAGACTGGGACAATATCCGTCTACCGCTTTCGCGTCGACCACTATATACAGCATTGAGCCACGCGGTCGTCATACTGCTCCTATAGTACGAGTGCTCAGTCTTGGGCTTTTTGGGCCTAACGGGCCATTGCCGCTGCACATTACCGAATATGTGCGCGATCGTCTCCGAAACCAGAATGACCCAACACCGGCTGCCTTCTCGGATATCTTTCACCATCGCCTGCTCAGTTTGTTTTACCGGGCATGGGCCGATGTACAGCCGGCAGTGCAGTTGGACCATGCAGGGCAAAACCGCTTTACCGTCCATGCCGGGTCGTTGTCCGGGCTGGGCTTTGCTTCTACCTGCCGGCGCGATTCGGTCCAAGACAATGCCAAGCTATTTGCCACCGGCCATTTTGTGCGCCTGACGCGCAACCCGGAAGGCATCTGCAAAATCTTGGCTCACTATTTCCAAGTTCCCGTCCGCCTGCACGAATACATCCGCAGTTGGCTTGACATTCCAACCGAAGAACAAACCCGTCTGATGGGGGCGACCGTCAATAACTGTCTCAATCGTGGCGCCATTACCGGGGCACGTGTGCCCGACGTGCAATCCAGGTTTCGGCTTGAATTGGGACCGATGTCGCTGGCCCAATACCAAACTTTTCTGCCAGGAGCGCGCAACAATATTCGCCTGAGAGATTGGGTACGCCAGTACATCGGCATCGAATTCAAGTGGGACGTTCAATTGCTGCTACGTGCCGATGAAGTGCCCAAAAGCCAGTTCGGCGGCAGGCAGTGCCTCGGATGGACGACTTGGCTGAGCCAACGCGCTAGCCATGAGCCAGCCGGTGATCTTCGGCTCAATCCGGAGCGCGATTGCCAGCGTTTTGCCACTGTTGGATAAACTGAATTCTATCACCGACAAAGCGGGTTTTCCTTATGCGGCAAAGAGTTACCGTGTTTTTTGGGTTTGGTTTCTGTTTACAACCGGATCTGTTCGATCAACTCCAAGGCACGTCGCTAAGAGCCGGAGTGCTCCTGATAAAGTTGAGAGAGCAGTATAAACTCATCTGAACTCATCTATCATGGCAACTTGGTGTGATATATCTACGCCTCCTGCCTTATGGGAATCGTTTCATGGACAAAATCGACACTGGTATTGATTGGGAAAAACCAATCTCCGAGGCCCTGCCGGCTGGCCCGGACATGCAGGATAGCTCGGAATTTGCGGAGTTGGAAACCGCGGCTGCCATCACCCCCGAACAGCAATACGGTGATGTACTGATCCCCGCGAAAGGGCCGGAATGGCAGCACGTTTTTGATCTCGCAGCCAGGTTGTCCAAACAGACCCATGATCTGCGAGTATTGCTCCTGATGAACCGAGCCTTGGCACGTGTGCATGGACTGCCGGGGTTGCTCAAAGGGCTTCAGGCGTTGGATGTAGTGCTCCAGCGCAAGTGGGATGATGTACATCCTCAGATCGTCGTCGATGGTATGGACGATCCCCAATTGCGCTATGGAGTATTGTCGGGACTCGCTGATCCTGATGGCTTAGTGGGAGATGTGCGCCAGGCGATTGCGCTACGTTCGCCCTTGGGCGTATTTACCGTCCGCGACTTGGAGCGAGTAGCGGAACAGGGAAGTGTGGAATTGAACGGAATCGTCATCAATCGTGAAAAATTTGACGATATGGTGCGCGATATACGCCAAACCGGCGAGGTAACGGCTTTGGATGTACCAGGCCAGCTTATTGAACTGCTGAATGGATTGCTACGTAACATCGAAGAGCGCTCCGGCTCCGACTTCACGCCAGACCTGACAAACCTGAAGCGACCGCTGGAGCGTGTCAGCGACATACTTGGTGGCAACGGAGTACAAGTGGAAAAAGATGCCCCCTTGTCGCTGTCAAACGACACAGCGCCTGTCGGAGACGCGCGAATCCTGGGGGCTTTGATTTTGAATTCGCGCGCCGATGTTGTAAGAGCTATGGAGGCGATTTGTGTCTACTTGGAGCGCCATGAACCAACGAACCCTGTTCCGCTACTTATCCGACGGGCACAGCGGCTCATGGCCATGAGTTTCTTGGACATCGTCAAAGACATATCACCTGAGGGCCTCAATCAAGCGCTGAGCATTGCCGGCATCGAGGCAGATGGCTCATGAAAGGAGAAATCTGCGCAACGTGGCATAGCAGCCGTTAGCCCGAAGTTCCAGCGCTCAAAACGCGAGCTTTATTTATGCGACAATAACTTATCGCAGTTTTTGGATTCCGGTTTCTGTCTACACTTGGATCTGTCCGATCAACTCCAGGGCGCGGCGTTGCTTGGCGTTGGCGGTGGTCACGATCTCGAAAGTTGGGCTGTCCGGCCCCTGCTCGGGCGTGCGGCAAGTGTTGCGCACGATCGTGGCCATCTTGGCCATCAGAGTAGAGAAACTATGCACCGGCGTGCCGTCATCAAGCGCGCGCCGCGCTGTCTTGGCCAGCGCCGCCTGTGAGCGCTGGGCCGGCGCCACCGGATCCCGATTGTCCTTGGCCGCCTGCTCGGGGTCGGCAAACATCAGCTCGCGCCAAGCCTCACGCATGTGCCACTCCACATAATAGGCCAATATGCACAGCAGAATATGCGCGCGCAAAGCCTGACGCTTGTGCGCGCGCAGCTTGGCCAGATCCCGATTGAGACAAGCCACCAGCCGCTCGGTCGGATACTCCGGTGGCGCTCCCTGCTGCGTGGCATAACTCACCAACCGGCTTGTCCGCTTACATCAAAGGGAATAGGCGCTTAAGCGAACAGCATTATGTTTGTTGTGTTCTGGCAACACGGTTGCCTGTGAGGCTACTGTATGCTGACATCGCAAATGATATGATCTAAAAATATGAAGCGCTGTGTAAATAAGAACATTATGCAAGTCTTGGATCTATGGGCTTGGCATTTGGCGGATGGAGGATGTGCCAAATGAGATGGGTATGGCTATCGGCGCTGTGGCTGGGCATGGTGGGTGCCGCTTATGCCGAGGGCGGGGCCCTGCCGGGTTCCGGGCAGGGCTGCGGGAGAGGATGGGATCAATTGCTCTCTGCAGAACAACGCGCCCAGGCGGCTCCAGTCCGTAATTGTCAAACGGCCAATATCGATGATGAGCAGGACAGGCCAGCCAGTGCGGCCCAGGCACAAACCACCGCCTTCCTGCGCGGTCCGCAAGCGCCGCTGACCATCGTGAAGATGGGGCCGCGCCGCTCCTCCGGCAAACGGCGTGTGCTTGCCCCGCCATCCAAACCCCAGTTGGCATTGCCGTCCGTTCGCTCTGACGTCATGCCGGTGGCGCTGGCGCCGCTGATTGATTACGTGGCGCGTGTTTATGACATTGATCCCCTGCTTTTACATGCGATTGCGCGTGTGGAATCGCGCCACCAGCCCGGGGCGGTATCGCCGGCAGGCGCTCACGGCTTGATGCAGGTGATCGTGCCGACCGCGCAGCAGTTTGGTGTCGACAATGAGCGCCAATTGCATGATCCGCTGACCAATCTTTACGTCAGCGCACGTTACCTCAAGAGTGTGCAAGCGCGCTTTGGCAATGATTTGCCGCTGGTGTTGGCCGCCTACAACGCGGGCGAGGGCGCGGTTGAGCGATACGGCTGGCGCGTGCCGCCTTATCGTGAAACCCAAGACTATGTACGCAAGGTACTGGCCGAATACAGCCTTTTGCTGCGAGTCAGCAGTGGGCGCCGCAACATTGCCGCGGCGCTGCCGCGCGTTCAATCCTAATTTGTTGTCATGAGTGTAGCGAGCTACTTTCAGTCGGCCGCAGGCAAGCAAAATGGCTTGTCGTCGCGCTATATCGATGTTGTGCTGGTTGCGGCGATCGTCTCCATCGTGGCGCTGATGATCGTGCCGCTGCCGACTTGGATGATCGACCTGCTGGTGGCGGTCAATATCTCAGGTGGCGTACTGCTGTTGCTGCTGGCTATTTATGTGGCCAATCCGTTGGAGTTTTCGGTCTTTCCCAGCGTGCTGCTGATCAGTACGCTGTTCCGGCTGTCGCTGTCGATCGCCACCACGCGCATGATTTTGCTGCATGGCGAGGCCGGGCACATCATCCAGACTTTCGGCCTCATGGTCGCGGGCGGCAATTTGGTGGTGGGTCTGGTGGTGTTTCTGATCATCACCGTGGTGCAGTTCATTGTGATTGCCAAGGGTTCCGAGCGGGTGGCCGAGGTGGCGGCGCGCTTTTCGCTCGATGCCATGCCGGGCAAACAGATGTCGATTGATTCGGACCTGCGTTCTGGGCTGATCGACAAAGATGAAGCCAAACGGCGCCGCCACGTGCTGGAGAGCGAGAGCAAGCTCAATGGCAGTCTGGATGGCGCGATGAAATTTGTCAAGGGCGACGCCATCGCCGGCATCATCATCATTATCATTAACTTGCTCGGCGGGCTGGCCATCGGCGTGATGCAGCAGGGCATGACCATGGCCAACGCGGTAGTCAAGTACTCCATCCTGACCATCGGCGACGGCATGGTGACCCAGATTCCCGCGTTGCTGGGCGCCATGTCGGCCGGTTTGCTGGTCACGCGCACCACCGACGATGAGCACGACAAGCATCTGGGCGACACCATAGGCCGTCAGTTGACGGCCAAGCCGCGTGTTTTGCTGGTGGCCAGCGGATTGTGCGGACTGTTTGCCATGGTGCCCGGGTTTCCGGCGGCCGTTTTCCTGCTGCTGGGCTTTGGGCTATTTACCTCCGGTGCCATGTTGACGCCCGCCCTGCGTTTGCGCTGGGAGCGTTTTGCGCAGCCGAAGGTGGCCGCCATGCGCCGCCGCGCTCTTGAGGGGCCGACGCTGATGTCCACCGAGGCCGCGCCGCCCAGGCCCACCGTGCCGTTGCTGCTTGAGCTGCCTGCCGGGCGTTTGTCGGCTGACGAAAGCCGGGAGTTGTTGCACGGCCTGGAGCGTGTGCTGGACCATTTCCAGCTTTATATGGGTTTGCGGTTGCCTCGGTTTGACGTGCATGCGGTGCATTTGCCGAAAGAGCAGCAGGAAAATGAATCAGAAATATATTGGCGTTTGCTGGCGCATGAGGTTCCCGTGGTGCAGAGCGTATTTCCGACCGAGGACCCGGCCAATGCGATCGTCAACGCGGTGCATCAAGCGCTGCGCCGCAACGCCGGCTTGTTTTTGGGCACACAGGACACCAGCCATTTGCTCGCACGCGCCAGCGCGGAACTGCCTGACGTGGTCAAGGAAATCGCGCGTGTGCTTCCAGCGGCTCGCCTGGCGGAGGTGTTGCGCCGCCTGGTGGAAGAAGAGGTGGCCATCCGCAACCTGCGCGATATTCTGGAGACGCTGGCTGATGCGGCGCCGCGGGAAAAAGACGTGTATGCACTGACCGAGACGGTGCGCGTGAGTCTGAGGCGGCAGTTGACGCATCGTTACGCGCCCAACGGCCGTTTAAACATCATCGTGCTGGCCCCGGATTTGGAAGAAGAGCTTCGCGCCGCCATACAAATGCATGCCGGCGTGCAGCAACTGACGCTCGATCCGATGCAAATCACCCGGCTGATGCGGCGTTTTGCCGATGCCGTCAGCAGTGTGCGGCCCGACGCAATCGTCGCTGCCGTGGACATTCGCCGCCATGTGCGCAAGCTGATCGAGCAGGATTGTTTCGACGTTCCGGTGCTCAGCCCCCACGACCTATTGGCCAGTGTGCAGATACAAGTTTTACACCAATTAAGCTTGGACGATCCGCCCATGCTCGATGTGATACAGTCGTAACTATCTGATTTTACTTTTAATGAGGACTGGGAATTGAAATGACATTTACTATTGGAAACATAGCAAGCGAGGGGGGCGAAAAGGGCTTTCCGCGGCGTGCTGTGGGTATGTTGCGTCGCTTTGCCGCGGGCGCGTTGTTAGGTTCGGCTCTGCTTGGTGGCGCCGTCTCGGCAACGCCGATTCCATTTGACGGCCGGCAGGTTGATCTGACCGCACGTGAGCAGCCAATCGGATCGTTCATGCAGGATTTTTTTAGCGGCATGGACATTTCTGTATCGGTCAGCCCGTCGGTCAAGGGCGCCATCAACGGCACGTTCCGCGGACCGGCCGAGCAGGTGCTCGGCAGGGTTTTGCGCTCGTTCGGCCTGCTGGCTTATTACGATGGTTCGGTCGTGTACGTATACACGCCCGATGAGATTAGTACGCGCATGTTCACGGATCCGGTTGGCGGCGTGGCCAGCGTGATTTCGATGGCGCGCGAGATGCAGTTGATGGATACGCGCAATACGCTGCGCGCCAACCGCAATGGCGCTCTGGTTGCCACCGGCTGCAAACGTTTTATCGAGATGGTGGGGGAATTGGCCTCGGGCCAGCATGGCCAGGCTGGTGCGTCAGCGCCGTTGGGCTTCAAGGTGTACTACCTGCGCTACGCGTGGGCGCAAGACGTGGCGACCGAAAGCAACGGCAAGACCACGGTGGTGCCCGGTGTGGCCAGCATCTTGCGCGCGTTGCTCACTTCTTCGCAGCGCAGCGGCCAGTCTCCCGTACTCACCCAATCGCGTGGGACGGGTGAGCAAAGCCTGCGCAGCCAAGGACTCGCGCGTCAACAGCAAAATAGCACCTTGGGCGCACGCGGCGCCAATCCGGCGCAGCCTTCGGCCGAGACGGTGCAACAGGCTTGGGGCAACCGGCCGGGCGGCGTGCAGGGCAGCGCAATCGATCAGCAGTGGCTCGAAAATATCAACGCGGCGGCAACGCTGGTGATGGCCAGCGATGCACGCGTCGAGGCCGATGCGCGCCTGAATGCCGTGATCGTGCGCGACGCGCCGGGGCGTTTGCCGTATTACGATGAATTGGTGAAAGCGCTCGACGTGGAGCCGCAGGCGCTCGAAATCGAAGCCACCATCATCGAACTCAATTCCGACAAGGCGCGCGAGTTGGGTATCAATTGGGGTGCGTCTGGCAACCGTTATTCGTTCCTGTTTGGCGATGGCAGCACAGATACTGGTGGGAACTGGCAACCGCTGGTGTCCACCGATCCGCTGACGACATTAGTGCCGGTGTCGGGAGGCCACCCGATGGCCTTGCAACCGCCCATAGGTCCAGGGGGGGTCTTGTCTCTGGTACTCGGGGGCCGCGATAACAAATTTGCAGCCCGTATCAACGCGCTGCAACAGCAAGGGGTGCTGCGCATCGTGACCAGTCCGCAGGTCATGACGCTGTCGAACGTAGAGGCGGTGATCGACACGAACCAAAGCTTTTATGCCAAAGTGGCCGGCCGCCAGGAAGTGGATCTGTTCAAGGTGTCGGCCGGCACCACGCTGCGGGTCACGCCGCATGTGTTCAAGGAAGGCCAGGAGATGCACATCAAACTGCTGGTGCAGATTGATGATGGACGCATTGGAAGTATTAATCCCAATAGTACGGTAGACAATCTTCCAATGGTGCAGCGGTCATCGATCAATACCCAAGGCCTGCTCATAGCTGGCGAAAGCCTGTTGATCGGCGGCATGGTACAGGAATCGAAGGGAGAGGACGTAAGTAAAGTACCGCTGCTGGGTGATATCCCCGTACTGGGCAATTTGTTCAAGACCACGACCGACCAGCAAAGGCGGGTGGAACGCCTGTTTCTCATTTCTCCGCGTTTGATTCCGGCGCGGCGCCCGGTCAGAGCGCCCGCTCCCGTCGGGCCGCAGCGTCCGGGTGGCGCGGTCGAGCCTCCGCCCATGCCTGCACATCCGGAGCCGGAATGGCTGCACCGCGGCGGCGGCTCGCCCGAATCGTCCGGCAACCCCGCTTCCAGCGCGCCTGCTAGTGGGGACGTGCCATTACAGTGAACACCGAAAGCGCAGGACATGAACTCAGCACCAGCATATGAATTACGTGTACTCAGCGGGGGGCAGCGCGGCGCTACCTCGGCGGTGTGCCTGGGCGATGTACTGCGCATAGGCCGCGACTGGTCGAGTGACGTGGTGTTGCAACAAGCCGAGGACAGCGCGGCGCTGCTGACCATGGACCCGAACGGCCAGTTGACATTGAATGTCGATACGGGGCTATGCATGATCAACGGCGGCGTTGAGTTGCAAGCCGGAGAACAGGTTGCGCTGGAGCCGTATACCTCGTTTACGGTCGGCGGTGTCAAGATGGCGGTTGGCCGGGTCGGTGCCTCGCAGTGGGCGGCGTTGTTCGATGACGCCGAGGCTGGCGCGGCAGTGGGCGCCGAACAAGCGTCAGCCGAAACTTCGGTCGAAACCTCGGCCGAAACGCCAGTCCAAGCGTCTGCCGGAATTTGGTCGGTGGCGATTTGGTTTGTGCGGCGTCTCAATTGGGTGCAGCGGTTTTTGCTGGGCGGCGCTGCGCTGGTCAGCGCATCGGTGGGTACGCTGACGCTGGCCTGGGCCATCAACCCGGCCAGCTTGTCGCTGCCTGAGCGAGCTGAACATTTGCGCCAGACGCTCACGCATGCGGGTTTTGGCACACTCAATGTCGAAATCCGCGATAACGAGTTATTGGTTACGGGTCACTTGAACACGATGGCGCAGCGCAGTGAATTGGAACGGTCGCTGGCCAAACAGATGCCGGCGCGCCTGGCGGTATGGATCAATGACCAGGTGGCCGCCAGCGTGGGCGAGGTGTATCGTCTCAATGGCATTTCGGCGGAAGTGCGCAGCAGCGGACCGGGCGTGGTGCATGTGCAAACACACGAGTCGGATATGGCGGCGCTTGACAAGGTTCAGGCCGTTGCGCGCCGTGACGTGCCGGGCTTGGTTAAGCTGGTATCCGTCAACGAACCGCCGCCGGCCGCGCCGCCGCCCGAGACGACACTAAGCGATCCCGGCAAGCGTTTGGCCGCAATCGTTCCCGGTGATCCGGCTTATGTGGTCACGGTTGATAATACGCGCTATTTCGAAGGTGCTATGCTACCGACTGGGCATCGCATCGTGTCCATTCTGTCTGACCACATCCAGATCGAACGCAATGGTGTGGTCAGCGATCTGCGTTTTTGATTTGAAAGCCGGCGCAACGTGTACAAGGGCCCACGTTGTGATGTACCCAACCGTTTTATGGTCCGAGTTTCACACAAAGGAGTTAACAATGAGCGACCGAGTCAACCCCCTGACGACCATGGCCACCACGACCATGGCGCAAACATCATCTTATCCGCAAAAAAAGAGTGCCAGCTGGTATGAAGCCATGGCCGAAGCCTGGGGCAAAACCTTGAACGCCAAGGCCAACGAGATCGAGGTAGCATCCGATCAATTGTCCAACGGCGATGACACGCCGGCACATATCACGCAAATGACGGTGCTGGCTCAGGAAATGGCCTTTATGTCCAACAGCGCGCACACTTCGATTCAGTCGGTGGGTACCGCGCTCGAGACGGTTGCGCGTAAGCAGTAACGGGAGCGATCAGTTTATGACCGCGACCGCACCTTCCATGATGGCCGTGGATTCGCTTGCATCCCATGCTTCCGGTGGGGTACAGGCGGGTTATGGTGTTTCGCTTACCGATCTGTCGGGTTTTTCACAAGCGATGGCGCGCGCGCAGGCCGGCGGGACAAGCGTGCTTGAACCGCAGACCGTGGCGGCGCCCAGTGAGAGTATGCAGGCGCTATTCAAACCGCTGGAACACCTCAATGACGAGGCATCCTCATTGCACGAGGTTGCCGATGCCGCGAAGGCGGCCGGCACTGAGATGACGCCCAGTGAGATGGTGATGTTGACGGTGCGCTGCCAGGAATTTCTGTTCCACAGCCAGCTAACCGCCAACGTCGCCAACCGTACCTCTGACGGCTTGCAACAGTTGTTCCGCCAGCAGGCTTGAGGCACGCGTTTTTGGATTGACATTGATGAAGGCACTCGCCCGTCGCCCGATCAGGGCCGCTGCCGCATGCTTGCTGCTGGCGGCGGCCCTGGTTGGCTGTTCGCAACAAGAGTTGTATGGCCAGTTGAACGAGTCCCAAGCCAATGAAATGGTGGCGGTGCTGCACAACGCTGGCCTGGCCGCGGAAAAATCTCCCTCCCGCGATGGCAAGTCGTTCGCGGTCAATACCAGCGAGCATGATTTCGCGCGTGCGGTTGAAGTGCTGCATGCCGGCGGTTTTCCCCGTGATTCGTTCGATACGCTGGGGCAAGTGTTCAAGAGGGAGGGATTTGTTTCGTCGCCCCTGGAGGAGCGCGCCCGCTTGACGCATGCGCTGTCACAAGAACTGTCCAACACGCTGTCCCATATAGACGGAGTGGTGCAGGCCAGAGTGCTGGTTTCGGTGCCGGAGAAAAATTCGCTGGCCGACAAGCCGACGCCTGCCACCGCCTCGGTTTTCATCAAGCACCGGCCCGGGATCAATCTGAGCCAGGATGTCGGCAAGATCAAAGCCTTGGTGGTCAATGCGGTGGAAGGATTGCCTTACGACAACGTCACGGTGGCGATGTTTCCCGCCGAGGCCCTTCCTCCTGCGCCGCCGCGTTCCGCGCTGGCTACGATGTGGAGTCGCTACGGTACGTTGTTTTTGGTTGGCGGCAGCATCGGCGTGGCGGTGTTTGTGGCGGGGCTGGCCATGTGGATGCGTCAGCGTCACTCAAAACAGGCACACCCCGGTGGTGACCAGCCGCCGGTGGCCATCGGGTCGCGCGATGACGTTGCGCTGCGGTCGCCGTTGCGCGCGGTCGGCTTGGATGGTTCGCAGTCCTAAAGGGGCGTGGAGATGCCGGCCGCCGCACACCAATTGCCGATGTACGCCAGCGCGCGCCGCGCTCAGCGTGTGGCCAAGGCGCGCGCCTTGGCGGAGTTGGCGCTGGATTGGGCGGAGATTGACGCCAGTCCGTCTTGGCTGGCTTTGCCCAGCGGCGATGCGCGTGAACACCTGGGCACCAGCGCCGGGGCGTGGTGGCTGATGGCGTCTTTGAAAGCTTGTATTGATGGTAAGCGTTTGGCCAAGGTGCGTGATCTGCTGGGCGAGGCGTTTTTGGCGCGTCTGCACGACTGTGCCGATACGCAACACCTGGAATTGCTTGAGCAGGCGCCGCGCCCCCTGTTGCTTGCCGCGCAAGACATGCCGGCCCAGTTGCTTGCTTGTGGCCGCGCTTTACTGGGCTGGAGCCTGCCGCCCCATCTGAGAGAGCCCGTGCTGCGGCATTTCGGCTGGGATGTGGAGGCGCGCCACTACCCGGTTTTCGATACCCATGCCGCTTGGGCGCGTCATGCGCTTGAGGCGGCGCAGCAGGTCAATTCGCCAGCCGCGCTTGATGCCGAGCCGGCAACATCGGGGTGATGGCCGATGTGCTGCATTCACATGGTGGCCAAGTGCGTTGATGCATCGGCGGCGCATGGCTGTTTTTGTGTGCCCGTTGCAAGTGCCCTCTGGCCCGGATATTTCTGGTGGAGGCGTGCATGAGTTACCTGTTAACCCTGCACCACGATGCCGAACTGACGGTGTCAACCACCGAGCCTTTGGTGCCGGCGGCGCAGTTGACCTCGCTGCAAGATGCCTTGGCGCTTGCAACGCGCTTGTCTGAGTTGCTGGCCAGCCGCGAGCAGAAATTGGCGGAGGCCGAACGTGAGGCGCGCGCGCGCGGCGAACAGGCCGGCCATGCCGCCGGCACCGCTGCCGCGCGGCAAGAGGGCGCGGCTGCCTTGGCCAACACACTGGCTGATTTGGCGCAGGCACAATTTGCACAACGCGAGGAATTGCGCCAGGCTTTGGTGACCTTGGCGGTCGCCATGGTGCGCAGCATGACCGCTGAATTGGCGCCGGCCACCGTGCTGGCGGCGCTGGCCCAGCGTGCTTTTGAACATGTCATACCGCCGCAGCCGGTACGCCTGCGCCTGCCGCTCGATTTGGTTGAATCCGTGCGTGCAAAACTGGCCGAGCACGAGGTGATCATGCCGGTGCAATGTATGGGCGATCCCGACTTGAGCGGCTTGCAATGCGTGGTCGAGTCCACCGCGGGAACGTTGCTGGCCGGGCTCGATGATGTACTGGCGCGTACCACGCAGGCGCTGGAAACGCATCGCAGCGCAAGCCTCATCGAACACGCGCAGGAGTCGTTGTCATGAAGGCCCAGGCGGCTAATCGTCCGCTGCTCGATCACTCGCTGCTGGACGTTTTGCAGGTGATGCAGCCGGTGGTGGCGCGTGGGCGTGTGGTGCAGGCTTTTGGTACCACGGTACGTGTCAGCGGGCTGCGTGTGCATATCGGCCAACAGTGCCTGATTCGTGACCCCGCGCATCCGCAGGCCGAACCGCTGCGCGCCGAAGTGGTGGGTTTGCGCGAACACGAAGCGATCCTGGTACCGCTGGGCCATATGCTGGGCGTGTCGATGGGCGCCGAGGTCGAAATCATCGAACGAGGCGCCTTGGTTCCCGTTGGATCGGCGCTATTGGGACGTGTGATTAATGCCTTTGGTGAACCATTCGATGACCAGCCGTTACCGCCGTCCACGGTATTGCGGCCCTTTCAGGTTGAGCCGCCCAACCCGCTGACTCGGGATCCGATAAGCCGGCCTTTCGTGACAGGCGTGCGGGCCATTGATGGCATGCTGACAGTGGGCGAAGGCCAGCGCATAGGGGTTTTCGCCATGGCGGGCGGCGGTAAATCAACCTTGTTGGGTATGTTGGCGCGGCAAGCCCGCAGTGATGTCAACGTGATCGCCCTGGTGGGTGAGCGTGGGCGTGAGGTGCGAGAGTTTCTCGAGCACAATCTCGGACCCGAGGGTTGTGCGCGTTCAGTCGTCGTGGTGTCCACTTCCGACCGGCCTGCCATGGAGCGCTTGCGCGCGGCGCAAACCGCCACCGCCCTTGCCGAATATTTTCGTGCTCAAGGCAAGCGCGTACTGCTGCTGATGGACTCGGTTACCCGTTATGCGCGCGCGTTGCGCGAAATCGGCCTGTCGGTGGGTGAGCCCGCCGTGCGCCGTGGTTTCCCGCCCAGCGTGTTTGCTGAATTGCCGCGCTTGTTTGAGCGCGCCGGCAATGACGAGCATGGCTCCATCACGGCTTTCTACACCGTGCTGGCCGAAGATGAGGATGGCTCCGATCCGGTGGCCGAAGAAACGCGATCGATTCTGGATGGTCACATCGTGCTTTCGCGCAGTCTCGGCCAAGCCGGCCACTATCCGGCCATCGACGTGCTGGCCAGTGCCAGCCGCGTATTCAATCAGGTCACCACGCGCGAACAGCAGCAAGCCGCGCAGCGTGTACGCGCTCTGATGGCCAAACACGATGAAATCCGCTTTTTGCTGCAAGTCGGGGAATACGCAGCCGGCAGCGATGAATTGGCCGATGCCGCAATCAAGGCGGAACCGGCCATCAAAGATTTGTTGCGCCAGCGGCCCGACGAGTTCAGCGCCATGGACGAAACCTTGCGCCGGTTGCAGCAATTGATGAACTGAACCTAGAAACGGCAGTTGACCGCTTGTTATCTTCACGAAAACCGCATGGATATGGATTTTTCTGTCTTCGATAAGCCTTACCTATTGGGTGAGAGCGCTACGCGCCCGATCAGACCGCCCTCGGGCGCGCTGGCGGCGTTGCTCCTCCTTGCAGGCGCGAGCATGCGGCGTCGTCGCGTCTTGCCAGCCCACCCGATGACAGTCTGCTCGGACGCGTCCAACTACCGTTTCTAGGTTCTGAAATACCCATGCAGACCACCACTGATTTTGCCCGGCAACTGCACGACGCGCGCCAGTTCAAGCGGCTGCGCGAGTTGCGCGAGCGCGCCGCGCTCAGCGCTTTGCACGCCGCCGAAGCGGCGCTGCAAACCGCAATACAGGTGATGCAAGAACGCCGCGCCACGATACTGCGTCTGCAAAACGAGCGTCATACCTTGGCTGAGCGTATCGTCGGCGAGTTGGCGCCCGACATGGTACGTTTGGTCGATTATGTTAGTGCGTTACAGTTCAAACTTGACGATCGGCTTGAGCGTGCTGAATACGCGCTGATCGACGACCAACAGGCTGTGGCCGAGGCGCAAGTGAAGGTAAATAAGGCACGGCAGGCTTGGCTGCAAACCGTTTCCCGCCACGGAGCGGCCGGCACCTTGGTTGACGATGCGAACCAGGCGTTGCGCCGGGATCGCGAGGTCCGGGCCGAACGCGAAGATCTTCCCCAGTCCATGCAGATCGCATAATGAAAGGAACCCAGCGATGAGTCAGATTAATTACCAGCCAACTCAATCAACGGTCGAACCTGGGGCGAAACCGCAGCCGCACCAACCGGTAGCGAAGGCCAGGCCGCAGGAGCAGCGCGATTTCGACGCCGCATTGGAGCGCGCGGGTCAATTCGAGGCCGAGCCTGGGTTTGAGCCTGAGCCTGAGCTTGAGCCGGGGCCTAAGGCTAGGCCTAAGCTTGGGTTTGAGGCGAAGCCGAGACGGCACCCCGCGATAGGCCAGGCTATCCCGCAGGAGCGGCCCGATGCCGGCCCCACGTTGCAGCGCTCAGGTCAAAAGCAGCCCGATTTCGACGCCACGCTGCAACGCGCAGGTGAAAATGAGCTTGACGGCGAAGATACTTCGCTGCTGGATGATCCGTTCGACCCATTGGATCAGCCGGCTCAGATGTCCTCCAACCTGCCTGTCTGGGCTCCGGCTGCGCCCATGCAGCCCAACACCATGACGGCACAGGTAACTTCCGCCGATCCGGTGCTGGGCGGTAACGTCGCCATGGTGTTGCCCACCATCAACCGCGGCACGCTGCCCGATGCGGCGCCGATGGCGGCTGATCCCCTGTCCGCCCGTGCCGTCGACCAGCAGTGGCAAATCAACATTCCGTCCGAGGATAGGTCTTCTTCCGCGCTGGCCATGCGTCTGGTCAATCCCGGCACCGGGTACTGGCAGGTTCGGCTGGGGATCGATCCGCCTACCCGTGCGCAGCTGACTCCCAATTTTGACCGATTGCGCGACAAACTACGCCAGCGCAGCGGTAATCGGATCAATGATTTGGAGTTTGATGACGACATGGCCCCGGAGTCTGATGCATAGACGTCAATGCGGTCATGACCATGGAGCCCATGCAGCAAGCCGGCGATGCGACCATCCCTCATCGCCAGCCAAGCCCTGGAGCATCGAACCCTGCCGGCGGGGTTGTGGCTGCCGCGGTCTTGAGTACTGCCGATGACGTGGTAAAGGCACGCATCAATGCTGCTATCGCCGGGGTGGCGACGCCACTTTCAGTGACCTCCGCGCCAAGTTCTGTCCCACGTCAAACCATCATTGGCGCCCAGTCGTGGGTTGTGGCAACCCAGCCACGTTATGAAAGGCTCCCCGCGCTGCCGCGGTATCCGCCCTTGGGCCGTTACGGCGACCGGCTTGAACGCGTCCAAGCCGTGAGCCGGTTTACACCGCCACGCAGTGATTGGAGTCATGTTCAAGCGGACAACTTCGAATATGGCTGCGAACAAGCACTCCAATTCAACGGTATCGCCGAGGCGGTAGCACAACCGGTCGAGCCGGAAATCGGACCTTTCGTGATGGATGCACAGGATCAAGGCGATATCTATCGGCGGTTGGTTTCGTGGTTGCGCGCGCACAGGCAAGCCCCGGCGCTGCGCGAGCTGGCGCAACTCAGGCGGGTGCTGGTGCTGGTACCGATGGATAGATTGGGCCAATCTTGGCAAGCGCACTTGATGTGCCCGGCGGCCCCACCCGTCCATGCCATGACCATGCGCGTACCCGGCGCCCAAGGCCGGTCTTGGCCGTTGCACGCCGAAGGCGCCTGGGCGTTGACCGAACCCGCGGCAGGCTGGCAATCCTGGCGCATGCGTCAACATCTGCGCGCCGATGGCGCGTGGCAATTGGAACAGTCCTCCGAGGGGCCGCATGCGCCGGCCTGGTGTCTGGACGGCGGGCCGCAATTGCTGCCCGTGCCAGTCAACGGCATCCCGCTGCATCTGACTGAACCCCAGCGTTTGCGCCGCCTGCTCGGGACGCAATGGAGCGTGTTGGTGCTGCGCGCGCCGGAGCCATTGTCATCGTTACCAAGAAGGTGAGTGTGACGGGTTTTCGCGTAAACAGCAATGCAGCCAAACGTGCTTGGCTGGCACTGGGCGATGCGGTGGCGGTATTTGCCACCGAATCCGGCGCGGCGGACAAGCCGTTGCTCTGGTGCAGTCCAGCTTTTGGCCAATGCCTGGGCCTGGACATAGCGGCATGCCATGCGCTGACGGTGCGTGCGCTGGCCGAGCGCCTGGATGGGCTGCAAGCCGGTCTGGACGCCGTGGTCAAGGGCCCGTGGAACGGGGTTGTCGCTGACAGGAACAACCCTTCGGCAAGCGAGCCGCACTGGCGTCTTGCCGAACTGCGTGCTACCCACCAGGGTGTGCTGGTGCTGCGCTTGCAGCCGGAGCTGGCGCAGCAGCACGCCACGCGGCGGCATCTGGAAGATCGCGAACGTCTGCTGTTTACGTCGCGCAGCGTCGCGGTTGGCGAAATGGCTACCACGCTGGCACATGAACTCAACCAGCCCCTGGGTGCCGTTACCAACGTGCTGCAGGGGCTCAAGGCCCGGCTGGCTTCTGCCGCCGCACGGTCCAACAGCGACGTCAATGTCTTGCTGTCCCTGGAACAAGGCGTGCAGTTGGCGCTTGACCATGTGCAATATGCGGCCCGCATCATCGGGCGCGTGCGCGAGTACACCCAATCGCGCCAGCCGCGCCGTGAGCGGGTCGATCTCAACGCCCTGCTCAACGACAGTCTGACCCTCCTGGACTGGGATTTGCAACGCCACGGCGTGCGATTGCGCATCAATTTCAGTCCTGAAACTTCGGCCGACCGTGCGCCGGTGGTTGGCGACAGCGTGATGTTGCAGCAAGTTCTTGTCAATTTGCTGCGTAACGCCATTGATTCAATGAGCACGGCTTCGGCCAAGCAGCGCATGCTCGACATTTCCAGCCGTATCGACGATGCCGGCCAGATTGAAATCGCCATCGCCGATACCGGCGGCGGCATCGATGCCGATGCGGCGTCACAATTGTTCACGCCTTTTTTCTCCACCAAGCCTACCGGCATGGGCATGGGCTTGAATATTTGCCGCAGCCTGATTGAATTGCACCAAGGCCGGCTGTGGTTTACACCCAATACCAAACATGGCTGCACCTTTCATATCGCGCTGCCGCTGGCCCGTGCCGCCGATCTGCCAACCAGCTTTATTGATGGAGAGGAATCCGTCGCATCATGACAGCCGACGATACTGGAATCACCTCCGCTGCGGTTGACCGCATGCTTTACTTGTTGGACGACGATGCTAATTTTCGCGCCACCGCCAAGTGGTGGCTTGGCGGCATCGGCTATCAAGTCATAGACTTCGAGGATCCGTGTCAAGCCCTCGACATCCTGAAGGCGCTCACGCCCAGCGACATTCTCTGCGCATGCTTGCTCTTGGACGTGCGCATGCCGACCATGACCGGCCTGCAAGTTCACGACGAACTCATTAAGACCGGCATTACCGGCCCGCAAGCCAAACCAGCATTACCCATCATCTACATGACTGGTCACGGCGATGTGCCGTTGGCCGTCCAGGCCATGGAAAAAGGCGCCATCACTTTTTTGGAAAAGCCGTTTCATGATCAAGCGCTGGAGCTTGCCTTGGAGCGCGCTTTCAGCTCCCACCAGGATGTGCCTGCCGAACCGGAAACACAAACCAATCCAGTCGCCATTGATCTTTCCAGTGTTACCTATCATCACCGCCTGGCCACCCTCACCGAGCGCGAAATGACGATCCTTAAATACATGCTCAAGGGCAAGACCTCCAAGATCATCGCGCGTGACATTAATGTCTCATACAGGACCGTGGAGTACCTTCGCGCGCGAATCGCGAAAAAAATGAAAGCCGATTCACTGGTTCATCTCATACGCATGGCGACCGATGAGCGGGCGTATTAGGTTTCTGAACTGTAATAAAAAAACCGCCCGAGGGCGGTTTTTTTATGCTGTTTTGCCGGCAGCGCACCTAATCAAACGGCGCGGCACTCAGGTACTTGGTTTGAGCGCCGCGGGCGGGGTTGCCTGAAAATTAGGCAGCCAGGGCCAGGGCTTTGACCTTGGCCGCCAGGCGGCTCTTGTCGCGCGCCGCCTTGTTTTTGTGGAAGATGCCCTTGTCGGCGACCGAATCGACCACCGATTGCATCAAGGCGAAAGCGCTCTTGGCCTTGTCCTTGTCGCCGGTCAGCACCGCTTTTTCAACCTTCTTGACCGAGGTGCGGTACTTGGAGCGCAACGACGTGTTGTCGGCGTTGAGTTTGACATTCTGACGCGCGCGCTTGCGGCCCGAGGCCAGGCGCGGGTTTTTCTTTTTGGGCTTTCCAGCAGCCATGTATCAATTCCTTTAAGGGTTTGGAGATGTTGTCGGCAAACTTTATATTTTATACGTTTTTGGGCTCATGCGCCGGCGCAATCGCATCCCATGCGGCCTGTGGGGTGTCGGCGTAAGTCACCAGGCGCAGATCCTCGGGCGCGATCGCGCCTTCTTCCACCAGCAAGTCCAGCCGCAGCAAGCGTTGCCAGTAGCCGGTGCCGAACAACACGATCGGCATGGGGCGGGCTTTGCCGGTTTGCACCAGGGTTAGCGCGGAGAACAATTCGTCAAGCGTGCCAAAGCCCCCGGGGAACACCACCAGCGCCCGCGCACGCATCATGAAGTGCATTTTGCGCAGAGCGAAGTAGTGAAACTGGAACGTCAAATCCGGGGACACGTAGGGGTTGAAGCGTTGTTCGCGCGGCAGCGTGATGCCCAGCCCTATCGAGGGCGCGCCGGCATCGTGCGCGCCGCGGTTGGCCGCTTCCATGATGCCCGGTCCGCCGCCGGTGCAAAGGATCAGCTGTTCGGCGGCGGGCCGGGTCAGGTTATGGCGCGCGGCGATCTCGGCGAATTGGCGCGCGGCGGCGTAGTAGCGCGACATGCGCACGGCGCGCTCGGCCTGTGCCAAGGCTTGCGCATCGCCGCTCAGCCGCGCTTGGTCAAGCTGCTGCCTGGCCGCTTCCGGCGCGATGCAGCGCGCGCTGCCGAACACCACGATGGTGCCGCGCACGCCCGCCGCTTGCAAGCCCAATTCGGGCTTGAGCAGTTCCAGATCAAAGCGAATGCCGCGCGTTTCGGGCCGCAGCAAAAATTCGGGATCGGCAAAAGCCAACCGCCGCGAGTCCGGCGCAAACCGCTCGCCCGTTTCCGCCTGCGCCTGGATGTGTTCCTGTAATTCAACCCAAGCCTGGGACAGACGACCGCGGCTGGGCCGCTTGATGTCCTTGGTTGTTTTCATGAGGTGTCCACCGCAAGTATCCAAACCGATGGTATCGTGCGTCAAAAATCAATCTCTGCCCGCGCGGTCCTGACAGGCTCCTAAAATCGGCGAATGTTCAGCTTTTTCCGCCGTAACAAAACCGCCGAGCCGGCACCGCAAGCGTCGCCGCCAACCGCCGCGGTGGATGCCGGCACACCCGCCGCCGTTCCATCGACTCCCCAGCCGCGCACCGGCTGGCTGGGTAAGCTTACCGGCGGCCTGCGCAAAACCAGCAGCTCGATTGTCACGGTGTTTACCGGCGCGCAAATCGACGAGGCGCTCTACGAAAACTTGGAAGCCGCGTTGCTGCAAGCCGACGCCGGCATGCCCGCGACGCAGTTTCTGCTCGATGATCTCAGGCACCGCGTCAAGGCGGCGCGCGCCAGCGAACCGGACGCCGTGCGCGCATTGCTGGTACAGGCCATCGCCGATCTGCTGGCACCGCTGCAAAAAACGCTGACCGTCGGGCAATACCACCCCACCATCATCATGGTGGAAGGCGTCAATGGGGCGGGTAAAACCACGTCCATCGGCAAGCTTACCCGGCACTTGGCGGATGCGGGTGCGACGGTGCTGCTGGCGGCAGCCGATACCTTCCGCGCCGCGGCGCGCGAGCAGCTTACCGTATGGGCCGGCCGCAACCAAGTCGAAATCATCAGTCAACAAGGCGCCGACCCGGCCGCGGTGGCTTTTGATGCCGTCGCTGCCGGGCGCGCGCGCGGACACGACGTGGTGCTGATCGACACCGCCGGCCGCTTGCCCACGCAAAAACACCTGATGGACGAGCTGTCCAAAATCGGGCGTGTGGTTGCCCGCGCCGACGCCACCGCACCGCACGAGGTGTTGCTGGTTATCGACGGCAACACCGGCCAGAATGCACTGGCACAGGTCAAGGCGTTCGATGCCGCCACGCCCTTGACCGGACTGATCGTCACCAAGCTCGACGGCACCGCCAAGGGCGGCGTGCTGTGCGCCATTGCCCGCGAAAAGCCGGTGCCGGTCTATTTCATCGGCGTGGGCGAACAGCTCGAAGACCTGCAAACCTTCGACGCCCGCGAATTTGCCCAGGCGCTGGCCGGAATGGAAGCGCCCGCTCTACCGATACACTGCGCTCCATGACCAATTCCACCATCCCCAACCGGAAACATCTGGTGCTGCTAGGCGCGGGTTGCGCGCACGTGCAGGTTCTCAAAAGCCTGGCCCGGCAGGGCGTGGGCGACGTGGACGTGACGCTGGTCGCGCCGCATCCGCAATACATCGAACACCGCATGCTCGCCGGTTACGTGGCCGGGCAATACACGGCCAGCGATTTATGCGTGCCGCTGCTGGACCGGATGGTGGAAAAAAGCGGCGTCAATTCGATACTGGCGCAGGTGCGTGCGCTTGACCCGGCGGCGCGGCGAATCGAGCTTGTCAGCGGTGATGTCCTGTCCTACGATGTGCTGTCGATCGCCGTGGAACCGGCCGCCGACCGCGACGTTTACGAGGCCCAGATGCCCGGCGCGCGCCAGCACGCGCTGTTCGTGCGCCCGTGCGCGGCTTTCGTGCAGTTGTACCCGCGCCTGCGAACGCTGGCGATGGAGCGCGCGCTGCACGTGGCCATCATCGGCCCCACCCTGGCCGCCGCCGAACTGGCCATGGCCGCCGCGCCGGTGCTGGCCGCTCCGCACGGCAGCCGCGTTACTTGGATCGCGGGCGACCCGCAAGGCAAGCCGGCCCTGGCCGACGAGCTGCCCAGACTGGCGCGGCGGGTGCTGGCGCGCCTGAAGCGCCTGAACATCACCGTACTGCAAGACCATTGCGTGGGACTCAACGGCCAATCGGCGCAACTGGCCAGCGGCGCCAGTTTGCAGTGCGATGCCCCCATCATCGTCGGCGACACCGGCTATCCGGCATGGCTGACCCGATCGGGGCTGCAACTGACTGAAAGCGGCACGCCGCAAGTCAACGAACGGCTGCAAAGCGAAAGCCACCGCCAAATCTTCATCGTTCCGCCCGATGCCGGCGCCGAATACGGTCCGGTGCTCGATATCAATTTGCGTGCCGCCCTGAGCGGTGGTGGATTCAGTGCCGCCCCGAGAGCCGTGCGCCTGCATGCGGCAGCCAGCGGCGAAGCCCAGGCCATTGCCGTTTGGGGCCCCTTTGTCCTGGAAGGCCGCCAAGTTTGGCACTGGCTCAACCGCCGCAACCGCAAGCAGCTCGAAGCCTTATTCGAGCTGTAGCACTTGTGCTTGCGCCATTCGCCGTGCCCACCTTGCCCACGCTTACCCATTTCGACGCCCAGGGCCAGGCCCACATGGTTGATGTGGGCGGCAAACCCGCCACCCGCCGCACCGCACGCGCGCAGGGCCGCATCGAGATGCGCGCGGCCACGCTGGCACTGATCCAATCGGGCAGCGCGCAAAAGGGAGACGTTCTTGGTGTTGCGCGCATCGCGGGCATCATGGCGGCTAAAAAAACCGGTGATCTGATCCCGCTGTGTCACCCGATCGGCCTCACACACGTAGCCCTCGACTTTGAGCCGTGCCCTGCCGATGCCGATACACCCGCCGCCGTTATCTGCACCGCTCTGACCGAAACCACCGGCTCCACCGGTGTCGAAATGGAAGCCTTGACCGCCGTCCAAATCGCTCTGCTGACCATTTACGATATGTGCAAAGCCGTCGATCGCGGCATGGTCATCGGCGGTGTGCGTTTGCTGGAAAAGCGCGGCGGCAAATCGGATTGGGAAGCGGCTTAGGTTTGGGTGAGGCAAAGCCGAACCCCAACATTTCCACCGTCGATTGCAGGGCTTAGGTTGGGGTGAGGCAAAGCCGAACCCCAACATTTCCACCGTCGATTGCAGGGCTTAGGTTGAGGTGAGGCAAAGCCGAACCCCAACATCTCCCAGGCCACCATACGCCATCACGCTTGCTCTGCGATCAACGGCGCAAACGTTGGGGTTCGCGTACCGCTCACCCCAACCTATGGCCCTGTATATGCGCTCTTTAACCCATTCCAGGCCTAGCCCAGGAGGTTGATGCAGTGCCGTGCGCGCGGGGCAGGGGCGACCGGCCGGTCGCCCCTGCGCAGGGAAACCGGCGCAACGGTTTGGGCGATAATGCCGGGGCAAACCCCGGCCTGCCGGATGTGTGACAAATTTTGCTAAAGTGACATTAATTTACCTGAGCGGCGCCAACTTATGGCAACTCATGCGCACGCCAACCTATGCATGTAGCAAACAAGCACAGGTTATTTTTCATATATATATATAATTACAATTGCAACGAAAC
>Ga0209628_10000307_pt1 | contig 29651 bp, 23 predicted proteins | sample TergutCu122P4_FD_187285 | JGI IMG/M metagenome (GOLD analysis project Ga0209628, IMG submission 187285) | Cubitermes ugandensis P4 segment gut microbial communities from Kakamega Forest, Kenya - Cu122 P4 (SPAdes) (version 2) | ecosystem: Host-associated > Arthropoda: Insects > Digestive system...
ATGTGTCCTGCATTTTTTCTTTTTTTAGCTTTTACGACGCAAAGATACAACCATTTTTACAATTTTAAACAACCACCCCACAGCTTTTCCGACTGCGCCGTGTTTTCATCAAAAAAAAAGGCTTACATTTCTGTAAACCTTTGATTTTTTGGTGGTCCCACTTGGGCTTGAACCAAGGACCCCCTGATTATGAGTCAGATGCTCTGACCAACTGAGCTATGGGACCTGTCTTTTATCGAAGACTATTCACTTATTTCGGCGGCAAAGGTACTGTTTTCTGTTGTAATAAAGAAAAATTTAATGAAAATTTTTTTTTTGTAGGTTGAGGTCGGATTGGTGGGATTATGAATGGGTTGGGGTGAACAGTTGCAAACATGCTGATTATTAGGCGCCAAGGCGGCTAACAGCAGGGATGACGTTGATACTATATAGGAAAAGGCAAGGATGACGTTGTTACTTGATTTCCCAGACTTCGCCGCTTAGGAGCATCTCTTGGAGGGTACGCTGGGGCTTTTGGGCTTTGACCTCTTCGATTTGTTGGTGGATAGCTTCGTCGTATACGGGCGCTTCTACTGCGCGGATGACGCCGAGCGCTAAGGGCAACTCGCCACTCATCGCGGCTAACATGCTGTGTAATACGGGGCTTTTTTCGTTGGCGTTGTGAATGAGGACATCGTCTAATGTATATCCGTCCTGACCAACAGTGATGGCTTTCAGCTTTAAGCCGTCTAATACAAGGCCTTTGTCTTTCGCTTTGCCGAAAATCATTTTCTCGCCGTGACGCAAGTAAATGGTCCGGTCGGCGCGTTGCTCTCTATCAGCATAATAAGCATGTGCGCCGGTATTGAAGATAACACAGTTGACCAAGATCTCTATGACTGAAGTCCCTTTATGCCTTGCCGAGGCCTCTAATATATCAGTGAGGTTCTGTAAATCGACGTCAATAGCGCGTGAGAAAAAGGTACCCCTTGAGCCAAATGTCAGTTCGGCAGGATTGAACGGGTCTTCAATCGTGCCGTAGGGCGAACTGCGGGAAACGAACCCTCTATCGGAGGTAGGGGAATACTGCCCCTTTGTCAAGCCGTATATCTTATTGTTCATAAGGACAATGTTCATATCTATATTACGTCTTACAGCATGAATGAAATGGTTACCGCCGATAGCCAGGCAATCGCCATCGCCGGTTATTAGCCATACATTCAGGTCGGGACGTGCTACCTTTACGCCGGAAGCGATAGCAGCACCGCGTCCATGAATCGTATGAAAACCATACGTGTTCACATAGTAGGGCAGACGGGAAGAGCATCCTATCCCCGAAAGGACAGCCATTTGATGGGGCGGTACGCCTACCTTCGCCATGGCTTTATGTAAACAGTTCAAAACGGCATGGTCGCCACAACCTGGACACCAGCGTACGTATTGGTCGCTTTTATAATCTTTTGGTTCATAGACCTCCCCCTTTGAAGGGGGCAGGGGGATGTGTATTGTATTCATAATGTTTTACTTTAAGCGTGAATATTAATTGTATGAGATTGACGTACAGGCTCCATCAGTTTCGTAAATTCTTCTACCAAACGTCCGACAATAAACGGTTGCCCTTTGATACGGTTAAACCGATACGGGGTAAAGTTGTCCACCTTGCTGCGCAGATAGTTGGCAAACTGTCCGTTATTCAACTCGGCCACAACGACTTTTTTGTATCGTTTCAACACTTCCGCCGTATTTTTCGGTAATGGATTGATGAAACGAAAATGAGCCAGCGCTACTTTCTTTCCGTTGGCCTGCATCTTTTCCATCGCTTCATAGAGGTGTCCATACGTTCCACCCCACCCTACCAGCAGCAAGTCTGCGTCTTTGTCGCCTATCACTTCAACATCGGGAATGAAATCGGCGATTTTATCCACTTTAGCCTGACGGGTCAAAACCATCTTCTGGTGATTGAGCGGATCGGTCGAAATGGCACTTGTCTCATAGTCTTTCTCTAAGCCGCCTATCCGGTGTGCAAACCCTTCCATGCCTGGGACTGCCCAGTAGCGGACGAAGCTTTCTTTGTCGCGGCGATAGGGTTTCCATGCCTTTTCTTCCTTATAATTAGACACATAATTGGGTTTTATTTCGGGATAGGAGTTCAAATCGGGAATTTTCCATGCCGAAGAGCCGTTAGCAAGAAAGCCGTCTGTCAGGAGGATAACGGGCGTCATGTGTTCGATGGCAATTTTTCCAGCCCAGAAGGCCATATCAAAACAGTCGGCAGGTGTGGCGGCTGCTAATACGACAACGGGACTTTCCCCGTTCCGTCCATATAACGCCTGCATAAGGTCTGCCGGTTCGCTTTTAGTAGGCATACCGGTCGAAGGGCTGCCACGCTGCACATCGACTATCACTAACGGTAACTCGGCCATCACGGCTAATCCGATGGCTTCACTTTTCAAGGCTAAGCCAGGGCCGGAGGTAGAGGTAGCGCCAAGACATCCTGCAAAACTTGCACCAAGCGCTGTACAAATACCCGCTATCTCATCTTCGGCCTGCACAACGATGACGCCAAGGTTCTTATGTACCGACAGCTCCTGTAATATCTCGGAAGCGGGAGTAATAGGATAACTGCCTAAAAACAACTGTAATCCGGATTTTTCGGCGGCTGCTATCAATCCGTAAGAAGCGGCGTCATTGCCGTTGATGTCTTTGTAAAAACCGGGTTCTACTTTTTTGCCTTCAATATGGTAGGTAGAAACAGAGGCATGGATGTTATGGCCATAGTTATAACCATCAACTAACGCTTTGATATTGGCCTGTGCAATAACCGGTTTGGCAGAAAATTTATTTTGCAGATAGGTTATTGCCGCATCAACCGGACGGTCGAACAACCAACACACTAACCCTAATGTGAAAATATTCTTGCAGCGTAAAGCCGCTTTATTGTCTAAGCCTAACTCAGTTAACCCGTCCCTGACCATCGTAGAGACAGGCGCCGCTATCACTTGTTGTGTTTTCAAACTCAACTCTTCAAACGGGTCGTCGCTCTTGAAATCGGCTTTTTCGAGGTCTTTCTTCTCAAACGAATCCGTATCAATGATAATGACCGTGTTCGGTTTCAAGTTTTTGACGTTCACCTTGAGCGCAGCAGGATTCATGGCTACTAATACATCGGCCTTGTCGCCCGGTGTAAGAATTTTTTTTGAGCCTAAATGAACCTGAAATCCGGAGATACCGCTCAGTGAGCCTTGCGGCGCCCTCACTTCAGCCGGATAATCGGGAAAAGTCGAAATATCGTTCCCCAAGATAGCCGACAGGTTTGAAAAAATTTTGCCTGTCAACTGCATCCCGTCGCCGCTGTCACCGGAGAAACGTATCACAATCTGTTCTAACTTTTTAACTCTTGCTTGTTCTGACATGTTGTTACTACTATTTTTTTAATATTTTGGGTGCAAAAGTAGCAGGTTTTTCTTTAAATGCAAAATATTGGGTGATGTTTTCAGCACGGAGGCACGGAGGCACGGAGGGTCACAGAGCGTCTAAGGCTTTGACTAATTGCTCGATGTCGTCGTCGGTATAACTGTTACCAGCATGATACCAAATGGATGCTTGCTCGTAAAAAGGTTTGCGTACCGACAGACTATCGTTGATGAACTGAACCAAATCTTCGCCGGAACGTTTGTTTAACACGGGACGTGTTATTTTGCTCGTTCGCAGACGTGATGCTAACTCTTCAACGGGAACATCCAAATAGACAGTGATTCCTTTTTCGTTCATTAGGCGCATATTATCATTAAAACAGGGAAGTCCGCCTCCGGTAGCTATGACAATATTCTCAAACTCAGAGATCTCAAGTAATATGCGACGCTCTATCTCACGAAAACTCGCTTCGCCTTCGGTAGCGAAGATTTCGCTCACCTTTTTGCGATAGCGCTTTTCTATATAATAGTCTGTATCAATATAACTCAAGTTCATACGAAGCGCTAACGACCTGCCAACCGATGTCTTGCCCGCTCCCATAAAGCCAATGATAAAAATTCTTTTCATACAATTTATTGTAATTTTGATGCAAAATAAATTGAAATTATTGAAATAATACGTATTTTTGCAAAAAATCTTTATGGCAAATAAGGCAAAACAAAAATATTACGTCGTTTGGAAGGGGGTAAAACCGGGTATTTACAACAACTGGACGGACTGCCGGCTACAGACGCAAGGCTACGAAGGGGCTATCTATAAGTCTTTTGACTCTTATGGCGAGGCTGTCGAGGCTATGCACGATACGCCTTGGCAGCACATCGGTCAATCCGGAAAAACGCTAAAAAAGAATAATTGTAAGCCCTATATTACCGAAAGTCTTGCCGTCGATGCGGCCTGTAGCGGGAACCCGGGCGACATGGAATATCGAGGCGTCTATGTCGAAACAGGGCAGGAGCTTTTTCGCTTAGGCCCCTTGAAGCAGGGGACGAATAACATCGGAGAGTTTTTAGCCTTAGTGCACGGGTTAGCGTATTTCAAAAAAATCGGATGCCAAATGCCGATATACACCGATAGCCATAACGCTATGCTTTGGGTACAACAAAAGCAATGTAAGACCAAACTTGTGCAGACAACGGTCAATACACCCATATTCAACCTGATAGAGCGCGCCGAAAAATGGTTGCAGGAAAACGAGTACACCACAAGAATTATCAAATGGGATACGCAAACCTGGGGAGAGATACCGGCCGATTTCGGTAGAAAAAAGAATTAGCTTTTAGATATCAGCTTTTATTCGTGTAATTTTTTCCGTCCCGAAAAAGAAGAACGTGCTATTCGTGGTTAAAATTTATATGATGTGGTTCGTAGTTAGAAATCTATAATTAAGCATTTATTTTATGAAACAAGTTTTTACCGGTTTGATTTTTATTGTTTTTAGCCTGCTCCTTTTTTCGGGTATGCGAGAGCAGGTATTTCCGGTCACAGACCTTCGCCCTGATTTACAGACGGAAGCGATGAAGCAGTTTGAGCGGCTTGAAGGACTGCGAACTAAAAAAATCCCAATGAGCCGTTTTGCGCGCCCTGAATTGGTGCATCGTTTAGAAGCCCTCATACTAAAAAGCGATCGCGACCCGGCAGATATTGTCGTCAGGCGTACAAGGGCTTTGTGGAACGACCTTGCAAAAAACCCTGAAGCGAAAGTGGGGGATATGGAACGCGAATTGCAAAGTTTAGAACTCTCCGTTAAAAATACGCCTCCCGCCGCTATTGAAAACCGGAAAGAGCTGTATATGAAGGCGTGCGCTTTACGTCGAAAGATTGCATTTGCCAATCCTTTGCTCGACTTCGACCGGATAGCCTTCGTAAAACACAAGAAAAATCCGCGTTCCGAAATATTGGGCGACCACATGGCGGGACAATATTATGGTATTCATGCCACGAAAGGGGAAGGTCTGTATATCTTAGAAGACGCCTTCGGTAGTTATCCGACGGCTCGTAATGTGACAGTCGGACAATTGCCCGATGGTGCCTATCTGTCGCCCGACGTGTCGTTTGACGGTAAGAAAATCCTTTTTGCCTACACCGAAGCCGAAGGATACCGACCAACGGTTAGCGCTCCGGAAGACATCAATGGGTATTACAATTACAGCGGACTGTTATGCTCGTTCACCGATAAAAATGCGTGGCATATTTATAGCGTGGACGTAGATGGCTCCAACCTGAAACAACTCACATCCGGCGTCTTTAACGATTTCGACCCCTGCTGGCTACCCAACGGCAAGGTGGCTTTCATCTCCGACCGACGGGGAGGGTTTGGACGTTGCCACATGACTGCCAACGGCGGAGCGCCCTGGTTTACCTATACCTTGCATCGTATGAACTCGGACGGCTCGACCATGGAGCGCCTGAGCCATCACGAGACATGCGAATGGCAACCCAGTGTGATGCACGATGGCAGTATCGTTTATACCCGTTGGGATTATGTGGACAGGGGTTTCTATCAGGCCCATCATCCGTGGACGACGACACCCGACGGTCGGAATGCGCTTGCCCTTCACGGCAACTATCCCAAAGACTGGCAAGACCGTCCCTGCATGGAGATGGATATTCGCGCTATTCCGGGCTCACAAAAGTTAGTAGCTACCGCTGCCGCCCATCACGGTCAAACCTACGGGTCGCTTGTGATGGTCAACCCTTTAGTAGATGATGATGACGCCATGGCGCCGGTCAGACTGATAACGCCCGACGAGCGATTCCCCGAAACAGAATATGGCTACTACTGCCGTGAGGCGTCTTACGCTACTGCCTGGCCGCTGAGCGAGGATTATTTCCTCTGTGTGTTCGGATACCCGGAACCGAAAGAGTATGACCGGCCACCGTCAGGTAGCGACAGCCGTAAAACCGTTGAAAACTACGGAATTTACTTGCTCGATGCTTTCGGAAACATCGAACTGCTGTACCGCGACCCAACGATAGCCTGTCTTAGCCCTATCCCACTGAAAGCGCGCCCTACCCCGCCTATCACTCCCGATATCGTTCAACCCTATCTCGTGGATTTGAACCAAAAACGCTTGAACTTAGACCGCCCGGAACAGGTAGCCGAAGCCACAAGAGAAGAAGCTACGCACGAACCGGCCATCGTCTCTATCATGAACATCTACGAAAGTCGTCACGACTGGCCCGAAAATGTAAAGATTAAAGACCTGCGTATCATTCAGGTCTTGCCCAAAAGCAATCCGGGACGTAACAACCCGGCTATTGGCTACGGTACGGAAAAGAACGCCCGCGTGGTATTAGGGACTGTCCCAGTGGAAGAAGACGGAAGCGTCAACTTCTTCCTACGCCCGTATATACTTGTGTTTTTTCAGGCGTTAGACGAAAAGGGGAGAGCTATACAATCAATGCGTTCGGGCGTCTATACCGCCCCAAAGGAAAAATTGAGTTGCATCGGCTGCCACGAAAACCGACACACTGCCCCGCCCGTTCAGCATACTACGCTGGCAATGAAAAGACAGCCCTCAGCAATCAAACCGGAAGTTGAAGGCGCTAACCCCTTCAGTTTTGTGAGGCTTGTACAACCTGTGTTAGACAGAAACTGCCTTTCATGCCATGGCGAAGGCGGCAAAAACCCCGTTCTGTCGGGAAAAATTGACGACAAAGAATGGCTGCCCTCCTACCGAAACCTGAAACCCTACGCCTTCTACTATGACGGGGGTGGCTCGTTTGTAGAATCTAAAACCTATCCGGGACAGTTTGGCGCTTTGGCTTCCAAGCTCTATCAAAAATTAGATAAGGGACATCAAAACGTAGCGCTGACTGACGAAGAGAAACACAGGATAGCGCTTTGGCTCGACTGTAACTCCGATTTTTATGGTACCTACGAAAAAATCGAAGAACAAAGACGGGGCGAAATCGTTTATCCGGTGTTGGAGTAAATCCCCCTTTGAACAATCAAATAAAAATTAATCAGAGAACAGAATGATTTAAAGAATGAAGTTTTATAATCCCGTTAGGGATTCAATGTGTGTAGAATATGAATTTTAGTTTGTTTTTAAATAAAGGGCGTGTACGACAATCGGTTATGAGGATTGTAACGTTTGCACTTCTTATGATGATGTTGCCGGTAGCCGGAATAAGCGGGCAACAGACATATCTTTCGCCTACCCGCATGGCTGTTCATCCGGTGACGAAAGAGATTTATGTGCTGCTGTCGACCGTACAATCGTTTGCCAAAGTTGACCCTGTAACGGAAAAGGTAACCGGCGTCTTCCCGCTTGGGTTCCCGCCTTCAGATATTTGTTTTTCCGCTGTGGGGAACACTTTACAACTGTATGTTTCCGAATATTCGGCTAACGGTAAATTGCACATCCTGTCGCCGGTCAATGGGAAGACAGTAACTTCGATAAATGCCGGTAAATATCCATCATCTGTTCGCGTCAACAAACAAGGCTCGTTGGCTTTTGTCGCTAACCGATTTTCGAACGATCTCTCCATTATCGACTTAACAAAACGTAAAGAGATCCAACGCTTACAGATGATCCGAGAGCCTAAATCGCTGGCGCTGTCACCCGACGAAAAATGGTTGGCAGTAGGAAATTATCTCCCCTTTCAATCGGCGCTTGACAAGCCGGTGAGCGCCCGTATTACCTTAGTGGATACAGAGCAGTTAAGCATTGTGGAACATATTCCGTTAAGCGATGGTACACAGTCGGTCGAAGACGTCTGTTTCTCTAAAAATGGCGATTTGCTTTTCGTTACACATCTTTTGTCGCGTTATTTCCTGCCAACTACCCAGATTGAACGCGGATGGATGAATACAAATGCCGTTTCGCTGATTGATATAACTTCAAAAAAATATTATACAACACTGCTTTTAGACGACGTTTATTTAGGCGCTGCCAATCCCTGCGGTTTGACGCTATCGTCCGATGGCGACAAGTTGTTTGTTACCACTTCGGGGACACATGAACTGATAGCCGTGTCACTTCCTTCAGTCTTGGAGAAGATAAGGCAACAACCAGACCCAGCCGGACTTGCCATCAACCTGACATTTCTTAGCGAAGACAAAATGCGAATTCCCATGCTCGGTAAAGGCGCAAGATACGTAACTATGCAGGCGAACAAACTGTTTGTGAGCGACTATTATTCCGATGGTCTAACTGTTTTTGACGTCCATTCGCCTGCTTACAAACGTTTTATTATATTAGGCGAATCGCCCGAACCCGACATGAAGCGACGAGGCGAAATGGCTTTTGCCGACGCAAGCCTCTGTTTTCAGACGTGGCAAAGTTGTATTTCCTGCCATCCAGATGCACGGGCTGACGGACTGAACTGGGATTTGATTAACGACGGCATCGGTAATCCCAAAAATACAAAAAGCATGTTGTTTGCCCATGTCACGCCACCGTGCATGATTACCGGTATCCGCGAGAACGCCGAAATAGCCGTCCGTGCCGGTATCCGACTGATTCAGTTTACCGAAAGACCGGAACATGAAGCCGCCTGTATCGACGAATACCTGAGATCATTGCGCCCCGTACCCAGCCCCTATCTGCAGAACGGCAAACTGAGCCGTCAGGCAAAACAGGGTGAAAAGCTATTCAAGCAAGCAAAATGTCATCTGTGTCATAACGGCAATTATCTTACTGACGGAAAGAAATATGACGTCGGAACCGGCGTTGATGAATACAAAGGTGTCCCATTTGACACACCTACACTAAAGGAAGTTTGGCGAACCGCTCCCTATCTCTACAACGGCAGCGCCTTAACAATTAAGGAGGTCTTGACCATCTTCAACAAAAACGACAAGCATGGCGTTACCTCCAACCTGACAGAAAAAGAAATTGAAGCATTGGAACAATACATCCTGTCACTCTAAGCAATCATCAATGAATAGGCTCTGTGATTCTCTGTGGTACTCTGTGTTGAAAATAACTACTCAAAAAAAGAAATAGGATGAAAATAGGATTCGACGCCAAACGGGCATTTCAAAACAATACAGGGTTAGGCAATTACAGCCGATTTGTTATCGATATCATATCAAGATTTTACGAGGGGAATGACTATTACCTTTTTGCTCCGAAAAAAACTGCAAACACAAGATTGCAAAATCTGCTCACCCGAAAAAACGTTCATTGCAGATTCGCCGGCTCGCTGTGGAAGCTATTTGCTTCACTTTGGCGAACCATAACAATCAAAAAACAGTTGAAAAAGGAACAAATAACTGTATTCCACGGTCTCAGTAATGAGCTTCCTGTGGGCATCAACCAAACAGGTATTCGGTCGGTTGTAACTATTCACGATTTGATTTTTCTCCGTTATCCGAGTTATTATGCACCTATTGACAGGTTGATTTATCGTATCAAATTTCGATACGCCTGCCGGGTTGCCGATCAAATTATTGCCATCAGCGAATGTACAAAGCGTGATATTATCTCCTATTTTCATATTCCGGAAGAAAAAATCGCCGTCGTCTATCAGGGTTGTCATCCCAATTTCAAACAGCCTGTATCGTCGGCCCAGCAAGAAGAGGTGGTAAGAAAATATGCGCTTCCTGCCGTTTTTTTCCTCTATGTAGGCACGGTTGAAGAGCGGAAAAATCTTTTATTGCCTGTGAAAGCATTAGTGCATCTCCCTGAAGATATTCATTTAGTGGTCGTTGGAAAAAGAACAGCCTATCAAAAAAAGGTTGAACACTTCATATCAGCGCATCATCTTTCACAAAGGGTTCATTTTTACCCGCAAGCGCTGTTTGACGATTTACCGGCTTTTTATCATTTAGCACAAGTTTTTATATTGCCTTCCCGGTTTGAAGGGTTCGGCATACCCGTTATTGAATCCTTATCTTGTGGCACACCAGTGATAGCCGCAAAAGGTTCCTGCCTGGAAGAAGCAGGCGGCAAACATTCCATTTACATCGACCCTGATAACGATTTAGAACTGGCTGATAAGATCGCGCTCATACGACGCGACACCGACCTTGCGCGTCGAATGTCGGAAGAGGGGAGAAAATATGTAGAACGTTTTTCAGACGAAGCTATAGCCTGCGAGTTTATGCGCGTGTACCATGAGTTCAGCACAGAGGCACAGTGAACACAGAGAGTACAGCGTTGTTTATATATCCAATGGAAGAAAGGGTACAGGATGTTTACGGGTATATCTTTTCCAGAACTTGCAACGCGCCTGTAATGCTTGTTGGATACATAATGTTGAGTCGGCTTGCCGTATCTCGGCATATTTCCGTACTACTAACTCAAAAAACGGTCGCTGGCCCCAGAGACGGGCAAAGTTTGCACATCCCTGTCGGATAGAAACAGGGCCGAAGCGCATCCGGTTGATATCGACTAAGCAAAAGGATACCGCTCCGTTTTCTTCTTTGAAAAGGATATTTCCCGGCGAATAATCTTTATGAAAAATCCCTTTCTCATGGAGGCTTGCCGTCAAGGTAGCAAAGGCTTCCAAGATGTGTTCGCGTCCTATTATCCCGCCCTGGCCAAACTCATACATGTTGCGTGGATAGTCAGCCTGACGACTGATATAATAACTCTCATCCAACAGTCCGCCCCGTTTGATGCAGATATAAGCGACCGGTTCGGGAGTGTCGATACCCATATCCCTTAACTGTAACGCAAATTGATAGGAACGCTTGGCTTTTGACCGACTGAGAAACGTATAGATAATCCTGTTTATCAAATAGGGCGTATGAAACCGTTTCACATTAATAGAAATGCCATTGACTTCAAAAACACGGATTTCGTTTCTGTTCTTAAAAATAACGGTTCCTTCTTTATCAAAGCGCCGGTGAATAGCTTGGACAAAATCCGCAAATTGTATCTGCTGCGGGTTAATTACTATTGTTGTTTTATTCATAATCATTGACTACATCCCCCCCCAGCCTCTTTCAAAGGGGGAGCTGAAACCTGCAAACTATTAATTTTTCTTAAGATTTCTTCGGGTGTTATCCGGTTCATACATGCCCAATCGCGTCGGTGGCAAGGTTTATGGCCGTAGACGGAACAAGGGCGGCACGGCAGATCAACCTGAATAGCTAAATCTTCGCGCTGGCGGTAACCGTAAAAGCCGGCAAACGGATGGGTAGCTCCCCAGATAGATATTACCTTCGTTCCGGTAAGCGACGCCAGGTGCATATTGGCCGAATCCATACTTACAAGCACATCCATCACACTGAGGAGTTCAATTTCTTTGTTTAACGGTAATCGCTGTTTAGGGACACTGATCGTGTTTTGATAACTGCTTTCCCATCTGTTCATCGTTTCGGCTTCTTCCTTTGCGTTTCCGAATAAAAAGATTTTTACTGTGCCTTGTTCGGATAATGTCTTGACTACCTGCTCCATCTTTTCTAACGGATATATCTTTCCCTGATGCCTTGCAAAGGGCGCTATCCCAACCCAAGAGCCTGTTTTTGGGCCAAACGACGATTCTATCGCGCCTCTGTCAACGGGATGATTCGCAAATAACGAAACAAATGTTTCTTCCACATGAAATCCTGCCCGCCGAAAAACATCCCTATAACGTTCTGTTACCGGACGTAAAGGGAGGATAACCTTCGGAGGGCGACGGGTCAGTCGTTTTCGTTCCTTGCGACGCTTGTCTACGATATAAACCTTTTTTAAAAAAAACCCCGCCAGACGGGAACGGATTACATTGTGCAGGTCTATCACACAATCAAATTCAAAACCCTTTAACCGGTAAATAAACCGGAGAAAACAGTAAAGCGATTTTGCCGACCGCTGCATGTTTACCCCCACTATTGCTAAATTAGGAGGCCGGTTTTTAAACAGCGACAACAGGTTAGTCTGTGTCAATACCGTAAACGAATCGTCCGGATTCGCTTCGGCTACTGCATACACAACCGGAATGGTCATAGCCACATCGCCCATCGATGATAGCCGGATTATGAGTACTTTAGCCATTGGTTTTTTTGTTATATAATATCGGGTTTAAAGCTGGGTCATTATACATTTTCATTTGTTTATATACCTTCATATATTTGCGCCCCTCGGCATAATCATGCAGCAGTTGGTCGAGCGCTATCGTCAAGTCATTTTTTTGCTCCATCAAAACCGCCAATTTTTCTTTACACTTTTCTAAATGCTCCTCCGACGCATCGAGCCGCTCCGTTTCTAATCGTATGTGGTAGATTTTGAGCGCAAGAATAGATAAGCGGTCAACAGCCCAAGCCGGGCTTTCCGTATTGATAGTTGCATTGGCCAAAACCTCTACATCTTTATATAAGTTGAGAAAATAGCCGTCAATCCACTCCACAAGGTCGGTCCGCTCCTGATTCAACTTATCTATACGCCGCTTGATAGTCAATGCTTCAACCGGATTGATATCGGGAGCGCGTATAATATCTTCCAAATGCCACTGCACCGCATCTATCCGGTTTTTCCGGTATAAAGCAAAGGAAATCGTCTCCTCCTTGTAAGGATTTAAACAAGCAGCATTTATATCATCTTCAAGATGATAATCCCGGGTAGCCTGTTCAAAAATTTCGTAGAACCTTTCGCTTAACTTGTCCTCTATTATCATACGCTGCGACTCTCTGTGCCCTCTGTGTCTCTGTGTTAAAGACGGGTTTTTTATTGATTGTCCCAATAGCAACCGTTCAATAACTACCGGAAAATATTGATATTCCAGCGCATGAACTTTTGCAGCCACCTTGTCGGGTGTATCGTGCGGCGCTACCGGACAGGTAGCCTGAAAGATGACAGCGCCATCGTCATAACGCTCATTGACATAGTGAATGGTGATACCGGTCGACGTTTCTTTCGCCGCGACAACCGCTTCATGTACGTAGGAACCGTACATCCCTTTGCCGCCGAATTTAGGGAGCAAAGCCGGATGGATATTGATAATCCTGCCTTGGAACGAACGGATGATGACCGGTGATATAAGCAATAAAAAACCGGCCAACACAACGAAGTCGACCTGAAACTCGGCCAGCTTATCTACTATCAAATCCCCTTCACGGAACTCGGAAGAGGAGAAAGTGAACGAGGGAACGTTCAAATTTTTCGCTCGTAAGTGAATCCCTGCGTCCTTTTTGTTAGATATAACGACAGCGACGCGAATGGTGTCGCTTTTCGCGAAATACCGAATGATGTTTTCGGCGTTTGTCCCTGAACCTGAACCAAATATAGCTATATTTTGCATTTGTATATTAAATATTCTCACCTGAAAAGACGTTCATTTTTTTGCGCAACACAAAAAAAAATGTGCACAATTCAATGTTTTTTGTGTAGAAACATGCCCTATATTTAAAAAAATTCGTTCCTTTGCCGTGCAAATATAGCTATTTACGGGAACTTATTATTATTAATTTATAAATTTTTAAAATTATGTCTGATGTAACCTCTCGCGTTAAAGCGATTATCGTTGACAAGTTAAGTGTTGAAGAATCGGAAGTAACGAGCGAAGCCAGCTTCACGAATGATTTAGGCGCCGATTCGTTGGACACTGTAGAGCTGATTATGGAGTTTGAAAAAGAATTTAACCTTTCCATTCCGGATGATCAAGCCGAAAAAATTTCTACAGTAGCCGATGCCATTGCTTATGTCGAAACTAATATGAAGTAATTTTTTTAATCCTTTTCGTATGGAATTAAAACGAGTTGTAGTAACGGGTCTTGGCGCTGTTACTCCATTAGGCAATACTGTTACCGAAACGTGGCAGGGGTTGATTAATGGCGTCAGTGGCGCTGGGCCTATTACTCACTTTGATACGACAAAGTTCAAGACGCGCTTTGCTTGCGAGCTTAAAGGATTTGATCCGATGCTGTATTTTTCAGACAAAAAAGAAGCCCGCAAGTGTGATTTATATACCCAGTATGCCATTGCCTGCGCCGATGATGCCATAAAAGATGCCGGTTTGGATTTGGAGCAGGAAGACAAAGACAGGATTGGCGTAATTTTTTCTTCGGGGATTGGCGGTATCCACACCTTTCAGGAAGAAGCCATGACTTATAACGAAGAGCGCGGCCCGCGCTTTAACCCGTTTTTTATCCCTAAGTTGATAGCCGATATCGCTGCCGGTCAAATATCTATGCGCTATGGATTTCGCGGTCCCAATTTTGCCGTCGTCTCGGCATGTGCCACCTCCACCAATTCTATTGGTGATGCTTTCAACTATATACGTCTGGGGAAAGCCAATGTGATTGTTACGGGCGGCGCCGAAGCGGCAATCACGATCATGGGCACCGGTGGCTTCAATGCGATGAACGCCCTATCGACACGCAATGATGCGCCCGAAAGTGCCTCCCGTCCTTTCAGCGCCAGCCGCGACGGGTTTGTGATGGGCGAAGGGGGCGTCTGCCTCATCCTTGAAGAGCTGGAACATGCACTCACACGGGGTGCAAAAATTTACGCCGAAATAGCCGGGTTTGGCATGTCGGCCGATGCTTATCATATTACAGCCTCACATCCCGACGGGATTGGCGCTAAGTTGGTTATGATAAATGCGCTCGAAGATGCAGGAATGAAACCGGAAGACATTGATTACATCAACGTTCACGGCACATCCACACCGGTAGGCGATATCTCGGAGGTAAAAGCTATCAAGGAAGTATTCGGCGAACATGCCTTTAAGCTGAACATCAGCTCAACCAAATCTATGACCGGTCACATGCTCGGCGCAGCCGGAGCTTTAGAAGCGATGGCTTCTATCCTTGCCGTTGTACATGATATTGTTCCGCCTACCATTAATCATGAAGAGGGGGATGATGACCCCGAAATTGATTATCGGTTGAATTTTACCTTTAACAAAGCACAAAAAAGAACGGTCTATGCCGCCCTTTCAAATACTTTCGGGTTTGGTGGACACAATGCAAGCATTATCGTTAAAAAATTCATCCCCAAGTGAATCTAAAGCGTTTACTTATTCGCATAAGACTCTTGTCGAAAAAAAACAAAGAGCCTTACTTGTCTCTATATAACATGCTCGGTTTTTTACCCAATGACCTCTTATTGTACGAACAAGCATTTATCCACCGTTCTATCAATCAATCGCCTTGCGGTAAGAACTTTAACAACGAAAGGCTTGAATTTTTAGGCGATGCCATCATAGATGCTATCGTCGCCGACATCGTTTACAAACATTTCCCAAGCAAAAGAGAAGGGTTTCTGACGAATACACGCTCAAAAATCGTTCAACGCGATAGTCTGAACCTCATAGCGCTTGAACTTGGCTTAGATAAAAGAATATCCTCCATGCCTTATGCTATCGAACATCATAAATATCTGTTTGGTAACGCCTTTGAAGCGCTAATGGGGGCTATCTACTTAGATAAAGGGTACAAACGGTGCTATCAGTTCTTTGAAGAGCAAATCATAAACAAATACATCTCCTTAGACGAATTAGCCGGACAAGAAGTTAATTTTAAATCCCGATTATTGGAATGGAGCCAAAAAGCTAAACTCAACATCGAGTTCGACCTGATTGAATCGTTTACAGACGAAGAAGGTAAACCTGTTTTTCAAACGAGCGTCACGCTCAATGGCACACAGCTCGGTATTGGTGTCGGAAGTACGAAAAAGGAATCGCAACAATTGGCGGCGAAAAAAGCTATTAAACGCATAGGCAAAGACAAAGAAATCCGTCGATTCATCGAAAACCTCAAGCAATCGCCACCCGGCGAACTCTTGTAATAAAATACCTAAGCGACGGGATAAACAGCCTGTTGTTCAGGAATTTGTTGCTCAACCATCGCTATCCATTTATTCTTTTTCCGCTTAATAGAGGCTTCGCTCCCGAAGCACGGGGTTGTTATAGCTAAAATAAAAGCTAGTACTAAAACTGACCTAATCTTATTCATATCTTCTTCTTTTATGGTTTTTTTAGGGCGCAAAGATAATTGAAAAAAAAATATCCTCAAAATTTTATGGAGATTTATTGGAAAACTATTACTTTTGCATGTTTTTTTCTGAAATCACATGGATATTTTGACGAAAATAGTATCGCCGCTTTTTGCAGCCCGCCGTCGTGAAATCGGTCTGTTCGGCAAACAGACAGTTGACATCCAACAGCGGCAACTACGCTCTTTGCTTGCTTCTGCAAAAAACACAGAATGGGGTGACAGGTACGGGTTTAAAGATATTCGACATTACAAGACTTTCGCCGAGCGCGTACCTGTTTCTTCCTACGAGGAGTTGTATCCCTATATTGAGCGGATGGTGGCAGGCGAGAAAAATATTTTATGGCCTTCCCGCGTGCGCTGGTTTGCCAAAAGTAGCGGTACCACCAACGATAGAAGCAAATTCATTCCCGTCACTCAGGAGATTTTAAAAAACTGTCACTATAAAGGCGGATTCGATACGGTAGCATTATACCTTTCCCACAACCCGCAAACCCGGTTTTTTTCTAAAAAAGGGCTTATCTTAGGTGGTAGCCACCGGCCTTCCGCCCTGAACGCTAAAACATTAAACGGCGACCTCTCGGCAGTTCTGATTCAAAACCTTCATCCGATAGTGAACCTGGTGCGCGTGCCCCGTAAAGAAATCATTCTGATGGGCGAGTGGGAAGCTAAAATGAAAGCGATTGTCGAATCAACGTGGCAGAAAGATGTGGTAAGTCTCTCCGGTATTCCGTCATGGATGCTCGTACTGATAAAAAGTGTAATTCAAAAAGCCGGTAAAGAGACGCTTACGGAAGTATGGCCTAACCTTGAAGTGTTTTTCCACGGGGGCGTCGGTTTTGAGCCTTACCGTGTCCACTATGAAAAGCTGATTCCCTCTGCTAACATGCATTACATGGAGACCTATAATGCCTCCGAAGGTTTTTTTGGCATTCAGGACGACTTAACAAGTAAAAGCCTGTTGTTGATGCTTGATTACGATATCTATTACGAGTTCGTTCCTTTAGACAATGCTTCTTTAGCCATACCGCTCGAAGAAGTGGTAACGGGCGTCAATTATGCAATGGTTATATCCACATCGGGCGGTCTTTGGCGGTATCGTATCGGTGATACGGTTCGTTTTACGTCCCTTTTCCCTCATAAATTCATCATAACGGGCAGGACAAAATTTTTTATCAATGCTTTCGGCGAGGAACTGATGGCAGAAAATGCGGAACGTGGCATCCTGATAGCCTGTGAAAATACGAATGCTACGGTTATAGCTTATACCGCAGCGCCCTTGTTCCTGCCGGATAAAGGGAACGGGCGACACCAATGGCTGATTGAATTTGACAAACAGCCCGCATCGCTTGAGTATTTCGCCGACTGTTTAGATAATGCCTTACAGCAGTTAAACTCCGATTACGAAGCAAAAAGATACAAAGATATAACGCTTGAAAAACCGGAAATCATCCTGTCGCGCCGAAATTTATTTTACGACTGGATGAAAAAACACAACAAATTAGGCGGCCAGCATAAAGTCCCTACCCTCTCCAATACCCGCGAGCTAATAGAAGAACTCCTCACAATGAATTTTTAATACTGCTTGTGCGATTTTAAAAATCCGCTTGCCATCTTCAAAGAAAGGATGGTTTATTTGTTTTGTTTTAAAACAGATTGTATCTTTGCAGTCCGTAAAGCAAATAATAGAAAAAGGAATGTGGATCGTTTGTGCCGACTTGGAAGGGGTGTTTGTCCCCGAAATATGGGTCAATGTGGCTAAAAAAACTGGAATAGAGAAGCTTAGGTTTACTACGCGAGATATAAAGGATTACGATGAGTTGATGCGATACCGTCTGCAAGTCCTCGATGAAAACAATCTCAAATTACAGGATATTCAACAAGTCATTGCTACGCTGACGCCGCTAAGCGGCGCTTTGGAATTGGTGCAATGGCTGCGTCAAGTAACCCGCTTTGTTATCGTCTCCGACACTTTTATCGAATTTGCGCAGCCGCTGATGGACCAGTTGGAAAATCCTTTGCTGCTATGTCATTCGTTAGAAACCGACGTTACAGGTCGTATTACCAACTATATCCTGCGCCAACCGGATGCTAAACGCCAGACCATTGAAGCCTTCCGAAGTCTTAATTATCAAACATTGGCTTTTGGCGATTCGTATAACGACATCTCCATGCTGAGAGCGGCCGATGTTGGTTTACTATTTTGCCCTCCGGATAATGTAGCGGCTGAGTATCCAGCGTTTCCTGTCGCACAATCTATTCAAGAACTAAAATCTTTTCTCCAAGAACGATTATGAATTTGTCACTCTTTACATCCCCCACATCCCCCTGCCCCCTTCAAAGGGGGAGTAACCCCGGACCCCGTGCCTGTCGGCAAACAGAGCTTCAAAGGGGGAGTCTTAAGAACGTTTTTTTGTCACTTGTCTGCCTGTTTTTATTCGCTTATAAGCTCGCCGCTTTTCCTGCGATAAATACCCTTCAGGACACAGTGCGCTCATTTAGTATCGATGAAATAGTGGTTGTCTCTTCAACGAAGGAGACAAATTCATTGCAAAAGCTACCCGGCTCGGTTTCTATTCTTACGCCACAACAGATAGCCAACCAGCAGGTTACCTCGCTTAAAAATATCAGCGCTTTCGTCCCAAACCTGTACATGCCCGATTACGGCGCTAAGCTGACTTCTGCCATTTATATTCGGGGTATAGGAGCAAGGAGCAGCGGACAGACCATCGGGCTGTATGTAGACAATGCGCCTTTTTTAGATAAAAGTTCTTTCGACTTTGAACTGATGGACTTGCAACGTATCGAAGTGTTGCGCGGGCCACAAGGAACACTCTACGGACGCAATGCCATGAGCGGCATCATAAACGTTTATACACTGTCGCCTTTTGATTTTCAGGGCATAAAATCTTCCCTTTCGTATGGTAGCTATGGACAGTTGGCGCTTAAATGCTCCGGTTATTCCAAGCTGAGCAACCATTTAGGGGTATCGGCCGGTTTGTATTTTGACCAGCATGACGGCTTCTTTACCAACGCCTACGACAATAAAAAAATAGATGCCTCTAAATCCTTCGGCGGAAACTTGAAATTCCATTGGATATTATCGCCAACACTTTCTGCTGCTTACAAGGTATCCTGCGAAAATACTGACCAGGGCGCTTTCCCATACGGGTTATACAATGAAACAACCCGAGAAGTGGAGCAGGTGAACATCAATGACGAATCATCCTACAAACGCTCACTCATGGCACAAAACTTGTCGCTGACATTCAAAAATGAATCGGTATTGCTGACATCCGTAACCGGATACCAATTTTTAGATGACGATATGCGTATGGATCAAGATTTCTCGGTTAAATCAATGTTTATTTTGAATCAATTACAAAAACAACACGCATTCACCGAAGAATTAACAGTCAAAAGTCGAACCGAGAACAACTATCAGTGGTCGTATGGCTTGTTTGGCTTTTATGATAGATTATTTACAAAGGGGCCGATAGAGTTTCGCAAAGACGGCATCGCCACAGTTCTTCAACCTATGTTTAATAACCTGAAAGAAATGTATCCCCGTATGCCGACGCTTACTATTACTAATGAATCTATCTACATTCCCGGCGCTTTCAAAACGCCGTCTTACGGCGGGGCTTTCTATCATCAATCTACGCATAATAACCTCTTGACAGAAGGGTTATCCATTACGTTTGGCATTCGTTTCGATTATGAAAAGCAGGATTTTTCTTACAAGTCCGAAGCGAAGATGAATTTAAGCATGACTATGCCACCCATGATACCCAAACCTATGGATATAAGTGACCGATATCCGGCTTCGGTTATCAACGAAAAACTATCGCAAAGCTCGCTGCAGGTTTTACCGAAATTGGCTATAAAATATGAATGTTCACCTCGCACTTTTACCTATATATCCGTAGCCAAAGGATATAAAGCCGGCGGTTATAACGTGCAAATGTCGGCTGATATGATGCAGAGCCGTATGCAGTATGATGTGATGAATGCGTTTCGCGACATGTTCGCTGACCTCGAAATAGCTCCGCCAAGGGCTGTCAGGGATGTTATATCCTACAAGCCTGAAAAAAGCTGGAATTATGAACTTGGCGTTAGAAGTGACTTGATAAAAAACCGTTTTTCCATTGAGCTTACGCTCTTTTATATGGATGTTAGCGACTTACAAATTACAAAGTTCGTCGAAAGCGGAAGCGGTCGCTACCTGAGTAATGCAGGTAAAGCGGAAAGCATGGGCGTCGAATTGTCGCTTCGCACCCGATTATCCAACGAACTGACCGCCGACCTGAACTACGGTTTTTCACGCGCTACCTTTCTGAACTATAACTATGAAAGATATGATTTCAAAGGGATTGTAACAGAAAGATTTGACTTCAAAGGGAATTTTATCCCTTATGTCCCTCGTAACACTTTAAGCCTTGGCATACAATACAATAAAGCGCTTCGTAAATGCAAGCTGATTGACCGGTTCTTCCTGGATGCACAATGCAATGCCGCCGGTAAGATTTTCTGGAATGAAACCAACAACTTGTCGCAGCCATTTTATGCCACTATCAACGCGCAAGCAGGAATTCGGAAAGGGATTATTTCTCTGAGTGTTTGGGGGCGTAACCTGACTGATACCGCCTATTCAGCTTTCTACTTTGAATCCTTCGGCAACGCTTTTATGCAGAAAGGTAAGCCGCTTCAGGTTGGCGCAAAATTATCAATCACTTTATAAATGAGTCCACTCTGAAAAGTATTTTTAACCACAAAGAACACAAGGCTAACACAAAGGACACAAAGAAAAGAGTCTGTATTACAATACTTTGTGCACTTTGTGAAATCTCTTTGTGCACTTTGTGGTAAAACTTTTTGTTTTACCGGAGTGGCCTCATAATTCGTAATTCGTTCCTGAATCAAGTTCAGGATGATGTCTCGTAATTTTTTATTCGTAATACGTAATTGACAATTCGTCCCCTTTTTTCCTGTGTTTCATCGATTTTCTATTGCAGGACTTTTTATTAGGGCTTACTTTTGCGGCGTCTTAAACGATATTTTTACGGAAAATCTTTAAAAAATTAAAAAAATGAACTCAACTGAAAAAAACAAAAGTTTGCTTTTTGCATTGCTGTCTATTACATTAATGATTGGCAGCGGCGTCCTGTTACGTTGGACGCTCAATGAAAGCTACGGTATGATTACCGGTGTAGGTGTCCTGTTTCTGTCTCTGTTATCTGTTTTTATTTACATCGGTGGCGCTACTATCATCGCGCGAACTATCAAGCCGCGTAACTATTATCATTCAAAAAATGATATGGAGGGCGGTGTAATCATTGCGTTCCTGTTAATAGCAGCCGGAGCTTTGATGATTTGCTTCAACACAGAGCTGTTGAATACGAACTGGAAGTCTTTCTTTTTATCGTGGCAAATGTTACTCTTTGTCGTTGGCTCAATCTGCATCTGCCGGTTCCATTTTATTTTTGGAACGCTATTTTGGGCTGCGGGTATCTTTTTCCTGCTTGATAAGATGTCGGCTATTTATCCAAATATTTTTGTAATGGAGAATTTCACTTCTACCTATTGGCCTGTCATTTTCATCGTATTAGGGATAGTAATTGTCCTGTCGTTTTTTATCCGTTCCTCATACTGTGGAAGAAGGCACCTGAAAGGCAACTGGCAAGAAGATTTTTTGACAAACGAAAAAGAAAATGAAGATGGGAAAATCAATTTCAAATTTTTTTTTAGTGGCACTGAGCATGTGATATTAGACCCTGTCTTCAAAGGGGGAACGATTGAAGCGACCTTCGGCGGATTAGAACTCGACCTGCGACGTACCTCTTTAGCTGAGGGGAAGACGTTTCTACATGTCAATGCCGTCTTTGGAGGCATTGAAATCGCCGCGCCTGATTATTGGGATATCGAAATCCTTTCTAATTCGTTTGCAGGTGGCATTTCCGACACAAGGTTAAAAGCGAGGGACATCGACCACTCACGCAAACTTATCATTGTAGGTAAATGCGCTTTCGGCGGTATAACGATCAAATAGATGTTTACTTTTAATAATTATCTGAAAAGCTATATGACGGCTTGTATAGTTACGGCCGTTATATATGCTTTCGCTACTGGAGCCTATCTGCCACTTTCCGTATGTCTAACGGATAGCTTGATTTATTGCTGTATTATTATCACAGCGGGGTGGTTATTAGGAAACATCTTCCGGTTTGCTTTACCGGTCAACTGTTCGCGCAAATACAGGTCTATCTTTCTCCCTTTTTTGGCTATTTCGACTTGTTTACTTATAGCCGGCATCGAAGCAGGAACAATGTTTCTGCTTTTCCCTTCCTCATTTGAACGATTTGTCCCAACACTGCCGGCACGCATTTTTATCGCTTTCCTACTCTACATTATTTTCTATTTGTACTTCTATTCCATCGAAGGGAAAAGCGCTATTACAGAAAATAATTCCGAAATTATGCCGGTGAAATCGTCACATAGCGATGATTTTGAACAAAATAATTCATCCAACGGCCCAACGTCGCTCATCTATGACCGTATTACTGTTAGAAGTGGGAATAAGATAAAGATTATCCCGATAGAAAATATTATCTACATCAAAGCGGATGGAGATTATATTTCTATACATACCGCCGAAGGGCGGTGGCTTAAAGAACAAACGATGAGCTTTACTGAAGTCCGCTTGCCGACGCAAAGTTTTGTGCGTATTCATCGCTCTTATATTGTGAACATCCATCAAATAAGCCGGATAGAACGATACGGCGAAAAACAGCTTATCGTGCTTCATAACAACGAAAAAATAAAAATCAGCGCAGCCCGCTACCAACTGTTACGGCAAATTTTGGGGATTTAAGCCATTACTCTACTGGGAGACTACTGAGCGACACATACCTAAAGGCATGTTAAAAGAGAAACGCGATAATTTGAATTGAAAATCGACGTAGTCAAATACACCCATTTTTTTTCAGCAAATTTTGTAAGAATAAAATTATTATCTACTTTTGCAGTTGTTTAATAATATAATCTAAAGCAAGACAAGAAAGTTATGAGCAGTAAAAAGTTTGGGACAGCGGCAGTTTATCTGACGTCTATCTCTTCGATACTTGGCGCAATCCTGTTTTTGCGCTTCGGATTTGCGACGGGAGTGCTTGGTTTCTGGGGCGCTATCGGTATTGTCATCCTTGGTCATGCCATCACCATACCCACCGCTATGGCTATCTCTGAGTTGGCTACGAATACCCGTGTGGAAGGGGGCGGGGAATATTTTATCATCTCACGCTCTTTCGGACTGAAAATCGGTTCTACCATCGGACTAACCCTTTTTCTTTCCCAAACCATTAGCATCGCTTTCTATACCATCGCCTTTGCAGAATCGTTTCAGTTCCTTTTTGACTGGTGCGATAATAAGTTCAGTTTTGTGCTTCCACGACAGGTTATCAGCGTGCCGACCTTTCTACTCCTTGCTTATGTCATCCTGAAAAAGGGCTCGGGATCGGGGATGAAACTGTTATATTTTGTCAATGCGATTCTCATTGTTTCGCTGTTGTTGTTTGCTTTTGGCAATCCCATTGTTTATCCCGAAGGCTCTACCCAAGTAGCAGGCAATAACTTCGGTTTTTTTAAAAAAGAGCAGTTTTTCATAATCTTTGCCATCTGTTTTCCGGCTTTCACAGGCATGACAGCCGGCGTCGGTCTCAGTGGCGACCTGCGGAATCCGAGTAAATCAATCCCCTTAGGGACGATGCTCGGTACTTTGACCGGATTTTTAGTTTATGTTTTTGTCGTATGGAAATTGGCGTTGTGCGCCTCTCAGGAAGATTTGGTTAACAATCAGTTAATTATGTCGAAAATAGCGTTTCTCGGCGTAGTCATCATTCCAATTGGATTAGCTGCCTGCACATCCACATCGGCTATCGGTTGTATGATGGTAGCGCCCCGCACCTTGCAGGCTGTCGCTAATGATAAGATGCTGCCGTTCAAACACACAAGAACTTTTTTAGCAAAAGGCGAAGGCGAAACAAACGAACCGCGAAACGCCTCAATTGTCGTTTATGCGATAGCTACCGTTTTTGTCCTGTTAGGCAACATAAATTCTGTTGCGACGATAATATCCATGTTTTTCCTGATAACCTACGGGACATTGTGTTTGAGTTCTTTCCTCAACCATTTTGGCGCGCCCCCCTCTTACCGTCCGCGCTTTAAATCAAAGTGGTTTCTGTCGCTTGCCGGTTTTTTACTCTCTGTCTGGGTGATGTTTATGATAAGCCCGCTATATACCGTTATTTCATATCTCGTCATCATTCTTCTATACCTTTTAATCGAACATTTCAATAAAGATAGCAAAGGATTGGTCAATATATTTAAAGGTGCCTTGTTTCAACTAAACCGGAAATTGCAGGTTTATATGCAGAAACAACGTCCTCAAATGGACGCAGAAGAATGGCGTCCATCGGCTATTTGCGTTTCATCTCATTCCTTTGACCGTGTTAAAATAATCGAACTGATGAAATGGTTGAGCTACCGACATGGCTTCGGCGCTTATTTCCATCTGATTGAAGGCTATTATAGTCCCCAAACCTGTAAAGAAGCTAAAAACACCATTAATCAACTCATTATTAACACTAAAGATAGTAAAAGCACGCTTTACATTGATACGATGATTTCACCGTCTTATACTTCGGCTATCGCACAGGTTATTCAAGCGCCCTCGATTTCAGGTATGGAAAATAATTTGGTCATCTTCGAATATGACAAACGTTTTCCGGAAGAGATACGCCCGATACTCAGTAATATCAACTTAGTGCGTTCGGGTAATTTCGACGTCGGCGTCCTTGCGATTTCCGATTATTTCTTCCAGCCCCAAAACGGCATCCACGTATGGATACGCGAGCATGATGAAATCAATACCAATTTTATGATTCTGTTAGGTTATATCATCATGTCGCATCCCGATTGGAAAAAAAGCCATATCAAGATATTTGTAGCCAGTATGCAACAGGATTTTGCAAAAATCAAAGACGACCTCGGAAAACGTATTGCAGCCGGTCGCCTGCCTATTACGCTTAACAACATTGAGTTTGTAACCATTGATGAAGATTACACTTTCAGTAGCGCTGTCAAACAACATTCCTTACAGGCGGCATTGACCATTATTGGCTTTCAGGAAGAGTTTAATTCACAGGATCCCCTTCCTTTCTTTAACGAATTTAAACCCATAGGCGACGTCCTGTTTGTGAACGCTGCTCAACCGAAAGAAATCCTATAATCACCAATATTTCTTAACAATCGCCTGCATTTCGGGATACTTGGAATCCTGGTCTTCGTATTTTTCTTTTAACTGCAACAGTTCTTTCTTTAATTGGGCAATCAGCTTCCGGTTGGCGGGGTCGTTGTAGATATTGCGCATCTCGGTAGGGTCGTTCTGCAGGTCATAAAGCTCCCATTCAGGTTGCAATGACTGGTATTCGCTTGTGCCGTTCTTTCCTAACGCTTTTGCATAATAGAAGATGAGTTTGTAGCGTTCGGTCCGAATGCCGTAGTTTGCTGCTACATAATGCGCTCCGTCGTTGTTCATCCAATATCGGTAATACATGGATTTGCGCCAGGTAGCTGGTGTTTGCCCTTTCAAATTGGCTCTGAAACTCTCACCTTGCATGTACGAAGGCGTTTGTATTCCTGCAAAATCGAGGAATAAAGGGGCAAAGTCGAGGTTCATTACCATATCATCGTTGACCGTTCCGGGTTTTATCTCTTTCGGATAGCGAATCAACAGCGGCATCCGCAGACATTCTTCGTACATCAACCGTTTGTCAAACCAACCATGCTCGCCTAAGAAAAACCCCTGGTCGCTGGTATAGATGACAATGGTGTTTTCGGTCAGTCCGTTGTCGTCTAAATATTTCAACAGTCTGCCGACATTCTCGTCAATACCGGCAATACATCGCAGGTAATCTTTGATATAGCGTTGGTATACCCAATGGCGTTTCTCGTCGCGGGTCAAGTTTTCGGGGATGGTTTCGCCTTTCAGGTCTGTCCGGTTCATATCTTCCATTGACATACGCAGGAACTGGGTATATTGTCCTTTGCCTTCGTATGTGTCTAATAAGTTATCCGGTTCGGGGATATCTACATCTTTCAGCAGATTTTGGAAGCGGTGTGCCGGCTCCCATGAACGGTGGGGCGCTTTGAAGTGGCACATCAGGAAAAAAGGTTTGTCTTTGCTGGCCTGCTGCATGAAACCGATTGCCTCATTGGTGATGACATCGGTTGAATGCCCGCCGTATTCGGTCATTTGGGGCTGTCCGTTCCTGCCTTTTGTCCAGTCGCCGGTACGAATCAGTAAAGGGTTATAATAACGACCCTGTCCGGGCAGTACGTTATAAAAATCAAAACCCGCAGGCTCGGTTACTAAGTGCCATTTGCCGACAATAGCCGTTTGGTAGCCCGCTTTTTGCAGCTCTTTGGCAACGTTTGGGTGATTGCGGTCGAGCGGCTCTTCTAATGTATAGACGCCATTTTTATGGCTGTACTGACCGGTCAGGATACATGCCCGGCTTGGCGTACTGATAGAGTTCGTCACAAAACAGTTGTTCATCCGCACGCCTTCTTTAGCTATCCGGTCTAAATTAGGGGTCGGCAAATACTTACCTAAGAAACCACCATACGCGCTGATAGCCTGCGCCGTATGGTCGTCTGCCATGATATACAAGATATTAGGCGCTTTGTTCTGGCTTTGCGCCTGCAATAATCCAACGCCGGCTACGGTCATTGTAAGACCTGTTAGCGCTCGCTTGTAAAGTTTTTTTACCATATTTTTTTTAAATAATCTTTTTAAATTAGCCACAAAAATAGATAAAATAATTATAATTCCCAAATCCGGTTACTCATTTAAGGAAATGTCAAAAAAAACCTTTACATTTATTCTCAATGAAACTCAGCGTTCTCTGTTTCTCTGTGCTGAGAGACCGGATTGATAGCCTCTAAAGGTTTAAAATAGCGAAAAATATAGTTCGGGAGTAAAGAGGGATGACAAATAGCTATTAACTCTTCCAACAAATAGTCGGGATGGATAGGGACTTCTTCGTAATAAGGTGAATAATTGACGTTACAACCATAAATACGACGGGTTCGGAAAGGGTCGAAGCGGTTGTATGAACTATAATCCGACTGTAATGATTGATAGGTCATGTCTTCTTCTCTATTATACAATATCAGCCATAAATCAGCATGAATCCCTTTATTTAATACCGTTTCAAAACTTAGCGGGATACCACCTGTACCCTGCAGATATGAAAATAAATAATCAATGCCGGCGTCTTTATACAGGTGTGCCATATAGCTTTCTCCTCCCGACACATACCAGGTATTCCCGTATCTCATCTCGGTCATCAGTTTGGGGCGATACGTCACGTTAGCGGTTAGATTTTTTTTATTGAGGTAATTAGTTTCCGTTATGTGAAACAATGAATCAGCTAATCGGCTCTTACCGGTTAATCGTCCTATAAATTTTATCCATTCGGCGCGTCCAAGCGGAGTTGTTTCTAAATAATCGGCGCACTCAATGATAGGGATACCTGTCTTTTCAACTGAGCCATAGTTAGCATTTTCAAAAGGGGAGGCAATGAGAACTTCTGCATTAATGGCTAACATCTTTTCGATATTAGGCGAGGTAGCTTTCCCTAAATCATGCATCAATCCCTGTTTTATTCGGGCATGAATGGAGGTATCTTTGATATAACGCGCTTCGCAGACGCCGATGATTTCGTCTAATGCATCTAACGCATCGAACATAGCCAGGTGCACTGCCGTATAAACGACCATTTTGTGGATTGGCGTTCGCACAACAGTACCAACCGGCAGCCCTTGAGGTAACGGTTTACTGCGCGGAACTAACAGGTATCGTTGCAAAATATTTCCTTTCTTCCATGGGTCTTTTACTTCTACCTGCACATAGCCATCGCCATTCGTGACCTCAAAGCCTTTGGCATAGCGTATTGTATCACCGAAAAGCGTTATACTATTCCCTAAGTCTTGCTTCCAATCGCTCGTTTCGGACGATGGTTGTTGTTTCAAGTTGCAACTTGCTACACTAAATATCAATAAGACAATATAAAGGCGCTTCTTTTTCATCTATTATTTACCTTCTGATTTTTACCGCTTTCATCGGCATAATTCCTGCTTCGAACTTGGTAACAAACTGATTAGACTTGTCAAAGATGTAAACATCGCCATTGTTTACATAATTTTCACTGGCTGATGTGACATAAACCTCGCCTGATTCCGCATCTGTGCTTACTAAGGGGTCGCCAACGATTCTTGTCGTACCCGTAAAATTATCAGATAAAACAGTGTTACTTACCATATCATAAACATAAAATAAACATTCAGGTTTCCAATTTTCGTCATATAACGAGTAAATCGAATACAGTTTCGTACCTACCGTAGCAATATGTGTTGCATTCATTGATTTAACGGTTGATACTTCGTTATTCTTAATGTTTATTTTTTGTAACTGATTTGGAATATCTTCATAATTTCCTTTTGATACCACATAGATATGGTCTTTTGTATCTGATACTACATTACAGGGGTTCTCGATAACGACGATTTTTTCTGTCTCGGTAAATGAACCTATGTCCACAACTGAAATGGTTTTATCACGCTCCTCGCCTGTTAAAAATGCAAGACCGCCGGAGTTAGCTATATACAGTTTCCCATTTGCTACGGTTAGCTGTTCAGGATTTCTGCCGACCGACGTTTTAGCTTCTACCAAAAGCGATGTGGTATCAATTCGTGCCACATACCCGTTGAAATACGTTACATATACTTTGCCGCCATGAGCGGTAAAGTATCTTGGACCTCCGTCTGTTTTGATTTGCTTGATGGATTTAGCTTCAAGGTCGGTTACTTCAATCGTATTTTCCTCTGTCATGGCAATATACATCTTACTACCATAAACGATAATGTCTTGTCCATTTTCTCCCAGACGACGCCCGTTTTGCATCTCAAAAATACATTGCGACACCTTACCTTTTTCTACATCATACAAGGTGAGGCTTGCATTATTAGAACCCATAACCCCACAATTCAAAACATATAAATACTCTGACGGAATAACCGGTGGCACATCCGGTTCGTCATCGCCTTTACAATTAGCGAATAAAGTCGCTACCATTGCTACACATAAAGCATACAGTAAAAAAAATCTCTTGTTCATAATCCTTTTTTTTAAAATTATTAATTCTTAATTCTTAATTGAAACGCCTATTCTCCACGACCTGCCAGGCATTGGATAATACTGAATCACATC
>Ga0209628_10000308_pt1 | contig 29624 bp, 21 predicted proteins | sample TergutCu122P4_FD_187285 | JGI IMG/M metagenome (GOLD analysis project Ga0209628, IMG submission 187285) | Cubitermes ugandensis P4 segment gut microbial communities from Kakamega Forest, Kenya - Cu122 P4 (SPAdes) (version 2) | ecosystem: Host-associated > Arthropoda: Insects > Digestive system...
AAGTTTCACGTACAGAAATTGCGACAAAAAACAATTTATCACCGGATTTCTCACAGGTAATGAGCAAAAAACAGTAAAAATGAATCGTAAATAAATTATGAAACAGAAAATAGACGTTTTCCTAAGTGTTCTATTTACAATGACTTGCAATCTGTTGCATCAGTTTGCGATTCGTTGTTAAAATGTACGATATTTACTTAAACCGTAAATGAACGGGTACTCAAAACAGTCATAGGGCATCGGGCATAGGTGATAAGTGAAAAACTTCCTCCAATTCCCGATTCCCTATGCCCTTAAATTTCAACACTTTTTCCGGCCTCATAACCAATCCGTTTACACTTTGAGTCAGTAACGTTTTTCAGTTCGTTTCCGTTTTTCACGGCGTCGAGGATGATCGGAATCCAGAGTTTTTGTCCCTCACGGTTCAGGTGGAGTCGGTCAGGCAGGAACAAGTCCTCACGAATAACGCCGTTTTCGTCGCTCATCGCGGGGCGAATGTCGATGAAATAAAGCCCGTCGAGTTTTTCGGCGAGTTGCCGGATGTCGTCGTTGAGCTGCCGGGTTTGCGGCCAGAATTCTTTGCGGGACGGAGCGTGAGTGATCGAGACGTAATACACCTCGCAAAGCGGATCGGCGGCCCAGACTTTGGCGAGATATTTTTTGAAATTGGCGAACACGACGTCCGGTTCCATTTTTCGTGCAATATCGTTTCCCCCGCAGAAAAACAGGATTCGTTTTGGTTTATGGGGAATCACGATCCGGTCGGCGGCCCGAAGCAGGTCCGGAATCACCGCTCCGCCGAAACCGGTGTTGACCGCCTGAAGTTCGGCAAAATCCTCTTCGAGCTGTTCTCCCCAAAGCCGCCAGGTCGAACTGCCGACGAACATCGTGCTGTTTTCAATCGGTGGATTCTCCTGAAATTTCTTCTCGTAAGCCGCGATCTCTTTTTCATACGGCAATTCCTCCGCCGCTTTAAAATACGGACAGAATGCAAGAAGAAACAACAAAAAAACGGGAAGCCGCAAATGGGTGCTTTTATGATTCCTCATGGCGGATGCTTGTGCTTGGCGTTTATTGTGCATTTCACCGGCGTCCAGGACGCACGGCTAAACGTGTTCTATTGAAACAACGCTTCATACTGTCTCGGATTGAAAATGTTAAATTCCAGTTCCCGAATGTATTCCTGGGGGCCGGACGCCCGTTGGTTTTCAAGGACCAGCGTGATTTGTTCCTGCGATTGATAGGCGAGAATCGCGTTCAGTTTTCGCTCGAATAAATCGTCGGAGGTTTTGACCCGAAGCGTCGGGGGCGTGAGAAAATCGCAATAGGTCGCATATTCGTACAATTTCGGAATCTCCGGGATCGGTGTGCCGAGTTCCGGCCAGATGTTGCCCTGGGCGTGAAAAATGCTCATCACGAACTCTTCATGAACCACTTTATGGTCCGGGTGAATGTCCGTTTGCGTTGGAAGAAACACCCGCGTCGGGCCGATTTTTCGCAGTGCCCAAGTGAAGGAATTTTGCAACCCGGTCGCACCGGCAATCGCCGTCGGGCATTTCGGATCCTCCGTCAAGCGGCGTCCGAGGTGAATGGTCATATCGGCGTCGGGATAATCGAACAAAATTAAATTTTCGGCGGGCATTCCCATCATTTCGAACGATTTCCGGCATTCCCGGCGTCGAATGTTTTGGACGATCCCTTTGTGTTCCGGTCGGCAGTATCCCGCTTCGCCGGTGCTTGCGACGACGGCGTAAACGGGAATCCCGCTTTCGGCGGCGCAGATAAACGTCAAGCCGGCCCCGATAACGACATCGTCGTCATGAGCGGACACGAACAACCAGCGTTCGCGGTTTCCTTTCCAGTCAGGCCAAACATCGGCGGGAGAAGCGGAACGGACAATGGCACCTTTCGGCGTACGGTATTCAAATTGTAATGACATAATTGTAAGTGATAAGTGATAAGTGATAACTCAAAGTGTAAACGGATTGGTTTTGAGGCCGGAAAAGGTGTTGAAATTTAAGGGCATCGGGCATCGGGCATAGGGCATAGGGCATAGAATTATGACTTGTTCGACTCTCATCCATCGACGAGGAAAAGGTGGAAAATGCTACTGCTTTTCCTATGCCCTATGCCCTATGCCCTATGCCCTCGACTGTTTTGAGTACCCGTTCGTTTACGGTTTGAGGTGATAAGTGAAAAGTGAAAAACTTCCTCCGATGCCCGATTCCCGATTCCCGATGCCCGATGCCCGATGCCCTTGACTGTTTTGAGTACCCATCTGTTTACGATTTGAGTGGGTTACAGTATCACGTGCGGATCATAATTCTCCGCGATTTTTCGTAGTTCGTCAAGGATCGGTTTCACGTCAAGCTGCACGGCGGTCGCTTCCAGGTATTCGTTGTCGAGGTTTTCCTGCACCCGAAGCATGGCGACCACATCCTTACGGCTACGACCGCTGCCGAGCTTGATCCAAACCAATTTGGAAAGGATCGAATCTTCCGGTGAACAGATCGGCAGGGTAATGTCTCCTGCAATATTGGCCCACGACACATTTTTGGGAAACTGGGGCAACACGGACTTGACGTAAATGTCTGCCCGTAGTACGGATTCAATGTCGAGAACCTGAAACATGGAATTTGTTTGAATCGCTTCGTCGAACGTTCGGCGGTCCACGTAAAGTTCACTTTTCAAGTCGGTAAAGAGCGCATTTTTATTGCGACACTTCGAAAAATCGATGACAATATCAACATCTTGCGTGTTTCTCGTTTCTCCGTAGTGAGAAGCGACAACACCTCCCGTCAAGTGATAGGGAATGCCATGTTTTTGCAGGATGACGCCGATTTTTTGGGCGAGTTCGGCAAGCTCCAGAAGTGGGATTTCCATCTTTGATTACTCCTTGTTCAAATCGTTTTCTGCCATTTCGATCAACTTCATAGTTCTCGGGTCACCTCCATACAGCCTTTTCGCGATTGCAATACGGATTTCACGAAGGCTCATTGCAGGGTTTTCCCGCTGGAATATCGAAGCCATGTTTTGATATGAGTCGTGAAACATCGAAAAACATCGACGCATTCTCACTTCGGGTGGAGACTTGCGGACTCGGTCCCAGTACATCTCTTCGATATTTTTTCCGTTTTCAGGGGTGGGCATGGTGTTATTCTTTGTTGTTCTTATTTTAGCTTTTCATTCATCTTCCGTTTCGCTTGTAACGAATAAAGTTTCGAAAACAAAACCGTATTGGTGTCAAGAACGACCATCTTTCATTTTCTCCAAGTATTTCTCAACGGCGGCCTGTTCCCATGCTCCTTTTTCCAATTCACGCAAAGCGGGATTGGCATATTCGCTGAGACATCCCATCATACTCTTACGCTCGGAGTGAGGTTTTCGGTCTTTCGGTTCTTCCAACTGAGGCAAAACAATCACCTCGACTTCCCGATTATGCAAAGCAACCGGCAAATCGATAATCGGCATCAGTTGAGCAGAATTCATGGTCATTCGTATCGCTTCCATTTTTGGTCAATGTATGGGGGTTGAGCTTTCCTTTTTTCGTTTTTCCATGGCACGTTCGGCGATTTCCCCAATGGTTTTGCCTTCAGAAAGGACACCATGCCACTGGGTATAGTCGAAACGATTACTATTCACCAAAAAGATGAACCGTTCCGCTTCTACCAAGCCGAGGTGTTCGGTAAGGAGATTCATGCCGTTGTCGAGTAAAATTGTGTCATTCATTGTTGTTTACCTCCCTTCATATTTTGGACAAAATCAAGCGGATTCAAGGCTTGAATGTCCGTAAGTTTCTTTTTCAGGATACCGATATCCGTTGTAATAAAACCATCGACAGCGGCGACCTTGGCACAAGCCAAATGCAAGGCATCCATTGATTTGATTCCTTTACTGCCGAAATGCTTTGCCCATTGCAACACCTCGTCTGAAATTTCTATGTCTTGAACAGCGAACGATTTCCATGACCTGACGCGTCTCTTCTGTACAGGGAAAGGGTTGTGGTCATTTTCATCATCAAGGATACAAGACCAAATGAGTTCAAACGTCCCTTTTTTAATCCCTTCCTGGATAAATAACTTCGCTTCCGTTTCCAACCGGACGAGCAGTTGCGATTGATCGTCAAACGGGCGGTTGAAACAGCAGTTGTCCAAATACAGTTTTAGCTTGGTGGGCATGGTGTTATTCGCTCCAACTTTCAAAGTATTCCCGCTCCTTTCGTAAATACTCATCAGCGTTTTCGTCTTTCCATATCTCCGCGCCGAGACCTTTTAATTCCATAATTCGGCGCGGCTTCAGCGGTTCGCCGATTGCAATAAAACCGGCCTCTTTCAAACTATCGAGAATGTTTCTCGCTTTGGGATTTAACAATTCAATGGTCAATGTTTGCATGGTAATCTCCTCATAGAATTCAATCCTCTTTCGCCATACGCACCACCTCGTCGATGGAGGTGATTCCGGCGAGGACCTTTCGCCAGCCGTTTTCGCGGAGCGTCATCATTCCGGCGGCTCGGGCGGCTTTTTTGACCATGTTCGCCGGGGAACGCTGCCCGGTCAAAAGCCGAATGTCGTCGTTGACCACCAACAATTCGTAAAGCGCGATTCGACCGGAATAACCGGTGTGCCGACACTCCCGGCAACCGACCGGTCGGTAAATCGTTCGCCCTTCGGCTGCCATTTGCGTAAGCGGAAAATCCTCCGGCAGTTTCACCACGTCCAGTTGGTATTCCTCCTTGCAATGTTGACAAAGCCGCCGCACAAGCCGCTGCGCCATGACCCCTTCGACCGTGGTGCTGACGAGAAACGGCTCCACCCCCATATCGATCATTCGCGTAAACGCTCCGGCAGCGTCGTTCGTGTGAAGCGTGCTGAACACCAAGTGCCCGGTCAGCGACGCCTGAATCGCGTTTTCCGCCGTCTCGAAGTCGCGGATTTCCCCGACCAGCACCACGTCCGGGTCGTGCCGCAAAATCGCCCGCAAACTTGCCGCAAACGTCAAACCGACCTTGGTGTGAACCTGAATCTGGTTGATCCCTTCGAGCTGGTATTCAATCGGGTCTTCCGTCGTGATGATTTTCGTCGCTTCGTCCTTGATTTCGTTCAACGCACTGTAAAGCGTCGTCGTTTTTCCGCTTCCGGTCGGACCGGTAACCAAAATGATCCCGTGCGGCTGCTTGATGAGTTTCCCAAAAGTGTCGTAAATGTCGTCGTCCATCCCGATCCCTTTGAGCGTGAAATTCATCCGGTCCTTGTCGAGAACACGCATGACAATTCCTTCGCCGTGCAGCATCGGGATAATGGAAAGCCGAATATCGATTTCGCGTCCCTGAACTTTGAGTTTGATTCGCCCGTCTTGCGGGATACGCTTTTCGGCGATGTTCAGTCGCGACATGATTTTCAAGCGGCTGACGATGGCGGACTGAAACCGGTTGATTTCCGGCGGCATCGGTTGCGTTTGAAGCACGCCGTCGATCCGGTATCGGATTTTCATTCCGGATTCCTGGGCTTCGATATGAATATCGCTCGCTCCGACGTTAACCGCTTCGGAAAGAATATCGTTGACCAAACGCACCACCGACGCTTCCTGGGCCATTTGAGCGTCGCCGGATTGGTCCCAGTCGAGTTCGTCGAGGACTTCGACGCCGGCTTCATCGGCACTGGCGGCCAAAAGCCCGTCGATTGTTTCGGCCCCGACGCCGAGGTGCGATTTAATCAGTTTGCCCAGTTCCGCAGGAATGGCGACGACCGGCGAAACCGGAGTGCCGACGTTTGCCGAAATCGTATCAACGACATGAAGTTCGAACGGGTTGCCGACGGCGAGAATGAGCGAGCCGTCCGGATCGTAACCGACTGGAAAAACGCCGAACTTGTGGATCAGTTTGACGGGAAACTTGTCGAGAATCGAGCCGTCGATTTCGCTTTTGGCAAGATCCAGGAGCCGCATCCCGAACGTTCGGGCCAAAAGCCGGAACGCTTCTTCCTCCGTTTTCACGCCGAGCGACGCAATAACGCCTTGAAGGCGGCTTTCTGCCCGAAGCGCATCCCGTGCGATTTGAAGTTGCCGGGGATTCAGTAACGCCGTTGCGGTCGATAGGTCGGAAAAAACGATCATAGGGAAACAAGAGAAAGTATCAAAGGATCACGACCTCAATTGTAAACAAATTGGTCGTGAAATCAAGAGAAGCACAATCAGAGCCGCGCACGGAGCGGTATTCCCGGCGGTAACGTGAAAACCGCTCCGTGCGCGGCTCTGATTGTGCGTGACTCGTTGACTATTTCCTATTTAACTTCGACCAGCCAAATTTCACAGAGGACCGCATTGGGGCCTTGCACGAGATTAATCGTACAATCGCAGCCGCCGTCTTTGACGAACGAGGCCGGCATGTCGAACGACTTGGTTTCCGGCGGTTGCTGGTCCCTTACAAAGTTCGGAAGCCTGGTGTCCGGAACAACAATTTCGTTACGTGAATTGTCTTTCGAGCGAAGTTGTACGGATTGCACCCGGCCTGCGGCGTTGTGGTCCCACCAGGAAAAGGAAACGCGGTATTTCCTGTTCGATTTCAATTTGTCAAGAGAAATCACCACCGGATTGCCGAAAACGACATGCTCCTGGTTCGGGGTGTCATTGACCCAGGAATCCTGCGCGCCGGGAAAGCGGTGACAGTCGCCGTTGACAGAAAACGTTTCGCCGCTTGACGCCGCTTTGTCCCATTCACGACCGCAATCCAAATAGAGTAACAGTTTTTCATTGGCAGCCAACGATTTCGTGATTTGTTCCATCCGCTCGCGGTTTGACGCTTCGTCCGGCGGATAAACTCTTCCGGTCGGAATCTTTCGGCCCGCCGGAACAACGGTCGCCAATTCCGCCGGGACCTCTTTTTTGCCGAGCCACAACACGGCGTTACGCAACATCGTCACGAACTCCCGCGATTGCAGAGCTTGGGTGTCATGGCCCAGGACGGTCGTGAAAGCATATCCGTCGCCGTACTTGTGGAGGTACGCCATCGGATGTTTTCTCTTCGTCACGCTTGAGGTCGCTTCGGCAAAAACGTGAATCGGAGCGTCCCCCGCCATGCAGGTATAAAGCTCGTCGGCGATTGGGAAGTCGGGAACATGTTTCGTGATGGGGTGCTCTTTGTCGATGATATTCACCTCGAAGATACGGAACGGATCATGCGGGGGAAGAGCACGGTCATAGTTGCGTCCGATCAACGGCAATACGCGGTCGGTACGCTTTTCAAACATCCCGATAGCGAGGTGAAGAAGCACGATTCCTTTTCCGGATTTCAGAAATTTTTCAATGTTGTCAATTGCCAGATCGTCGTCCCGGGTCTCTTCATAGTCCACCAGGTTGCAGAAGTTGAAAAAGATAACGTCATAATCGAAAATTTTGTCCGTGCAAAGGATGTTGTAATCCGGTTCCAACAGAACCTCCAGATCGGGACAGGACGCCAGTTGCCTGGCGATTTGCGGTGCGGTTTCCCGCCAGGCGTGATATTCGATGCCGGTCACGACGAGCACCTTGACTTTTTTGCTCGCTTCGGCTGCCGTTGCCTGTGTTACACATAGAAACGCAAACGCTGTCAAAGCGAGTAATCCATGCGTTGAAATTTTGTGTGTCATCATTCAATAGGGAAAGGGGGCAAAGTTGACGTCGGGGCTTGCCCCGAGTTGGCCCGAGTTGGGGTTGTGTCAATCCTGAATTTTGTATCCGTTCACGCCCCCTGCGTTCTCAGCGGCGTGATGGAATCATTTTAGCGGGCAATTGTTCGGAAGTAAAGAAGGCAGAGCGAGTCCATGTAAAAAGCTGAAAAGGTTCGCCTCCAAGAGGATTGCAAAGTCTTGACTCTTGCCGCCGGGCTTGATATACTGCCCAACGCCAATCGGTTGCCATTTTTCGCTAACCGTAAACCCAATCAGAGCCGCGCACGCAGTAAGCGGTGACCCCGGTGGTAACGTGAAAACACAATTGCTCCGTGCGTGGTTCTGATTGGGTCTGGTTCGTTGACTTTCCCAAACCTTGCCTTTGTCCTTGTACTTTGCGACTTTTTCAAAAGTACAAGGCATTAACCAATAAGGAGAACACAATGGGCAAAATTCGTATCGGTATGAATTTGGAAGCAACCCGCCACCATGACAAGCCCTTTGAATGGGGACTCGATCGTGCCGCTGAGATCGGGTACGAATACGTTGAACCGATGGTTCATTTTGGTCGGGAACTAATGGTCGAAGCGGGATATTTCCACTCCTATTCCCTGTTCGACGACCCGATGAGAATGCGGCGAATGTGTGAGGATCGCGGACTCAAAATTTCCGGCTTGCAAGCGCACGGGCCGTTAGGGCGACCGGAAAGGCATTGCGAATATCTCAAATTGGCCATCCGGTTTGCCGCAGAATGCGGTGCCCCTGTCGTCAATACCGACGAGGGAATCAAAGCCCCCTGGACGACGGAGGAAGAGGATTGGGTTTTGATCCGTTACACGCTCCAGGAAGCGGCTTTCCTTGCCGAGGCACGCGGAATCAAAATCGGCTTGGAGTGTCATGCACAATACTCCAAAACACCGTCCGGCCTCGAAAAAATCTATCGTCTCGTGGATTCGCCCTGCATCGGTATCAATCTGGATACCGGCAACGCCTACCTCGCCGGACAAGACCCTTATTCCTGGTTGGAACAGGTGATCGACCGTTCCGTCCACCTGCACGCCAAGGATATTTCGGTGCAGCATTCCGAAGAAGAACGCGGCAAAGTTACCGGCACACCGGTCGGTTGCGCTTGTGGTGACGGCGTTATCGACTGGAAACGCATGATCGAAATCGCGAGAAGATGTCCGAACAACCTCGTTTTTTCCGTTGAATGTGGTTCCATCGACCAAGCGAAACGCAGTTTTGACCACCTCAAACCACTTGTCGACCGTTAAACAATTTGACCGTTTTGGAGAGTTATTTCAATGCACCATAAGAATACCAGTTTCTCACGACGTCGTTTTCTGGCGGGGACGATGGTCGGTGTTGTTGCCTCCCCGATGGTTGTTTCGGGGACGACACTTGGAAAAGACGGGGCCGTTCCCGCAAACGACCGGATCACGCTTGCGGTCATCGGTTGCGGCGGACGCGGTAATTCACATATCCGGCTAACACAACCGCTTCCCGACCACCAGATTCTCGCCGTTTGTGACTGTCGCCGTGACCGTATGCTCGCCGCACAAAAACTCGTCAACGAAATCTACGCCGGTCGAACCGGCCAAGCGGCCTACAATGGTTGCGACCTTTACGAAGATTTCCGGGATGTCCTTCTGCGTGACGACATTGACGCGATTTTTGCGATGCCCAACGACCATTGGCACGGGCCGATGTACAGCCGGATCGTCAGAGCGGGAAAAGATTTGTACGGCGAAAAAGCGTTGACGCGATACATTACGCAGGGAATCAAACTTTGCGAACAGGTTCGCCGTCGGGGTGTGGTGTTTCAAGCGGGAACCCAACAGCGCAGTTGGGGGATTTTCCGACAAGCCTGTGAATTGGCCCGCAACGGTTATCTCGGAAAAGTTCACACGATTGAGGTGGCTGTTCCCCGCGGTATCGCGTTTCCCAACGTTCCTCCTTCACCGCCGCCGCCGGGATTCAATTGGGACATGTGGTCCGGTCCGGCCCCTCTCATGCCGTTTGATGAACGACGGGCATCTTATCCTTGCCTTTACATGATTACCCACTACTGTGCGGGATTTGTTACAAACTGGGGAGTACACCATCTCGACATTGCCGCTTGGGGAATTCCGGAAGTGGTCAAGAAACCGTTTGAAATCGAAGGGAAAGGAGTGATGCCCCAGGAAGGAATGACCAACACTTGGATCACTTGGCGTGCCTCATTCCGTTATGAAAGCGGTTTGCATCTCGATTTTTCCAGTACCGACGACCCGCATCCGCAGGGGTGTCGTTTTGTCGGCGACGAAGGTTGGGTTCATGTCGACAGGGCTGGAATCCGTGCGAATCCCGATTCGCTGCTGAGTATCAGGTTGAACGATTCCGACGAACGGCTTCACCGCAGTCCCAATTATGAGGATCCCATTACGGCGCACACGGCGGATTTTTTCCGTTCCATCCGAACACGTCAAGACCCGGCGGCGACCGTCGAAGCCTGCCATCTCGCAACGACGCTTGGCAACGTGAGCGACATTGCGATGCGGTTGGGACGCAAACTGAAATGGGATCCCGTGTTGAATTGTTTTATCGGAGACGACGTCGCCAATCAAATGCTCAACGTTGCCGAACGAAGTCCCTGGACAATGGACTGATTAGCGGTTAGTGATTAGTGATAAAACAGTACCTATCACTAATCATTTATCATTTATCATTTATCATTTATCACTATAGAAGGATACTCATGAAAAAATATTCGTTACCGCTTTTGTTTACATTGCTTTTCTTGAACAGTCTCTATTCTGCGGAAGAAGCGTGGAATACCATCAGGACTTATCAGTTTGGAGACGAGCTGGTGCCGTTGAACGCCGTGGAACAGGAAATCCACCGGTCGGCGGTCTCGCCGGAAACCCGGGCGGAAATGGCGGCGAAACTCGCCTCGTTTCTCAACGAGGAAACAACTTATGCCGGTCGCCAGTTCGTCTGTTTGCAACTTCGCTTTATCGGAACGGCGGCGGAAGTGCCCGTGTTGGCAAAATACCTCAATCATCCGGAAGACACCGACAACGCCCGCATGGCACTACAAAGCATCGCCGGAGAAGAAGCCTTAATCCCTCTCCGAAAAGCGTTGGAAACGTTCCAGGGAAGAAACTTGACCGGGGTGATCGAATCGCTTGCCGAACGCAGGGATGCGGTTTCCGTTCCCGCTTTGGTCAAATTGTGTGATTCGGAAGACCGACAGGTTGCCGCAGCGGCCCTTGCCGCTTTGGGAGCGTTTGACGACACGGAATCCCTGGAAGCGTTGATGAAGCCCCGTGAATCCGTATTGGAAATGACCCGTTTGAATTCGTTGCTTCGGGTCGGTTATTCCTTCCTGAGCAAAGGGGACACGACCGGCGCGAAAAAAATCTTTGACGTCCTTTGTGGTTCCGAAAACCCAATGATTATTCGTCGGGCGGCATGGGAAGGCACGTTACGTACACTTCCGGAACCGGCTCAAAACGCTCTCGTGCATCAATGGTTTTTCGAGGAGGATTCGGTCAAAAATGTCGTTGCCGCTTCCCACCTCAAGCAACTTTCCCCGGCACAATTTGATGAACTGTTCAACAGGGTGGCGGAAATGAATCCACGAGTGAAAGCGGTTTTTCTGGAACTCGCAACACGGCAACACAGTGAAAAACTGGTGGAAAATTTGCGAAAAACTCTGGAAACCGGCAGTGAAACGGAACGTTTGGCCGCGATACGAACACTGGGATTGCTGGGCGATCCGGAAGTCGTTCCCCTGTTGGTCGAGATGCTCAAAGACAAATCCGTACAGGATGAGGTTGCCGAAACGTTAAAAAGGTTTTCCAAAGAAATCGTGGGACCATTGTTGATCCGGGAGCTTGACCGGGCCGAGATACGTCTCAAAGTATTGGACATTATGAGCGACCTCAAATGTTATGACGCCATTGATCCGCTGGTCGTTATGGCGCAAAGTGAAGATGCGAACGTTTTCGTCCCGGTCATTGCCGCACTTGGAAGAATAGGCGACCCTGACGACAGTGACATTCCGCGATTTTTAAAACTGTACCTTGCAAGCCGACCGGGGCTTCACCGCGAAAACGTTGAACGTGCGATTGTCGTCGTTTGCGAGAGAATTCCCGATCCTGCGTTACGTGCCGATATTTTGCTTAAACATCTGCGAAGCAAAGACGGTGAACTGGCGGTTCCCACACTCATCACGACACTTCCGCTACTGGGAAAACTCGGCAATCAGCAAGTCGCCGACCTCCTTTTCCCGCTCCTGACAAGCGATCAAAACGATCAGCAGCAAGCGGCGATTCGGGCGTTGTGTAATTGGCCGAATGCGGATTTTAAAGACGAACTTTGGAATATTGCCACGAAAAATCCGTCACAACAGTATTCCCAATGGGCACTTCGCGCTTACATTCGTGTCGTAACGCTCAAGAACGACCGGCCGGAATCCGAAACGCTCACCATGCTTCAAGACGCCATGAAGTTCGCAAACAATGACGCCGACAGGCGGTTGTGCCTGAATCGAACATCCACCGTTCGCACGATGGAAGCGGTCCAGTGGGTTGCCGGTTATCTTGACGATCCGGCACTTGCTCAAACGGCGTGTGAAACGTTGGCGGAGTTGGGACGCCATCGTTTTTTACGGGAACCGAACAAGGAACAATTTCATCCGATTTTGCTCAAGGTTGAAAACACGTCCAAAGACAATCGGGTCATTGAAAGCGTGAAACGATCACGCCTTGGTATGTAAGGCATCGGGCAACGGGCATAGGAGAAATGAGAAATGAAAATCCGCCGAGCGGAAATCGTAGCGGGGTAAACTCAACACCAAAGTCCACGCGAGGCAAGCCCACGCCGCTAACTTTTTTTCTTTTCTGTTCCACATGCCTGAAAAAACTGGGGAGAGACGGAGCGAACGCTTTAAGAACAAGATTAAAACAGGTGCTTGAGGCCGAAAACCTTGAAGCGTTGCGTTTTGCGGCAGGTGCCTGGCATGAACTTGCTGGTGATCGTAAGGGTGAACTCGCTTGTCGCGTTTCAGGTCGGGTCCGTTTGATTTTTATGCCTGCGAACGACCCTATACCAACCAAACCGGATGGCGGACTTGACTGGTCGGCAGTCACCGCCGTTGTCAACCTTGAAATTGTCGATTACCACTAACGTGAAAGGAACCGATATGACCACGACTTTGACCAAGCCAAAACCAAGACAACAAAAAAAGCGGCAATACTCTGTGCATTGTGGTGCGTCCCAAACGATTGGGTGTTCGACAACCACGTTCTGTTATGCCCGTTCCGTAACCTGTTGGGTTGGGAATGTTGGGGATGCGGCATGACGCGGGCTTTTTTCTCACTATTGCACGGTCATTGGGAAACGGCAATGCACTACAACTGGCGATGCACCATTGTCGCCCCAATGATTGCCTATTTGTGTATTCAGTTTGTTGTTCGTTGATAGCTCGCAATCTTAGAAAGATTCCGGCTATTTTTCGCTTAAAACTCGGATGGACAACCTCATTTCCACCTTATTTTTCGGGACAAAACAACCTTAGTAGGAACGGAATCCCAAAAAACATCCGACCTTATTGACCTTATTTTCCCTGGTGCGAAATAAGGTAAATAAGGTCTAGGGTACGGGGGGATTCCGCCGTTACTAAGGTTGTTTTGTCCCGAAAAATAAGGTGTAAATAAGGTTTCAACAGAGCCGCAATCGTGAGATTGCGCAACAACAATGTAATCGCGAGATTTCGCAACAATAATGATGTAACCGTGAGATTACGTTGGTTCGGGCGTAATCTCGCGCAATCTTACGATTGCGGCTCTGTTCTTGTTATTGTTCGCGTCATCTTACGATTCCGTCTCCGCTTTTTCGCCTCGTTTTCGAGTTGCTGCTTCCACTCGGACAGCAGCTTCAACGCCTCAAGCGGGGCGAGGCGGTTCAGATCAATCTGGCGAAGCTCCTCAAGGATCGGGTCTTCTTCCGACCCGAAAAGCGAAAACTGAATCGCGCCGCCGGAGGTCGTTTTGACGAACGTTTCCGCTTGACGCTCCGTTTCCAGAGGTTGGAAGGCAACATCGACGTGCGTTTTTTCCAGTTCGGTGAGAATGTCCCTGGCACGGGCAATCACTTCACGAGGAACCCCCGCAAGCCGGGCAACGTGAATTCCGTAGCTTTTATCCGCCGCCCCCGGGATAATTTTGTGCAAAAACGCGATCTCGTCGTTCCATTCCCGGACGGCGACGTTCATGTTCGTCACCCGCTCCAGAGAATCCGTCAGGTCGGTCAACTCATGGTAATGCGTCGCAAAAAATGTACGACATTGCACGTGATCGTGCAAATACTCCGTAATCGCCCAAGCCAACGATATTCCGTCGTAAGTACTGGTGCCACGTCCGATTTCGTCGAGAATCACCAGCGAGTTCCCCGACGCCCGATTCAAAATCCGGGCCGTCTCGGTCATTTCAACCATAAACGTACTTTGGCCCCGGGAAATCTCGTCGCTTGCCCCGACCCGGGCGAAAATCCGGTCGGCGATCCCGATAGTGGCCTCTTTGGCCGGAATGAAACTGCCGATTTGCGACATGAGCGTCAAAAGGGCCACCTGCCGGATATACGTGCTTTTGCCCGCCATGTTCGGACCGGTAATCAATTGGATCATCCCATGCGTCTTGTCCACCCGTGCGTCGTTTGGAACGAACGTTCCCGACTGCTCCGACGCTTCCAACACGGGATGCCTGCCGTCGAGGATTCTTAGGATCGGCTCCTCCACCATCTGCGGGCGGCAGTAATTGCGATCCCGTGCCAGGGTCGCCAAAGCGGCAAGCACATCCAAATGGGCCAAAGCATGGGCGGTTCGCTGGATCGGGACTTTCTGTTCGGTAATTGCGTCGAGAAGTTCGTCGAAAATCCGGCTTTCCAATTCGTTTGCCCGTTCTCCGGCGGTCAGGACTTTTTCCTCGTACTCCTTGAGTTCCGGCGTGATGTACCGCTCCGCGTTTTTGAGCGTCTGCTTGCGGTGATAATCCGACGGAATTTTGTCGGCGTGCGTGTTCGAAATTTCAATGTAATACCCGAACACACGGTTATAGCTGATTTTCAGGCTTGGAATTCCGGTCCGCTGCGACTGCGTGTACTGGTACTCGGCGATCCACTGTTTTCCGCCGCTTTGCAAATCACGGAGCTTGTCCAGTTCTTCATGGAAACCGGTTCGGATAAAATTTCCGTCTTTACTGTTGACCGGACAGTTTTCGATCAGTGCCTTGTCGAGTTTGTCCGCCAGTTCCTCGCAGGGGCTAATGAAATCATGGAGCGACTTCAAAAGCGTCGAGGAGAGCGGAGCGAGTTTTTCCCGAAAACAGGGCAAACTTCGCAAGGTCCGCCCAATCTGGGCAACGTCGCGGGGATTCGCCCGGCCTTGCAGAACCCGTGTCAAAAGCCGCTGCAAATCGGCAACCCGACGTAGTTGATCGCGGATTTCACGGGTAATTTCGTCGTTGGCGAGAAATTCGGCAATCGCGTCCTGCCGTACGACGATCTCTTTGAGCCGGGTCAGCGGATTGGCGACCCATTCCCCGAGCAGGCGGCTTCCCATGGAGGTCATGCACTTGTCAAGCACGTAAAGAAGCGAGCCTTCCCGGCGGCGATTGCGGATGGTTTCGGTAATTTCGAGGCTTCGCCGGGACGCTTCATCGATTTCCAGTTGACCGCCGCTTCGGTACGGAATGAGCGAATCGACTTGGGCAAGTCCCCCTTTTTGCGTTTCGTTCAGGTAATCGAGAATCGCTCCTGCCGAGCGAATCGCGGGATCGTCGGAAGAATCGTCGTTAAACCCGAACCCTTCGAGCGTCGCCGTTTTGAACTGCCGCAACAGGGCCTCTTTTGCGGTCCTCAGACCAAACGCCCACCCTGGACGTTTCGTGAACATGATCCGCTCCCCAAGCGTTTCCGGGACGAGTTGGTCCGTCGACTCAAGGATCAAACACTCCGTCGGTCCGATCCGGGCGAGCTGATCGTACAGTTCGTTCTTCGGAAACGTCCCGGCCCAGAACCCGCCGGTCGAAAGTTCAATCCAAGCCATCCCCAAAACGCCGCTGTTCTTTTCCTCCTCCGGCGGCAAAATCGCGGCAAGGTAGTTGCATTGTTTGGGGTCAAGCAGTGCTTCTTCGGTAACGGTGCCCGGTGTAACAATGCGGACGACTTCCCGCTTGACGATGGCCCCGGCGGCAACTTTTTTCGGGTCCTCAACCTGCTCGCAAACGGCGGCCCGGTATCCGGCGGTGATCAGTTTGCCGATGTAGGAATCAAGCTGATGGTACGGGAACCCGGCCATTGGCATGGCGTCCGGTCCCTTGTCCCGTGAGGTCAGGGTCAAACCGAGCACCGACGAGGCGGTTTTCGCGTCTTCTTCGAAGAGTTCGTAGAAATCCCCCATGCGAAACAAGAGGAGCGCACCGGGACACGCCGCCTTCGCTTCGAAGTACTGTTTAAGCATGGGAGTAAGTTCAGGTGTACGCATGATGCGCCCATTCTACCAAGATCACCGCTTTTGGAAAGGACACACCGGTCTGTTCACCGTCCATCGACAAGTTCTCGGAAAACGCGATCTTGTCTCTTGTTTTTCGCGGGTGCCTGGATTATAATTTGCCCGGCGTTTGAAGAGGTTTGCCCTGTGCTACAAGTTTTTTTTTCGTTCTCTCTTTTACCCATTTTTCCCATGCGAACGACCATTTTCATTCTTTTGTGCCTGGCAACGAGTTCCGTTTTCGGTGCTCAGCGGAAACATATTCAGGCTGAAATTCAGGCCGATTGGCTTGAACAGGCGGAAAGTTGGCGTCAAAATCCTTCCGGACAGGCGAATTCCGCTTCGCTCGGCGTGAAAACGTCCGACGACGCCGCAGGAGCGGTGGACGGCGTGAAAAACGGGCTTTACGCATTTCATACAGGGCAGGAGCCGAACCCGTGGTGGTCCGTCGATCTGCAAAAAAACGTGTCGATTGGCCGAATCGTTGTTTATAACCGGCTCGATTACGAACCGGGTTTGCACAACGCCGACAATCTCGTGATTCTTACGTCTTCCGACAACAAAAACTGGACGAAAGTTTACGCGAATCCGAACAAGTTTTTCGGCGGCGTTGCCAAAGACGGTGTCAAAGAAGGCCCGCTGGACATCCAATTCGATCCGCCGATTGACGCCAGGTACGTTAAACTGACAATTCCAAGCGACAAGCCGATTTTCTTTCACTTGGACGAGGTCGAAATTTATTCCGCCGGGGAACCTGACAAAAATATCGCTCTGCACTGTCCCGCCAACCAAAGCAGTTTGAGCCCGTGGTCGGTCCGCAAACCGAGTTCGCTCACGCAACAGTTGCAAGACAAATTTCCGACGAAAGAATACATCGAACGCGGAAAAAAACTTGCGGCGTTTCTCAACAACAACGACGCAATGCAAAAGTTTTCCGAACTGGAAAAAAGGCCCCACGCGGACGAGTCGCAGGAAGTTTACTTCGAAGTTCGTGGTCTTATCCGCGATCTTGCGTTTTCCAACCCGTTGCTCGATTTCGACCAACTCCTTTTCGTCAAACGGTACACGCAACAAACCTACCCGGACATCTGCTTGAACCACATGCCCTGGGTTTCACGACCGGGCGGGGACATCTGCGTTCTTGACGACCCGTTCCAAAAGACAAACCGTCCACCTGGTCAAGTGCGCAACCTGATCGCCGACCAACTTGGACCGGGACACGTTCGCGGGATTGATCTCCACTGGGACGGTCAAAAGATCGTGTTTGGGTTTGCGCCGCAAAAAGATTTTCCGTTTTCGCCGGAACAAAAGAATTGGCCGCCGCCCGGTTGCGGTGAGCGGTTGATCGGACACCAGCTTCGTTGCTCTCAGGAACCGATCCACATTTACGAAATCGACGTTAATGGAACAAATATCAATCAGGTTACGAACGATTCGCTCTGGAGCGATCTTGACCCGGCCTATTTGCCGAACGATGAAATCGTGTTCGTGTCAGACCGTTGCGGATTTTCGCTTCAGTGCAACAACGGACCGTTTCACGACGAAACGTCATGCAATCTTTACACGGTTAAACCGGACGGAACCGGCCTGCGCTGGCTTAGTTACAACAAGGACGGCGATTACATGCCGCACGTTTTGGAAGACGGAACCATCGGGTATTGCCGTTGGGAGTACCAGGAACGCGGCTGGGCAACGATCCAGTCGGTCTGGTACATTCGGCCCGACGGGACCGGGGCCGACGCTTTGTTCAAACAACATCTGGACAATCCCTGGGCGTTGGAAAACACCCGTGAAATTCCGCACAAATCGCAGGAAGCCCGACAATTCGTTTCCATTGCTGCCGCCCACCACACGCTTCCCGTCGGTCCGGTTACGATTCTGACACCAAGCATCGGACTCAATTCGCCGGACGCAATCAAAATTGTAACACCGGGTTCGTATCCGCCGGAAGGGGGAATGAGCGGAACCCCGGTCGATGAAGGGGGCGTTCCCACAAACGGCGGTTATTTCCAGCATCCCTGGCCGCTTTCCAACAAATTTTTCCTCGTCGCATATACGTACAGTAACGACCATCCGAAAGGGATGCCTGCTTCGTTTCGCGGCAACGACGAAACCGGATACGCACTCTATTTGATCGACGTGTTCGGCAACAAGGAGTTGATTTACAGAGATCCGGAAATTTCTTCCGTTTTTCCGATGCCGCTCAAGGCTCGCAAGCGTCCGCCGATTCTGCCGGACAACCGCGATCCGGAGCTGGGAAACAGGGCCGTTTGCACCGTCAGCGACATAACGTTCGGCGTTGACGACGTGGACCGAAGCGAGGTGAAGTATCTCCGTGTTGCCCGGCGTATTGGTTGGCCGTACACGGAAGAGACCGGCGGACAGCGGTACGAGGTGGACGGCAGCGGCTGGGGCTTGAGTTGGGCACCCGCTTTGATTTTCGGCGAAGTTCCGGTCGAGGAAGACGGCAGTGTTTCGTTTTACGTGCCGAGTGACGTTTCCGTTTATTTCCAACTGCTCGACAAGGACAAACGGGAAATCAAGCGAATGCGTTCGTTCATCAGTTTCCAACCGGGCGAACGCCGTAGTTGCGTGGGGTGTCACGAAACGCGGTCCGTTGCTCCGACCGCCGATCCGCCGGCATTGGCAATGAAGCAGGAACCCATAACGCCGACCCCGCCGCCGTGGGGAATCGAAAGGCCGATCAATTTTCTCGTCGATGTGCAACCGGTTTTGGACAAGCATTGCGTTTCGTGTCATACCGGCTTGAACCCGGCGGGCGGAATCGATTTTTCGCCGGGCTTGACCGCACCGGCTCCGATGAAGACGCCGTACCGGTCGTACAACTTTGACGGTCTCAACCGGGCCTACCGGACGATGATCGAAAAGAATCTTGTTACGTTTTCCAACAAACACGATCCGGCGAGTGCGATTGCGAAAACCCGGGAGTTCGGTTCGACGAAAAGCAAGGTGATTGACCGGATTCTCAGCGGCAAGTGTGGAACTGCCATTCAACCGGGAACGGAGGATTGGTATCGGTTGACGACCTGGATTGACGCCAACGCCCAGTATCACGACCGGTTCGTCAATTCCCGACCGGTGCATCCGCCGTATGATTTTACGGTGGACAAGGAACTGATTGCAAAGATCACGGCAGTTCACGAAAAGCGTTGCACGGAGTGCCACAATCCGGTGGAGGTGTCACGTCTCGATTGGATCAACTTGAAACATCCGTCGCAAAGCCTGTTTTTAGCGGCTCCGCTTCCGTCCGGCAAGTGCAGTCGGGCGATTTACGAAAGCGAAAACGACGCCGACTATAAAACGCTGTTGGAAATCGTGAACCGGGCCGTCGAAAAAGCAAAACAATTCCCGAGACGGGATTTGGAAACGTTTTATCTCGAACGGTAATATCATGTAAAACCGTTGAAATTTATGGGCATCGGACATAGGTGAAAAGTGAAAAACTTCCCCCAATTTCCGATTCCCGATGCCCGATTCCCTTAAATTTCAACACTTTTTCCAGTTTCATTACCATTTCGTTTACACTTTGAGTATAAAGATAGGCAACGTGAAGCCGTCATTGAAACAATTCAAAAGCACGTTGACTTCCAGTTTATCATAGGGAGATTTATTATGGCAACGAAAAATTTTGACAAAGCCAAAAGGAGCAAGGCAGATGAGTTTTACACGCAACTGTCAGTCATCGAGGCGGAAATGCGCAATTACAAAATGCTGTTTCACGGCAAAACGGTGTTCTGTAATTGCGATGACCCTTACGAGAGCGAATTTTTCAAGTATTTTGCACTGTATTTCAATATTCTCGGTCTGAAAAAACTGATAGCAACCTGCTATACAGGCTCGCCGATTGCCAATACGGAGTTATCATTATTTGACGACGAAAGCCATGAAAACAAAACAACAAGACATCCACATAGAATTGAAATTACGGAGGTAAAGAAAAATGCAGATGGTGGATTTGGCTTGACCGACGTTGAGTATTTGCTCAGAAATAAGAAAAATGTGTTGACTCGTTTAAAAGGTAATGGCGATTTTCGTTCTTTGGAGTGTATCGAATTGATGAAAGAAGCGGATATTGTGGTAACAAATCCGCCATTCTCGTTGTTCCGCGAGTATGTCGCACAGTTAATAGAGTATGAAAAGAAATTTATTATCATCGGAAATGTCAATGCAATATCATACAAAGAAATATTTAAACTTTTCAAAGAGGATAAAATTTGGTTTGGCCAAAGCATCCATAGCGGCGACAGAGAATTTCGTGTGCCAGACCATTATCCGTTACAAGCGGCGGGCTATAGAGTGGACGAAAACGGTGTGAAATATATCCGTGTCAAAGGAGTACGATGGTTCACTAACCTTGACTTTAAGGAACGTCATGAAAATCTCACTTTGTACAAACGTTATACCCCACAGGAATATCCACGCTATGACAACTATGACGCCATCGAAGTGTCAAAAACTGTTGAAATTCCTGTTGACTATGATGGACTCATGGGGGTTCCGATTACATTCCTCGATAAATACAACCCGGATCAATTTGAAATTGTCGATGCTTTGAATAGATACGCTTTACTCGACGCACAAGACACGAATGAAACCGTTAGAAAAAATAAATCTCATACATGTAACATTAACGGAAAATCCACTTACTTTAGAGTTGTTATAAAACGGAAAGGAAACTCCCAATGAAAATCGAACTCAAAGAAATCACCATCCGCGAAGTGGCGGAAAACTATGTCGATAACGCGGAAGAAGGCGTCATCGGATACAATGGCATGTTGAACATACGCCCGAAATATCAACGTGAATTCATTTACGATGAAAAGAAGCGAAACGCTGTCATCGACACTATCCAGAAAAGTTTTCCGCTCAATGTAATGTATTGGGTGAAAAACGAAGATGGAACGTTTGAGGTACTTGATGGGCAACAACGAACAGTGAGTTTTTGTCAGTTCGTCAATGGCGATTTCACGGTCGGACATCGCTCATTTCTAAATTTTACCGAAACCGAAAAACAACAGATTCTCGACTACAAGTTGATGATCTATTTCTGTGAAGGCAACGACAAAGAAAAACTCGACTGGTTCAAAATCATTAACATTGCTGGCGAACGACTCAACGATCAGGAACTGCGAAACGCTGTCTACACCGGTCCCTGGCTGGCTGACGCAAAATTGAAGTTTAGCAAGAGCAATTGTGCCGCCTACGGTTTGGGCAAGGATTACGTTACCGGTTCGCCGATTCGGCAAGACTTTCTTGAAACGGCGATTGATTGGATCAATAACGGCAAAATCGAAGAATACATGGCGAAAAATCAACACGTTCAAAACGCCAATGAGTTGTGGTTATACTTCCAGGCCGTAATCCAATGGGTGCAAGCGACGTTTCCGACCTACCGCAAGGAAATGAAAGGGCTTCCCTGGGGAAAACTTTACAACCGGTTCAAAGGGGACTCATTTGACACCACAAAACTGGAAAAACGGATCAAAGAATTGATGGAGAACGACGATGTTACAAGCAAAAAAGGGATTTACGAATACGTTTTGACCGGCGAGGAACGTTGCTTGAATATCCGGGCGTTTTCAGAGACAATGAGGCGAGGTGCTTTTGAGCGGCAAGGCGGTATTTGCCCAAAGTGTGGGCAAAGATTTGCGTTGGAGCAAATGGAGGGGGATCATATCACCCCTTGGCATGACGGTGGAAAAACGACGGTCGAAAATTGCCAGATGCTTTGCAAAGACTGTAACCGGCGGAAAGCCGGAAAATGAATGACTTTATCGTTGCGCCATTTCAATCAGAGCCGCGCACGTAGTAAGCGGTTTTTACGTCTCCGCCGGGGTCACCGCTTACTCCGTGCGCGGCTCTGATTGCGTGATCTTCAACAGGGGTACAAAACAAGCAAGCGGCAACACCGCCGATACAAAAAGACGGGGTACGCCATGTTACCCCAAGAGAATTTCCTCCTGTATCACGAGAAGGCCGTACAAAAGCGCGCGGCAAGATGGGCGGAAAAATTCCGCCAACACGCAACCCTCCCGACGTCGAAAAGATTGACGTTGACGAGAAAGGAAACATCACGGGACTGTTTTGATCGACCGGGTTAATCTTTCGGTACTTCGCCTTTATAAAAGAGTTTGTGACACGAATCACAGGAATCCGACAACGCTTCATAAGCGTCTTGAACGGCTTCAAAGTTCCCTTTATCCGTTTCGTAATCGGAAGCGGCTTTATTCAACGCCAACGCAGCGTCGCGGAGTTCGAGGCAATGCCCGGTCCATTCTTTGACGGCGTCCGGCTTGATCGTTTCCGCGGCGTTCGGAACGCTTCCCTGTCCGATCACGGCAATGACCGCCGATCCTTCAACAACCGTGCGGGCCCCTTTCTTCAAAACCGCCTCGGTCCGCAGATTTCGTTTGACCAGCGTGTTCACATTGGGAACCGCTTTCATAATCGGCCCCAGCGACGCAATTTTTTTGTCCCAACTGAGGGCTGAATCGGCTTCCGCTTTAAGAGACTGCTTGATTTCAGCGACGGCTTTGGTCGCATCGTCGAGATTTTTGACAGTTTCCAATTTCAATGCGGCCTCAATCATTGCCGGGGCCGCTTTTTTGTAGGGATTTTCCTCTTTCGACAATCCAAGAGCCAAGGCGATCAGGGCAAGCGTGTTTGCGTCGCGGTGAAGTGCTTCGGCGTCGTCAACGAACCGGGGAGAACCGTCAAGGTCGTCGAGGGTCTTTTCGAGTTTTTTCACGTAAACGTCAATTTGGGGAACAAGGTCGCCCACTTTCGGAAGTTTAACCGAAGCGTCTTCGGTAAATTTCCGATTCGGAGGCGTTGGCAAGGCCGACGTTGCATCTTCCGTAGAAGATTTTTCCTCCGGTTCCTTCGATTCTTCAAGCGGGAACATCGGTTCGATTACCGTTTCCTCGTCGAACGAAACGCCCGGTGAAACGGTAATTTCATCCGTTCCCGGCTGGTGCGGCAACGTTTCAGCAGGTTTGCGAGAACACCCAATGCAGAACAGAACCGCAAACGTGAGACAACAGAATATTGGACGGGAGATTTTCATATCGCAACAAAAAACACAGGTAGTCGAAAACGAAATCACAATCAAGTATTCATTATAGGAGCAAAGCAACGACGAATCAATAGAGTAGGCATTGGAGAAACGTGAAATTCGAGATATAATCTGGACCTTATTTTGAGTTCGCCGCACAGGGTGCGGCGGCCAACTCTATCCTCTAACCTCTCCATACAATGCTCTGGGAAATTGAAATCTCGCCCGCTCAAGGACAACCGGATATTCATGGTCAAGCCGTTTCCACCGACGCCGCCGCACTCGGCCTGGCCAAAACCGTTACCGCCAAATACGCTCACGGATACTTAATCCAAGGGGAACTCGACGAGTCGCAGGTCCGAATGCTCGCCGAAAAACTCCTCGCCGACCCGGTGGTGGAGCAATTTCGGGTATTTTCCCCGTCCTCACAGGGTGAGGCAAGGTGCGCCTCACAGGGTGAGGCGGCTAAGGTTTACGTTCTTCCCAAGCCGGGCGTTACCGATACCGCCGCTGAAAGTGCCAAAAAAGCGTTCCGTGACTTCGGAATCACCGTCCAAGCGGTCCGGACCTTTAAAAAATACTTCCTTTCCGGGGTCAACGAAGCGCAGCTCGAAAAACTTTGCACGAAACTCCTGGCAAACGAAGCGATTGAGCAGGTTGTCGTAGGACAGTTGCCTTTTGACCATCTCACGGTCGGCAGTCCGTACAAGTTTGAGCTGAAAACCATTGCGATCCGGGAACTGGACGACTCCGCTCTTATGGAACTGAGCAAAGCCGGGCTACTTTCTCTTTCGCTCTCCGAAATGCAAACGATCCGCGACTTTTTCGTTCAGGAGCAACGGGACCCCACCGATGTGGAACTGGAAACCCTGGCCCAAACCTGGAGCGAACACTGTTCCCACAAAACCCTGGCCGGACGAATCGAGTACACCGGGCCGGAAGGGACGAAACAGTTCCAGAACATGCTCAAGGAAACGATCTTTGCGGCGACCGACCAAATTCGGGAAAACTGGAAAAAAGAAGGAAAACCGGACCTTTGTGTGAGCGTTTTTGCCGACAACGCCGGAGTGGTCCGCTTCGACGACGAATACAATATCTGTTTCAAGGCCGAAACGCATAACCGCCCGTCCGCTCTGGAACCTTACGGCGGTGCCCATACCGGGCTGGGTGGTGTCATCCGCGATACGTTGGGGACCGGATTGGGAGCGAAACCGATCTGCTCGACCAACGTCCTCTGCGTTGCTCCGCCGGAAATTTTGACCGACGAGCTTCCCCAGGGCGTTTTGCATCCCCGCCGGATTCTCCGTGGTGCCGCCGCCGGTGCCCGTGATTACGGCAACCGCATGGGAGTCCCGATGGTCAACGGTGCCCTCTACTTCGACAAGCGATACCTCGGCAACCCGCTGGTCTTCTGCGGCAACATCGGGATTTTGCCCAAAGACAAGTCGTTCAAGGAACCCAAGCCGGGCGATTTGATCGTCGCCATCGGTGCCCGAACCGGCCGGGACGGAATTCATGGTGCCACCTTTTCCAGTGCCGAACTGACCAGTGAAAGTGAAACGCTTTCCGGCGGAGCGGTCCAGATCGGCGATGTTACCATCGAAAAAATGATGCTCGACGTGATCCTCGAAGCAAGAGACCGGAATCTGTACAACGCGATCACCGATTGCGGAGCGGGCGGATTTTCCAGTGCCGCCGGCGAAATGGGGGAAAAGATCGGGGCCGAAGTTGATCTCGAAAAAATCCCGCTCAAATACGAAGGGTTATCGTACACCGAAATGTGGATTTCCGAGGCCCAGGAGCGGATGGTGCTTGCCGTTTCGCCGGAAAATTGGGACGAATTTCAAAAGCTGTGCGAAAGCGAGGATGTCGAAACCGTTGCCATCGGCGTCTACAAACCGACCGGGCGGCTGGTTCTCAAGTATCACGGAACGCAAGTGGCCGACCTGTCGATGCAATTTCTGCACAAGGGACGGCCGCCGGTGGTCAGAAAAGCGACCTACACGCCGCCGAAAACCGAACCGTTTTCGCCGGACACCATGAAAATCGGAAAACCTCTCGAAATCCTGTTAAAAATCCTCTCGTCGCCGAATGTTGCCAGCAAACATTGGATCATCCGCCAATGCGACCACGAAGTTCTCTCGGGCACCGTTATCAAGCCGCTGGTCGGTGTCGCCAACGACGGTCCCGGTGACGCCGCCGTTGTCCGTCCACGTTTGGGATCGAATCGGGGAATCGCGGTCGGGTGCGGCATGAACCCGCATTACGGCGATTATGACACCTACGCCATGACCGCTTCGTCGATTGACGAGGCGGTACGGAACTGCGTGGCGGTCGGGGCAGACCCGGCGACGATTTCGATCCTCGACAATTTCTGCTGGGGCAACACGGAACGCCCGGAAACGCTCGGTTCGCTGGTCCGCTCGGCCTTCGCCTGTTACGATGTCGCCGTCGGGCTGGGTACGCCGTTCATCAGCGGCAAGGACAGTCTCAACAACGAATTCCGGCAGGAAGGGGCACCGTCGATTGCGATACCACCGTCGCTTTTGATTAGCGCAATGGGAATTGTGGACGACGTGTCGAAGTGCATGACGATGGATTTCAAAGTGCCGGGCAACGTGATTTACCAGATTGGCGTCACCAAAGACGAACTCGGCGGTTCCCATTGGGCACTCGTGAACGGCCTGGGCGAAAAGCGGCTTGGCAACGCTCCAACGGTCGATATTCCGGTTGCGAAAAGGACGTTCCAGGCCGTGTACAATGCGATTCAAAAGGGCGTTGTGCGAAGCGTTCACGACCTGAGCGAAGGGGGCCTTGTCGTTGCTTTGGCCGAATCCTGTTTCGCCGGAGGTTTTGGTGCAAAAATCACCCTGCCGGGCAAACTGGACGCCGTAATCGAGCTGTTCAGCGAATCGAACACCCGGTTTTTATGCGAGGTCGAACCGCAACACGTCGCCGCTTTCGAAGCGATTTTCAAACAGGCCGGGGTCGCCTGCACCCGGCTTGGCGAGGTGGTGTCAGAGCCGAAATTGACGGTTGGATCCGTGCTTGAAGCGGATATTAACGACCTGAAAACGGCCTGGCTGAAACCGCTGGATTGGTAACTCAAACCGTAGAGGGCATCGGGAATCGGGCATAGGTGATAAGTGATAAGTGATAAGTGAAAAACTTCCTCCGATGCCCGATGCCCGATGCCCGATGTCCGATGCCCTCGACTGTTTTGAGTACCCGTTCATTTTGTCTTACCGCACCGTTTTCAATCTCGGATCGGCAAGAACGAAGAGAAACTTTTCCAGGATCAACTTCGGATCGATTCGGCTTGCTCCCTTGAGGTCCATGTCGGCTTGCAATAAAAGGGCGTTGAGTTTCGCTCCGCGAAATCGACCAAGCTGCCTTAACTGCTTTTCCGTTTTCGTCAGGACAAAACCTTTGACACCAACCTGTTCCAGGGCACGAGTGACTTCGATTTTTTTTCCAAGTCTTTCCGTTTGCAAAATCAATTGCGTTGCCAATCCCAGCTTACGAAGGGTATACGATATTTGGGCGAGAATCCCAACCGGATTTTCTCCGGCCAGGAACAAATTGTCAAGCTGTTTGATCGCTTCCGCCGTTTTTCCGTCGAGGGCGAGATCAAGCATCTCGTAGGTGGTTTTCGTTCTCCAGGTTCCGACCGACGATTCGACCAGCTTGGCGTCAATCTTTCCCTGGGCGGAATCGATTAAGGCCAACTTGGCCAATTCCTGGTCCAATAATCCAAGTTCGGTCCCAACGAGGGTAACGAGCATTTCGGCAGCGTCTTTGGCAACGGTGATTTTGTGTTGCTGTTTCGCCCAGCGAACGCCCCAACTGAAAATATCCTTTTCCTTGAGAGGAGAACAATCGATCAAAAGACCGGTTGCATCGACTTTTTTGTACAATTTCGTATTTGACGGAAAGGTGGAAACCAAAAGCATCAAAATCCCGGTTTTCGACGGTTTTTCGCAATACTTTTCGAGCGGTTCCCGGTTATTCGTAACGAATTTGTCGGCGTCTTCGATCACGATAAGCCGCATTCCGCCGCCGAACATTGCCGATGTTGAAACTTCTTCGAGGATCGCCGGGAATTTAAGGTCTTTGCTTGAACCATCGAATCGGCTCAGCGAGAATTCGGCGTCTTCCTGAGAGAGCGTTTGGTCCCGAATTTGCCGAAAAGCCAGGTGCTTCAAGTACGTTTCTTCTCCGAATAAAACGCAAACCGGCTTCACCGGGTGAGCGTGCGGCTCCCAAAGGTAGTCTGTAACGTGCATGTGAAGGAACGAGGCGTGAGGGACGAAGATATTCGGTTGAAACAACTCTTATTTTTATCACATTTTTCCGAAAAAACAACCTCGGCAACAGAATCCCTCGCACCCCCGGCAGTCCGTCGACAAGTTTACGATTTTTACTGATTTTACCGTCATTTCGCTTCGCTCAGTCTCGATACAAACTTGTCGACGGACTGACAGAATCCCTCGTCCCCGGGAATTTAATTCCCTTTGAATCTTGCGTCAAACCGCTTTCGCGTTATAATTTTCCCGTCGTTTTTTCTCGTTAATCCTTTTATTGTGGGGTCTAAAATGTTGAAAGTCGTGTTGCCGGACGGGGCGGTGAAAGAATTTGAGAATCGTGTTCGTCCGCTGGACGTTGCCGAAGGAATCAGTGCCGGACTTGCCAGGGCGACCGTCGCCGCCGTTGTGGGGGAAAAGACCGTCGATGTCGAGGATTTCCTGCCGGAATCGGGTGAGGTCCACTTGCGGCTTCTCACGAAAAAAGACCCCCAGTCGCTTGAGATTTTGCGACACTCGGCGGCGCACCTGATGGCCAGGGCGGTGATGCGGCTTTGGCCCGGTGTCGAACTGGCGTTCGGCCCGACCGTCGAGAACGGGTTCTACTACGATTTTTCGATGGAGCACAAACTCTGCGAAGACGACTTCCCGAAAATCGAGGAGGAAATCAAGCGGCTCCTCAAAGAGGACGAAAAATTCGAACGAATCGAAGTGTCACGGGACAAAGCGTTGGAAATCCTCCGAGGGACCGGGCAATCGCTGAAGGTAGAACATATTCAGGAAGGGCTTGGCGAACAGGACACCGTCTCATTTTATCGGCAAGGGGAATTTCTTGACCTTTGTCGTGGACCGCACATTCCCAGCCCGAAATTTATCGGGGCGATCAAGCTCATGTCGGTCGCCGGAGCATACTGGAAAGGTGACGCCGCCAATCAACAGTTACAGCGGCTTTACGGCACCGCGTTTTTTGACAAGAAGGAGTTGGAGCAATACCTTTTTCAACTCGAAGAGGCGAAAAAGCGGGACCATCGAGTCCTCGGCAAGAAGCATGACCTGTTTATGATCGACCAGCGGGTCGGGCAAGGGCTTGTCCTCTGGCTACCCAAAGGAACAATTGTACGAAAACAACTCGAAGCGTTCATCTCGGAAGAACTGGTGAAACGCGGCTACCAGCAAATCAGTACGCCGGTTTTGGGCAATATTGAACTTTTCAAAACGTCGGGACATTACCCGTACTACGCCGACAGCCAGTTTCCGCCGATCACCATGCAGGACGGCGACGAATTTTTGTTACGCCCGATGAATTGCCCGCATCATGTCATGGTGTATATGAATAAGCCGCGTTCGTACCGGGATTTGCCGTTTCGCCTGGCGGAGTTCGGTCACGTTCACCGCTTCGAGCAGTCGGGTGAGCTTAACGGTATGACCCGGGTACGGGGGTTCACGCAGGATGACGCCCATATTTTCTGCACACCGGAACAGGTCGAGGAGGAATTTCGGGGCTGTATCGACATGACGCTTCTGGTGTTGAATACGCTTGGGTTCGAGGATTTTCAGGTCCGCCTCAGCTTCCGCGATTGGGTGAGCGACAAGTACGTCGGCAACCCGGAGAACTGGAAGAAAGCCCAGGCGGCCCTCGAAAAGGTGTGCAAGGAGATGGACCTGCCGAGTCTGGAGATCGTCGAAGGAGAAGCGGCGTTCTACGGCCCCAAGGCGGACTTTATCGTACGAGATTGCCTTGGCAGAAAGTGGCAACTGGGAACGGTGCAACTCGATTACAACCTGCCGGGAGCGGATCGGTTTAACCTGGAGTACACCGGAACGGACAACAAGCCGCATACGCCGGTGATGATTCACCGTGCTCCTTTGGGATCGTTCGAGCGTTTTGTCGGCATTTTGATCGAACATTTTGCGGCGGCGTTCCCATTGTGGCTTGCCCCAGAGCAGGTCCGCGTTTTGACGGTAAGCGAAAAGTTCGAGGAGTACGCAAAAAAAGTGGAACAAAAATTCCGTGACGCCGGATTCCGGGCAAGTAGCGACCTGCGAGGCGAAAAAATCGGAGCCAAAA
>Ga0209628_10000309_pt1 | contig 29374 bp, 26 predicted proteins | sample TergutCu122P4_FD_187285 | JGI IMG/M metagenome (GOLD analysis project Ga0209628, IMG submission 187285) | Cubitermes ugandensis P4 segment gut microbial communities from Kakamega Forest, Kenya - Cu122 P4 (SPAdes) (version 2) | ecosystem: Host-associated > Arthropoda: Insects > Digestive system...
ATGACAACACGCCCACCAGCAACAAGACGTAACCCAGCCAGTCGAAGCTCGCCGTCAGCCCGCCGGCGATCACCGTTGCGATCACGCCCACCATGCTCACACCGATACCGACAACCTGCCACCGCGTCGGACGGCGCCGCAGTACGATTGTGCTTGTGACAAGCATGAAAACCGGGATCGCGGAAATTATGATCCCTGATTCGGAGGCGGTCGTGCGGGCCACCCCGTACGTCTCCCCGATGTAATAGATCACCGGCTGCAACGCCGCGAGCAACAGTAATGGCAGCAAAGTTGCGCGGGTGACGCGGACCCTGATCACGCGGAAAGCCATCAGAGCAACCAGGATTACCAGCGCCAGTACGAACCGCCATCCCAGCAGCGTGAACGCGTCGGCGCGCCCCGTCGCATCCTTGGTGAAGATGAACGAGCAAGCGTACAGTAACTCGGTCAGGATGGCCGCCAGAACGCCGATCCGGGTACGCTTGCTCACCCACGCAGCATAGACGACCAAGGGGCCACGCCGCCGCCATGCCACCCCGCGTACCATGAATTGCCAGTTCACCAGCCGGTACGCGGGCAGTGATGTCCAAAAACCGCACCGCGCCCGGCACTCTTGAAGCCGTCCAGTAGAGTATGTCTGCACTGGCTATGGCGCTGGGAGTCTGGCGGTAACCCGTAAGAGAGCAGGAAGAACTCGCATGGTAAAGTCAAACATTGTTGATTGGGAAACCATCACCGGTTTCGTCACGGACGCGTTCATCGCGGCCGGCGTACCCGAGGAAGACGCGCATGTGTGCGCCGATGTGTTGCTGGAATCCGACCGCCGCGGCATCGAGTCTCACGGCGTCAACCGCTTCAAGCCGATTTACCTCGATCGGATCAAGGCCGGCATCCAGAACCCGGTTACAAATTTCGAGATTCTGCGCGAGACGCCGACCACCGCGGTTGTCGACGGTCACGACGGCATGGGCCAAGTCATCTCCGTACGTTCCATGCAAATGGCAATTGACAAGGCAAAGAAGTACGGAATGGGCATGGTCGCCGTACGTAATTCGACCCACTACGGCATCGCCGGTTACTACGCCAGCATGGCCATCAGGCAGGGGATGATCGGCATCACCGGTACGAACGCGCGCCCCTCCATCGCGCCCACTTTCGGCGTGGACAACATGCTTGGTACGAATCCGCTGACCTTCGGCATGCCCACCGACGAGGAGTTCGCGTTCATCATCGACGCCGCCACGGGGATCACGCAGCGCGGCAAGATTGAATACTACGAGCGCATCGGTATGGACACCCCGCCCGGCCAGGTCATCGGCCGCGACGGGAAGTCGCTGACCGACTCTTCGTACATCCTGAAAGCCCTCAACACCGGCGAGGCCGCGCTGGCGCCGCTGGGCGGAATGGGCGAAGAATACGGGGGATACAAAGGCTACAGTTACGCGACCGTCGTAGAGCTCCTCTCCGCCGCCCTGCAACAGGGCAACTACCTGCGCGCGTTGTCCGGAATCGGCCCGAACAAGGAGAAAGTACCGTATCACCTGGGCCACTTCTTCATGGCCATCGACCCGGAGGCGTTCATGGGCCTCGAAGTGTTCAAGAAGACCGCCGGCGACATCCTGCGCGCCCTGAGGGGTTCCACCGTCGCCCCTGGTGAGGAGCGGATTTACACCGCCGGCGAGAAGGAATACTGGGTGTGGCAGGAGCGGAAATATACCGGCGTACCTGTCAACGAAGCCGTCCAGCAGGACCTCATCGCCGTGCGCGACGAGTACGGCCTGACGAAGTACCGTTTCCCGTTCGAGTGATCCGTTGACATCGCTCAGGCGTTTCCGCCACGATCTGCGCCGCGGGCTGGGGTCCGCGCTGCTCACGCTACAGAATTCCGGGGCGCCGGAGCAGTACGCCGAGGCCGTACGATGGGCCTGCCTGCACAACACGACGTACGATTATCAGTCCAACGGCGGCAAGGGGTGGTACCTGCATCAAGCGGCCCGCTTCACCGGCCAGGCCGAGTCGATCGAGGCGGACGTCATCGACGCGTACCTGAGATGCCCGCCCGATGGCTGGCGGATCGAATACCTGCAAGATATCCTGGTGCACTTCGCCCTGGCCGGGTCGGCGCACTCGCGTGGAGCGCTGTGGGATCAGTACGCCCGGCTGATGACCAGATTCGCCAGGTCCATCCGGCGCGACGAGGGTTGCATGTGGACCCCGGAGAGCGTCGCGGAGGAGTTGGTGGCTGTGGACGGTTTCGAGGTGGTCCGTACGGCAATTTCCGATTTCGGCGACTGCCTCGCATCCCAACCGGATAACCCTTCCCGAGAGCGGTGGTTGTATTTCCCGGAGTGGTTCCACTCTGACATCCGGGAACGCTTCGGTGAGGAGCGGGTTGAAGCGGTCTTGGCTGGGTCCGCGACGCCAGGCGTACGGGCCTATGCCGAAACCCGGGCGGAGTATCTTGCGGCACAGGAGCGGATTCGCCAAACGCACGAGGCACACCCCGATGCGGCGGTGACACCGGAAAACGTGGCCGACATGGTGGAACGAGCCAGGCGGGGGGACTTGGATCCCCGGCAGATTCACTACGCCGTAATCAGGGGTTTTCGTGTCTGGGACGGGTCCGCGATTGAGACGGTCGCTCGCATGGGTCTGTCAGAAACTGATCCGGAAATCAAGGGGAATCTCTTGTCGACCTTCGGGCACCGGGGTTTCCCGCTGCCCGATGACGAACTCGGGCCGCTGGTCGACAGTGACAATGACATGCTCCGGGGTGCCGTGCGGGAGATCCTTGGCCAGCGGGCCGCGGACTGGAAGAGATCGCATGCCCTGGACCTGCTCGAACGAGGCCGCGAGGTCGAGGAGGCGCTGGATCTGCTCGTGGCAAGTTACAAACCGGAGGACGAGCCTGTGGTGTACCGGGCCATTCGCCGGATGTCCTGGCGTCACGACGAATGGCACACGGCGTACGCGGGGGTGGAGACGTTACTGAAGCCCGCCGACCGGCCTGTAACAACAGAGGTACTCAGTTTTGTCTACAGGAAGAACCTGTGCTCCGGTTGTCGGCGTCGCACCCTGAAACTGATGCATGACAAGGGGGTTCTGCCGGCTGAGATCGTACGGGAATGCCACTGGGATTCGTCGGAGGATATCCGCGAACTGGCGGCGCAGTGGGGAGGCGGCGATGTCTGAAGTACGTACGGCTCGTTTGCGCTTGTCACCGGTCGATGAGGCTGGTCCGGACGAGTTGGCGGCGGTCGCGGCGGTCTGGGGGGACCCGGGTACGTGGGGCCACCTGCCTTCCGGCCGCCCGGCCGACGACACCTGGGTTGCGGGCTGGGTCGCGCGGCACGCCCGGTCGCGCGCGTTGACGGGTTTGGGCTGGTGGCTCTTGCGTCTGGATGTCCCAGTTGGCGCGTTGGATGCCGGTACGGTGATCGGCGCCGGCGGGTGTTCCGTACTGGATGATATCGAAGCGTGGAATCTTGGGTACAGGCTGACTCCGGCGGCGTGGGGGTACGGATTGGCAACGGAGCTTGCCGTGGCGGCGGTGGCGGCGGCGCACGAGGCGCGTCCGGACATGCCGGTGATAGCAAGAGTGCTGGAGGGGAACCCGGCGTCGTGGCGGGTACAGGAAAAGATCGGCATGAGTCTGGCCTGGTCAGGACCGGTTCCGTCCGATGAGCCGTACGCGGCGGGGTTGATGCGGCGCATCTACGCCGACCGGGAGCTGAGTGAAGATATGTTGGCAAGTCTGATCCAGTTGGAGCAGGTCGACCGTCGGTGATGGCGCCTGTTGGTTGCCCGAGGTACCGTTAGCTCGCCCCATCGTACCCACTCAGCAGGGTTATGAACGATGGGGAGAACCAACGTTAGGTTTTCGAGCCGAAATCGGCACGGTTCTTCTCCCGATCGATGAGCAACCCACTTCGGGATGCCGATAGGGAGAGGAACCGGTAACCGGCCCCATTGGAGGGGTGGCAATGGACAGGAGATTGTGCAGACACTGTCTGCACAAATAGGCTGGACTCGGCCTGGCGAAAAAATGTCGGACCTGCCTGTCAGACTGGTTCGCATGATGAAAACAACTACAATGCTGATAAATGATAGTGAATACCTCGACCTGGTTGGTGAGGTCAAATCCCAAATCGCGTCCGCCCGGAGGCGAGCGCTTGGGGCCGTGAACAGTGAACTTGTTCGTCTCAACTGGAGTGTTGGCCGGCTCATCGACCAGCATTCCCAATGGGGCAACCAGTTCCTTGAGAACCTGTCCCGTGACATCCGGCAGGCGTACCCGGGGATCAAGGGTTTCGCAGTGCGAAACCTCAAGTACATGCTCGCTTTTGCCCGGGCTTATCCTGCCCACTCACATGCCTATTCAATTGTGCAGTCACTGACTGCACAATTGACTTGGACCCATCACATACTTCTACTAGACAAGGTGAAAGACCCCATCGCACGGCAGTGGTACGCCCAACAGGCGGCGGCAGATGGCTTGTCTGTCCGGGCTCTTCGTGACCGGATTGAGCGACAGGCCTATGAGCGCCAGGCCCTGCCCGGGAAGGTGACCAACTTTGAAGAGCGCCTGTCCGAACCCCAGGCTGCGCTGGCTCTCGATGTGATCAAGGATCCGTACGTTTTCGACTTCATCGCCGCGCGCGAGGGCATGGTGGAGAAGGAGATCCAGGACGCACTCGTACGCAATGTGAGCAAGCTGCTACTCGAGCTCGGCGTTGGTTTCGCGTTCGTCGGTGAGCATTATCCCCTGGAGGTGGACGGTGAGGAATTCCGCCCGGATTTATTGTTCTATCACCTGCGTCTTCGCTGCTTTGTCGTGGTCGAACTCAAGGAAGGGAAGTTCAGGCCCGAACATGCTGGCAAGCTTAATTTCTACGTGTCTGTGGTCGACGATCAGTTGAGGCACGACACCGATCAGCCGACGATTGGGCTCCTGCTGTGTCGGGACAAGCGCAGTGTGGTTGCGGAGTACGCGTTCAGGGACATCAGTAGACCGATAGGCGTGAGCGAGTACACATTGTTTGATTCTTTGCCCGCGGAGTACGGTTCTCTGCTGCCGTCCGCGCAAGACATCCAGACCCGGCTGGGGTTGATGATGCCGGATGATGACGTCCGGGACGAGTTGGAGGGGGAGTCATGACAAAGACGGTTTCAGGGGAGACACCGTTTGCCGGTTTCACCGAGGCGCTGCCCGGGTTCCTGCGGGAACTCGGCCGGAACAACACCCGTGAATGGTTTCAGGCGCACAAACAGGAGTTCACGGAGGTCGTCGCCGTACCTCTGGCTGCCCTGGCCCACAGTCTCGCTGCCGATATGGACGCCATCGATCCGGAACTTGTGTGCCGGGTTTCGCGGCCTCACCGGGACACGCGGTTCTCGTCGGACAAGTCTCCTTACCGTACGGCGATGTGGTTCACCTACCGGCACCCGCAGACCCAGTGGACCGACAAACCGGCCTTCTTCTTCGAGACCACGCCCGAACAATGCCGGTGGGGGATGGGGTTTTTCGCCGCCCGGCCGGCCACGATGTCGGCACTGCGTGACGCTGTGGTCGAGCGCCCACATGACTACCTGGCCGCTTTGAAAACGGCCGCGCAACGGAACTTTGTGCTGGACGGCGATCCGTACAAGAGACCCCCGCCGGTTCCGGATGGTACGGCCGAACCGATCGCCGACCTGTACCGCCGCCGTAACGCCTACTTCAGCCTGACTATGGGATATGATGCGCCTGAGCTGCGGGATGCGGGGTTTGGTACGGTTCTCGCGGCCGATTTCGAAGCACTTGCGGCGATGTACAGCACATTCATGCTTGTCAACGATTAGATTCGCGTTGGCCGTACCGCCTACTCTAACTCTAACAATGTTAGAGTCCGTTAGAGTAGCCAAAGAATGGACCGTGGGGTCTTGACCTTGCCCAAGTAACGGTTCTAGTCTGTAAGATCACCTGGGACCCGTCCGGAAACAACTACCACGTGTTGTTACCAGGTCCCGATTTCCCAAAGGAGAGAAACTATGCGCGCTGCTGTATATTACGGCAACACTGATTTGCGAGTCGAAGATGTACCCGAACCCACGCCCGGCCCGGGTCAGGTCAAACTGAAGGTTCACCGCAACGGAATTTGCGGGTCTGACTTGCACGAATACTACGACGGCCCGATCTTCACCTCGGCCGAGCCGAACGCCTTGACCGGCAAGGGCCGGCCGGTCGTGATGGGTCACGAGTTCTGCGGTACGATCACCGATCTCGGTGCGGGCGTGACTGGGTACGCCGTCGGCGACCGCGTCACCATCGAACCGCTCTACCGCTGCGGGAAGTGCCGGGCGTGCCTCAAGGGCGATTACAACATGTGCAAGCAACTGGCATTTCACGGGTTGAACGCCGATGGCGGGCTGGCCGAATACACCGCCGTACCAGTCGATCAGCTACACAAGTTGCCCGATGCCGTGAGTCTCGACATCGGCGCCCTCGTCGAGCCGATGGCGGTCGCCTATCACGCGGCGGTGATGGGTCAGGTGAACCCGGAGAGTACGGCGCTGATCTACGGCGCCGGGCCAATCGGCATTGGTCTGTGGTTTGCGCTGCGGGGCATGGGCCTGACGCAGATCGAGGTCGTTGAGCCCTCGCCCATCCGCCGGGGCATCATCGAGCGGCTCGGTGCGGTGACGCTGGATCCGACGACGGTCGACGTACCAGCTCTGATAGCGGACCGAACCAATGGCGATGGCGTCGATGCCGCCTTCGACGCGGCCGGTGTGGCGGCGTCGGTGGCGTCCGCGCTGGAATGCGTCGGCGAGCGCCGGGTCATGGTGGCCGTCGCGATCTACTCGCACCCGCTCGAGACCCCGCTGTTGAACCTGGTCATGCGGGAACGCCGCATACAAGGTACGTTGTGCTACACCGGCGCCGACTTCCGCGCCGTCATGGATCTGATGGCCGACGGCCACTACGACACGACCGGCTGGGTCGAATCCATCGCGCTGAGCGACGTAATCCAGGGCGGTTTCGAGGAACTGCGCGCCGGGCGGCGCGGGAAACTGCTGGTCGACCCGACGAGGTAGGTGTGGTTGGTGCCAACCCAGCCGGAACGAACGCTTGGATGGTACGGCGAACGCTCTGGCTGGGTTGGCGCAAGATTTCGAGAGGTCGTACGCGGGGCTCCTTGTGCGATTCCAGCCACATCGCTGCGTGGCGGTTGATTATCGGCGTGTCGGCTGGATTTGCGCATCATGATGCCATGGCAATCGCCATGGCAGTGGCCTGTGGACACGGTTTCCCGGCGGTTTTCAGGCCGCGTTTACGTACTGGCTCATGGCCTCTCGCACGATCTGGGAGACGGTCGTGCTGCGCTGCCGCGCCAAGGATTTCACTTTGTCCAACAACGGTCTCGGCACGCGCGTGCGTATCGTCTCATTGGGCTCGGATGACAGTCGGGGCCGGCCGAGGGCAACCGACACTGCGTCCTCGATGCTCGTCGTACCGGTGGCTTCCATGAGGTGTTGTCGGCCAACGGTCACAGCCTCTGCTCCTCGCAAAATCGGGCCGCTGTTCTGGTCCGGGCGGATCTGGCCGGATGAGTACAACTCGTCCAGCTTGTCGTAATATTCGGTGTCAGTGGTCATTATTCCTCAATCCACAGGTGTCGCCAGTTGTCTGTCAGGTCCATGAAGTGAAATACCTCGATCGTTCGGGGCGGAATTCGCTCCACGAGGAGTTCCATACGCCGGTCGGAACCTTCGTACAGGTATCCCACGTAGGCCCACTGCTCTCCGTGGGAGGTACTTCCAATCATTTGGGCACTGACAGGGTTTGACATCACGTATATGGCTTCCTCTGGGCTGAACCCGTGCTTGTAGGCGCTGGGCCTCATGTTCACAGGTGACATGTCGACTCCATCGTCAAAGATCGTACCATAAAATGGGGCCTACAAAAAGAGTGCGAGGCAGGCCCACTCGCTGATGATGACCGTTCCTTATTCATGCCACGATTCTGACAGGCAGGTCTGACAAATTTCGGGCCTCTGAAACCAGGGACGCTGGACCGTTCACTGTGCAGCGTCCTATAACGCAATGCGTAAGACAATACGTTTCAGTGACCTGTCCCTTTTGGCTCCCTTACCGAACAGTCCCCTTTGGCTCCTTTGGCTCCGAGTTGCGGGGGGTGTCGGTGTCGCGAGACACTGGCTTGTGCTCCACGTACTGTTTCTCGTACTTTGCGTGGCCGCTATCTACCTGTCTTGCGAGTGGTTTGTCAACGCTGTTGAGTGGCTGGGGCACCGATTGCAGATCGGGAAGATGGCGGTCGGTACGGTTCTCGCCGCGATCGGTACGGCCCTTCCCGAGTCCGTCGTCACCCTCGTCGCGGTCACCATGGGGCGCACACCCGCCAGCAAGGATATCGGTGTCGGGGCGGCGCTGGGCGGACCGCTTGTGCTGTCGACGCTGGCGTACGGCGTTGTCGGGATCATAATCCTGGTCACTTGGCGCCGGGGTCGTACCGCACAAATCAGCGGGGAAACGAACCCGGAAACCGCCGTGGCAGCGCCTCCCCGCGCCCGTCTTGGTATGGTCGCCTCGCAACCCGAACTCAAACGCCTCGCCAAGGACCAAGCTTGGTTTCTGCCGGTCTTCGCGGTCAAGGTCGGGCTCGGCCTGGTCGCCTTCGCGATCAAGCCCTGGCTGGGTCTGTTGTTCTTTGTGGCGTACGGGGTCTATTTCTGGCGCGAGATCCGGGCCAAGGACTCCGGCCACGACGAGGAGCTCGAGCCCCTGAAGCTGCAGCCGAAGCGGGAGTCCCCCGCGACATGGGCCGTTGTCGTACAGTCACTGGTCAGCGTCGCGGTCATCTTTGCCGCGTCGCAGTTCTTCGTCGAACAGCTCGACGCGATCGGCCCGATGCTGGGCCTGCCCGCGGCAGTGACGGCTTTGTTGTTGTCGCCGGTCGCGACGGAGCTTCCGGAGACACTGAACGCGATTATCTGGGTACGACAAGGCAAAACACCGCTGGCACTCGCCAACATCTCGGGTTCGATGATGATCCAGGCCACCGTTCCATCCGGCCTCGGGATTCTGTTCACCCCGTGGATGTTCGACCACGCCCTGATGCTGTCCGCCCTGATAACCGCTGTGGCCATTGTGTATTTGCTGGTCACGATGGCGCGCCACAAACTGACCCCCGTACGTCTGGCAATAACCGCCGGACTCTACATCCTATTCGCGATCGGGCTGACGGTAATCCTGGTGTAGAGACGCGGCCCTCCTAGCTTGGCTCCGGCCCAGCGGGACCGGCGCCGTACGGCGTCGCTCAGGATTTGCCGGGCTTGGGCGAGCTCGTGGTATACGTCGTCATCAAGTGAACGTACTGTCAGCGTTGGCACCGCGGACCTCCTGTCTGTTGGGATGCTGTCATTAATGCTAGCAGGCTGGTGGGCCGGTGGCCGCGGGCCACCCTATTTTGGCCACGTGACGCGGATCACCAGGAGGTCGGACTCTACCGTCGCCCTTATTTCGGCGCCCATCTGGGTGGTCAGGGCTTGGGCTATGGCCAGGCCCAGGCCCGTACTGCCGCTGGTCCGGGACGCGTCGCCGGTGTAGAAACGGTCGAACAGGCGCGACACGTTCAGCTGGTTCAGGTGGTCGGCCTGGTTCGCCACCTCGAGGGTGTGCTCGTCCAGCCGTACCCGTAAATATCTCTTGCCGTGAGTCACGACGTTTCGCAGCAGGTTGGCCAGGATGCGCGACATGGCCTCTTGGTCGCACCAGCAGATCACCGGGGTTTCCGGCAGTTCCAGGTCCACCTGGAAACCGCGGTCTTCGAGGTCGGAATGTACGGTTGACAAGGCGTCACGTACGAGGTTTGTGACGTTGATGGAGGTACGGTTGCTGATGGTGCCGGGTTCGACCACACGGGCGTACTCGAACAACTCGTCCACCAGGGAAGACAGTGTGTCCAGCCGCCCGGCGATGATGTTGAGGTATCGGTCCGCCTGTTCGGGGTCGACTTGTTCGAAGCGCAGCATCTGGACGTAGCCGGAGGCGGCCGTCAGGGGGGTGCGCAGGTCGTGCGAAACGTTTGTTATTGCCTGTTTCAGGTCGGCCTGGGCCCGGTCCTTGGACCACAGTTCCTGCCGCCCGCGCTCCAGGGCCAGGTTGATGCTGCTGGCGAGCTTGGCGACGTCCCGGTCGACCGTACTCGTTGTCAAGCCCGTATTCGTGTCCGCTCCCAACCCGGCCAGCTGGGCGGACAGGAGACGTACGGCGGCCTTCAGCATGAATGCCCAACCCAGCGCGCCGCCCAGGGCCAGCGCAAGACAACAGCAGATGAGAATCGTCATCGGATGTCCATCCGGGTGAAGCGGCCGAGCCCGATCCTCGTGGTCGCGGAAATCCAGGTACCGCTTATCAGCAGCGTCCAGCCCGCAAGACCGACCAGAGCCCCTGGGATGCCGAAGCCCGTGCCCATCATCAGTGGGGATGGGGCAACGAAGAGGGGGAGGGCGAAGACTACCGACCATGACGCGAGGTCGTACTGGAAAAGGCCCTGGGTCAACATGGCCGCGGAACCCACCAGGCGGGGCAGGAACACCAGTACGGCCAAGAGGGCCAGTAAGGCCACATTGTTGCGTACCACGAACGACAGGCAGACTCCGACACTTGTCATGGCCAGCAACGACACCACCGTCCCGATCACTCCCATGATGAGCTGGAACACCGTCAGCTGCCATGGCTCGCTGCTTGCCCACCCCGTGCGGGGCCCGAGCAGTGTCGACCAGTCCCCGGGACCATGTACGATCGTGGCCAGGCCGACGCCGGCCCCGGTGAAGACCAACAGAAGCACAACCGTCAGGGCGCAGCTCGTGACCAGCGTCGACAAGTAATACTGTTTGCGCTCGATGCCCGCCGCCGTACTGTTCCTGACCGCCCCGCCGGAGAATCCCGCCACGGCAACCGACAAAACGACCAGGACCAGGAGGTACGCCAAGGAGTACGTGCTCGCGAACAGGTAACCAAACGCCAGGACCCCGGTCAGCTCAAGCATGACGCCCGCGCCCATCGGGCCATTGGGGTACTCCATTGCCACTTGCATGGACATGCCGAAGACGCCGCCGCCGCCGGGCGGGAGTACGACGAGCCCGGCCAGGACGATGACGCCTGCGAGCGTGGCGTACAGGGTCTTGCCGCGGGTGAGCCGGTAGAAATCGGCCCGTATCAGGTTCAGCATGTTGTCATCTCCCAACTCGTGCGTTCATCTGAATTCCCTCCGGCGGAACGCGACCATGCCGGCCAGGGTTGCCAACGAGATCCACACCACACCCACAACCAGCGACCACTGGCCGGCCCACGCCGATATGTTCATGGCCGGGTGAAGCTGGTTGCTCATCATCATCCCGGATGGGAAGAAGAAATAGAAAGGCATGCTGACAAGCCCTGATATATCCGTTTTGATCCCCGCGACCGTGACATCTGGGTAGCCGTTGGTCACCTTGGCGGCGGCGTCCAACACGACGGGCAGGAAGACAAGTACGACGAAGGTGACGGCCCCGGCGGTGGCGTTGCGCAGCACGAAGGCGAGGGCCACACCGATGCTTGTCAGGGCGACCATGGTCACCAGGGCGGACACCGCGGCAAGGATGATCAATGCCGGTGAAAGGAGCGCCAACTCGTGGGCCCAGTCGCCGGGGCCGTGCGTGAGCGTGGCCAGCCCGACGCCGGATCCGAGGTAGGCCGCGTACCCGGCGACGGACAGGCCGCAACTGATGATCCAGGCCGACAAGTAAAGTTTGATTCGTGGGATGCCGGCGGCCAGGCTGTTGCGGATGGTGCCGCTGGAGAACAGTCCCGCGGCGACGGGCAGGACTATGAGGATGACAAGGTACGCAAAGGAGCTTGTGCCCCACAGCAGATACCGCAGCGACTCGGCACCGGTCATGACCCCCGGGATGCTGCCGGTGAGGTACGGTTGCAACATCAGGCCGACCATGGCCCCGCCCCCCACGGGGACGACGACCAGGCCCGCCAAGACGACGGCCCCGGCCAGGGCTGTGTAGATCATCTTGGAGTGGTGAAGCCGGTAGATGTCGGCTTTCAATATGTCGATCATGTTGTCGTACCTCACTCGCTTTACCGGATCTGCGCCCGGGAAAACAGGAAGATGCCGATCAGAGCGGGTACCGCGATCCAGGGCAGGCCGACCGCCAGGGCCGGCAAGAGATCCGTGCAGGGCGGTGTGATTCCCGGGTAGAAGTCGAACACCAACGGGCTTACCCCGTCAATGTATGGGATGAGTTCCGGGTCCGTGGGTGTCATGCCGGCCAGGTCCGGGGGCGGGGTACTCGACAGGTACACGGTCGGGATGATGAACTCCCATGAGGACATCCACGGATAATCCATGACCGGCATGCACGTGGGGGACACAACGACTTCGGCGTCTGGTGATGGGAAGGCCAAGGTGACGAATTGGGACACGCCGGGCACCGAGGCGAAGCTGCGGGCGATGGACACCACCATGGGCAGGACCATGAACAGGCCGTAGGTTCCGATGGCCGCCAGCGGCAACCGGATGGCGAAACTGAGAAGAACCCCGACGCTGGCTATCGCTAGAAGCATTGTCAGTTGGGAGATTGCCAGGTTGAGTCCCGGGTTGGGGTCCGCCGTCACCAGGGCCCAGGTACCAGGACCGTGAGCGATTGTCGCCATCGCGACGCCGGAACCGAGATAGACGAGGAAGAGTGCGACGCACGTCACCGAACTGATGATCCAGGCGGACAGGTAGAGCTTGGTACGCGATGCTCCCCACGCGAGACTGTTCTTGACCGCTCCGGAGGAGAACATTGTCACAGCCACGACGATCACAACCGGGATCAGGACGTACGAGAAGTACTTTGCATTCATCAGCATGTATGCCAGTGACAGGTCGCCGGTCAGCCAGAGCACTGGTACGTTCGGGGAGTACGGGTCGGTGGGGTCGGCCGGAACCCACAGCCAGCTCGCATCACCGAAGATCCCTTGGCCGTACGCCGGCAGGACGTTCAGTGCCGCCAGTATGACCACCGCGGCGAGTAGGATGTACAAGGTCTTGCCCCTTGTCAGCCGGTAGATATCGGCCCTGAGTACGTTGATCATGGTGTCGCTCCTTCGAGCGTACGGGTGAAGTAGTCTTCCAGGGTGTCGTCGATCGCCGTGACGTACGAGACCTTTACGCCGCCCTGGGTGAGCGTGTTCGACACCTCCGCGGGGTCGTCCACCGGTTCGTAGACGCGGAGCTCGTTCGCGTCGACGTGCTTGTAGTCGTGGATGTCGAGGGCGGTTTCCAGGATCGTGGCGGCCTTCGCGGGGTCATCGACGGTAATGGACAAGGCTTGGCGGCAGTCCTCCTGGAGCTGTTCGTCGGTGATCGACTTCACGATGCGGCCGTGGTCGATGATGACGTACCTCGTTGCCACCTGGGAGAGCTCGGCGAGGTGGTGACTGGAGATCAGGATCGCCGTACCGCGCTGTGACAGTTGCCGCAGCAGGTCCCGTATCTGGCTGGCACCCTTCGGGTCGAGGCCGTTCATCGGTTCGTCCAGGATCAGCAGATCCGGGTTGTTGAGGATGGCCAGGGCCAGGCCGAGGCGTTGTTTCATGCCCAGCGACAGACGCTTGTACTTGGTCTTGTTCGCATCTTCGAGGCCGACCTGTTCCAGGCTGTTCGTGACGACCTGTTTGTCCGGGATGCCGCGCTGGCGGCGGTAGAACTCCAGGTTCTGGAAGGCGGTCAGGTTCGGGAAGAACGAGGGGGAGTCGATGACGCAACCGGTACGGGTACGGGCATTGTTCAGCTCCTTGCCCGAACTGTGCCCGAACAACTCGATTTCGCCGGAGTCCGGTCGCGACAGCCCCGTGATCAGGCGCAGCAGGGTCGTTTTCCCGGCCCCGTTCAACCCGATCAGGCCCACCACCTCCCCCTGATCAACCGTCAGATCCACGGCGCTGACCGCCTGGACCTTGCCGTACTGTTTAGTCAGGTTCGTTGTGCGTAAGACTTGCATCTTGCCCCTCTCCTTTGGTGTTGTTTCCACCCTAACCAGGAGATCTTTGGAAAGTCTGTAGCAAGTATGAAGAAAGTCTTAAGCCGGGACGGTTCCTTTTGTCCGCGGACTGGAACCGTCCCGGTTGTCCGCTGCCGGGTTTACTGCACCGGGACCTGACGGCTTGCCTTGCGTGCGGTCAGGGCCAGCGTACCGGCTCCCGATGACAGCAGAAGCAACCCCAGTAGTAACAGCACAGCGGAATCCGGTTCTGCCAAGCCGCCTGTGTCGGCGTGGGCTGTGGACGTGTTGACCGGCTTTGGCCCCGCGGGCGGCTTGACCGGTTCGGGCGGGTTCGTGGATGCATCCAGCGAAAGGGCAATATCTGTTCCGCCGGCCTTGATCTTCCAGCTGAATGGGGTGATGGTGCCATCGGCCGTTGTGGCACGGCAGGCCACGTCATGGTCTCCCGTGGTGACGTACACCGGTTCGCCCGATTTCATCGGGGTCGCCGCGGACCACTGGTCTTCCGTCGGGTTCGTCTTGTCCAGCAGGCAGGACACCGTGCTGAACGTCTCAGACCAGGTGACGGTCAGTTGCGTCAGCGCGGGACCGGGCGCGAGAAGCTGGTCTTCGGATGCAATTCGGAGGGCCATGACCGTACCATCGATGATATCGAAATAAAGGACCCCGGGATTAAAATCACCGTTGCCCAGTGGCAGCGCGAAGACGTACGGGGCGATCTGGACGTAATCCACGCTGAAATTGCCCGCGCTGATCGTGATGGTGTTCTCGTCCTTGGCGGTGATGGTCACCAAATAGTCTTGAGGGATGAAGTCGGTGAACGGCATGCGGGCTGACGCGTACTTCCCCTCCACCTCATGGGCGTCCGGCAAGGCGCCATGATACGTTGGTGGTTTGTACGGGCCGAACAGGGAGGTGACCAAGTCGCCGGTGAACCTGCCTTCGACCTCCTGGTTGGTCAGGACGACCACACCGAAGCCGGTGGCAGGGGCGAAGGTGAGGTTGGCCGAGAAACCCGGCAGGTTGCCGCCGTGGCCGATGGTTCGTACGGCGTGCTGGGTGTCGAAGAAGCCGTGTGCCAAGGCGGGCACACGCAGGCTGTCGGCGGAACCGATCCAATAGCTCGTTGATTCCATGGCGGCCTGCGTCGCCGGCTTGGCGAACAGGGGTGCGGCCGGGTCCATCAGGGCCATCATGAACTTGCCCAAGTCGCCGATCGTACCCGTGGCCGATCCCGCCGGATAGATGGACATGTAGATGCGTTGGTAGGGTGCGGGTACGAGCTCGCCGTTGTCATCCACTTTGTATCCGACGATCTGGTCCCGCCTGGCGGCAACAGCCGGGTTGTCGGCCTGAGTCGGATGTACGGTCGTCTGAGTCATCCCCAACGGGGTGAAGATGTGGTGTCTGGCGTAGTCATAGTAAGGTTCGCCGGAGATACGCTGGACGATGAACCCGGCGAGGGCGGCGCCGTAGTTTGAGTACGCCTGGATCGTCCCCGGTTCCCAGATCTGGTTCGGCTCGATGTCTGACAAGGCTTGTTCAAGATCGGGCACAAGGGCCGGGTCGTCGGTGAAGCCCGGACCTTGCCCGACGTCTTCCCAGCCCGCGTTGTGGTGCATGAGGTTGAGGAAGGTGATGGGCTTGTCGTACCTCAGCTTCTTCAGGAAACCGGTGGGCAGATACTGTCGTATGTCCGCGTTCAGGTCCAACTTTCCCTGTTCGACAAGCTGGTACGCAGATGTCCACACCAGCAGTTTCGAGACCGAACCCCACTCCCAGACGTCGTCGGTTGTGGCCGGGGTCTGGCCGAGGACGGCGTCGCCATAGGCCTTGTTGAGTATGATTTGTCCGTTGTTCACGACGATGATGGCGGCACCGGCGGTGTCTCTGCCGATGACACCCTGGGCGAACTCGTCGACGTGTTGTTCGAGCTGGCTGACCGGGATCCCGGACGGGGTCGCCGGCCCGTCGGCCTGCGCGAGGGGAGTGAGACCCGCCGTGGCTAGCGGAATCAGGATGAGCATGAGTAGGTACCGGCTGAGCCGGGCGACTTGGGTTGGCATAGTTCCCTCCGTTGGTGTCGATCTTGTAGTGTCGGATGATGTTGCTATACTATACACCCACTAATATTGGTCGTCAAATGGCGTTGTAAAACAGAGAATGATGACCGGGTTCGAGCGTCGAGTTGCGCGGTGTCGTACGATTATCGTAAGCTCAGGCTTACAGTATTTGTGTTCCGCCGGGGGCGGGCTGACTTGCGGAGGGTGATATGTCTCACAGTAAAATACGTTTGCTAGTTGTCGGTCTGATTGGGCTGGCTTTGATCGTACGCGGGGCGCCCGCCGCCCAGGCGGCACCGCAGCCGGACCCGGATCCGGTGACCATCACGGCCGCCCTGGCCGACGCGGTGACCATCGAGGCCGATCCGTTGACGAACATCGAGATTGTTCCGGACTCGGTGACGGTGTCCGAGGATTCGTACGTGGACCAAGACGGGTTCATGGCCAACTTCAGCTTCGACATGACCAGCAACCAGGGAACGCTGCCGGTGACGATGACCGTCAAGGCGGAGAAGTACACCGGGGACCCCAACGCCTTCGTACCCACCCAGACCGCGACCATCGATCCCGACCAGCACGCGCGGGCGCAATTCACATCGCTGATCGACCAGAAGACGTACGACGAATTGATGGCCAAGGCTGAGGCCGACGGCCCGCACGCACCCGTCGGCCCGCACGCACCCATCAGCGATGTGGGCTGGGTGTGGGCCCTGCTGGTCGTCGTGGATATCGGTTTGTTCATGGTCCCGTCCTTCGGTGCCGGTGCCGGCTGGGTCCTGTTGGCAACTGCCCTTGGTGTCGCCGAGCCCATTTTGCTGGCCGTGAACATGTACATGATCATGGCGCCGCTCGTGTGGATGATGCTGTGTATGACAGGGGCTATTGCCGGCCATGTTCCGGTGACCGCTGATCCGTTGTACCGGGACATGATCTACTCGGCGGCTGTCACGCAGCTCCTTCTGCTGGAGTTGTTGGCCGTGGTACCGGGGTTGGCCATCCACCCACTCCTCGCCCTGGCCCTGTTCGCCGCGATCGAGTTTGCGGGTGCTGAGGCGGCTACGATCAACAACACCGACAATGTGCGGGCCTACCTGTGTGCCGGCGGCAGCATGACCGCCCCGGTGATCGCGGCGCCGCCGGCTGCGAAGCCGGCGCCGGTCGTACCTGGTCCTGGGCTCACGAAACTATCTGTGACCTGGCCGAACACATACTCCGACGTGTCCTGTCTTCTGGACTCCGCCGACCCGGCACGGGAATGGTCCGAGGCTTTCGCGCTTCGGTCCGGACAACCGCTGTACATCACGGCCGGTGATCATGACCTGGCCTGCCGGGCCAAGACGGCACGTAACAATGTTGCCGAGTTCTCCTGGCAGGTGGCGGCGGCGGGGGCCGATCTAAGCGTCGCGCTCGGTGCGAGTCTGACCGGGGTCATATCCCGCGACGGACCCTGGGCGGCGGGCCCGGTCGCTGGTGGTACGGAGGGTACGATCTCCCTCACCGATCTGCGCGACAACAACGGTAACCGTGTCAGTGACTACCATGTCGCGTGTACGGATGATGTCACCGCCGGGTGTGTGCCCGATCCGGGGGCGCGGCCGGTGAAGGGTACGATCACCTTCACCAGTGTGAAGGACCCCGGAAGCGTTGTCACCGCCAACGTCACCGGGGAGTCCGTCGCCGAGTTGAACTTCACCTGGCCCGCGGCGGCCGGGGAATACCGGATCACGGTCGAACTGGTCGAAGACGGCCCGGTCATCAATACCGGCGACCCCGGTCCAGATCCTGACCCCAACCCCGATCCGGGTCCCGGTCCGGAACCTGGCCCTGGTCCGGATCCTGGCCCTGATCCAGGTCCGGATCCTGGCCCTGATCCAGGTCCTGATCCGAATCCCGATCCGGGTCCTGGGCCCGATCCTGGGCCTGACCCGAACCCCGATCCGGGACCCAATCCCGATCCTGGTCCCGACCCAAACCCCGGACCTGATCCAAACCCTGAGCCTGGCCCCAATCCAGATCCTGGCCCCGATCCCAATCCAGGTCCAGATCCTGGACCTGATCCCAACCCTGGTCCTGATCCCAACCCTGGTCCTGATCCCAACCCTGGTCCTGATCCCAACCCTGGTCCTGATCCCAACCCTGGTCCTGATCCAGGACCCGATCCCAAGCCAGATCCTGATCCTCAGCAGGATCCGAATCCCGGTCCGGACTCCAAAGAACCAGGTCATGACAACGCTGAACATCCGGCCAAGGATCCCAGTTCCCCGGCGGCCGCCAAGCCGCAGGTGGCTACCGGCGGCTCGGCCGAACCGGCGTCAGCCATGTTCGTACTTCTGATGCTTCTTTTCCTGGCATCCGGGGTCGCGGGGATCGGGCTGATCCGCCGGGGTCTGACTCGGGCCAGATGGGTGCGTACCCGTAGCGACCATAAGTTCACTTTTCCGTCAAGAATTATATGATTTCGCACGCAAAAGTGAAGTTTCGGTAAGAAATCCCGGAAAAAACGTACCGAAACTTCACTCTTCCGAAAATGGTATCGCGGAAACGGTCGGAAAAGTGAACTTTCAGTCGTCAGCTGCCGGGGTCTAGCGGGAGTCAAGGGAACTGCGCAATAAAGATGCTGTATTAGGGCCCCCGCAGGAATTAGTGGTGCAAGTGGCGGTTTCAGGTCGGGATGCATGGCAAGGCGGAATCCCCGTAGGCGTGCTGGTGGCACGCCGGAGCGGGTGACAACGCGTCCTGTCTCCTGGACTTAGCTGATCCGGCGAAACACTGGGCCTACGCTTTCACGTTCAAGTCTGGGCAACCCCTGTACGTCACGAAAGGCGATCATGACCTGGCCTGCCGGGCCAAGACCGCCCGCAACAGCGTCGCCGAGTTTGCCTGGAAGGTAACGGCGACAGGGGCTGACCAGAGCATTGCGCTGGGTACGAGTTACACCGGGACCATCTCCGGTGACGGACCCTGGAAGGACGGTCCGGTCAAACCGGGTACGACCGCTACGATTTCCATTGCCGATCTGCGCGACAACAACGGTAACCGTGTGTCGGACTATCACATTTCGTGTACGGATGATGTGGCGGCGGGATGCGTACCGGATGCGGACGCCAAACCGGTGAAGGGCAAGATCACGTTCACCGATGTGAACGACCCAGCCAACGTCATCACAAACGACATCGTCGGCGAATCCGTCGCCGCCTTGAACTTCATCTGGCCCACGAAGGGCGGGGATTACAAGGTGAAGGTCGACCTGGTCGAGGACGGCCCGGTCACCACTACCAAGACATCGACAACCGACAACAAACAAGCACCAACCGGTGGGACTGCCGAACCGGGGTCTCCGGCCTCACCGTTGTCCGTACTTCTCGTGCTAGTGTTTCTTGCATCGGGAGCCGCCGGGATCGGGTTGATCCGGCGCAGTGTCGTGCCTGGCTCACGGGTAGAAGGAATCGGAGGGTCGTGACAACAAGAACGGCGGACGCGATCACGGAACATCTCAACCGGCTCGTGCAGATCATCGCCACCACCGAGTAATATCAACGGACCAACATCATGGAGCGGTCTTCTTAAGGTGCGCGAACTTGCCCATTATAGTAGCTTCCGGTAAGCTATGCGATACAAATCTGAGGCTCGCTGGAGGGTGGGCCCCGACTATCGGGAGGGTAAGATGTCGTACAAGAGAGTACGTTTGTTTATTGTTGGTATTGTTGGCTTGGCTCTCATTGCGTCCGGAGCACCGGTTGCCCAGGCCGCGCCGCAAGCCGGTCCGGACCCCGATCCGGTGACCATCGCTGCCAGTCTGGCCGATGCGGTCACGATCGGCGACAATCCGTTCACCGGCATGGACATAGTCACTGATTCCGTGGTGCTGTCCGATGATTCGTACGTGGACCAGGACGGGTTTTCGTCGACCATCAGCTTCGATATGGAGAACGACCGTGGGAAGGTACCGGTGACGATGACCGTCAAGGCTGAAAAGTACACGGGTAATCCGGATGACTTCGTGCCAACCCGGACCGCGACCGTGGATGCCGATCAGCATGCCCGGGCCCAATTCACATCACTCATGGACCAGGAGACCTACGACAGTTACATGGCGAAAGCCGAGGGTGACCTCCCACACGCACCGGATATCAACGTGAATGTGGTGTGGTTGGTGCTGGTTGCCCTGGACTTCGGCCTCCTGATGATGCCGTTCTTCCCCTTGGAGTTGAGCTGGATGATGCTGGCGACCGGTCTGGAATTTGTCGAGCCGTTGTTGGTGGCTGTGAATATGGCCATGATTCTGGATCCACTCGTGTGGGCGATGATCTGTATGATATATGCTCTTGCTGGTGGTGGTTTCGTGGGCGCGGATCCCGGCTTTACCGAAACGGTCACCGCGGCGGCGATCGGGCAGGCCCTCTTCATGAGGCTACTGGCTCAAGCGACAGCAGCCAGATTCTCGGTGTGGACACTACCCTTATTTCTCGCGCTGGAGATAGGCGGGAACGAATTAAGCAATATCAATAGTCAAGACGCCGTGCAGGCGCACATGTGTGGCATGGCGGCCCCGGTCATCAACCCGCCGGCGGTACCGGCATCGGCGCCCACCGTACCCGGGCCTGGTCTGGGAAAGGTAACCATGACTTGGCCTGACACCTATTCCGGCGTTTCCTGTCTCCTGGACTCCGCGGACCCGGCGAAGCATTGGGCGGATGCTTTCGCGGTGGATTCCGGGGAACCTCTGTACGTCACCCAGGGCGATCACGACCTGGCCTGCCGGGCCAGGACGGCGCGCAACAGCATGGCCGAGTTTGTCTGGAAGGTCAAGGCGGGGGCCGATCAGACGATTGCGCTGGGTACGAGTTACGCGGGGGTGATCTCCGCGGATGGACCCTGGGCGGATGGGCCGGTCCAAGCGGGTGCGCCGGGTACGATTTCCGTGACCGACCTGAAGGACAACAACGGTAACCCCGTGAGTGACTATCATGCGGCATGTTCCGACGATGCGGCGGCAGGGTGCGTGCCGACGACGGATGCGCGGCCGGTCAAGGGTACGATCACGTTCACCGATGTGAACGATCCCACGCACGTACTGACCGCCGATGTGTCCGGACAGTCCGTCGCCGCGTTGAACTTCACCTGGCCCAGTACGGCGGGGGACTACCGGATCAAGGTCGATCTGATCGAGGACGGGCCGGTCGTTTCCACCCCACCCGGACCGGAGCCGAAACCGAATCCGAACCCCGGTCCCGAACCGAAACCGAACCCGGATCCCGGTCAGGAACCACAGTCGGGCCATGACAACGCAACAAACCCCGGATCCAATACGCCCACCGCCAACCAGCCACGGGTCGCCGCCGGCGGTTCGGCGGAACCGGCCTCACCTTTGTCCGTACTTCTCGTGCTAGTGTTTCTTGCATCGGGAGCCGCCGGGATCGGGTTGATCCGGCGCAGTGTCGTGCGTGGCTTACGGGTAGAAAGAATCGGAGGGTCGTGACAACAAGAACGGTGGACGCGGTCATCGCTTTCGTCCTGACGCTGGCGGTGGCGTTCGCCATCGCGATGGCGGACCGCGAAGCGCATCCCATCGGCTGGCAGGCCGACACGTCTGTTGTCAAGGCGGAGCCGGGGCGTGTCGGACCAAAACATGTCGCCGCCCCATCCGTGGCACCAGGTACGCACGTTGCCCATAGTTTCGATGTGGTCGTGGCGCACATATACCGTACGGCCGCGCAGGTTCCCGCTCCGCCCGCGTCCGAACGGCCGGGCCGGGCGGCGGTCGACAGCGTACTCGCCAAGTCGGCGCAGTGGTGGTCGGACAACACGGGGCTGGTATTCGATTTCAGCCACAACACGCGTTACGCGGCGATCAACACCACCTGTCGTACCCTCGAAAAGGACGCTTTCGCGGCCATGGGTGAAACGTACGGCGAAAAGACTTACGGCCAGACCGGGCGGGACCTGCTGATCCTGCAGGCTGGGACCTCCTGCGGCTACTACGCGGGGGTGACAATCACGCCGGCGCCGGAAGGTGACGTTTACCGCGGCGGTATCTTCGAGGTGGCGATCGGCGCGTGGGACGGGTCGGCCGGGTCCGACGAGGAGTGGGCGGTCCTGCGGGTCGCGCACGAGTTCGGGCACACCATCGGGCTGGAACACGCGAACATGATGGATTGTGCGTGGACGGTGGGCGGGTCGTTGGGGCTCAGTTCGTGGGAATGCGAGGAGAAAGAGTACGGTGACAAGTCCAACCTGATGGGCGGGGGGAGCGTCAACCGGGGTGGGCCGGGGCCCGATCCGGTGGGGCTGAACAGTTTGCAGATGTGGTGGATCGGGGCCGGCGGGCGCGATGTGGCCATCGTGAGTGAGCGGGGGACGTCGACGATCCGGATCGCGCGTACCGATCTGATTGGTACGCCGTACCCGCGCGGGGTTGTCGTCGACGCTCCGGACGGGCCGTTCATCGGTGCGCTTCAGTTGCGGCCGGCGGATGGGTTTACGTACCGTGAAACGGGGGTTTACCTGACCATTGGTGATTCCAGGGACTGGGGGTTGGCGACCATCGTTGCTCCGCGGCCGCGGGGGATGGACCCGGCGAACGCCGGTCCGATGGGTGCCGGGTCGAGGTACCTGTCCGATGACGGCAGGGTGAGCCTGAGCATTGTCTCGGCTGGTGACTATGGCGCAGTCGTCAGCGTCACCATCGGTTGATATATGTCACGGCTTCATTTTGAAGCCGATGCCCCAGACGGTTTCGATGTATTCGGTGTCGGATAGCCGGGCCAGCTTCGCCCTGATCCGGCTGATGTGAACATTGATCGTGTTGTCATCGCTGAGGAATTCGGCGCCCCACACGGTTTCGTACAGGTTGTTCTTCGTGAAAACCTTGCTCGGGCGGGACATCAGGAGGCGCAGGATCTCGTACTCCCTCTTCGACAGCCCGACCGGTTCGTGGCCGATTCTGGCGTCGAAGATGTCCATGTCCAGGACAATGTCCTTGTACGTCACCCGCGCGCCCGGGGTGCCATCGCGGCGCAGCTGTACCTCGACGCGCGCCAGTAGTTCTTCGTTGTCGAAGGGCTTTCCGAGATAGTCGTCGGCGCCCATGCGCAACAGTTCTACGGTGGTTTGTTTGTCGGTGCGGGCGGTGAGAACGATGATGGGTACGGTCGAGGTACGGCGGGTCTGGACCAGCACCTCCTCGCCGGTCAGTCCGGGGAGCATGAGATCCAGTACGACAAGGGCGTACTGTTTCTGGGAAAGAAGTAGCAATGCTTCGGTACCGGAGAAGGCGGGTGTCGGGTTGTAGCCCTTCTGGCCCAGCAGGTCGCAGAGCAGGCCGTTGATGTCACTGTCGTCGTCGACGACCAGGATGTTGTCGCTGGTGGTGTTTGTCGCGCTGTGCCCCGTGTTGTGCATCCCGCCCCTTCCGTGTTCGCTAGACAACAATCATGGTACAGCACCGCGACGATTAATCCCGCGCGGGACCTTACCTGTGCAGCTGTAGATTCCAGGCCGGCCAGGGGGTGTCGCCCGGCGGGGTCAGCGACGAACCCTGTTGCGCGCGGGTCGCGAGCGCCGCTGTGACGCGGGCCGATGTTGCCGGGTCGGCCTCGGCTTGTAGCCTTGTCAGGGCCGGGATGGCGGCGTCGGACAGGTTGTCGGCCATGTACTTGACATCGATCGTGTGCATGCGGCCGGACAGAAACTGGTTGGTGTTGTAGTCGGCGATGATTCCGTCGCTGTTGGACCACAGCAGGCCCAGGAAACTCAGCAGCCCGATCCAGGCGATCGCGCCGGCCACGCGGAAACGGCGTACGTGCCACACCCCGAGCAGGGCGAAGAAGATGAACAACACCGCCATGAACCACATGGTGTAGAGGCGCAGCTGCGTCAACCCGAATTGTCCGACGTACAGGAACATTTTGGACATCGCCGTGACGATCAGCAGGAGGGTCAGACCGGTCAGAGTCGCGCCCAATATCCGCATGGCTGGGGGGTATGCCTCGTCGGTGCGTTTCGCGGACAGATACATGAAGGCCAGTACGCCGAGGTTGATCCCGGCGACCGCCGCGAGTTGGAAGAAGCCCTGCCGGGCGTAGCCGGCGTACGTGAAGCCGGCCGGCAACTGGCCGGCGAACGCCGGCAACAGGTAGCTGCCTATGGCGGCCAGGAAGGCCGCGTAGAACAGGCAGAGCAGGGTGACCGGCGCGACGAGCGCGATGGTCCGGACGCGGCGCAGCGACGTTGTCCATTTGGACACGACCTCCGGCGTCAGGTGGTCGGTGTGGCGCCGGTTGGCGTTGCCGTACAGTAGCGCGAACCCGTACAGCGCCACCGGCACGCCGAAGCAGAACTGCCAGACGAACGTGCCGATCGGGACGTGTTTGCCCCACTGGTTCAGCGTCTCCACCCACGCGCCGAAGCGGGAGTCGGCGGAGACCAGCAGGGCCAAAACGATCCCCAGTACGGGCAGGGCCACGATCACGCTGACCACCGCGATGATCAGTTGCGCCGGGCGTTTCTTCTGGTGGGTCAGGCCCCTTGCAGCCGAGAACCACGCGCCCGCGTTGGCCACCGGGACGACGAAGGCTTGATTAACCACATCTGACCAACTAAGTCCGCCGAGGTTCGGCGAGATGGCGGTACGAGCGGCGTACGCGTGCCAAACCACGTACCCGACAAGCAGGAACATTCCGGCGAAGATGTGTACGGGCGTGGTGTCGTAGAGCGCGAACGGTATCGCGCCCAGCAGGATCAGACCGGCGCCGACGAGCCCGCCGCGCGACACGGTCATCTTCTTGGACGCGAAGTAGCCGAAGGAGCAGGCCAGGAGGACGACGGCGAAGGCCAGTACGGATATCGACGGCATGTACACGAATACTGTGGAGCTGCCCCCGTGGTCGCGGGTCTGCGAGACCTGTTGACTGCGCGGCCACAGCCAGTTCCAGAACAGGAAACCTATGAGCAATACCACTACCGCCCAGGCGGAGTCGGCGGGCACCACCTCGTACGGGCGTTTCGGCCTGGGTACGGGCATGGGCCTGGGCAGAGCCATTGGTTGGGCCATACCCAGCCGGGGATCGACCAGCACCGGGCCGGGCAAGGCGCCGGTCGGATTAAATTGAGTGGTCATTGTCTAGTGTCCTTTCTGCATGTTCGTTGTCTTCGGGGACGAATTCGAGTAGGTCGCCGGGCTGGCAGTCCAGCTCGCGGCACAGCGCTTCCAGAGTGGAAAACCGGATCGCGCGGGCCCGGTTGTTCTTGAGGATCGAGAGGTTGGCGGGCGTGATGCCGATGCGGGCGGCCAGTTCGGCCACCCCGATGCGGCGCCGGGCGATCATCAGATCGAGGTTAAGATTAATTGCCATGGTCGCTCATATCGTGTAGTCGGCGTCTTCTTTGAGCAACCGCGCGGCGTCGATGACGTTCTTGATCACGCGCATGAGCAGGCCGAGGAAACCGGCCAGGGCCGCGATGATCGCGAACAGCACCGGCATCGGCGCGGTGAACACCGCCACGATGCAGGTGGCCATGATGAGGAAGCCGCAGTACGAGATGAGGCGCAGCCGGCGTACATTGTTCAAGGTGAACACCTCGTCGCGCCGGATGTCCCGCAGGAGGGTCAGCAGTATTATCAGGGCGACGATGCCCCACAGCAGGCAGGCGTACAGGGGAATGGCCAGACTCACGGGGTCGACCGGGCCGTAACTGCCGGGGTACTCGACGCTTCGGGAGTAGTCGGTCGGGCCCGGGCCGGGGGAGGACGGGGTGGTCAGGCGAATCAGCGGTAGCAGGAATGGGATGCAGGTGACGGCCAGCGCCAGCGCCAAGCAGGTGACGACAATCGACAAGGTGGTCGACTTCCGCGCGTTCCAGAAATGTCGTTCGGGCATGTGCTCATCCTAGCGGCATCACACATCGTTTATCAATACGAATCCATCGATTTTCAGAAAACTCTTACCGTTTCCCGGTCTGCGTCGGGAAACACAACTCAACCTGGCAATGAACGCTCCAAGCCACTTCGATCAGCGGGATCTCCTCGCGTACGAACTCGGCCAGGTCGGCGCTGTCGAGGTCGGGGATCCGGGCGACGACCGGGCCCTGGGTGGAGTGCAGGATGGCGCTGCCCAGCCGGTACCTCCGGTCCCACGGCCCCGCCTCGACCGTCAGTCCCTGGATGCGCTGGTGCGGGATGATGGTGACCGTACGGTTCAGCCGCCCCGTACGGATGATCAATGCGTACGGCGTCCGGGCGTACCCCTGATAGCGCCACACGAACGGGGTTAAGCAGCGGGCGCGCCGAGGCGTGCCGACCCGGCCCGGGCCCTCCCCCGTACCTCTCATCGCTTGCTCGACCACCGCCCAGACCGCGTCGGTCGTGGCGTCCGGCATGATCGCCGTGACCGCCATCCGGGCCATGACGGGGTCGGCGACGGGGGCGAGTACGGTGCGGCTCTGCTTGCTGGGAAGGCCGTACCCGGCGACGTTCAGGTCGATCCGCCACCAGTTCGGACCGCGCCACCACAAGCGCTGACGCAGCCGCAGGGCCTGGATTCGCTCCGCCGGGATGGACTGGTTGACCTGGGTCACCAGGCCGTGGGTGAGGCGCACGCCGTCGGGTTCGACAAACACCGTCCAGCCCATCTCCGTGACAACATAAGTCCATACGGTCTGCCCGAGGCTGAGCAGCGCCGGAACCACCGCGGCCAGCGGTCCCCAGTGGTTCATCACCAGTGATATCACCACCAGAGCCACGATTGTGGTCCCCATCGACCAGGGGGTGACGGTGCGCAGGTAGGCGCGGATGGTCCAGTTGGGCGGTACGCGGAACAGATGTTGTGGTACGGCGGTTCTGGCGGGTTCCGGTTCGCCGGTGGTTCCTACACCGGTACGGCGGGCTAGTAGCAATGATCGCAGCGTTTCGGCTTCGGATAGCCGTACGTATGACAGTGACAGGTTGGAATCGAGACCCCCGGCTGTCTCGAGGGAGAGCGTGGCCAGGCCGAACAAGCGAGGTACGATGCCACGTACAATGTCAATAGCTTCCAGCTGGTCGATCCGGATGCTGCGGTGGCGGCGGAACAGGATGCCGACGGCCAGTTCGACCGATTCCGCGCCGATGCGGAAGCGGGCCTGCCGCCACCAGAGCAGGTTGTAGAGGATCGCGATGGCCAGTACGCCGGCCACCACCGCCGCGATGGTCCCCAGCCCGGCGACCCGGCCCACCTCCATCAGGTCCGACAAGCTGTTTTGTGCCTGTTTGACGACCATCGTACCCAGAAGAACCAGCACCGCCCAGCCGCGCAGCCAAGGCGTCAGCGGATGAAGATGCCGCCAGGCGGACCCGGCGGGTGGGATCGGGGAGGCAGTCACGGCTCGGTACGGGGGTCGGGTGTCGGTGGTGGGGGCGCTTCCCCAGTGGCTGGCTCGGGAGGCGGGTACGGTGGTGTGACCGATTCGGCCGACTCGGTGGCGGGCCCGGCGGGCGCCCCGGTCAGCTTGCCACGGTCGGTGAGGATGTCGCGCAGTTCGGCCGCAGTCGCCGGGGTGATGCCGTGAAGACGGGTTGTGAGAAGGGGCGCGGCCGTACTGACCGTCAAAGACGCCAGGCCGAAGGCCCGCTCGACCGGCCCGACATTGATATCGGCGTACTGAATGCGTACATACGGGGTGACAGTCATCCGGCGGAACATGATCCCCTGGCGGTGGAACAGATCGCGGTCGCGCACGGCGTAGGTGGTGGCGCGCACCCGGCGCGGAATGGTCCAGGCGCTGATGGCGGCGAAGACCGCGACCGCAGCGGTCGCCCCGATGGTCCACAGACCGGGCCGGATCAGACTCACCACGATCCCAACCAGCAACAATGGTCCAACGCCAATGGCCAGGCCGATCAGCCGTACGACAGCCAGGCGCGGTTCGACATGACGCCATTCAACCCCGGGCGGATCAAACGGGTCAGGCGGGGCGGTCTCCTTCACGTACCCATTATGACATCAGCAGGGGTTGGACGGACGCGAACCCCTGCAATTACGTTCCTTCTCCCGATCGGCCCGCACAAGGGCCCAGTTCAACGATGGGGCGAACAACCGGAACGATTTCCCGCGATTTTCGTTACGTTGCTTCGCCCCATCGTGTTGAGTACCCCTGACAAGGCATGATCGGGCGAACTACCGTAAGGAGGGGACGCCACTCGGACGGCGCCGGTAAACCGATCGCGTCAGACACGGGGTCACGGGGTTCACCCGTGCGGTATCACGACAGATAGCCCGGTCGCCCGGGTCTCTGGGTTGACCTGGTGGATGACGGACTTCGACACCAGACGTCGCAATGTCTCTTGCTTCTCGTACGGTAACCCGTGCACCACGTCGCCCAGATCGACCAACACGTGCGTGTTCGAGACATAGGTTGCGTGCTGCTGCGAACCGGCAAGGTCCAGGCCGTCGACGACGTCGGCCACACGTCGTACCTGGTCCAACTGGATCACAGACATGGGCGGGAGAGCCGGGTCATCCGGACCACTGACCGCGCTCCCAGCGACATTGACGGCGAATTCGCGGCCCGCGGCACTGAAATCGATCAGCGAGTAATCAAGACCGGCGCCGGGCAGCGGGCCGGCTGACGCGACCAGGTATTGTGCCTTGTCGGACACAGCCAGGGCCATGTCGAGCGTGGCGCCGTAACAGGCATCCAGGACCACCGTGTCAAACCGTACACCGGCGTCCAGGGTGTTGAGCGCCGTACCTATCTCACGCGTGGTGAGGGTGTCGCCGAAAAACAACTGGTCGGTGCAGACGCTGACACCGTTGCCGTGACCCCACAAGACCAACGACATGTTGTCGGCGCGATACTGTGACACGGCGAAACGCAGGAACTGGCTGAAGGTACGGGCCGACGCCATGCTGGCCAGGCCGACGGATTCGATCAACTCCAGCCCGTCCTCGGCCACCAGCCAGCGCTGGAGCCGGCCGGCATCGATGGCCGGGTCGTGCCACGCCTTGGCCCCGCCGGTTTGTACGACAACCTTGGTGTCCGCCGGAACATTCGACACCAGTTCCGCCAGGTCCGCGCCGGCCCGGCCGGCGTTGGTTTCCAGATCGCCGCCGCACATGTACACAAACACCGCGCGCGACTGGGGCCCCTGGGGTCCCTGTGGTGCCGGCTGGGCCTGGCACCCCGCCAGCATCAGGAACAAACACAGGCCCAGTACGGATTTCACCGGCCTCATCTGGCGCTGAAGAACGCCCACTCGATCCTCGTCTCGGCATTGAAGGTCATGTG
>Ga0209628_10000310_pt1 | contig 29365 bp, 27 predicted proteins | sample TergutCu122P4_FD_187285 | JGI IMG/M metagenome (GOLD analysis project Ga0209628, IMG submission 187285) | Cubitermes ugandensis P4 segment gut microbial communities from Kakamega Forest, Kenya - Cu122 P4 (SPAdes) (version 2) | ecosystem: Host-associated > Arthropoda: Insects > Digestive system...
TACACCCTGTACGACGACGGCCTGCGCAAAGTCGCCGCGGGCGTGACCAGTCTGGACGAAGTGCTGCGCGTCACGCAGGATCAAAGCGATGCCTGAATTTGCCTGGCGCGCCGCCCAGCCCGACGGGACGCTGGTCGAAGGCCGCCTGGACGCCCCCGCCGCCGACGCCGTGCTGCGCCACTTGCGCGAGCGCGGCCTGACGCCGCTGAAAGTGGAAGACGCCGCGCAAAGCGCCGCCAGCGGCGCCGGCGCGCTGCGCATGGCGCGCGGACGCCGGCGCGCCTCGCGCGGGCCGGTCACGCGCGCCGACGTGCTGGCCTTCACCTCCGAGCTTTCCATCATGCTGCGCGCCGGGCTGGCGCTGGACAACGCGCTGCGCGTGCTGATCGAAATGAGCGCCAAGCCCAGCGTCAAAACCCTGCTCGAAGGGCTGCTGGAAGACGTGAAAGGCGGCGCCCCCTTCAGCCGCGCCCTGGGCCAGCGGCGCGCGCTGTTTGGCGACTTCTACATCAACATGGTGCGCTCGGGCGAAGTCAGCGGCCAGATGTCGCAAGTGCTGGAGCGCCTGGTAGCGCACATGGAACGGCTGCGCGCGCTGCGCGAGAGCGTGATCTCGGCCACGCTGTATCCGGCCATTTTGCTCGGCGTGTCGGTGCTGTCGCTGATCGGCATGCTGGGCTTTGTCGTGCCGCAGTTCGAGAAAATTTTCTCCAACATGGGCGACGCGCTGCCCATGCCCACGCGCATCATCATGGCGCTGGGCCACGAATTCAAAAGCCACGGGCTGGCGTTTGGCATCGCCGTGGTGGTGCTGGGCTGGCTGCTGCTGCGCTGGCTGCGCTCGCCGTCTGGCCGCAAATGGTGGCAAAACCGCGCCTTGGGTTTGCCGATATTTGGTCAATTGCTATATAAATATGAGCTGACGCTGTTCTCCCGCTCGCTCGGCACGCTGTTGGGCAACGGCGTGCCGCTGCTCACCGGCCTGCACATCGCCACCGAAACCGTGAGCAACGACAACCTGCGCGCCGCGCTGGTCAAAATGCCCCCGCTGGTCAAGGAAGGCGCGCGCATGGTGCGCGCCATGGACGCGACCGGAATTTTTGAACCTTTGGCGATCAACCTGGTCAGAGTAGGCGAGGAAACCGGCCGCATCGGGCCGATGATGATCGAGCTGTCCGAGGTGCTGGACCGCGACGTGGAAACCGGCATCAAGCGCGCGCTGACCCTGCTGGAGCCAATACTTATCCTGGTGCTGGGCGTGCTGATCGCGGCCATCATCGTGTCCATTTTGCTGGGCATTTTGTCGATCAACGATCTGGCTCGCTGATCCGCCTGCCGCCCAATGTGTTTGTTGAAAGGAAATCCGTCATGAACCGCTCGCCTGTCCCCCGTGCGCAGCGCCTGCCTGCCATCCGCCGCGTCGCGCGTGGTTTTACCCTGCTTGAATTGCTGGTGGTGATCGCCATCCTCGGCTTGCTGGCCACGCTGGTCGGCCCGGCGGTGCTCAAAAAATTTGCTGGCGCTCAAGCCGGTGTGGCCAAGACCCAGATCAGCGAAATCGACAAGTCGGTCGAGATGTTCAAACTCGACGTCGGCCGCTACCCCACCACCGCCGAGGGCTTGCAGGCGCTGTTTGTCAAGCCGCCCAACGCCAACGGCTGGAACGGCCCGTACATGAAAGGCAGCCTGCCCACCGACCCATGGGGCAACCCATACCGCTACAGCAACCCCGGCCCGGGCGGCGGCATCGAAATCCTGTCCTACGGCGCCGACAACGCCCCCGGCGGCGAGGGCGAGAACGCCGACATCCGCAACGCCCAGTGACGCGGCAAAAACGCCCGGCACTCATGAATTTGCTAGCTGGCCGCGCTTGCCATGCAACGTTTTCAGCACCATTTGTATCTGAAAATGAGCTATAGCAAGCGCTGGCAGCTATCATGAATGTAGCAACACAGTCATGAAACCCGTTTCGCGCGGCTTTACGCTGATCGAGCTGATGGTGGTCATCGCCATCATGGCCCTGGTCGTGGGCCTGATGCCGATCGCCTTTGGCCGCCTGTACGAATCGGCCCAGTACCGCGACACCGTGCGCGCAGTGCTGTCAGGCATGCGCGCCGCGCGCCATCAGGCCATGAGCGAGGGGCGCGAAGTGCGCTTTGCCGTCAACTTGGCGCAGCGGCGCTTTGGCGTTGAAGGCGGCGCGCAATACGAAGCGCCCGAACCGCTGGAGCTGCGCGCGGCCATGGCCGCCACCGAAACCGGCGCGGACGGCGTGCTGGCGATCCGCTTCCTGCCGCGCGGCGGCGCATCCGGCGGCAGTCTGGACGTGATCCGCCCATCCGGCGACGGCGTGCGCCTGCGCGTGGACTGGTTTTCCGGCCGCATCGAGCAGGAGCCTGCGACAAGATGACGCCCCCCCTGAGGCGCTGGCGCGCCATCCCCCTGAGGGGGACGTACCCACTGGCCAGGGAGACCCCGGCCACGGGTGCACTGGCGCGGCCTGCTCCGCGGCCTTCGGAATCTTTGCGTTGCCAACGCGGCTTTTCCCTGCTCGAAGTGCTGGTAGCCTTTGCCATCGCCGCGCTGGCGCTGGGGATGCTTTATCAGGTCATGGGCAGCAACGCCAGCCAGGCCGGATCGCTGGGCCAGCACGAGCGCGCCATGCTGCTGGCCGAGTCGCTGCTGGCCGCCTATGACGCCGTGCCCGCGCAAGGTCTGAACGAAGGCGCGCAGGCCGCCGGCTACGGCTGGCAGGTAAGCAGCCACCCCTACCCCACGCCCGCCGACAACGCCCCGCAAGCGCCGCACCTGCACGAGGTGCTGGTCAGCGTGCAATGGCTTGACGGCACGGCCACGCGCACGTTCTCGCTCACCACCTTGCGGCCCGAACAGCGTCCCATGCCGGGAGCGATGCGATGAAACGTGTTGCGCGTAATCCGGGCTTCACCCTGATCGAAGTGCTCATCTCCCTGTCGCTGCTGTCGCTGCTGATGCTGGTGCTCACCGGCGCCATTGGGTCGATGGGCCAAACCGAAGACCGCGTCGAGGCGCGCGTGCAGGCCGCCGACGACTATCGCGCCGCCGTCAACTTTTTGCACGACGTGCTGGGCCGCGTGTCGGCGCGGCGCTTTCGCTCGCTGAACGCCGACGGCCCGCCCGACGCGCCTTTTTTCGAGGCCAAATCCAACTCGCTGGCCTGGATCGGCATCATGCCCGCGCGCTACGGCGCGGGCGGGCGCCACTACATGCGGCTGGCGGTCGAACCCGGCGCGGGCGGCACAGGCCAACTGGTGCTGCGCTTTGCGCCCTGGAACGGCGCGCCCACCTTCGCCAACTGGGGCCAGGCGCAAGCGCAAGTGCTGGCCGCGCCCGTGAGCGCGCTTTCGCTGCGCTACAAGGAGCCGTCCAGCGGCCAGTGGGCCGAAGTCTGGCCGCCGCCCGGCATGGCCTTGAACGAGCTGCCGCCCTCGCTGCTGCCCGCCGCCGTCGAGCTGCAAATAGGCGGCCCCGCGCCCGCCTGGCCGCCGCTGGTGGTGGCCGTGGCGGCCACGCGGATAAGCGATCCGTCAGCCAGCTATGTGCGCGATGGCGGCAGCTAACCGTGTCATGAAAACACGCCCCCCATCTACCCGCGCCCGCGGCATGGCCCTGATCGCCGTGCTGTGGATCGTCGCCGCGCTCAGCATCATGGTCACCGGGCTGGTGTACACCGTGCGCCAGCAAATCCAGATCGCCGCCACCCAGCGCGATCAAGTCAGCGGCCAGGCCGCGGGCGAAGCCGCGCTGGCGCTGGCGCTGCAAGACATAATGGCAAATGGCACGCGCATTACCGCCATCAGCTCCACCACGGTGCCGTATGGCGGCGTTGAAGTGGCGGTTGAAATCGCCCCGCTGAACGGCTGGATTTCCCTCAACGGCGCTGGCGCGCCCCTGCTGGCCGATCTGCTGCGCATAGCGGGCGGTCTGGATCAGGCGCGCGCCGAGGCGCTGGCCAAGGACATCGTCGAATGGCGCAGCAGCCGCCCCGACATCGACCCCACCACCGCCGGCGCGGCCGCGATGCTGCCGCGCCGGTTCGAAGCGCCCGAAGACCTGCTGCTGGTGCCCGGCATCGACTACCCGCTGTACGCGCGCATCGCCCCGCTGGTCAGCGCCGACCTGTTTGGCAACGCGCAAGTCAACCCGCAAGCCGCGCCGCCCGAGGTGCTGGCCGTGCTGGCCCAAGGCAACATGGGGCGCGTGGCGCAATACGTCGCGCAACGCAACGCTGGCGATCCGGGCGACGCCAGCGGCTTCGTCAACGCTTCCGCTGCTGGCGGCGGCTCCGGCGCTTACCGGCTGCGCGCCAAGGTGCCGCTCGATGCAGGCAAAATACTGCTTTTGACCCGCGACGTGGCGCTGGGCGGCGGTTATTCACGCGGCGTGCCTTGGCGCGTGCTGCGCACCGATCGCCAAATCATTGGCGCCAACGCTGGCTAATCCCCCTGTTTTCATGGCCTTGACTTCCACCGACAACAGCCGTTTCTTCGGCCTCGACCTGAGCCAGTGGCCGCGCCAGTGGCAGGCCGCTGGCGCGCTGCTGCTGGACTTGCCCGTGCTGCGCCTGCTGGCGCCCGCCGTGCGCGTGCGGCTGCGCCGCGCCGATGGCCGCACCAGCGACTGGGACGCAAGCCAGGACAGCGCCACGCCAGCGGCCACCCGGCAGGCAAACGCCGCCGTGCACGCGGTCGAGCTGCCAGCCGACCGCGTGCTGGAGCGCCACCTGATGCTGCCGCCGCTGGCCCCCGCCGATCTGGCGCAGGCGGTGCAACTGGAAGTCGCCTCGGCCAGCCCGTTCGGCCCCGGCCAAACCGTGTCCGGCCACGCCGCCACGCCCACGCAAGACGGCACCTGCCGGGTGGACATCGCCATCACCTCGCGCCAGCAGGTGGAGCAAACCCTGCTCGAAGCCGCCGCCGGGCAGGCGCCCGAGGTGTGGGTGCTGCCCGCCGCGCCGCCAGCAGGCGGCGCGCTGCGCCCGATCGTCCTGCAAGGCTTTGGCGAGCAGGTGCGCCAGCAAGCCGCACGGCGCATCTTGTGGCTGCGGCTGGCGCTGCTGGCGCTGGCGCTGGCGCTGCTGGGCGCGCTGGCTGTCAGCCCCACCGCGCTGCTGCGCCAGCGCGCCGGGCAAGCCCAGGCCGCCTTTGCCGCCATCCAGCGCGAAGCCGCGCCGCAAATCGCCGCGCGCGATGCGCTGATGCAACGCGTCGAGCGCCTGCAAGCCGTCGGCCAGGTAATGGAAAACCAGCTCGCGCTGGCCCCGGTGCTGGACATGCTCACGCGCGCCGTGCCCGACGGTGCGTGGCTGACGCAAATGCGCGTCGAAGGCAGCAAACTGGTGCTCAACGGCAACGCCGACGACGCCGCCGCCCTGGTGCAGCGGCTCACCTCCCAGCCCGGCGTGCGCAACGCGCGCCTGACGGCCCCCGCCACCCGCCCGCAAGGAGCCAGCAAGGAGACCTTCGTCATCGAAATGAACCTGGACGCCGCCCGCTACGGCCTGACCACGCACGGCGCAAAACAAGGCGGCGCGCCATGAACCTGACCACCGCAAGACGCCCCGAACATCTGTGGCTGCTGACCGGCGCGCTGCTGCTGCTGGCGCTGCTCGCGTGGGCAGCGCTGTTCACGCTATCCGTGCATGGCAGCGCCGCCAGCCGGCTGGCTGAAGTCGAGCCGCGCCATGCGCGCATTGCCGGTTTGCTACAAAACAATGAGCAAATTGCGCAATCCGATCAAGCGCTAAAGGCCAATTTGACCGAGTATGTCTACCCCTCTGAAGAAGACCCGGGCCAGATCGGCAACCTGGCGCTGCAAAAAGTGCGCGACATCGCCTCCGGGCACGGCCTGCGCGTGGCCAGCAGCCAGGTCGCCGTGCCGCGCGAAAACAAGGGGTTCGACCGCATCGGCCTGAGCCTGCGCGTCGAAGGCGACTGGCCCCAGTTGCAAAGCCTGCTGCGCGATCTGGCGCGCCAGCGCCCCGTCATCTACAGCGACACCGTGCAAATCGGCTCCCAGGGCGGCTACGCCCCGGGCCGGCCCATCACCGTATCGGCGCAGTTCGAGCTGTACGTGCTCAAGGAGCGCCGCCCGTGACACGCCGCATAACGTTCCTGCTGGTAATCGTCAACCTGCTGCTGGCGCTGCTGCTGGCCGCGCTGTGGCTGGCCCCTGGCCCCGCCGCGCAATGGCGCGACTGGCAGCCGCCCGCGCCGCAGCCGCCCAATCTGGACGACGCGCGCACCGCGCTCATCACCAGCAATCCAGCCGCCGCCGCCGACTACCCGGACGTGCTGGAGCGCCCCCTGCTGATGCCAGCGCGCCGCCCCGCCGCCAGCGACCCCGCCGCCGCTGCTGCCCCGCCGCCCACCGCCATCGAACAGGTCACCTTCACCGGCATCATCGCCGGCCCAACCCTGACCGGCGTCATGCTGCAAGAAAAAGACCAGCCCCGCTTCGTGCGCCTGGGCGAAGCGGTAGGCGACTGGACGCTTGACGCCATTGACGGGCGCACCATCACCTTCAAACGCGGCGCCGAACGCAAGCAAATCAACCTGCCCTACGCCGACATGTCAACCCCCGGCAAAGGCGCGGCCAAGCCACCTGCGCCGGGTGCGCCGCCCAAGGCCGCGGCCCCACCGCCCGCAGCGCCACCACTGCCCGCACCAATGCCACCACAGTCAACGCCCGCACCCATCCCGCCCGCACCCGCGGTTGCGCCGCCCGCGCCATCCGCCGCGGCAACCGATCCGGCGGCCAACGCCCCTGATTCCGCTCCGCCCGCTCGGCCCGGCGTTTCCGTTGCGCCCCTTTCATCCATTGGCGGAATTGGGCAAATGCGCACTCCACCAGCCAAGGGCGGCAAACCATGACCAGCAATCACGCCTTGCCGCACCGCCGCAAACACACCCCAAAAATGCTTATGTCTCGCACCATCACCTCCCTGCTCGCCCTGGCGCTGGCCGCCGGGCTGGCCGCCTGCGCCCAGCCCGGCGGCGCGCCGCCTGACGCAACCGTCAGCGCCGCCGCCCAGCCGGCCCCCATCGCCGCGCCGCTGCTGCCCGCTTCCGCCGCCGCGCCGCAAGCGGCCGCGTCCGCGGACGACGCCAACAGCCCCCAGCCAATCATCATCCGCGGCAACGACCACCTGTTCGCGCCCCAAAACCCGCCCGGCAACACGCCCGCGCCGGACGCCGTCAGCCGCCTGCAGTTTGAAAACGCCCCCGCCGGCGAAGTCGTCAACGTCATGCTGCGCGATCTGCTCAAGGTTGACTACGTAATCCATCCGCCCCTCAACGGCACCGTCACCCTCACCACCCGTCAAACCATCGACTCCGACCGCGCCCTGCTGCTGCTGGAAGCGGCCCTGCAAGCCAACGGCATCGTCATGGCGCGCGACACCCGCGGCACCTACCACGTAGGCGCCGCCGACGCGCTGCGCGGCATCATCAGCGCCCCGCTGCTGGCCGAGCCGGGCAAAACCCTGCCGCCCGGCTACGGCGCGGTCATCATCCAGCTGCAATACCTGGGCGCGGGCGAAATGGCCAACATCCTGCGCCCCATGGTCGCGCCCGACGCCATCCAGCGCGTGGACACCGCGCGCAACATCCTGGTCATGCGCGGCACCCGCGCCGAGACCGAAGGCTGGCTCGACCTGGTCAAAACCTTCGACGTCAACCTGCTGCGCGGCATGTCGGTCGCCGTGTTCCCGCTCAAACACACCTCCGCCGCCGATGTCGATGCCGCCTTGCGCCTGCTATCGGGCAGCGTGCCAACCGGCGGCGGCAGCGGCTCCGCCGCCACGCCATCCACGCCCGCGCCGCGCATACCATCCGCGCCACAACGCCCCGGCGCCCCGCAGGGCGCGGCCGCGGCGCAGCCAGCCGCCCTTGCCGGCCTGGGCGAAGGCAGCCCCATCTTCGGCGCCGTGCGCATCCTGCCCATCGACCGCCTGAACGCCGTCATGGTCGTCACCCCGCGCGCCGCCTATCTGGACGAAATACGCTACTGGATCGAACAGTTCGACCGCCCCAACATCAACAGCGGCGAGCCGCAACTGTTCGTCTACAAAGTGCAAAACGGCTCCGCCGACCACCTGGCCGAACTCATCAACGGCATCTACGGCGGCACCACCGGCGCGCAAGGCGGCGCCACCGGCGCCACCGGCGTCGCGCCTGGCCTTGGCACCGCCAGAGGCAACACCGGCACCTTTGGCGGCGGCGCATTTGGCGGCGGCGGTACCTTCGGTGGCGGCGCATTTGGCGGCGGCGCATTTGGCGGCGGTGGCTTCGGCGGCAGCGGCGCCTTTGGCGGCGGTGCGTTTGGCGGTGGCGGCGCCTTTGGCGGCAACCGCATGATCGGCGGCGGCATGAACCAAACCGCCCAACAGCAAGGCGGCAGCAACGTAACCACCGTCACGCTCGGCCAAAGCGTGCGCGTCATGGCCGACCGCATCAACAACACCATGCTGATCTACGCCACCCCGGTCGAATACTCGCGCATCGAAGCCACCTTGAAGCGCCTTGACGTGCAGCGCGCGCAAGTGCTGATCGAAGCCAGCATTGTTGAAGTAACCCTCAACGACAACCTCAAGTACGGCCTGCAATGGGCGTTTCACGGCGGCGTGGGCAGCGGGCGCGGCAACTACGGTTGGATTGGTTCCGTCGGCTCGGATGGCAAACTGCACGGCACCAACACCGGTCTTAACTACGCGCTCACCAACACCGCCGGTGACATCTCGGCGGTGCTCTCTGCCTTGGCCGACAAATCGCTCGTTCGCGTCATTTCCAGCCCGTCGCTGATGGTGCTGGACAACCACACCGCCAACATCCAGGTTGGCGACCAGGTGCCCATGAACACCGGCACCTACTACTACGGCACGACCAACAATCCGGCCAACAGCTACACGCTCAAGGACACCGGCATCATGCTCAGCGTCACGCCATCGGTCAGCGCGGGCGATCTGGTCTCGCTCGACATTAACCAGATCGTCACCGACGTCAATCCAAACTCGGCTTCCGACGCTACTGGCGGCAACCCATCCTTCATGCAGCGCCAAATCCAATCCCAGGTCGCCGTGCGCTCGGGCGAAACCATGGTGCTCGGCGGCCTCATCAAGGACAACACCTCCAAAGGCAGCTCAGGCGTGCCGCTCCTCTCATCCATACCCATCATCGGCGCACTGTTCGGCACCCAAAGCACCGACATCAAACGCACCGAACTGCTGGTCGTCCTGACCCCGCGCGTAGTGCGCTCCGACGAAGAAGTGCGCGCCGTCAGCCGCGAGCTGCGCGAGCGCATGCGCGGCCTATCCGCCACCGGCCTGCCGCAAGCCGCGCCATCCAACCCATCGACTCAAGGAGTTAACGAAAAATGAAGCCTTCCGCCATCCCCTTTCGCGCCCTGGCCGCTGCCCTGCCAGCCGCGCTGCTGCTAAGCGCCTGCGCCAGCCTTTTCGAGGGCAGCGGCACGCCCGAAGAGCAAGTTGCCCGCCGCGCCCAAAAACGCTGGGACGCACTCATCGCCGGTGACTTTGGCGCCGCCTACGACTATCTCCAGCCCGCCTACCGCGCCGCCTTCCCGCGCGACACCTACAAAAGCAATTTCGGCTCCGCCGGGCGCTGGAAGTCGGTGCAGATCAGCAAAGTCACCTGCGAGGCCGAGCGCTGCACCGTGCGCATCGGCCTGACAGTCATCAACATGGTGCCCACCTTCGCCCGTTCCGTGCCTGAAATCACCACCTGGTCCGACGAAGTCTGGGTGCGCGAAGAAAGCCGTTGGTGGTACTATCAAACCCCTTGACCGGCGTGGCCTTTTCCTCTGCCGTGATCGTCAGTCACATCGGCGCCGTGTCACCAATAAACAACGTCCATCGCAAAACATCCCACACCACTTTGCCGGTCAGTTGAAAAGCCCCCTGGCATCGTGGTAGCATAACGGGGCATTTCCAAGATTCGCTTGGGTCTTGCAATCACTTTTTCCCATCTCTAATGGAGTCATAGATCTATGAAAAAGAGCATCCTTGCGCTAGGTGCTGCAGCCGTGGTCGGCGGACTTGGTTTTGCCGGTTCGGCCCACGCCATCGCCTACTTCGGCCCCGCGGCTGTCAGCCCCGTTGGCACGACAAGCGCCCCCGCCACCGACCTGCGCTTGAACCCGGGCGGCACCGGCCACTACCTGTACGTGCCGTACTACTCGGCCCAGGGCAGCACCCACACCCTGCTCAACATCACCAACACCGACTTGCAAAACGGCAAGGCGGTCAAAATCCGTTTCCGCGGCGCCGCCAACTCTGACGACGTGCTGGACTTCACCCTGTTCCTCTCGCCCGGCGACGTGTGGGCCGCCGGTCTGGAAATCAACGCCGATGGCGTTGGCCAGATCAACACCACCGACACCTCCTGCACCGTTATCCCGCGCCCCAACGTCGCCGCTGGCGATCCGCCCCGTGTGGTAACCACTGGCCGCCTGGCTCCTTATGTCTCCAACGACAACCGGAAGCTGCACGCCAACGAAGGCTACATTGAAATCCTGAACATGGCCGACGTTCCGCCGAACCGGATCACTACTGACAAGGCTGGCACTGCTCTTGCTGGTGCTCTTGGCGGCGCCAACCCGCTGTACACCGCCATCAAGCACGTTGTAAACGGCAAGGGCAACTGGGTGCCGCCTTGCACCTGGACTGCAATCCAGCCTGCCGCCGGCACGTTCCGCACCGACGGCAACATTGACTCTGAGGTTGCTTCAGCTAACGCCGGTCTGTCCGCGCCTACTGGCCAGTTGATGGCCACTTGGGGCGTAATGAACAACGACCAACTGGCTGTCTATGGCGGCACCGCCAATGCTGTTCAGGCTGTTACCGCCGCTGGCGCCAATGGCTATGGCATGGTCGCGTACGCACCGCAAGTTCCGGAACTGTCCGCAATGGACCCGATGGACACGCTGGCTACCACCAGAGTCGTTGGCCAGTTCACGGCCGATCCTCTGCTGCGCTATGGCGTCATCCCCACCATGTGGTTTGACCTGCCAGACATGTCCACGCCGCTGCTGGATCCTGCCGTTGCTGGTTCAATCCTGAGCGGCAGCACTACCGCCAGTCTTGACCTTCCGCTGCGGCAAGCCGCCGCGCTGTCGGACGCCATCTCCATCAAGAGCTTCGTCAACGACTACGCCGTCAACATTCCGGGCGTGCCCACGGCTACCGACTGGGTGGTTGCGCAGCCAACCCGCCGCTACTTTGCCTCCGTTTTCTACGGCGCTTCGGTAGCCAATGCGGCAATCGTGTGGAACCAGAATGTGACGAACGTTGCTGGTATTGCTACCGGCTGGTCGCTTACACCTCCGGCAAACAGCGCCAACCGTTACAGCATGCTCAGACTTGAGCAAAGAGGTGTAGCCGGTGCGACCGGTACCGAGATGGGCCCATATGCCTGTATGGACGCCAGCCTGTTTGTCTCCAACCGCGAAGAAGCGGGCGGTATGGTTGCCGACTCTCCGGGCAACCCGCTCACGCTGTGCGGCGAGGTGTACACGCTGACCTTTGGCGGCCCGTCGCTGCTCAACTCCAAGGTCGCCGTTACCCCGATTCCGGCCAACAAGCTGCTGCGCACCAACAGCGACAGCGAGTACGGCTTCCAGAACAGCAATGCTGGCTGGGCCAGGCTGACGGTTGCTGGCGCCACCAGCGCCGCCATCCCGTCGGTCGGTTTTGCCGCCACGTCGTTCAAGGACCTGACCAGGAACGGCAACCTGGGTCAAACGATCCCGCACCGCTGGTAAGCAGCGCATAAAACCAGCCACGCGCGCCGCCCATCGGCGCGTGCGGTTTGTTTCAAAAAGGGCAGGAAGCGATTCCTGCCCTTTTTTTCTGGACGCTGTGCACCTTTCACCCCAGCGCGCTTGGGAAAGTTGAGATGGGGATGGTTACAGCACACTGAGTTATGATTAAAAGTTTCGCTATCCTCACCACTACGCACATGAAGATGAAGCTCTCTTTTCGCCTGGCGCTGGCTGGCGCCGCCGTTGCCTTGTGTTCCATGGCTGCCGCGCAAAATGCGCCCGCGCCTGCTCCAGATACAGTAGTTGTCAGCGGCCCAGCGGGGCAAGTAACGCTGCGGGAAATTGAGTTCATGGTCAGCGAAATAGTGCCGCCCGATGAACGCGCCAGGTTTTGGTCCACCCCGGAATCCGTCGCTCGCATGGCGCGCAGCATCTACGCCCAGCGCGCCGTGGCCAGGGACGCGCTGCAAGAAGGTGTGGACAAGGCCAGCGAAGACGCTGTTGCCTACATGAACTTATACCGCGAGCGCGCGCTGACCGAGCTGCTGATGCAGCAGCGCGTGCGCGCCAAGTCGACAGGCAAGATGCTGGACGATCTTGCGCGCACCGAATACAAGGCCACCCCGGAGCGCTTCAGCAAGCCCGAGCAGATTCACGCGCGGCACATTTTGCTGGCCGTGGCCAAGGATGGCAGCGACGACGCCAAGGTAAAGGCGCAGGCGCAAGAGCTGATTGACCAAATCCGCAAGGGTGCGGATTTTGCCAAACTGGCCACCGAGCAATCAGCCGACAAGGGCAGCGCGGCGCGCGGCGGAGACTTGGGCTTTTTCGCGCGCGGGCGCATGGCGCCTGACTTTGAGCGCGCGGCTTTTGCGCTGCAGAAAAAAGGCGATCTGAGCGCGCCGGTGAAAACCGAGTTTGGCTACCACGTAATCGAGCTGCTGGAACGCAAGCCAGCCAGCACACAGCCGCTGGAAGAGGCGCTGCCGGTGTTGCGCGAGGAGCTGCGCGAGAAGATCAACACCAAAGAGCGCACGAACATCTGGAAAGCCGCCGAGTCGACTGGCAAGATAGATGACGATGCGGTGGCGCGGCTGGTAAAGGCCAAAGGCACGAAGGAGTGATGTTTGCAGCCTTCCCAAGTTGTGGGAAGGCGTCAGATTCCATCCCCTTGTTGGTGATGGTTATGGTGGAAGCTGGCCTGCGCAGGCACAATTGGCTGCTTCACTGGTTGTTACGCCGTTGCCCTATTCCCAACCTTCCACCAAAGGGGGAAGGTGCCAGATTTGCCGTCCGCGCGCCCTCACATGAACCCACCCGCCATTGCCACCGAACTGGGCGTGCTCTGGCGTCTGCGCGGCTTGCTGGCGGTGCTTACGCGCCGCGAGCTGACGGCGCGGTTTGCCGGATCGGCCGGTGGCGTGCTGTGGGTGTGGCTGCCGCCGCTGCTGACGGTGGCCTCTTACTACCTGATATTTGACGTGGTGTTTGCCATGCGGCTGGGCGGCCAGGCGCCAACAGCGCGCGTGGGCACGTACCTGATAGCCGGTATGCTGGCGTGGATGGCGTTTGCCGACGCGGTACAGCGCGGCATGACCAGCTTGCTGGACGCAGGTGGAATGCTGCAAAAAAACCCTTTGCTGCCGGGGCTTTTTCCGGCGCGCGCGGTGCTGGCCAGCGCGCTGGTGTTTGCGCCGCTGCTGCTGCTGCTGGTGCCGCTGTACGGCGGCGTGCACCACTTTGGCTGGGGTGTGCTGGCGGTTCCGCTGCTGATCACGCTGCAAGGGCTGCTGTCTTTTTTGCTGGCGTACCTGCTGGCCATTTTGGCGGCGGCGCTGCGCGATGTGACGCAGGTGGTGGGTGTGACGCTGTCGCTGGGGGTGTTTTTGTCGCCGGTGCTGTTTCCGGTGACGCTGTTTCCAGAGCGCTGGCGCTGGCTGCTGTGGCTCAACCCGATGACCGGGCCGATTTTGGGCTACCAGTCGGCGCTGCTGCAAGGCGCGTGGCCGCAGCCGGCGGTTTGGCTGGCGATTGCCGGGTGGCTGACGCTGCTGGCTGCGCTGCTGTCGGTGGCGCTGGTGCGCAGCCGCGATCAACTGGTGGACTGGCTGTGAGCGATCACATCACACACGCCGCTGCGCTGCCGCTGCGCCTTGAAGGCGTGGGCAAGGAATACCGGCTGTACGGTTCGCCCCGCGCACGCCTGAGGGCGCTGCTGACGGGCCGCGCGCTGCACCAAAGCCACTGGGCGCTGCGCGATGTGTCGCTGGAGTTAAAGCGCGGCCAGTGCCTGGGCGTGGTAGGGCATAACGGCGCTGGCAAAAGCACGCTGCTGAAGCTGATTACTGGCACGCTGCAACCGACCACCGGCAAGGTAACGCGCAGCGGGCGCGTAACGGCGATTTTGGAGCTGGGTGCGGGTTTTCACCCGGACTTCACCGGGCGGCAGAACCTGTACTTTGGCGGCAGCCTGATCGGCATCGGGCGAGAGCAAATGGCGGCCCTTGAAGCGCAGGTGCTGGACTTTGCCGAGATTGGCGAAGCCATCGACCGCCCGGTCAAGACCTATTCATCTGGCATGTCGGTACGGCTGGCGTTTGCGCTGGTGACGGCGGTGGAGCCGGATTTGCTGGTGATCGACGAGGCGCTGGCGGTGGGCGACCAGCGGTTTCAAAAAAAATGCATCGAGCGCATCGAGCAGTTCCGCCGCAATGGCTGCACCACACTGTTTTGTTCGCACAGCCCATATCACGTGCGGCACTTGTGCGACGTGGCGTTATGGCTGGATCAAGGGCGCGTGATGGCTTTTGGGCCAACCGAGGATGTGCTGGGCGCGTACGAAAAGCACGCGCGCGCGCCGGATGCGGACGCTGCTGCCACCGCGCCACAAACGGCAGCGCAGCCATACGAGCGCGGGCCGGATTCGGCCATGATCATGTCGTGCGATCTGGCGGGGCTGGCCGAGCCTGAGGATGCCGCGCCGAATGCGCCGCCGCTGCTGCAAGGCAGGGACCTGGTGGCAACCATCACGGTGCGCGGCAAGGGAGACGAGCAGCCCAACATCGGCTTCATGATCGAACAGGATCGCGGGGTTGGCATCACTTCAATGGCGACGCACGAGGATGGCGCGGCGCCGGTGCGGATCGGTGAGCGTACCTGGCGCTCAGTGCTGACTTTCCCGGACTTGCCGCTGCATACCGGGGACTATGTGGTCAGTGTATTTCTGTTCGACGCCACGGGACTGGTAACGTATGACTTGTGGTTTAAGTTCAAGGTGTTCCGCTTCGTCACGCCAACGCTCATGCCTGGGCTGGTGCGGCTGCCCCATATGTGGAGTTGAAAATTGAATGAAGAAGTGTTGCGGCAACTGCTGGCGGTGACGGCCGCCGGGCCAGCGCCGGAAGCCCAGGCGCGTGCCGCGCTGGCGCGCGGGCAGGCTTTGCTGGATGCAGGCGAGCGCGATGGCGCTGCGGTAGCGCTGCGGATGGCCGCCATGTCGGCGGCAACGCAACTGGAGGCGCACAACATTATCGAGACACACGGATTGGCCGGAGCGTTTGGTGAGCATATGGGGCTGGACGCCCGCATCGATCCGGCGGACGATGTGTATGGCTTTTTTACCGGCTACGGCACCTGGTCAAGCCCGTTGCGCGATTATCTGGCCGATGGCTGGCGCACGCTGTCAGAGCTGGCGCTGTTGCTGGAGCGCGCCGGGCGCACGCTGACTGGCTGTGGACAGGTGCTGGAGTTTGCCAGCGGGCACGGGCGCTTTACGCGCCACCTGGTGAAGGCGCTGGGGCCGCAGCGCGTAACGGTGTCGGACGTGGTGCCGGGTGCGGTGGTGTTCTCTACCGCGTGCTTCGGGGTGCGTGGCTTTGTGTCCACGTCCGACCCGGCCGCGCTGCGCTGGCCGCAGCGCTACGATCTGGTGTTCGTGCTGTCGCTGTTCAGCCACTTGCCACGCGCAACATGGACGGCGTGGCTGGAGCGTCTGTGGGAAGCTGTTGCGCCCGGCGGTGCGCTGGTATTTAGCACGCACGGCGATTTTGCCGCGCGGCGCGCGGGCGTGCGATTAAATGACGATGGTTTTCACTTCGTCGCCGCGAGCGAATCAAAGGCAATCGCGGCGCAAGAATACGGCACCACGTTCACGTCGCCGGCATTTGTGCAAACCCGGATTGAGGCGCTGACGCCGCGGCCAGTTTGCTGGCAAATGGAGCCAGCGTGGTTCTGGGCGCATCAGGATGCGTTTATGCTGGAGCGCCCACAGGACAGCTGACAAGCACGATGATTGACCCGATGAATACCAGCATGCAGGCCGCACAATTGCTGGCGCGTGGTGAAGCGGCACTGCATGCCAACGATCTGGCGCTTGCCGGGCAAGAACTGCGCGCTGCACGCAATCATGCAGCCACGCGGCTTGCAGCGCACAACCTGATCGAACGCCACCGGCTGCCGGGCGCGTTTGGCGAATGGATTGGCGTGAACTGCGAAATATCGCCGCGCGACGATATTTACCGCTTTTTTGACGGGCATCCGACCTCTATAAATCCGCTGCGCGACTACCTGGCCGATGGCTGGCGCACGCTGTCGGAGCTGATGCTGTTGCTGGAGTCAGTGGGTTGCCAGCTGTTTGGCGCTGGCAGTTTTTTGGAATTTGCCAGCGGGCACGGACGCTTCACGCGCCATCTGGCGAAGGCGCTGGAGCCACGGCGCGTGACGGTGTCGGATGTGGTGGCGGACGCGGTGGAGTTCGCCCGCGGCGCTTTCTGTGTGGATGGTTTTGTTTCCGCCGCCAAGCCTGAAGATTTGAATTGGCCAGCGCGATATGACCTGGTGTTCGTGCTGTCGCTGTTCAGCCATTTGCCGCGCAGCAGCTGGGGGCGCTGGCTCAGGCGTTTGTTTGATGCGGTGACGCCGGGCGGCGTGCTGGTGTTTTCCACCCACGGAGTAGAAGCCGCAAGACGGCAGAACGTGACGCTGGATAGTGAAGGTTTTTTCTTTGCCCCGTCCAGCGAGTCGCACGCCATCGATGCGCAGGAATACGGCACGACCTTTACCAGCGAAGCCTTCGTGCGCACGCAAATAACGCAATGGACGCCAAAAGCTCAATTGCTGCGCTTTGCGCCGGTCTGGTTCTGGCACCATCAGGATGCTTGGGTGCTTCGCAGGGCGCGCTGATTACCGCACGACCAGCATAGCTGGAGAGTGCTGGTTTAGGTTTTTACAAGTTCGGCGGACGGTTCGGCTAGCCTGGCAGCCGACGGCAACCCGGCCAAATATGGTCCTGCGTACCACTCGCGCGAGGACAGGCCGGTTAGCGCGTTGGCTGGCAGTTGCGGCAAGGCAGGCGCTGGCGGGGCGGGCGGCTGGCCGGTGCGGTAGTGCTGCTGGCGGATTTCGGCGAAGAAATTTAGCCAGTCGGCAACCGGGGTGTTCCACGGCTTGAGCCAGGTCCAGTTGCGGCCTGCCAGCCGTTCCGGGAAAGCGCCGATTGCGGTGGCGGCGATTGGCCAGCCGCCTTGCAAGCAGGCGCTCAAGACGTAGCAATAGGTTTCCGGCCACTGCGCCGGGAACCACACCACGTCCGGTTGCAGCTTGGCGAGCAGGTCTGGCAGGTCAGCTTCGGCATAGCGGCCATGCACGGTCAGGTTGGCGTGGGGCCAGAGCAGTTGCGGGCGGTGGCTGTAGCCGATCAGGTGAAATTCCACCGGCGCGCCGGTGGTTTTGGCGGCCTGCGCCGCGGCTGCCAGTACTTCCGCGCCTTTGGTGGCGCTGAGTGCGCCAACCACGGCGACCTTCAAGGGGCGCTCGCCTTCCAGCCTGACAGGGCGCGGCGCTGGCGGCGGTTTTTGCGTATCCATGTCGGTGTGAGCGACCCAGCGCAACGGTGCGGCGTCAGCGTAGCGCAGCAGGCGCGCCAGCATGTCGCGCGAGGGCGCGATGACAAAGCGCGCGCCATTGAGAAACGCGATGTTTTCACCGCGCCAACTGGCGATGCTGGAGCAGCCTGGCACGGGTGTTTGTTGCAGGCAGGCGGCGCATTGCGCATCGCCTTGTTCGCCGCAATAGCCTTGGCTTGCATCGGTAAGGGTAATTTGCGGGCAGATGGCGTAGTAGTCGTGCGCGGTGAAGTCGTAGCTCACGCCCAGTTGCCGCGCCAGATCCAGGATGGCTGGGCCGTGGTCGATGCGGTGGTGGTAGTGCACGTGGCAGACGCCAAAGGCGCGCAACGCGGCCAGCAGCGCGGCGTAGCCGTCATTGTGGTCACGATCCAAAGTGAAGCGCCAGTCGAAGTCATCACTGTCCTGCGCCAGCCGCAGGCTCACCTGGCTGTCCGGCTCGGGCCGCAGCGCCAGAAAGTGCGCCTTGCCGCGCAGTTCACGCGCCAATTCCAGCACGTGCCGCTCGGTGCCGCCCAGGCGGTGGTGCAGCACGGCCAAAATGACTGGCAGGCCTGCCGCGCGCAGCCGCGCCACATCCGCCGCGTGGCGGGCCGGTTGCGCCGGGTCGGACTGGATGAAGCGGCGTACTTCGTCTTCATAGTGCGGATGCAGGTAGCGCAGCGCTTCCAGCGCGGCGCGTTCGCCCGGCATTTTGTCCGCGCCAAAGCTGACGCCGCCCAGATGCCGCACGAATACGTCGAGCGCGTGCAGGTTGCGCCAGCCGGCCTTGCTGGCGCGGATGCAAAAGTCGTTTTCTTCGCCGTAGCCTTTGCCAAAAATTTCGGCGTCGAACAGTCCCACTTGCGCCAGCGCGGCGCGGCGCACGTACAGGCAAAAGCCGACGCCGGTGGGCACATCCACCGTTTGCCCGGCGTTGACGCGCGCAAAAAGTGCGTCCAATCGCGCCGTGTCCCAGCCATCTGGCAAGTCGTTGTTCTGGCAAAAACGCGGGTAGCTGCAAATGGTGGCGTTGTTGGAAAACGGGGTGACGGTGGCGATTTTTTCGGCGCTATAAGCAGCGGTGCGCAAGCGATCCAGCCAGCCGGGGGCGGCTTCGGTGTCGCTGTTGAGCAGCAGCACGTCGTTTTCTTGGGAAAGCTCCATGCCGCGATTGACGGTGGCGACAAAGCCCAGGTTCTGTGGATTTTCCAGCAGCGTGATGCGCGCGTCGGTGGCTGCGATCTGGCGCAGCCATGCGGTCAGTTCAGGTTCAGGGCTGGCGTCGTTGATCAGGATCAGCCGCCAGGGCGTTTGGCACGCCGCGCCAAGCACCGATTGGACGCAGCGGCGCGTGTCTTGCAGCCCGCGATAGACCGGCACGATTACGTCTATTGGCGCTGGCAAAGCTGCTGGAGCTGGCAGCGCTGGCGGCAGCGGCGCGGCGGCTGGAGCAGCGCTGCCGGTCAAGGCTTGCCGCAACTGTTTGAGCCAATTATCAAGGCGCAGCTTGGCGTGGGCGATGGGGCGCGTGGCGCGGAACAGGCGCGAGGATTCGATGTTGTGCGCCATCGCGCGCGCTTCATCGCGCTGGTACATGAACTCGGCGCGCTGGCGAACTACTTCGCGCAAACTCAAGACAAGTTCAATCCGCTGCATACGCAGCAGCCAGTTTTGGTGTTCGAGGTTGGCAAGATTTTGCTGTTGCGCTTGCTTGTCTACCCGTTGTGGCGGGCGCTCGCGCACCTGCCTGGCCAGCGCCATGTAATCCGCGGACATGGGCCAGCCCAGCTCGATGCTGAGCGCGCCGCCGCCCGCCTGCGCCAACGCCCGGGGCGGGATGGGCAGCTCGATCCACGGGTCGTCGCCGTGCATCAGCGCGATGCAGATGCTGCCGGATTCAGGCTCGGCAAACATCAGATCGTGATGCGGCGCATCGGTGAGCATCGGATCGCCTGCGAGCCACCCCCATAGCGGACGGCCCGTACGGTCCAGCAGCTTCATGCCGTGCAGATGCAAGAAGCCGGGCCGGTCGGCCAGATCCAGTTTGAGGCCAGTAAGCGGCGGCGCGGGTGGCAGATCGAAGCGCAACGTTTGGCGTTCATTGCCAATTTCGCCGCGCACGGTGAGTTTGCGCTCTTCGGCGTAGCGCGTTTGCGCGCTGCCCGCGCCCAAAAACAGCTCGCAGGTAAACAGCGCGCGGGCGGGCAGCAGATCGGCCACGGGCGGTGCGGCGGCGGCGTTTTCCACTCCGGGCCGCGCGGTGATGATGAACTGGTACGCCAGCGCATCGGGCAGCGCCAGCAGGTAGCGCGCCACGGCTGGCGGCAGGGCGTCGAAGGCGGCGCGAAATTCCGAATCTGGCAGCTCGCGCCGGATGGCGTCTAACTGCGCCACGCCCCAGCCGTTATCGGCCAGCATGCGCAGCAAGGTGGCGCGGGTGAAGAACTGGACATGGCTGGCGTCCAGCAGCCCTTCTTCGCGGTAGCGAAATTCACCGGCCATCAGCTCGGCGATCAGCCCGGCATAGCCCGCGTTGGGCAGCGACAGCAGCGCCGCGCCGCCGGGCGCCAGCAGCTCGCGGCAGGCGCGCAGCACGCGCGGCGGCTGGCGCACGTGTTCGAGCACGTCGGCGCACAGGATCACGTCATACGCGCCGCGCTCGAAAAGCCGGGTGAGATCGGCCTGATCCAGATCGGCCACTTCCACGCGCTGGTAGTGCGGGCGGGCGCGTTCGGCCTCTTGCGGGCTGATGGTCAGCCCGTCGATGGGCGCGCCCGGCCCGTCGCGCCGCGCCAGAAAGCGCCCCACCGCGCCGCTGCCGCAGCCCAGATCGAGCACCCGCGCCCCCGGCGCGATGCGCGCGGCCAGCAGCGCCAGCGACGTGCGTTCGCCGCAGGCGATGTCGCGCTCGTAGATGTGCTGCTGGGCAGACGCCGGGGTGTCGGAAGGCATGGATTGTGATTTTATGGAACCTCTGAAGCTCCCTCGTGAGCCGGTGCGCCCGGATTTGGGATGGGCTGCAAGGCGCAAAGCGCAGACATAGCCGCAGCTATGGCGAGCATTTGCTTGCGCGGCAGACCGCCCAAATACGGGATGCGACGGCCACGGGGGTTTTTCAGAGGTTCCTTATGTTTGCGCATGACGGACAATTGCTGCCATGTCTGACTTGAATCCGCAACCCAGCCACGCCGCGCCTGCCGTGGCGGTGGTGATCCCTTTCTATAACGGCTCGGTGTTCATCGAGCGCGCCTTGCGCAGCGTGTACGCGCAAACCATGCCCGCCGCCGAGGTGGTGGTGGTCAACGATGGCTCGCGGCCGCAGGAGCGCGAGTTTTTGCACGCGCTGCAGCCGCGCTATGGCTTCAAGCTGATCGATCAGGAAAACGGCGGTCAGGGCGCGGCGCGCAACGCTGGCGTGGCCGCTTCGAGCGCACCCTATATCTGCTTTCTGGATCAGGACGATTTTTATCTGGAGCACCACATCCGCATCCTGGTGAATGCGATCCCGCCGGACGATCCGCGGCTTGGCTACGTGTACGGCGACTTGTGGGAAGCCGATGGCGATGGCAATATCGTCAGCAACGAGATGATCAAGAACTTCAGCACGCATCCGAAGCGCAACCTGCAGGTCATGTTGCGCCACGACATGTTCGTGCTGCCATCGGCGTCCCTGATCCGGCGCGCGGCTTTTGAAGCGGTGGCTGGTTTTGACACGCAGTTCATCGGCTGCGAGGACGACGATTTGTTTTTGCGCATCTTCCGCGCCGGCTACACCAACTATTTCATTGATCAGGCCGTCACCGTCTGGTGCATTCACACCAGCAGCACCTCTTACAGTATGCGCATGGCCCACAGCAGCCTGAAGTACTTCAAAAAACTGGCGGCGGCTTTTCCGGACGATCCACGGCGCAGCCGCTATTACTTGCGTGACTGCCTTGTGCCGCGCTTTTTGCGCAGTTTTGTGTGGTATGCCGTCAAGACCGCGCAGGCCAGCGATGAAAACCGCCAGGAGATGAACGCGATCCTGAGCGAATACTCGGCCATCGCGCTGGCCAACCCGCACCTGGGAAGTTTTACCCGGCTCAAACTGCGCGCCATCGTGACGCTGGCGCGCGTCAGCCCGTCGTGGCTGACGCGCGCCATGGCCGGAAAAATAAGCTTGCGGCAAATCAGACTGGTGCGGCGGCTGCTGGGCGATGATCGCGCATGACAGACAATCGCCGCCATGCCAAATTCAGCTTCACATGAAAAAACCACGGACGCCACGCAAAACATAGCCGTGGCGGTGGTGATCCCCTTCTACAACGGCTCGCCCTTCATCGAACGCGCTCTGCGCAGCGTGTATGCGCAGTCCATGCCAGCCGCCGAGGTGGTGGTGGTCAACGACGGCTCGCGGCCGCAAGAAAGCGAGTTTTTGCGCCAGCTGCAACCGCGCTACGGCTTCAGGCTGATCGAGCAGGAAAACGGCGGCCAGGGCGCGGCGCGCAACGCGGGCGCGGCGGCGGCCAGCGCGCCGTACATCTGTTTTCTGGATCAGGACGATTTCTGGCTGGAGCACCACAACCGCATTCTGGTACAAGCCATTCCGCAGGACGAACCGCGCTGGGGCTACGTGTACGGCAACCTGTGGGAAGCCGATATCAAGGGCCGCACCGTCACCCGCGCGATGATCAAAAATGTCGATCAGCACCCGAAGGTGGACGTGATTGACATGGTGCGCAACGACATCTGGGTGCTGCCCTCGGCAACGCTGCTGCGGCGCGAGGCATTCGAGGCGGTGGGCGGCTTTGACACCCAGTTCACCGGCTACGAAGATGACGATATGTTTTTGCGCATTTTCCGCGCTGGCTACACCAGTCATTTCGTCAACCGCGCGGTACTGGTCTGGTGCACCCACACCGGCAGCACCTCTTACAGCATGCGCATGTCGCAAAGCCGCCTGAGGTACTTCAAAAAGCTGGCGCTGGAGTTTCCGGACGAGCCAAGGCGCAACAGCCATTTCCTGCGCGACTGCCTGATCCCGCGCTTTGGGTACTACTTCATGGGTCAGGCGCTGCAGACTACCCGCGCCGGCACGGAAAACCGGGCCGAGGCGTGCGCGATCCTGGACGAATATGCCACGATCGTGCTGACCAACCAGTTCGTCGGGCGGCGCGCCAAGCTCAAACTGCGCATCGTTTTGGCATTGGTGTACTACTACCCCCGCTGGCTGCTGCGCGCCACGATTGGCGGCATCGCCCGCCTGCCCAAAATGGGTTGGCTGCGCTTTATGCTGACGATGACGATTTAAGCTGCATCATGGACGCGCCCGCGCCGGGCGGCTTGGGTGCTACCATGCACCATATTCCTGAACCGGCCCCCATCACGGCCTTCCACCAGAGGGCAAGACAGCCAAGTTCCCGTCCCGCGCCAGGGCTGATTTTTTCCCCATGATTTCACTTGCGTTGCTCGCGTTCGTGGTGTCCCTGGCGGCTACTTTGTGGGCGCGCCGGGTGTTTGGGCGGCACGCGGGGGTTTATGCGCAGGATGCGCCGCAGCGCTTTCATTTTGGGCATACGCCGCGCCTGGGCGGGCTGGGGTTGCTGGCGGGCTGGGCGGCGGCGCTGGCGGCGTTGCCGGCGCTGCAATGGGTGGGTATGGCGGGCAATATCGATCACGAGCAGATCAGCCTGCCGCTGTGGCTGCTGATGCTGCTGCCGGCTTTTGCCGGGGGTGTGCTGGAGGATGTGACGCAGCGCATGACGGTGCGCTGGCGGCTGTTGCTGACTTTGATTTCGGGGCTGCTGGCCTGGTGGCTGCTGGGGGCGTCGGTGCAGCAGCTTGGTTTTGACTGGCTGGATGCGTACTGGAGCGCCGCGCCCTGGCCGGGTGTGGTGCTGGCGGTGCTGGCGGTCGCTGGCCTGCCGCATGCCTTCAACATCATCGACGGCTACAACGGGCTGGCGGGGATGGTGGCGCTGGTGGTGTGTCTGGCGCTGGCGCATGTGGCCTTGCAGGTGGGCGACCGCGAGCTGGCCGCGATGGCGCTGGCGCTGGCGGCGGCAACGGGCGGTTTTTTGGTGTGGAACTATCCGCGCGGCATGATTTTTGCCGGTGATGCGGGGGCGTATTTGTGGGGGCTGGTGATCGCCACCTTGAGCGTGTTGCTGGTGCAGCGTCATGCGGTGGTGTCGCCGTGGTTTCCGCTGCTGCTGCTGATTTACCCGGTGTGGGAGACGGTGTTTTCCATCTATCGCAAGCTGCGTCGCGGCGTGTCGCCGGGCATGGCCGACGCGCTGCATTTGCACCAGCTGGTGTACCGGCGGCTGGTGCGCTCGGTGCTGCACGAGGATGAGGCGCGCAACATGCTGGCGCGCAACAATCGCACCGCGCCGTATTTGTGGAGTTTTATCGTGCTGACGGTGGCCCCGGCGGTGCTGTTTTGGCGCTATACGTGGGTGCTGATGGGGTTTTGTTTGCTGTTTGTGGTCAGCTACGTGGCGGCGTACTTGACGCTGGTGCGCTTCAAGGTGCCGCGCGTGCTGCGGCCGCCGCGTCAGTGATTGCAATATTTTTGATAGCTGCCAGCGCTTGCCATATGCGGATTTTAGACATGAAACATGCTGAAACTGCCATATGGCAAGCGCTGGCAGCTCTTGTAAACATAGCGTATTTACCACTCAACTTTTTTTGCGAGGTTTCCCGCTCTCATGAACACCGACACCGCTTCATCCAGCCTGGCCGCGCGCGACCAAGCGCAGATTTTGGCGCAGGCGCTGCCGTATATCCGCAAGTTTCATGGCCAGACCATGGTCATCAAATACGGCGGCAACGCCATGACCGAGCCAGCGCTGCAAGCGGCGTTTGCCCAGGACGTTGTGCTGCTCAAGCTGGTGGGCATCAACCCGGTGGTGGTGCACGGCGGCGGGCCGCAAATCGAGTCGGCGCTGGCGCGCCTGGGCAAGCAGGGCCAGTTCATTCAGGGCATGCGCGTGACCGACGCCGAAACGATGCAAGTGGTGCAATGGGTGCTGGCCGGCCAGGTGCAGCAGGAAATTGTCGGCCTGATCAACCAGGCCGGCGGCCAGGCGGTGGGCCTGAGCGGGCGCGACGGCGGCCTGATCCGCGCGCGCAAGCTGCGCATGCTGGACCAAAAAGACCCGCTCATCGAGCACGACGTGGGCCAGGTCGGCGACATCGAACACATCAACCCCGGCGTGGTGACGGCGCTGCAAGCCGGCCAGTTCATCCCCGTGGTCAGCCCGATCGGCTTTGGCGCGCAAGGCGAGAGCTACAACATCAACGCCGACGTGGTGGCTGCCCGGCTGGCCACCGCGCTGCAAGCTGAAAAACTGCTGATGCTGACCAACATTCCGGGCGTGCTGGACAAGGGCGGCCAACTGCTGCCAGAGCTGACGCCAGCCCGCATCGGCCAACTGGTGCAAGACGGCACCATCTCCGGCGGCATGATTCCAAAAATCAGCGGCGCGCTGGACGCGGCCAAAAGCGGCGTCAACGCGGTGCACATCATCGACGGCCGGGTGCCGCACGCGATCTTGCTGGAGGTGCTGACCGAGCAGGCTTTTGGCACCATGATCCGGCCAGGTTGAACAACGCCTGCCGGTAATTTATCTATAATACAAAGTGTGATGGTTTATGCGGGTCTTCAAGAACGCGTGGTTTGAGCGTTTTGCCCGCAAGCAGCGCATTGCTGATCAAGCCTTGCTCGATGCCGTCAGCCGCGCCGAAAAAGGGCTGATCGACGCCGATCTTGGTGGCGGCGTAATCAAGCAAAGGGTGGCGCGCGCCGGGCAAGGCAAGTCTGGCGGTTTTCGCACCATCGTTTTGTACCGTGCGGCAGGCCGCGCATTTTTTGTATACGGCTTTGCCAAGAGCGATCGCGCCAGCATCGACGAGCACGAACAGGCGCAGTTCAGGAAAGCGGCGGCCCATGTGCTTGAACTGGCCGACGCGCAGTTGGCCGAGTTGATCGGCAAGGGCCGGTTTTCGGAGGTAAATGGAAATGGCCAAAAAATATCGCAGTGATGCGCTGGCGGCAATCCACGAGACGATGGAGTCGTTGCACGAAATTGGCGCGGTGGACAAACAAACCATGCGCGAATTCGACGCCGCCTGCCTTACCCCCGTGCAAGCCATCGCGCCCGCTGAAATCCGCGCGCTGCGCGAGCGCGAGCGCCTGTCGCAGCCAGTGTTTGCCCGCTACCTGAATGTGAGCAAAAACCTGATCTCCGACTGGGAACGCGGCGTCAAAAAGCCCGGCGGCCCGGCGTTGCGGCTGCTGACCGTGGTCAGCAAAAGCGGCATTCAGGCCATCGCCTGAGCGGCTCTGCTGAAATTTTGGGCAAGTAGAATCCGCCGCCTGTCCAGCCGCGACCATGCAAATCGGCCCCTATCACCTGCCCAACACGCTGTTTGCCGCCCCCATGGCGGGGGTGAGCGACCGGCCGTTTCGCCAGTTGTGCCGCGCTTTTGGCGCCGGTTACGCGGTCAGCGAGATGATGGCCGCGCGCGGCGATTTGCGCCACACGCGCAAAACCATGCGCCGCGCCGACCATGCGGGCGAGCCGGCGCCGGTGGCGGTGCAAATCGTTGGCGCCGATCCGGCCGCCATGGCCGAGGCCGCGCGCTACAACATCGGCCTGGGCGCGCAGATCATCGACATCAACATGGGCTGCCCGGCCCGCAAGGTGTGCAACCGCTGGGCCGGCAGCGCGCTGATGCAAGACGAGCCGCTGGCGCTGGCGATCATCGAAGCCGTGGTGGCCGCCTGCGCGCCGCACGGCGTGCCGGTAACGCTGAAGATGCGCACCGGCTGGCGCGCCGGCGCCAAAAACGCCCCGCGCATCGCCCGCGCCGCCGAAAGCGCGGGCGTGCAAATGATCACCGTGCATGGCCGCACGCGCGAGCAAGGCTTGCACGGCGCGGCCGAATACGACACCATCGCCGCCATCAAAACCGCGCTGCGCGTGCCGGTGGTTGCCAACGGCGACATCGACTCGCCCCAAAAAGCGCTCCAGGTGCTGCGCCAAACCGGCGCCGACGCGCTGATGATTGGCCGCGCCGCGCTGGGCCAGCCGTGGCTGTTTCGCGCCATCGCGCACTTTCTGGCTACCGGCAAAGAGCTTGCGCCACCGCTGGTGCTGGAAGTGCGCCGGGCGCTGCTGGCGCACCTGCAAGACCACTACGCGCTGTACGGCCACACCGCCGGTGCGCGCTCGGCGCGCAAGCACATCGGCTGGTTCGTGCGCGCGCTGCCCGGCGGCCAGGCGTTGCGCGCGCGCATCAATCGCATCGACGACGCAGCCCTTCAATGGCAACAAGTCGCTGACTATTTCATGCAATTGGCAAATTTGTACGACCGCCTGCCGCTGCCAGGCGGCCAGCAGCAGCCAACCAGGGCAGTTGCAGGCTAAGCTAACGCCATGACAAAAAAATACATTGAGGAATGCGTGCGCGGCAGCCTGGAGGCGTACTTCAAAGACCTGCGCGGCACCGAACCCGCCGGCCTGTACGACATGCTGCTGCGCACGGTGGAAAAACCGCTGCTGCAAGTAGTCATGCAGCACGCGGGCCAAAACCAGTCGCGCGCCGCCGACTGGCTGGGCATGAACCGCAACACCCTGCGCAAAAAACTGGCGGAGCACAAGCTGATTTGACTCAGCTATCCAATCAATAGCTGCCAGCGCAAGCCCAGTAAGCGCCAGCGCCATTTTTTGCTTACAAAACACTACAACCATGAACGCACTCATCTCCGTTTCCGACAAAACCGGCGTGCTCGAACTAGCCGCCGGCCTGCTGGCGCTGGGCGTCAAGTTGCTGTCCACTGGCGGCACGGCGCGGCTGCTGCAAGACGCTGGCCTGCCCGTGACCGAAGTGGCCGAGCTGACCCAGTTTCCCGAGATGCTGGACGGCCGCGTCAAAACGCTGCACCCCAAGGTGCACGGCGGCCTGCTGGCGCGGCGCGATCAGCCCGCGCACATGGCCGCGCTGGCCGCGCACGGCATCGGCACCATCGATTTGCTGGTGGTCAACCTGTACCCGTTCGAGGCCACCGTGGCGCGCCCCGGCTGCACGCTGGCCGACGCGATTGAAAACATCGACATCGGCGGCCCCGCCATGGTGCGCAGCGCCGCCAAAAACTGGCAAGACGTGACCGTGCTGACCGACCCGGCGCAATACCAGCCAGTGCTGGCCGAGCTGCGCGCGCACGGCGGCAAGCTGCAACCAGCCACGCGCTTTGCGCTGGCGGTGGCCGCATTCAACCGCATCAGCAACTATGACGCGGCCATCAGCGACTATCTGTCGTCAATCGACTTCACCGCGCAGGCCACGGCAGGCGCACCGGCACGCAAACAGTTTGCCGGCCAGTCCAACAGCCGCTTTGTCAAACTGCAAGATCTGCGCTACGGCGAAAACGCGCACCAGCAAGCCGCGCTGTACCGCGACCTGTGGCCCGCGCCCGGCTCCATCGTCACCGCCCGGCAGTTGCAGGGCAAGGAGCTGAGCTACAACAACATCGCCGACGCCGACGCCGCGTGGGAATGTGTCAAACAATTCAGCGCCCCGGCCTGCGTCATCGTCAAACACGCCAACCCGTGCGGCGTGGCCACGGGCAGCGGCGCGGCGCAAGCCTACGCCAAAGCCTTTGCCACCGACCCCACCAGCGCCTTTGGCGGCATCATCGCCTTCAACACGCAGGTGGACGAGGCCGCCGCGCAACAAGTGGCCCAGCAGTTTGTCGAAGTGCTGATGGCCCCCGGCTTTACCCCCGGCGCGCTGGCCGTATTCAAAACCAAACAAAACGTGCGCCTGCTGCAAATCGACCTGTCAGCCGTGCAGCGCGACGGCGCCACCGGCTGGGAGCGCGGCCACAACGCCATCGACATCAAACGCGTCGGCTCCGGCCTGCTGATGCAAACCGCCGACAACCACGTACTGCAAGCCAGCGACCTGAAAGTAGTAACCAAACTGCAACCCACCCCACGGCAAATCGAAGACCTGCTATTTGCCTGGCAAGTCGCCAAATTCGTCAAAAGCAACGCCATCGTGTTCTGCAAAGACAACGCCACCGTAGGCGTAGGCGCGGGCCAGATGAGCCGGCTGGACTCGGCGCGCATCGCCAGCATCAAAGCCGAACACGCGGGCCTGTCGCTGCAAGGCACGGCCGTTGCCAGCGACGCCTTCTTCCCGTTTCGCGACGGACTGGACGTGGTAATCGACCACGGCGCCAACTGCGTAATCCAGCCCGGCGGCTCCATGCGCGACGCCGAAGTAATCGCCGCCGCCGACGAACGCGGCGTAGTCATGGTCTTCACCGGCGTGCGCCACTTCAGGCATTGACTGCTGATTTGATAGCTGCCAGCGCTTGATATGCGCATGTTTGCACATTAAAACACAGCAAAACCCGTACTGAATGAGCGCTGGAAGCTATTAATTTGGCAGCGTTAGTTTACCCCCTCTCCCACTTGTAGGAGAGGGCCGGGGAGAGGGCCGGCCGGCAGGCCGGATGCTGCTTCAATAAACGTAGCGCTTACCGGCCTGCGGCCGGCCCGGGGGAAGCCGCTAGACGCGGCTTCTCTTCGGGCCGTCCAAAGGTGCGCAGGCACCTTTGGATTTGCGGCCCTCAGCCCCTGCCCCTACCCAGGAACCTCTCCGAAGAACAG
>Ga0209628_10000311_pt1 | contig 29352 bp, 31 predicted proteins | sample TergutCu122P4_FD_187285 | JGI IMG/M metagenome (GOLD analysis project Ga0209628, IMG submission 187285) | Cubitermes ugandensis P4 segment gut microbial communities from Kakamega Forest, Kenya - Cu122 P4 (SPAdes) (version 2) | ecosystem: Host-associated > Arthropoda: Insects > Digestive system...
AAACGGCGTATTTCATCACTATCAGGACTTCTCTGTTAATCATCTTGATATTGATGTTTGCAAAGGCATTAACATCAAGATTGACAGAGAGTTGAAAATTGAGGGCTGCTACATAAACAACCCCGCATGTCAAACGGGTTTTGCTACATTCGTAATTGCTTACGAACTCAGCGGCTACTCAAGAACGCCAAATAGCGAACTACCAAAATACGACAATTTAGAAATTGCAATAAATTATTTTGATATAAAAAATAAGTTCCCTGATAGCCGTACCTTGTTTGATGTTTCATTGACAGGGTTTAATTATTCTGAAACGGCTATCAGTCCGAACAATAATTCCTGTTACGCAATAACAGACCACGAATTTAAAGCGGGTTATTTGTGTTTGACAAAAGGAATTTACCGAATTTTTGACACAATTCCTTTGAAATATTTTGTACAAAGCGGCTGGTACGAACGTATGCACTTTGACAATCTTACGTTTAATTGCGACAACTCTTTTGTTGAGTTTGGAATATTAAGCACAACCGTACCAGAGCAAAAAATGTTGAACTTTAATGTTGAGTATAAACAATGACTTACACCGAAATACCTGATATTATTCGTCAAAGCGGGTTTCGTCAATGGAAAATATACAAGACGACCAGAAAAGACCCAATGCTTACTTTTGAGAACGACCCCGAAAGGGACGTTGAACTTGAAATTAAGCGTATGGACTTAATTATGGCTAATGTTTACGGTGAAAGTTTTGAGTTAAAGGCAAACAAATCAGAGCAAAGAAACGCAGGCGGCGGTTGGGTACAAATGGAATTTACAAAGATAAACCCCGCAGGTGTGCAATATCCGCAGTATGCAGGTGTTGGTAATATTGTGCCGTTTCAGCAGCCGGTTGTAAATGGAATCAGCGAAGACGAATTAAATCGGAGAATAAAACTTGTTACATCAGAACTAAAAGCAGAGCAAAAACAAAGCGAGTATGATAGATTAATGAGAGAGTTAAGAGAAGAAGAGCGTGCTTTTCAAGCAGAAAGAGACAAAGCAATTAATCTTATTCTTGCAAAAATTGGTGAAATTATTCCTCGTGTTTTTCCAAAAATTGGACTTCAAACAGCGGTTGCAGGTATGGAAGATAGCAGCGAAGCGGTTATTATTCCTGCAAATATTGAGAATGACAAGTTAGAAAATTTAATTAACGAATGGATAACTCTCGACCCTGATTGCCCAATGTTAATTGAAAAAATTATAAATATCTGTAAAACAAATAAAGCCACTTATACAATGGCAAAAAATTTTTTACTAACAATGTAAATCAAAATATAATATGGGAGAAATTTTATTAATAGTAGCAGGAGCGTGGGTTGTATCAAAAATCTTCAAAAACAGAAAAGAAGTTTATAATGATTTTATTGACGAAACCATTGACGATGAAACTGAAATTGTTGATGATGAGCCATTACTACCTTCACTACCTCCACGCATAGCAAATTATTACTCTAACAATTATAGCACTGACTTTGAAAGCATAATTTGTAGAGTAAAAAAAAAAGTTTAATAGGAATTGGCAGCATTGAAGACGATGCTCTTATGTTACTCAAAGAGCATTTAACAAGATATATCAGCCCGCAGCAGTTCCGGGAAGCACTTGACGAAATTAAAGAATATAGGGAAGAATTAAAATACGCATTAGACGCTTTTAATAGCCGTCATAATGTTACACAAAAAGAATTTAATGTTCTTTATGATGATTTACAATATTGGATTTATCAAACCGAAAAAAAAATTAGAGAATTAAAAGAGAAAAGCGGTTATAACGAAAATAGAGCGTTTTGGAGAAATTATGGTTACAACAAAAAAAAATCAAAAGAGTTGGCTTGGGAAGCAGAAAAAGAGGAAATTATCAATGAAACAAATAGAAGGAATTTTTCAAAAGTTGGCTTTCTCGGCGATGTAATTCCGGGTACAAATTCAGAGTTACAAAAATCTATGAAGGCAGCACGTGAAACTCTACTTGAAGCGGATAATATAATTTCTATTAATGACGAAATTTTTAAAAGACAAGACGGTTATATTGAGGTAAGTCCGGAACTTAAAGACATCTTAAATTTTGACAATGAAGTTTTAGGTAGCAAAAAACAGATTAATCAGGCATTAAGAACATTAAAAGGTCTTGATAATGGCTTTTTAAAAATTCAATATAAAGATTTAGCAGTAAAAGGACAGGTTGGCGGCGGAACATTAAAGGACTTAATCAGATGGGTTAATGATGTAGTTGTATGGGCAGAGGATGGCAAACCTAATAACGAAAAGAGTGCATATATAATAACTTTGTTAATGCTCGCTCAGGGCAAAAAAGTACGTTGGGATAATGAATTAAATGGAGCGTATGATATAATTAAAAAAGGACTCGCAGAAGCGGTATCACCATACAGGCACACTGTAAATGAAAGTTTAGAAACAAGAAAGCGATTAAAAGACAAGCAAAAAAAGTATTGGACAACAGCAGCATACGGCGCACAACACCCAACTCCAGATGAATGGGCAGAAAATATGATACCTTATGACGCTGACCTCTCGCTCTCTTTAGATATAAGAAACGGTGTATTAGAAGCACTTTACAGGTTTGGCTCATCAAAAGCAGCACTGCAAGAACTAATTGATATGATGAAAGCAAGCATAACAGAAACCTACGAATGGAGAGAACAAAAATATTACAACGATTTAGAGAGAGAACAAAACCCCGAAGGGTTCTATTATACAGGAAACAATTATCAAGAAAAATACGGAGAATTACAACCTAATTCAGAAGCACCTTTTTAAAATAAAAATATATGAATTACAGACACGTTATAAAAGTAGAAAATGTTACTCTTTCGCACAAGATTAACAGCAGAGAATTATTTACCTCTTTGGAAATTTTTAATCCAGATTCAAATTCCACAATAATGGTAAATGATTATATTGAGATTAAGCCAAAAGAATGGTACAGAGTTATTAATATGCCATACGTAACAATTACAACAGATTTTTCAATAGCGTCAGTGAATAAAAGTGGAAAGGCAATTCTAATTAAACATTTTTACGTTTTGAATAATGAAGCCCAATTACAGAAATACAGTAATTAAACGTGGTTTTACGTCTGATATTGAAAAAATTTGCATAGATACTTTTAATAAACATTGGCGTGAATGTAGCGAATTTGCACAACAATTTAGACGTGAAACCGAAAATGAAACTTGCAAAGCAATATTTGATTGGGTAATTGATAATTTAATTTATGAAGAGGATCCCATCGGGGAGCAGTGGGTACAAACACCTGCAAGGTTAGTAATAGGAACAAAAAAAGGCGACTGCAAAAGTTTTTCAATATTAATCGCTTCTGTGTTAAGATGTTTGGAAATACCGGGATATTTTAGATTTGTAGCTTTTAACGGCAAAAATATTACTCACGTTTATGTAGTAACAAATAGCGGAATAATTATTGACACAGTGGAACGCCCTGTAAGATTTAATTATGCAAGAAAATTTAATATAAAAAAAGATGTTGATTATATGAGAGACACGTTAATTTCAGTTTTAAGCGGAATTGCAGAAGATAAATACAATGAGTATTTTTCGGATGACAAATGGTTTTTGGACTGTACAGTCGCAGAAAATTATTTGTATTCCGAAATTAATTTGGCAATGACTGACTTAAAATTTGCTCGTGATGATGATGAAAGGCGTAACTGTTTTGATAGATTTTTGTTAATGTTTTGCACTCTTGACTCTTACGAATTTGCAAAGAACGATAAAAGAGCACTCGTAAAACTCAGCAGCATATTGCAATATCTTTATGATAATGGTGCATTTTCTTATCAAGCGGACAAATTAGAGGAAACATTACTCGTTGAACAACTTGACAAAGTTACGGAACAGGCAATAAATTTTCTTCTCGGCAATGAAATTTTTGAGCAGGACGGAGAAATAAAAATATGGTTTGAGCAGCAAATAATCACTTATGACAAACGAAATTCTGTTAATAGTGTTATGCGTGAAAACTACATTAAACAGGTAGCAGAACTCACTAATAGAGAAATTGCGGGCATTGGTGCTGCAACAACCGCAGAAAAAAACGAATTGATTAGTAGAATGAAAAGCAGCGCACCTTACTTTATTTATGATTTGGCAGGTGAAAATTATATTGATGGCTTAAATAATCGTGTAATGAAGTCCAAAATGAAGTATCAAAATAATGTGCGTAACAATTGGAGTTCCGATTTGGCAGGAGTATTTAATTATCAAACAATAAAAAATCATATTGAAACGGGATACAAAGAACAATCAAGAGGCGCAACCGCCATTGAAAATATTGAGGAAGGAATAAAAAACCCTCCAGCAATTGGTGATTTTGGAATTTCTGCAATTCTTGCAATTATTTCAACTATAATTGCAATTTTAGTGTCTATATTTACATTGATAAAGACAATTATACAGACCTTTACAGGCGACACTTCAAATTTGAGTGCGGGCAAAGCAAACTCTTCTGACTTTGCAGGTTTTAGCGGTGGTGGCAATAAAACTACTACAAATAATTTTTTAAAAGAGGACTCGCTCGGTTTGGGTATTCCAAACGGATGGTTGCTCGGAGGCGCAGCGGGTATATTTGGTTTAATCTATTTAGCAAACAGAAACAATGACTAATATACCTGAAATAAAAGAAGCGTATGTACTATTGAAAAATGGTATAACAAAAAACGTTGTCTATAAAGACATTCGCATTAATAATAATTTGCGATTTTTTAAAACATTCTGGGGAGAGGAATGTAGTTGGGATTATAAAATATCAAAAACAGAAGAACTGCATACACAATTCAAATGGAACGGTTTTAAAAAGACCCCTTTTGTAATGAAATCTTACTCGTATGATAGTAATTATGAAAGAATTATTGCAACAGGCAGAGTTGTGGAAATTAGCAGTTCGGAAATTGGCGTTTTAACTACAACTATAAAAACAGGTAACAATCTAAATACTATTCTAACAAACTATAATCCAAATACAAATGCTTTGACAAAAGAAGTTTTAATAGATAAAGATTTTAAAATAGACACATACGAACCACCTACTGAACCTGTAAAATCTAAAAAATATTACGAAGTTACATTTGTTCCATTTGGGCAATTAGAGGCAAAATTAATGGAAAATTTATTTAATTATGATAAAAATGTTCCGTATAAATTTGAACAAATGTATTTTAGTCAGTTAACCTCTTACGGCATTGGAGACCAAACCGATTTTATAAATATTTTAAGGGCATTAAAAGGGGAAAAAGTACAACAACAAAGCGGTAATTTGGTATATCTTAATTTACAGGGAGAGTATCAAAAATTTTACAAAGAGATTTTCAGTACAAAAAATAAAACTTATGCAACCCTTGACCAAATAAAAAATATATTGCCATTTTTAGAAAGTTTATCTACTATAAATCAAAAATTTAAAGATGTCTATTTGTACAAAAACATAGACAATAACTATACCTCATTTCGTAACAATAACATACGCAATTTGTCCATTGCAATAAAAAACGCTTTTTACAAAAAACAGGGACAAGACGAAATTAATCAATACAACTACAATTTTGATTGGGAAGGCGATATCATACTTAATCAAATTTATGGTAATACCGATTATGATAGTTTTTGGGTAGCGGCAGAGGATATAGAAACATTTATGACTGTAGGTTTTGGCGATATTACACCTGAAGATATTGATACAGGAACATACAAAGACAACACAGATAATAATGACGATGACGGCAGCGATGGCGGTGATGACGGAACGCAAGAAACTAAAAATCAAACTGCGGGCTTGGGTTGGTTGCTCGGTATTGCAGCGGTTTTATTTGTCGGAGGGATGTTGCTTGGCAGCAATAAAAAGAAAAATATAACAACAATTAATCATTACAATTAGATATGGCAAATATTAATTTTTCAGCATACGAACATAGTTTTGCAGGTTTAGTACTTGCATTAAATAATAAAACTGACAAAGTAAATTTGGGAGTTGAATTTTATATGCAAAACGATAATTTTGAGTGGTGGACTTTTAATTGGAAAAGTGAAAGTTTAGTTTTAGGTTATCTAACAGGTTTTTATGACCCTAATAATTATTGGTTTGAAGTTATTTCTGCGGGTTACACCTTAAATGACAAAAGAGTTATAAGATTTGCATACCCAAACGGCGGAGCAAATATGAGTTTGTACGAACCTAACAGCGCAGAAAAGCAACCAAATGACGGTGCAGTGCAAATGAATATTAATGAATTATTAGATAACAACAAAAAAATTGCTGAGAATAACATTGTTTGTGCTGGAATGCTTAATGAATTAAAACGTGTTGGTATTCAAGTTCCGAAACAATTAATTGATAATGTTTTCTATTTGCAGCATAACTTAGAAAACAGAAACAATGAATTGAAGCGCACAATGTCAAAAGTGGGAAATAGTTTTTATAATGAAAAAGAGTTTGATAGTTCAAATGAATTGCAAAAATTTTGGAATAATTATCAAAGCCAGATTGGACTTGTATTAAGTACAACAGCAATTTTAATAATTGCCATTGTGCTTGTTGGTTTAATTAGTTCTACATTGTGGCTTCTTTATAAAAGATATTATCCCGAAAGTAAGGTTCACTTACAGCTCAGTAATGAAACACTTACTGATATTTATAAATATTTACCAAAAGAGAGCCGTGATAGATTAATGAAAGAACTTGCGAATTTTGAAAAAACAGCAAATAGAGCAATTCAAGACCAGAAAGGTTTAGGAACAATAAAAACACTTGGAATTGCAGCAGCATTATTTTTTGGTATTCCCTATTTGGTAAAACAATTTAAGGACTAAAGTTATTTTTTGTTAAAAAAATATACAATGTAAGAAAAAAAATTATAATTTTGCAAAGCGAATGAGAGAGAACAAAAGCAAGTAAAATTAACAACTCATTCGCAAAAAAGTTTAGTTTTACTTGCTTTTACTTCTAAAACAATAAAGCAATGTACGATAAAATTGCAAAATTTACAAGTTTAATGGTTGAGAATCGTTTTGATAACTTTATTTTTGAGACCATTTATAGAAAAATTACTGTTTATAAAACAGAACGAGGCAGAAGATATCCCGATTTAAAATATGTAATAGGGGGTTTTAGATTTATTATAAAAACAGAAAAAAGTTATATAGTAGATTTTTATTTAATGGATTATTTACGGGATAAAGCAAGTGTTGAAGGATTAGAGTGTAATTTAGAATTTTCTAATAGTGAAATTATTTTTTCATTTTCAGACCCAAAAATTCAAGATGACTATATATATGATAAACTAACAGACAATGATTGATAAGATAAAAAATATTACTAAATTAATTGTTGAGTATGGTTTTGAAAATTTTAAATTTGAAGTTATTTATAGAGTTATTGAAATCATAACAGTTTTAGGAAATGGTGGAATTGCACATAGTAAATCAAAATATAAACGTTATATAATTGGGTTTAAGTTTTTAATACCAAGCGGAATTTTTGAGATAAATACAGAGTTATTAGAACATTTTAAAGCAGCAGCAGAAAAAGAAAATTTATTTTTTAAATTATCTTATCAAGGAAAAGATATAAATTATAATAATTATTATAAAAATCAAAAAACACAGATTGAACAAACCTATTTAATATTAAGATTTGCAGAGATTGATGTTGATGACGATGTAAGGGAAGAAGAATTTGTTGGCTGTGTAAAAAATTTAGGTATGCCAATGAGATGTAGAGACAGAGACGAATGGAATAGAGAACACAACATTAAAAATTAAATATATTTTATGAAAAAGACAATATTATCATTTTTTGCAGGTATGGCAGTGTTTGCTTTAATGGCATTTGCTACCGCAGATAGTTACCAGGTAACTAAAAAAACTGCTGAAGTAAATCAAGAGTTAGGTGTATTTATTTTTATGGATTGTTACCCTGTTATGCAATTTGAGGAATTAGGATATATAAAATCAACTTCTTGGTCCGGAACATACGAAGAATTAAAACCAAAATTAGTAAAAAAAGCAAAAAAACAATATCCTGAATGTGAAGGCATTATAATTGCTTCTAATTCTGGAAGTTGTACTGTAATAAAATTTAAAATGGAGGACGGAAAATGAGAAAGTTATTTATTGGAATGTTTTTTGTAGTTTGCACCTTCATCACTGCCCAAACAACAACCGAAGAGGAGTATAACTATGTTACAAAAGGTTATGCAATACAAGTAAAAAATGGTCTTGATATGAAGCGAGGTTATTATTTTAAAAATTTAGGGAATAATAATTACTCAACTAATATACAGAGATTATTAAGAACCGACACTGAGAATAGAAAAGTTACTTTAAATGCATTATTTCGTACAGGCGACGAAAAACCTTGCGCAATAATGGTCATATATCAATTAAATAGACAAGAACCCTTATACATTTGTATTCCAACAGTAGATGCAGATGATAATTTATGGAATAAAACAATAAAAGCATTAGATATTTTTGGCGAAAATGCAAAAACAGCAATAATTTTTAGTTTAATGTATAATTTAATGAATTGGGGTAATTTTCAATAACAATGTTAAAAACATTTTAACAAATAGCGTTATTAGTTAAAAAAAAATATCTACTTATAAATTTAACACAAAAATGCCATATTCACTAAAAATTTAACACAACTACCCCCCAAAATACTTAACATAAATAGTAAAAATTAGTATTGAACAGAATACTAATTATAGGAAAAAATAACCATTAAATAATAGCCAAAAAACTTGTTCTTTGGCTATTATTCTTATATTTTAATTTCCTAATAGCGAATGTAGATTGCTTGTGAAAAGTTTTACTGCAATGGCAAGTAGAATTATTCCAAAAAATTTTCTTAAAATATAGATACCGCCTTTGCCAAGAATTTTTTCTATACTTCCTGTAAAATACAGCACAAAAAAAACAATTATCAGGTTGATAATCAGTGCAATAACAATATTTGCTGATTGAAATTCTGCCCGCAGCGAAAGCAATGCCGTAAATGAACCCGGTCCCGCAACCAACGGAAACGCAATAGGTACAATAGAATGGCTGCCTTTTGGACCATTATTTTTGATTATTTCTACGTCCAAAATCATCTCCAATGCCAAAATAAACAACACAAACGAACCCGCAACTGCAAATGATTCTACATCAACGTTAAAAAGTTTTAAAATCATCTCGCCCGAGAACAAAAACAGCAGCATTATTCCAAGCGCTACACTACTCGTCTTAATTGGGTTTATCTCTTTGCCTTTTGCTTTGAAGTTGAGTATCAACGGAATAGACCCTGTTATATCAATAATTGCAAAAAGAATTATAAACGCACTCGATATTTCTACTAAACTTATATTCATAGTGCAAAAGTACAAAAATTTTATTAAATTTATTGAAATTATCATATTTTTTGTCAATTATTTTTTGTAATTTTGCATTGCAAAAAAAATAGTGCTATAAAACATATTTTTTTCGTTTTTTAAATTTTAAATCATTAAATTTTTAAATATTTATGGATATACCGCCTGTTGATAAAACAAACTCTTTGTGGTACTCTCTAACGCAGGAAGAGCGTGTCTATTTGAGGGAAAACGCTGTTTTACAGACATTTAGGAAAAATCAGTTTTTTTATTGCTGCGGTGATGAACCCAAAAATTTGGTTTGTCTAATTTCGGGTATGGCAAAAATATACAAAGATGAAATTGGTATGAACCATCAGCAAATTATTCGTCTTGCAAAGGCAGGCGATATTTTTGCATACAGGGCTTTTTTGGCAAAAGAAAATCACAGAAACAATGCAGTTGCTCTTGAAATATCGCAGGCATATCTTGTGCCATTAAGGGTTTTGGAGCAAATAATGCACGCAAATTGTAGATTTGCAATGGCTTTGATGCAAGCGTTGGCAAAAAAACTCGGAGATGCCGACTTTAATTTAGCAATGCTAACACAAAAAAATATGCGCGAAAGAATGGCACAAATCATAATTTTACTTAAAAACAATTTTGGATTTGATAACAGTAACAATTTGCACGCAAAACTTTCGCGAATTGACCTCGCATACCTCTCTAATATGACTACCTCAAATGCAATTCGCACGCTATCAAACTTTATTGCCGAACAACTGATTTCTGTTGATAAGCGCACTATTAAAATTTTAAATGAAGAAAAATTAAAAAAAATCGCACAAATGTAATAGTTTTTAGTAATAAGATAAAAATCAAAAATTTATAAAAAACTCTCTTTATTCTCCTCTTATTTTTAACCACATCCTCTGATTCTAAAAATGAGTTGCAGGTATTTATGTAACAACGGTTACTATTTGACGCAAAACCAAAAAGTAGTATCCAGTAGTTAAATCTCCCCAAAAATAATATCACATAAAGAATTTTTTAATTCAAAAAAATATAGTAACTTTGCATTTTTAACTTAAAAATAAAAAATGAAAATGAAAAAAACGAATTATTTTATTGTAGTTACTTTATTAGCAACAACAATTTTTTCGGCTTGTAAGCCGACAGAGCCAAAAAACGAACCCAAAACCGAAATATTTACGGTTGGGGAGATAAGTTTTACAATGGTAAGAGTGAAGGCAGGCGCTTTTACTATGGGAGCAAACAAAGACGATGCATTGGCGTATGAGTGGGAAAAGCCCGCTCACAAGGTTACCTTAACTGATGACTATTTCATTGGCGAAACTGAAGTAACACAGGGCTTGTGGGAGACGGTAATGGGCGAAAATCCAAGTTATTTTAAAACCAAAGGCGCAAATTTTCCTGTTGAGCATGTAAATTGGAACGATATACAAGAATTTTTGACCAAGTTAAATCAGAAGACAGGTAAGACCTTCCGTTTGCCCACTGAGGCAGAGTGGGAATATGCAGCGAGAGGTGGCAGCCAAAGTAAGGGCTATTTGTATTCCGGCAGTAACGATTTGGATACAGTTGCTTGGTATTATGATAATGCACGTAAAGATTTAGCACTTGATGACCCCAATTATGGTACTCATGCAGTAAAAACCAATCAGGCAAATGAACTTGGTCTCTATGATATGAGTGGCAATGTTTGGGAATGGTGCAACGATTGGTTTGCTGCTTACTCTTCTGAACCACAGATCAACCCACAAGGTGCTGTTAGCGGACCTTTTCACGTGTATCGTGGCGGTAGTTGGTACGATATAGCACTTCTTTCACGGGTGTCTTACCGTTTCAACTTCTACCCTGGTAATCGCTACTTCATTGGTTTCCGACTGGCACAAAATATTAAATAAAGTAGTATCTTGCACTAAACTCACAATCATTGCTTGATAAAGTGCAAAAATGACCCTACCCCATTCGGTTAATAGCAAAGTTAAAAAACGAATGGGGTATTTATTAAATTTTAAATCATAAATATTGCTATCGTTTTTATATTTTTTTATCTTTAATTTGATAATTCACTTTGATACTCACTACTCACTACTTGATACTCAAAAAAATATGAATAACCCAATTTATGTAACAATGCCATCGCTGGCACCGCTTGACGAATACAACGAACTGCTGAAAGGCGTTTGGGAAAGAGGAATTTTAACACACAACGGACCTTTAGTGCAGCAGTTGGAGCGTGATTTGTGCAAAAAATTAGATATAAGTAACTTTGTTGCCGTATCAAATGGCACGATTGCTATTCAGATGGCGATAAAAGCATTAGAGTTGAAAGGAGAAATAATCACCGCACCTTTTACATGGATTGCCACTGTCAGCGCAATAAAATGGGAGGGCTGTACGCCTGTTTTTTGTGATATTGATGCGGAAACATTAAATATTGACCCGACAAAAATTGAGGCACTGATTACCGACAAAACGGTTGCCATTATGCCTGTTCACGTTTTCGGCAACCCCTGCGATGTTGAGAAAATTGAAGCCATTGCAAAAAAGCACAATTTAAAAGTGATTTACGATGCCGCACACGCTATCGGCTCTACTTTCAATGGTAAAAGCGTGTTGGAATACGGCGATATTTCGGCAACAAGTTTGCACGCCACCAAACTGCTAAACACAGGGGAAGGCGGCGGCTGTATCACAAAAGACAACGAACTGCACGAAAAACTGAAACGAATACGTTTTTTCGGACACAATGACGCAAAAGATGTTATTGAAGATGGTTTTAATGGAAAAATGACCGAAGTTCACGCCGCATTGGGTTTGGCAAATCTCAAATATTACGATGTGGTCTTGGCGGACAGAAAAAGAAAATATCTTTTATACAAAGAAATTTTGCAGGCAGACAAAACATTATCATTCCAAAAAAACAAAACAGGAGAAAGCAATTATTCATATTTTCCGGTAATTTTTGAGACAGAAGAAAAACTGCTTGAAACAGAAAAAAAATTAAATGAAAATAATATTTTTCCGCGCAGATATTTTTACCCATCGGTAAATACCTACACAAAAGTTGTTGATTATCAGCAAACTCCAATTTCGGAAGATATTTCAAAAAGAATACTTTGTTTGCCGCTCTATTGGAATTTGGCAGAGGAAGATGTAAAAAGAATTTGTGGAATAATATTAAGGTACTTCTAATAATAACCCCATATTGTCATTGCGGCGCAAGCCGCAATCGGTTGAAAATTAAGCGATTGCGGGTCAAGCCCGCAATGACAAAATGATTTTTTAGATTTTTTTAATAATATTGAAATAAATTTTAAAAAATGGACACCTTCTTTAATAAACAAAACAACTTTATTATTAAAAACGGCTCTTATGTTTTTGCATAAAAGCCGTTTTTATAAATGACGTTTTGCCGTCTTGTGTCTAATTACTTGTGTCTGATTATTTCATCATTTTCTTTGTTTTGCCGTTGTCATATTGAATAATGTAAAGTCCTTTCGTTGGCTCTTCTGTGAGTTTTCTGCCCAAAATGTCAAAATAACCTGTAACTTTTGCATTTTCAGTATCTGCCGAAACGTCATGTATTCCTGTGTTGTTGTCTTTTACACAACGAATAGATAATCCAAAAAAAGATTTTGTAAAGTACTGGTCAACCCTATTTTCCTGTACATCAAAACCAAAACAAAACGCATTACTTATTCCATTTGTAGTACTGCTCCAATAACCACCCTACACATTAACATCAAATAAAGTAGCATTATAAAGATAACCAGCAGCAGGAAAGATAACTGTATTGGCACCGCTCCCGAAACGATAAATAGCGGGATCTATTGTCGGCTCACCACCTGCGGCAATAAGTTCTTCAAATTCTTCTTTTGTAGGTATGCGCCAACCTGTGGGGCAAGGACAATTCGCCGTTGTCCAAGTTTCTGCACCGTTGCCGTCCCATACGCTGTTCCAAACACTCGTTCCGTCCGAAGGAACACCTTCTGCACTCCAACCGATTTTACTGTTCCATTGATAATACATTCCCGAACTTTCGGGGGCAGCCGCAAATGTTCCGGGTGCGCCTACATTTCGAGTTGCCCACGTTACGCCGTTGATTACAACGCCTGTTTCCTGTGCAAACGAGGTTTGCACGCAAAAGGCAATTAAGATTGCCATAAAAAAGTTTTTTCTTTTCATAATAATTTAGAATTAGAAAGTTATAAAATTGAGTTAATTATTTTAAAATAAAAAAAAGCTTACTATTCTTGTAATAGAAGCCAACGACTGCTCTTTTCGGGGAATAATAAGCCCACGCAAAGCGTGAGTATCATTCCATTCCCGAAAAAAGAAAGTGTCGTTGTTTCTATTACAAGAATAAAATGTTAATTGTTAAATTTTTTGTTTGTATTTTTAGTTTTTTAAGTCATAGTATTTTTAAATTATTTCAATACCTGTTTTTTTAATTTCTTCAATAAAAGGGTCGCTCTCTTCAAAATAGTCGGTTGGGTAGGTTTTTGGCTCAATTCTGATATATGGCGTTTTGATACCTATATGAGAAAAACGAGGCGTGTCTAAAATTCCTACACCTGAAAAATCGTCAGCCACCAAAGCAACGTCAATGTCAGACCACTCGTGTTGCGTTCCCTTTGCAAACGAGCCAAAAAGTATAACTTTGCGCAGATTAACACCATTTTTGTTAATCTCTTTCGCATAGTTTCTAACAGTTTTTATTGCACCATTTTTAGTAAGCATTCTCTTATTTCTTTTGCTTTATTTAATTGATTTTCAGTTAATTGTTTTGTGCAAACTTTGTAAATTTTACTTAAATAATCGGGGTAACGAGTTGAAAGTTGAAAATTGTTGAAATTAATCAAAAAGTCCATTTTTTCCTCGCCCAAATCAATATTTGACTGCTTTAAAAGCCAAATCAAATTGTGAATTCTCGGTGGTATATTCTCTTCGTGATTTTTAACCCAATTTGCTTTTGCCAATTTTTCCAAAGTCAGATGCGCCCAAAATAAGCAGTGTAAATACTTTTTGCCATTAAACAGCAATTCAACAGAACCCCAATCGTCTTCTGCCGTATTAACCCAATAATCAATATGTTGCTGTTTGGTAAGCATAATTTTTTTGTTTTTAATTTCTGCAAAATTACAAATTATTTTTACATCTGCAATTATTTTCAAAAACTATTTTCAAAAATATTACAAATCAACAAATCAACTTTTTTTGTAACTTTGCAAAACTTTTTTTTAATGAATAATTAAAATTTATTATTTAACAAAAATGAACACTTTTTTTAATAAAAAAATCGACACAAAACTATTTTGGGCATTGGTCTTGCTCAATGTTTTTTTTGTGGTATATTATTGTATTTTAATATATTACAGCCGCTTGGCGCAAGATGATTATGATTTTTTGATTGCGTTAAAAAAACAGGGAATATTTGATTTTGTAAAAACGGTCTATTTTGAACATCAAGGGCGTTTTGCAATTTTTTTTATTCAGGGCATAAAGTATAAATTAATAGAAAAAACAGGCACATTCGCTTTTGTGCCAATATCCGTTTTTATTATCAGCGTGGCTTCTCTTTACTTTTTTTTATCAAAAATTTTTAATTTTTTTTCAAAAAAAACACTGTTTTTAACATCTATTTTGTTGATAAATATTTTTCTAATCGTCAATTTTGAATTTTCTTCTTTCTTTTGGGTTGCTGCCTGTACGTCAGTTTTCTTGGCTACGCCTTTGCTTTTATTTGCCGTATTATTTTATAACTACAAGAAAATCAGTTGGTTATACATTACAATTTTATCAATAATCATAGGGGGGGTATCCGAAGCATTTGCACCTTTAATACTTTTTATTATCTTTTCAATCGCTTTTGGAATAATATTTTTCAGAAAAGAAAAAAGTATAAAAAATGTTATTTCCACTTCTATTTTTAGAAAATTGATATTTTCTTTTTGTATTATCAGCGTGTGCTTCGTTATTGTCTATATTGCACCCGGCAATGCAAATCGTTTAGCACAATATGAACAGCCGGACACATTAATACAACTTTTGTTAATTATGGTTAAAAATGTGATAAAAATCTCTTATCTGTTCATTTTTAAATTGCCGTACATACTATTTATCTCTTTCTTGGCTTTTGTAATGGGGTTAGGAGTAAAAAAGCAATTTTACATACCTAAAAAATATCTTGTTTTTTCATTATTTGTTTTGTTGTCTGTGATTTGGCTTAGTATGTTTCCCGCTGCATACGCAATGTCCGGCTTTGGTTTTCAGCGTATTTATGCGCCTGTTGTGTTTTGGTTGCTGCTGTATTGTTGTTTTGCCGCTTTCTATTTGGGAAATCATTATTATAAAGAAAAATTTGTTAAAAAAACAAAACTAAAATTGTCAAAATTATTGTTAATTTGTATTATTTTTGTTTCAATAATGCAAATTGTTAATATAATACACGACACGCCGATTGTCAGGGCTTATTCTTTGGCAGATAAAAAACGTATTGATAATTTTTTAGCGGAAAAAGAAAAAGGACGGATTGAACCGATGTATTTTGATGCTTTGCCATCAACAGAGGTAGATAATTTAAAAAGTTTTTTGTTATATGATTTGTTAAAAAACAAAAATATACCGAACATATATTTCTCAAAAACAGAACTTTACTATTCAAATGATATAGAAGAAAAAATTGTTCCAAATACGTTTATTGGATATAGCAATAGAATGATGATGGATTATTATGATTTGCCATTTCCAATTTATTTAAAAAAATAAAAGCAAATGAAACTCGGAATAATGCAGCCATATTTTTTGCCCTATATCGGTTATTTTCAACTGATTAAAGCGGTTGATAAATATGTAATTTACGATGATGTGAATTATATCAACAAGGGCTGGATAAATAGAAATAATATTTTGCTAAACGGGCAAAAATATCTATTTACACTTTCGCTTTTGGGTGCAAGTCAAAATAAGTTGATAAACGAAATTTTTGTAGAAGAAAATCAGTCAAAATTGCTGAAAACGCTCGAAACCGCCTACAAAAAAGCACCATATTTTGAAAATATTTTTCCTCTTATTCAAAATATTTTTGATTATGAATATAAAAATTTAGGAAAATTTGTTGGCAACAGCATTATTCAAATTGCTGATTATCTGAATATTAAAACAGATTTTATCTATTCGTCAGCAATAAAAAAAGAGAACACATTGAAAGGTCAGGAGAAAATTTTGTATATTTGCAAAACATTAAACGCAACAAAATACATAAACGCTATCGGCGGACAGGAACTTTACGATAAGGAAATTTTTAAACAAAACAATATAGAATTAAATTTTTTACAAACACAAATTGTTGATTACAAGCAATTTAAAAACGATTTTGTACCTTATTTGTCAATTTTAGATGTGTTGATGTTTAATTCGGTAGAAGAAATTGGGAAAATGTTAGATAAATTTGAACTGGTTTAGAACAAAATAGGATTGCTGTTCATATTTATTGCTTTAAAATTTCAGATAAAATCAAGTCAGCCGAATTTTCGTAACTGTATTTTTTGTTGAGTTCGCAGTTTGATGTTTTTATATCCTCTAAATCAATTTGTTGCATTTTTATTTGTAAATCATTTACATTACTTTTTTGAAAAAAAATCACTGGTAAATTGCTGTAAATCTCTTTGAAAACATCAATATCAGACAAAATTACTTTTGTTCCCAAAAATAACGCTTCCAAAGGTGGAAGTCCAAAACCCTCATACACAGATGGTTGTATCAGAGCAACGCTGTTTTTTATCAGTGAAAAAAGCGTAAAATTATCAATTTTTCCCGTAAAAATTATATTTTCGGTCTGTTTTTGAAAAATCCGTATCAATTTTTTGTCTTTTGTTTTAAAATTTTCAAAATTGCCGACAATAACTAATTTTGGTTTGTTAAAAGTAGTATTGTCATTGCGGGCTTGACCCGCAATCTCTTTTATTTCAGGAGATTCCTGCTTTTGCAGGAATGACGAAAGGGAACTGTCAATAATATTTTCATAAGCAGAAAGCAGCACATCAAGCCCTTTGTGTTTTTTGATATTGCCTACAAAAATAAAATATTTGAAATCAAAAATTGGCTGTAAATCAGCGTTTTGGTACTTTAAAAGTTCATAATTAATTCCGTTGTAACCAACAATAACTTTTTCCGCTTTGCAATTAAAATGATAAATAATTCTGTTTTTTGAAAACTCCGAAACCGAAAATATTTTGTTTGATAAATGAATTGCACGTTTAAGAAAAAATCGGCGAATTGCTTTTCCAATCGGACTTACAAGATTTTCTACGTCCCAAAAAACGACATCGTGAATAACCAAATATATAGGTATTTTTATGCCGCTTGGAATGTTGTAGTTCGGACAAAAAAAGACATCGCACTGATTGATTTTTTTTGTTGGAAAACACAAAAATTCCTTAACCGAAAAAATCGGCGTTTCGCAATGCAATATTTCACAATTATCTGATAATGAGAGTTTTTTTATTTTTTTAGTGTTACCAATCAACAAAAAACTCAAATCATTGCGTTTCAACCAATAATGCAAAATATTTTCGAGATAGTTGCCTATCCCGCTCATTTCAAGCATTCTACAATCAACAGCGATTTTCATTTTAAAGATATTTTTTTGCAAAGTTACTACAATAATTTCATTTATTTTTGTCAATTTCAAAAAAAGTGTTAATTTTGCAGAAAATATTTGTGCAGTAAATCACTGCATATTTAGAGCATTTAATTTTATTCTTTTTGCTAAGAAATTTTGCCAGATATCTCACAGAGAAAAAATTAGTGTCACGTTTTTTGCGTGACTTAATAAGATTTTCAGTGAGAGTGGTTTGGCAAAATACCTTTAGCAGTGGAATTTAGTTAAGTTTCACGTTTTTTTTAATCTAAAAAAATAATATTTATGGAGAAATTTCACATTGGCAATGCAATTTGCGAAAAATTAGAAAATGAGGGCAGAACCAAAAAATGGCTTGCCAAAAAAGTATGGTGCGAACCAAGCAATCTTGGTAAAATTCTAAAATCAGGACGTATGAATACCGATTTGTTGATTGCCATTTCTCACTCTTTAAAACACAATTTCTTCAGGGATTTTGATGTCTGTTTTCCCGAACAGGATAAATGGTTATAGTTTAAAATAGAGTGTCATTGCGGGCGGTCAGTGAGCGAAGCCGAACTGCTTGACCCGCAATCGCTTGATTATCAACAACGCTTTTTTAGCGATTGCGGCTTGCACCGCAATGATATATAACCGTTGGGTTGTGCAACCAACACGGTAAAATAATTCCATTTTTCTGGTAAAATATGCCGTAAATATGGTAAAATATGCAGCTCAAAAAGTGTAATTTAAGATATTTTATACATACCTTTGCAATGTTAATTTTATCTTAATTTTATAAATTTTAAAATCTTAATCACAATGAAGAAATTTATTCTTACTCTATTTGTTGCTACTTATGCAACTGCGGCTTTTGCGCAATGGACATCAAGCACATACGGTTATACTCTTAATCCGAGTAGTATCAATGCAGGTATTGGAAATTCTGCTCTTTCCAATGCAAAACTCTATCTTTATCAAGGAGATAACACTACAACAGGTGTATTGTATGGGTTGAATTTGACCACTTCGATAAATAATGCCAACTCAACGGGTAGTTTGTATGGGGCTTATGTTTCGACTACCAAATCAAACACAAATTCTGCAGGTTCTGTAAGTGGCGTGTATTCAACTGTTAACAGTTACAGTATAAGTGGAAATGTGTATGGAACATATTCTGTTGCATATAATTACAATTCTGCTAATGCAAGTGCTATTTATGGTAATTATATCTATGGACATAATTACAACACAAATGGACCAGTTTATGGTCTATATTCAAGTGTTGGTGGCGGCAGTACAAGTTCTCGGTATTCCGGTTATTTTACAGGTGGAAAATTTACCGTTATGAATGGAAATGTCGGTATTGGGACAACTACTCCCGAAGTACCATTAGAAGTTAATGGTAATGTAAAAATTTCAGGCGAACTTGTTATTTCGGGTGCTAATAGCAATGGTGGCTCAAAAGCAATTTCTATTGTAAATCCTTCAAAAACAGGCACTACACAAGCAGCAATTTGGAGATTGTATAATATGGGAGGAACAGAATACGGCAATTCGTTCCAGATATGGAATTATGGAGTAAATGGAAGTGACGGATGTGGAAATGGCGGACTTTGCGCAAACAGATTTACAATTACTGATAACGGAAATGTTGGAATTGGTACAATGTTTCCTGGTGTAAAACTTGATGTAATCGGTACAATCAGAGCTGAAGAGGTAAAAGTGTGTCTCAATCAAGGGTGCGATTTTGTTTTTGATAATGGCTATAAACTTATGCCTTTGCAAGAACTAAACACTTTTATTACCGAAAATAAACACCTGCCCGAAATTGCGCCCGCTGCCGTAATGGAAACAGAAGGCATAAACCTCTCAGAAATGAATGCAAAACTTTTGCTAAAAATTGAGGAATTAATTCTGTATATTATTGAGTTAAATAACAGAATTGAGACCTTAGAAAGTACAAATCACTAAATTTTACGATTATGAAAAAGTATTTAATTTTTGTATTGTTTTTTTTGTTTGCATTAAATACATATTCTCAATTAAATGAGTTTATAATACAAACCTACTTTGTTAATAATGAGCCGGGCAGTATTCCAAATGTACCTTGGTTGAACACAAATGAAAATATAAGACAACAATTTTTCTATGATTTGAAAAATATTTATAATTTTAACACTATACTTTTTGAAAGGACTTTGGAATACACTTATCTTAGTGAAACCATAAGCCAACATTTTTACAAAATGGCAAAAAATGCAGGGCTACAAACAATTTTATCCCATCCAAACTTGTGGACAGTCATACCACTTAACAAACAAAATGCAGAAGAAACTTTATTAGAATATTCTCACTCCGATTATAATGTAATAGGTTATAATATTATTGATGAACCAGAAGTAAATCCTCCACCAAACCAGCTTGACCGAAACATAGATTTAATACCTCAATATTCGCATCTTATAAAGAACTATGATAGTTCATTGATAAGGTATTCTAATTTACTTGCAAGTTTGTCTTATTTGACTGATTATGGTTTTAGAGAAAGTTATATTCAAAGATATATAAATAACTCTGACCCTAATTTATTATCTTTTGATATTTATCCAATATATGATAATAGAGATGATTTTTTTATGTGTCTTTATAATTATGCATTAAAGAGTGTAGAAAATTCCATTCCTTTTATTTATGTGCTAACGCCATTTAGAAAACGTGCAGATTTGGAAAAATCTCCCCCTGTTTCAGCAAAAACAAAAGCAGAATTTAATTATGTTATTTATGCTGCATTATCTTATGGCGCGAAAGGAATTGCGTATTGGCCTGGGTTCCCGTGGGTAAGAAATCTAAATGGTATCTATCAATTGGACTTTGAAAATGGACTTTTAGATTATATGTCAAATTTACATCAAAAACTTATTGATAATAGTGATGTTTTATTGTCGTTAAATTTTATTTCTGCATATCATTGGTCAGAAAAAAGTACTATAAGAGATGGATATGAAAACATACACGCAATTAGTTATTACTATGGTAACTTTGCAAATGATGAATACGCAAAACAGGTTTTTTCAGATTTGAATAAACCTGTTTATAAAATAAGTGATAATTCCGTGCCTCAAAATATTGTAATTTCTTTTATGAGAGATAAAGGAGGTGATATTTATTTTTGGTTGTTTAATAAAAGTTTAACTGAGAACTTATCTCTAAGAATTAATACATATAATTCTATTTTTAATTATTTTGATAATATAACTTTAACAGGAAATACAAAAAATGTTAGTTTAGCAGCGGGCGAAGCAAAACTATTTAGAGTAGTACAAAACCCAATCCCTATAATGACTAAATTTTTTTCCGAAGGTGTTTATAATCCTGATGGTGCTTTATATGTTTCAGAATTTTTTAAAGGATTAAAGAGTGCCACTAATATGATTTTTGGAAATAACAGTTGGAGTAATTACTTTGATAAAGGTGTAACTTACACTTTTACAGCGGAAAATATCTTGATAAACAATTTAACTGCAAAACGTGGTTCTACAATCAGATTTAAGGCATATAAAAATTCAAATACTATGCCTAACAATGCCCAATATCCACCAAGATTTAATGCACCTGCTCAAAATATAGAAGAAGTAGATGAAGAGAATATACAAATTTCAATTTTTCCAAATCCAACAAGCGATATTTTGAATGTTGATTTAAGTGAAATTGAAGACATTGGAACAATAGAGATTTTAAATTTGCAGGGTATTTTGCTTGATAGAAAACAATTTACAAGTAATTCAACAATTACTTTTGATGTGTCAGGTTTTCCGTCAGGTTTGTACTTTGTTATTGCAAAATATGGCGAACATCAAAAAGTTTTCAAAGTAGCAAAGAAATAAAAATGATAGCACTAAAATTATGTACACAAATTCACTTTTTAAAAGAAAAATAGGTTCTTGTATTAGTATACTTATAGGTTTTTCAATATCTGCACAAACGCCATATAACGTTGTAATGAATCTTTATGATGACCCTACAACAAAAATGGCTTTCAATTGGTTTACCACGAGTAATACCACAGGCGAACAAGTAGAAATTTCAGTAGGGACAGGCACATTTACACCATTCAAAACCGTTATTGTTAGTGCCACTACTCCTCAAAATGTACATAAAGTTGTTGTTACAGGATTAACACCTAACATAACATACTCGTTTAGAGTAGGAAAGACGGGTTTATGGAGCGATATCGGCACTTTTACTACCGCCAAAGCCAATAAAGAAACTTTCTCTTTTATTTATGTTACCGACACACAAGTTAAAAATTCCAATATATTACAAACTCATTGTCAAGCAGCATTTTCAAAATACCCGAATGCAAATTTTTGGTTGCATTGCGGCGACCTTGTACAAGATGGCGGCAACCAGAGTGAATGGGATCAATTCTTTGAAAAACAACAAAACTTTTTCTTCCATTATCCGTTTGCACCGATACAAGGAAACCACGATAACTATAGTACTGTTAATTTCAGGCGTCATTTTAATACAGAAAATTTTGCACCTACCGACCTTACAGGAAGCACTTATACCTATATTTACGGTGATGTGCAATTTTTTGCTATTAACAGTGAACAATGGGATAGCAACGGCACACTTAATTCCGCATATATTACTGCGTTGTCCAATTGGATGCGTGCCGAAGTAACCGTTCATCAAGATATTACATGGCGTATTGTATATTACCACAAAACCGTTTATACAGGCGCAAGTGATGAACAAAACGAACAATCTTGCGCTGTATGGCACAATGCTATGGCTCCACTATTTGATGAATTGAACATAGATATTGCTCTTCAAGGACATTCTCATATTTATGATGTAATAGGACCTGTTTATAATATAAATACTGTTTTGGGATCTGTAAACGGTGTCACTCAAGGTAATGTGGTTTTTCCTCAAAATGCAAGTGGTAAATCAGGCGGTATCTTTAACGTACAAAAAGGTACATTATATTTTACAAACGGTACTTTCGGAGATTTACATTATTTTAATCCGCTTCCTTTAAATTCAATGCCTGGCAGTGCTTTTTCGTCAATTTCAAATTATAAATCCTTGATGACGGGTCGCTATGGACAAACCGAAAAATCTACTTACAGCAATGTATCTGTTACTTCCACCTGCATTACAATAACTACTTACGAAATTGTTGGCAATAACAGTCAACTTTTGGATGAGATAGTCATAGTAAAGAATTGCGTTTTTGAAGAAAAGTATATTGAACTTAATTCTGCCTCAAAATTACAATATACAGCAACAAAAATTATTTTAAAACCCGGTTTTGTAGGACAACCAAACACAAAAGTTTTACCTAGCGGAATTACTTTGTATGGTGGTTTTAAGGCAACGGCTATTGATATTTGTCCAACTAAGAAAAATACTATAATAAATCCTTATGATTTTGATAATATACCAAATAGTCCTCTGCACCGTGTTATTTTAGAAGAGGAACAAACAAATATAGAGAATTTCTCTGTTTTTCCAAATCCAAGCAAAGGGCAGTTTTATTTGAGTTATAATGGCAAAGAAAATGTTGAGAAGGTTGTGATTTTTGATATTTTGGGTAAAATTGTTTATCAAAAAAAATCTTTTGAAAATAATTTTGCAGAATTGGAAATTAATAGTAATTTCGCAACAGGAATTTATACTATTCAAATGATTGTTGAAAGTGGGAAAATCTATTCACAAAAAGTAATCATTAATTAATATCTTATGTCAAAAACTTTTAAAATACTCTCTTTTGCGGGTTTGATTGTGTCTATATCTGCAATGCTTTTAGATACTAACATAAAGCGTGAGGCATTTTTGGGTCTTATTGAAAAAATTTTGAATCGTCCAATAGATATGGCATTGTGGAGTCGAACATTTACTATGTTTGTACAAACAATTTTTCCTGTGCTTGCTGTGGCGTTTCTGCTTTTGCTAACGTATAAACATTGGAAAAAGTGGTTAAATTTTCTTTCCGATAAAAATTCATTTTTTTACAAAATTATAACACAACAGCCGATTTCGATAATCGGTTTTGTATTTTTACTTTACGTTCTTAAAACGCTGTTTTTGATTTGCAAAATTTCGCATTTTAATCTGCTTATTCTGTTGATAACCATTATTTTACACATAGTTTTATTTTCTGTCTATTACAAAAATGAGACGATAAAAAGCAAAGTGATTTCACTTGCCACAACCTACTCTGTTATTGCTTTTTCTTTGATAATCAGCACTTTATCAACGGATTCGTCTTGGGACGGCGGCTCGTATCATCAAACGGCGGTAATTTTTTTGCGCGATGGCTGGAACCCATTTTATGAGGTCAATCCGTTTGGTTATACGCCTGATGATTTCGGAATGTCGGTAATTCATTTTCCAAAATTTACTTGGCTGTTTGCCTCTGTGTTTGTCTCTATTTTCGGCAATATTGAGGTAGGAAAAGCGTATAATTTACTGATTTTTGTGGTTGCGTTTTTTTATGCGTTAAAAATAGTTTCAAAATATCAAAAAAATGGTGCTATAATATTGTGTATCAGTTTGTTTTTGGCAGCAAACCCTGTTTTGTTGTCGCAAATGTTTTCGTATTATGTTGATGGTTTTTTTGCTTCATTAATGCTTATTTTGGTGTTTGCGTTAATGGACTTTGAAGAGTGTAGTCATTTCGACCAGCGAGGGTTTTCCTCAATCAAAGACGGTAAGTTCGGTTTTGCACAAGCGATTGCGGGTCAAGCAGTTCGGCTTGCCTTCGACTTCGCTCAGGCACCACGCTCACTGACCGCCCGCAATGACACTTTATTTAGGAGATTTCTCCCTTCGGTCGAAATGACTGGCTATCTATTTATTATTTTTGCGGTTTGCGTGATTTCCATAAATACAAAATTTACCGGCTTTGCCTGCGGAGTCGTGCTTTTGGCGTATCTTTTCAGACAAATATTTTTAAAAAATTATAAAAATGTGTTAAAACTAACTGCGACAGGCGTTTGTATTTTACTTTTTGGAGTTCTTTTTACAGGTTTTAACCCATACATCAAAAATTATCAATCAAATCAAAATATTCTTTACCCGCTTTATGGCAAAGATGCACACGCACATATTCCCCCTCATCCATACGTACAAAATAAAAATGTTATTCAAATATTTGCGAGTTATTTTTTTCACGCAAACGACAACAAACTAAGATATGTGCCTTTCAACCCCGACAGAATACACACTTTGCCCGATTGTTACAAGCCCGACAAAAATATCGGCGGTTTTGGTATTTTTCTGTATGAAATATCGTTGTTGATAATGGTTATAACGATTTTCTCGATTTGCTCTGTCGGTTGGAAAAAATATACAAAACCGATTTTTGCAGCATCAATTTTCTTGATACTTATGTTGATAATGCCTGTAAATTGGTGGGCAAGAATAGTGCCGTTTTTTTGGTATGTGCCTATTTTATTATTAATGCCTGCAAATTTTAAAAAAATGAAAGTGCTTTCTGTTGCGCTTTTTATGTTGATAGCAGTTAATAATTTTATTTTTCTGTACGGTTGTTGCTATCTAAATCATTATTATGGGGCAGAATTTCAGAAATTGGTTAATGGCGTAAAACAAAGCAAAAGTGAAAATATTGTTGTGGTAATATATTTTGACTATTTCAAAGTTCCTATTTTGGATAAACTACGGCATCTTAACATAGATAAAAACATTGAATTTACCACCCAAAGAGTTGAACAAATGCACTCTATAGATTGGCACGTTTTGGGTTGGTACGAAAAATAGGATTAATTACATCACAAACTCCAAATAATTTGTTCTGTGTGCTGTTCTGCCTTTCAGGCAGAGCGGTTGTTCTTTTTTACACCGTAAGTTGCGGCTATCGCCTTACTTACGGTTATGAAAATTATTGCCTTTTCCTTCGCTTTTCAAGTTAGGCAAAGAAGCAATTCAAGTCAATTCTAAAAAATGCACTTTTATATATCTGTATATCAATTAATTATGAGTAAATCGTTAAAAAATTAACGCAACATTACTATTTTGAAATAATAAAAGCCGTCCATTCGGACGGCTGCCGTAAAGTTGTAAAACTAATTAATAAACGGCTAATAACTCTCTACCGATTGTATGCAGTCCGGCAATAATTTTATCTCTTTGCTGCTTGCGCGGTTTTTTTATTCCTTTGCTGTAATGCGTTAATTGTGTTTCGTGTATTCCTGTTTTACGCGAAATCGCTTTCTGAGTAACAGTGCCGCCAATATATTTTAAAAGCGCAGGCACATCAAATTCATATTTTATTACATATTTGCCCTGTAATACTTGGGGTAATTTTTTTTTGTCTTCGGTATAAACATATAATGCTAATGCCTCGTTTGCTTCCTGTTTTGCTTTTTCCACTGTTTCTCCAAAAGCAAATACATTTTCTATTTCTTGAAAAGATACGCCGTAGCCGTCTTCTCCTAATTCTAAAATTGCTGTTATCTCTTTCATAATATTTATATTTTTTATAAGGTAGCGGCTATTCGCCCCCTTTGATTACTTTTAAAATTTTTTTTGCTGTTCCTGTTGGAACTTCTTTTGAACCGTGAAATGGAATTATTAGAAGTTTTCCGTTTTTTATGTAAGCCCTGTGGCTTCCTGTTTGTCTTTTTATTAGCCAGCCCTCCTGTTCGGCAATTCTGTTTAGTTCCGTCGATTTCATAATCTTTTTATTAATTAGTTTTACACAACAAAGGTAAATAATAATTTACCTTTGTGCAAATATTTCAGTGATTATTTTCAAAATATTTTCATTTTTATTTCTTTGATTATCAGCAACTTACACAATAAAACAAAAATTTTTTCAAAAAAAACTGCTTTTTTGGAGCAATTTTCTGAAAAAATATCGTCATTTTTTTTAGTTAAAAGTTGAAATCTAAAAAACGTTTGTGATACACTGAGTTTATCGAAGTGTAAAGGTATAACTTTTTTATATAGCCGCCAAATTTATATAAATTTAGCGGTTAGCATATTTTTTCCAATAATATTTTATGCTTGATTTTATGCCGCTTATGCGTATTCTGTCCATTAAGGCGATAGAGTACATTATTAACATAAAAAATGAAGTTAAAATCTTTGAGGTGAAACTTTTTTCGCCGAATTTTGCTCTGATTTTTTGAATATTATCCCTTGCCCATTTGCTTTTTTTAGGCACATAATCGGAATTAAAATGATGAATTGTGTATGTGTTTTCAGTGGTTTCTATTTTGCCTGTTGCGAGATTTTTTGCAGTAAAATAATCGTTTGAATACAAATCAAGTTTAATTTTATTCTCTCTCAAAACTGATTCCATAACTTCGGGAGCAATACTTGGCGAAAAATGCTCTTTTTCTTCATAATATTCCATACATTTTTTTATGAAAAAATTACCTTTCTCTGCACCGAAACAACCCGCCTCAATAAATTTTGTATTATAATTTTCGTAAGCAAACATTGTTCCATTTTTTTTGTCAAGCAAATCGTTAAAATTTTTAACAACCTCTATATCCATATCTAAATAAATTCCGCCAAAATTATAGACCGCAAAAAGCCGAACATAATCGGCGGCATAGGCGTAACGCTGTGCACTATACGCCTCTTTTGTCCAGATTGTTGAATTTATGTCAAACCGTGTTTTATCCCATTTAACAAACTCATAATCAGGCAGTTTAACGTGCCATTCATCAACAAACTTCTGATATTTTTCAGGTACAGGGTTGTCGGAAAGCCAACAATAGTGAATAATTTTCGGTATCATTTTTTTTAGTATCAAGTAATGAGTAGTGAGTATCAAGTACCAAGTAGCACAAAACTATCTTTGTTCTTTGCTCTTTGTTCTTTAATCAAAAAATATGTGTGTTTCCAAAATGGCAATTTTTCTTTTTTGCGCAAAACAGTAAATGCCGTCAGACGCGAAATAACTGTTAAAAAATAGATAAAATCTGCAATTTTTGTATAAAATTTACTGTGCGTTTTTTGATAATATAGCCGTCTGCCGATGAGTTTAAATTTTGCCTTTTGTTCGCAATTTGTTGATTGCCCTTCTAAATGAATGATGTTTGCTTGCGGCACATTATAAACCGAATAACCGAGTTTTTTAACTCTGTGAGTCAGTTCCAATTCTTCGTGATACATAAAAAAGTCCTCGTCAAAACCGTTAATTAACTCAAAAATCTCTTTTCTAATCATCAAGTCCGCACCTGTTATGCAACGCACTTTTTTTGGCTTGTCGGAATGGTTAAAATTTTCGTGTTTGATAGATAACAGTCCGGTTATTTCGTCCAAAATATTTGGCAGCCAACCATAAGAGAGCACGGGCTTTAGGTTTTCATCAAATAAATTTCCGCCGCAAATGCCGCAATTTTGATTTTTTTCCATAAAGTCAAAAAGAATTTTCACGGCATTATTTATTAAAATTGTGTCCGGATTTAAGAAAAACAGATATTTGCCTTGTGCAATTTTTGCCCCTAAATTATTTGCTTTGCCAAAGCCAAAATTTTTAGTATTTTCAATTAATTTTACGTTTGCAAATTCATTTTTTATCATTTTACAAGAAAAATCCTGCGAAGCGTTATCAACCACAATAACTTCAAAATCAATGCTTTGTGTTTTTTCAAAAACCGATTTTAAACATTGATTCAACAAATCTTTTGTGTTATAATTTACTATGATAATTGAAACGTTCATTCTTCTTTTTCTTTAATAGTTTTTTTGTCTTTTTCATTCCAATCTTTTCTTAACGTTGCTTTTGCAGGGTATGAAATACAATTATAATACGGATTAAGTGGGTAGTTTGCAGGTCGATTTGTTAATGGATTTATTTCTGTTGAAAGTAACCCTTTTAAAGGTGTAATCAGAAAAAACAGAGTTATTAAAACAGCAAATACCAATTTTGACTGAATTAGTTTTTTTATATCTAAATCAATTAAAAATGTAATTGCCATAACTCCAAAGACCAAATAAAATACTTGCAAACGACTAAGTATAAACATGCCGTTTGATAACGCTTTAATTGCTGCAAAGATTGTTAAGCAATTTACAAAAAACGCCATTTTATTATCTTTTATTTTTACAAATGAAATAACTAAAATAATCAATATTGTTTGTCCTATATAAAACAATCCAGATGAAAATTCCACTTGTTTCACAAAAGAAGTTTTAAAGTATATTTCTGTTAGATTCTCAAGTCGTGTTGGCAAAATGGGCGCAATCCACAAAACAACACTTTTTATTATTTTGGGAAAAAAGAAAATTATGTTTGTATCTCATATTATA
>Ga0209628_10000312_pt1 | contig 29351 bp, 34 predicted proteins | sample TergutCu122P4_FD_187285 | JGI IMG/M metagenome (GOLD analysis project Ga0209628, IMG submission 187285) | Cubitermes ugandensis P4 segment gut microbial communities from Kakamega Forest, Kenya - Cu122 P4 (SPAdes) (version 2) | ecosystem: Host-associated > Arthropoda: Insects > Digestive system...
CGCGCTTTGCTGGAGAGCGCACGCAAAAAGACCGCCCCACGCAAAGTCGATCTGTATGACGTGTTTTGCGCAGTGCTGTATTTGCTGCGCACAGGCTGTCCCCTCAGCGTGACAGGCCATAATAGCCTTGTCCAGGTTATGGCGCACCACAAAAGACGGCTAAGCTACCGCGCCGCTCCCCACTGGACAACGCGCGTGGGCTTCGGACCACATGGCCCGGATGTACCCTGAAAACCTCGTGCCTCGTCTTGCCTGCCTACAAGTGATAAAATCCAATGTGTCTGGTCGTGTTTAAGCAATCACACATTTGACAGCAAAAAAACACGACATAAACAAAAAGGAGGTACTCATGAAGTGGACGCAAGAAGAAGCGATCAATTTCGAGTGCGCTTGCGAGTGCATCACGGATCTCCAAGGAATCACGCTTCACAAAATTAGAGAAGAAGAAAGTACAGCGTCTCCAAATACCGAGCGCTTGGCAAACTTGGAAGCCGAATTTTCCAAACTTGACCAAGAGCGCAAGCGTTTGCATGTACACAACCATGCCGAGATTGCTCGCATTCGCTCCGAATACGGAGCCATCATCCGCGCCGAGCTTGTGCAACAGGAACTCGTGGCAGCGTAAGCATGGCGTTTGACGCTGCCCAATACCGTCTCAGTGAGCCGCAGAACCAGGCAATTTTCAAGAAGTGGATAGAACCGAGACTTTTCGCGGACGCGAAAGCCGTTGAAAAGCCCGTAGCCGTCATCTTTGGCGGTCAACCTGGCTCAGGCAAAAGCGCAACCGTGGATTACGCCATGCTTGAACTGCAATCGCATGGAGGCGCAGTCAAGATCGACGGTGATGCGCTACGCCTGTACCATCCGCGCTACAAAGAATTGATGAGGCTTGACGACAAAACCGCCGCCACCTACACCGGCCCCGACTCCGGGCAGTGGGTGGAAAAGGCTATCGCCGGAGGCAAAGCGCGGCGCGTCAATCTGGTCATTGAGGGCACCATGCGCAGCGATAGCGCGGTTGCTGCCACGATGGAAAGCCTGCGCGCCGCAGGCTACGAAATCGACGCCCGTGCCTTGGCCGTCAACTTTCGCTTAAGTGAGCAAGGCATCTTGCAGCGGTACGAGGGGCAGAAGGCCGACCGCGGCATCGGACGCATGACAACGCCCGAAGCCCACAAAGCCGCCTATGACGGCATGCTTGTCACGCTCGAACGCATCGAACGTGATACGTTGGCCGACCGCGTGACGCTCTACCGCCGTGGCGGCGAAGCAATCTATACCAATGAACTGAAAAACGGTCGATGGGTGCGGGAGCCGCAGGCTCGCGCCCAAGTGGAGGCCGAGCGCGCCCGCCCTTTGACGCCAGAGCAAGCCCACCAATTCGTCCAAGGTTATGCCACCCTGGTTCAGCAACTGGACAACCCACAACGCAACGCTACCGAGCCCGAAAAAACAGCCATGCGAGCGCGGTATGCGCAATCCTTGGAAGTGCCGATTCAGGAAGAAAAACTGCAAGCCGTTGTTCAGCATCTGAATGCCAAGGGTTTCCTCCAAGAGCAGCAAACCATCATCCTGCAACGTTGCCGGGCCAACGCCCAGTGGCTACACGAACAGAACCCCCAACCTGGCTTGGATGCTGAACGCAACCGCAACGCGCCTAACGCACGTGCAGAACCTCGCATGGGTTTGGCCAATCTCAGCAACCAATATGCGTACATGCAGGCGCTGACGCCATCGGCCACAAGCCAGCCGTTGCAAGCGGCTTTGCCAGACCGCGAGGCATACCGGCAATCTGAACCGGATAACGGGCCTGAGCCTTAGCCAAGAAGGAGATTGGTATGCCCCCCCCCTGCTCATAGCTTTCCGTGGCGCAACACGCGTTGCACACGGCCCGCTCATCGAGCACATGGCCGCATGGCGCGTTTATCTAGCCTACGATAAGTGCGACTCATTGCCCTCGTGCACCACAGTACCACAATTCCTGACAAAAGTCTCGCTGTTTGGTTCCGTTGTGAGCGCGGCCAAAGGAAAGCATGGGATTGACCAACGGGCAGTGTGAACAACGAAGAAGAGATCAACGCAAAGCTTCGTGCTCGTGTTCCGTTTACACGCCAACGGGCAGGCAGGCTTGATTCAAGTGCCTTCAGCAACGGCAGACGGACGTTCAGCGCCGAATTTCTCTTGATACTCTTCTTGCTGTTTCCGCCATGCTCTTTCAGCCTGGATTTGTTTGCCAGCTTGATTGAACACTTGTGAAGCAATTGGCATGTACTTTACTATCAACGGCTGATTGTGCGGAAACCGATTGGCGTTGATGTATTCGCGCGATTGCAACTGAACAGCAAGTTTGCCGTATTCGCCATCCATCAACCGCTCTTTTTCTTCAAGAGGCAGCTTGGCGAAGACATTCATCAAAGGTGTCGCAATGGCAACCAGACCCAGAAAAGCCATATGCACCTGCTCATACTCAGCACGCAGGGACTTGGCCTGTTCCTGCTGCAATTGACCCAATTGGAGCGCCTCGACATGCGTCTGTTCGTGCTCTTCATTTTTCCTCTTGAGCACAATTTTCAGGGCATCCAGTTGTGCCTGAAGATTGGCAATAAGATCGTTCTTTTCCACAAACAGTGGGTTGGCTTCGGCCACAACCTTGTTTTGGCCATCAATGTTGCCCTTGCTCCAGCCTTTGTTATAGCCATCATTATGACCATCTTTGTAGCCTAGGTCATAGCCCTTCTGCCAACCAGCGGCTGCGCCCTTGGCAATGCCGTGGGCGCGCCCAGTGGCAAAACCCACGGACTCAGCTAGATATTCATTTCCAAAGCGCCCATGACTCATGACGCACTCCTTTACGGTTACTTGCCTGCAAGCAACCTAATCTGTTGCGCTTAGTCCAGAGGGAACTATGCTGCACTCTCAAGCGTATCAGGTGGAGCATCGCATCATCCACCTGGTCGACGCCGGAGGCTTTCGAGTCCGGTTTGTTGCACGCGCCGAAGGTGCGGTTTTTCATGTACCTTCAGTGACGATGGGCAGACGTGCAGCGCCGCATTTCCCTTGATACTCTTCCTGCTGCTTCCGCCAAGCTCTTTTCTGTCTGATTTTTTCGGCAGCTTCACTCAGCACCTGCGTAACAATGGGCGCGTACCGCTTTATCAATAGCTGATTGTGTGGATACCGATTGTTGTCAATGTATCCAGCCGACTGCAACTGAATGGCAAGTTTCCCGTACTCCTTAATCAACTCCTCTTTTTCATCAAGAGGCAGTTTGGCAAACACCTTCATCATGGGCGTCGCAATGGAGATTACACCCAGGAAAGCCTTGTGCATCTGCTCGTGTTCGGCGCGCAAGGACTGCGCCTGCTCCCGCTGCAACTGGTCGCGTTGAGCAACCTCCAAATCTCGCTGTTCCTGGGCACGCCTGGCGGCGTTACCAGCAACTGTGCTGACGCTCTCCACGATAGCAGCTTTCAATTTCTGATCTTTCAGCTGCAATCTCAGCTTAGCTATTTCCTCGTTGGCTGCATCAATTTGAATATTGGCTTTCAAAACGGCATCTTCCCAGCCTTTTCTCTTGCCATCATCAAAACCATCATTGTAACCTTCGTTATAGCCCTGCCGCCTGCCAGCGACCACACCACGGGCTGTACCAATGAGTCGTCCGTCAGCAAAGCCTGCGGAGTGAGCTAGATATTCGTCTCCATAGATTCCCATCGTGCGTTCCTTAGCTATGTATGCTTACCCGCAAGTAAGCCCGATTAGTGGTGTTTGTCTAGAGAGGACTATGCTGCGTTCTGAAACGTATCTGGTGAAGTATCATCCGCCGGATCGACGTCGGAGACGTTCTCACCCCTTGGCGGCGGGTCGATCAGTTCGGATTGTTGTGCGTCTGGGGGCACATGATGTGGAATGGCGGGTGCTGCTACCGTGGACGAGCTATGAGACGCGGGCTCGAAAGTCGGCTGTGTCGGTGATGAGGTATCATGACCTCCTTGCTCGCCACCATCAGCAGAATCCTTAGCATGGCCGCTTGGAGCAGAAACTACCCCATCGACAGACTTGTTGCCAGCAGGTTTATGAGCCTTCTTGTCAACAGACTGAGCATCAGCAGGATTCTTAGCATGGCTGCCTGGAGCTGCAGCCCCCCCATCGACAGGCTTGTTAACAGCAAGTTTATTAGCCTTCTTGTCAGTAGGCTGAGCACCAGCAGGATTCTCAGTATTGTTGCTTGGAACATCAGCCATGCGCAAATTTGTGCCGCCCTTTTTCTTCTCGCTGTTTTCCTTGTTCTCCAGCTTTTTCTGTTTGGCTCCTTCGATAGCGCTTGCGCCAACACTTGCCCCATAGTGCTGCAAGCCTTGGCGCATCTCCCCAGTTGCCTGTGTTTCGCCAAGCGGCTTGATGCCCGCTCCGATCCACGTAAGGATTGCATCGGGTAACGCCTGAGTAAGGCCGAAGATCATGTACGTGACCGGCAGCATCAATAGGCCATACATGAAGACCCAGTTTTTCCAAGTAAAAAACTGGGCAAACCACCCAACACTAGCCTCACTACTGGTGACATTGGCAGTGCGCATAGCCCAAAATGCCTTTGACACATACAACAAAACTGGATTTGCAATTGCCATTGCTGCAAACAAGGCTATAATAATTAACGCTGGTCGCATGAAGAGTGACAAGAGCATCAGATAGCCCTGCGTCTGACCACCGATAAATGTACGCTCTGGTGACATATGCATAACAGCCCATAATGGCGCAGCAAACACGGTTTGCAACACCGCCAAGAACCAGCCAACCACTGCAATGATAAAAATTGTATATGGCAGGCTTGGTAAAAATGTACCAAAATAGAAACTACCACGCGACAACCACAACCTTACTTTTGCAAGTGGCGCAAGTAAATCGCGAATGAGAAAATCACGTGCTGCTGTACTTAATTGCCACGCAAGATTTCCAGGGATGAATGCAGCTGCGGCCCTACCTCCTGAGGCGATAGTATCAACGGTAAAATCAAATACAGCCAACGTAGCTTCAGCCCTGGCCATAGAGTCACCAGTAGCCTTAATGCGCCCAATCGCATCAGCATTGCCATCTAATCCAAGCCATGAATCTGTGGTCTTTTTCATCAAATATCCTGTCCAATCACCCATTGCTTTTTCTGCTCGCCTGCCTATTCCGTCAATGCTTATTTCTTTCATTCCTGCCAGTGTCGGCGCAGGTAAAAGTGTTTTTGCATTCAGTGGATCAGTGATTGAAGTTGCTGTTTTTGGCGTTTGATAATTAGGGCTATCAAGCGCCTTCTGCAGAATTGCCGTAGCCATACCATAACTCGCTCGAACGAGATCACCCTTGGAGTCATCAGGCAGTTTATTCATGGTAGGCTGGGTCACTTGACCGGGAGGCTCTGCATAAATCTTTCGCATTTCTTCTCGAATACCGCTCAGACGCTGGTAATAACCTCCAGCCATCGCCCAGCCGTCTCCTGTGATATCCTCATTATACTTGGCCATCACCTGTTGCAGCGTTTGATCTGTTTCCATTTGCTTGCTCAAGTCTTTAAGTATTTGCTGCTGCGCAATATCAACGTACGCATTAAATTGACTAACGGAGACTTTATCTGTCCAGTCCTGATTGACATCAGAAGGCCAATCAGCTACCCAGCCATCAATGTTGGCCATCAACTTTGTGACCGCTAATTTTTTTGAGTCAAGAACTGCATCCCGGAGTTTTGAAATTGCCAAATTGTTTGCAATTATTGCATCTTGGTCGTAAGCTGCAACCTTAATAATTGTATCAGGCAAATTCACAAGATCAGCAGGTGTGGCTATAGACAAAACATCGCTTAAGTCTAAAGTCGTTCCCGCTTTAGTTCCGCCACCCACCGTATATGTATAAATGTCTACGGTGCCGCAAACTGGCTCTCCACCTCCCAGTGGAAAATCCGATCTATCTTTGAATTGATAGGTTTCAGTCTTTTTGAAGCCATCTTCTTGGACAGAAATATCCGGCGAATCAATTTTCTGTACGTTTGGGACATTCAATCCAGCGACACTGCCAGCCAAATAAATTTTATTGACTGCTTGAGCGCAATATGCTGACTCTGCATATTTTGCAGCAAAATCCCGAACATTATACAGAGGAAAATCTTTGTTGGATGTCGCTGTTGAACCAAGCCCGATTTGCTTCTGGACACTCGCAAGGGCACCCCCTTTGATCCCCTCTTCTACGCCTATCTTAAATAAGCCATTGGCAAAACCAATCCCCCACAGCGAAATCATCATCACGAATAGCTGAATGAACGAGTATCCGCTGCTGGTCGGCAGCAAGACTGCAGCACCGGACACGATCCGCATGGGCGTCCACAGGCTTGACCAGTTCTTGCCGAACGCCTCGCCATCGTTGGCCGTGTTGATGACCCCCACCACAGCCACGAAGCTGACAATTAGAGCGGCGACTGTCAACACGCCGCTGTTGAAGTAGGCCATCATGGAAGCAATCACGCTTGTTCCACCAGCCGCGGTTATGCTGGAAGTATCTTTACCTAGCGCGAGGTTGGTTATCACGTCCCCAAATATGGACTGCAGGATGTTCACGGATACATCAGGGCAACTGCCGCTGGTGCCAGTGGCAGCACTCACAGCCGCGTCAGTGGCACAGGGGGAGAAGGGCATCGTCACAGCCATGATTTCGTCCTGTAGTGTGTCGTCGAATCTTGCGCATCCTATCAGGCTGCGCACGCCTTTTCAAGAGGGGTGCTACAGTATAAACTGTCTGTTGGGCAAACAAACAACTCATGAAACGTCAAAAAAATGTCGTTGCTAGAATTGAACTACCCTAAAGCTACCCAGCAGGCGCTGGCGCGCCGCACTAAGAAAGCAACAGCCGCAGAGGTCTCTTCGGTGCCACAGGTGGTGCACGCTGCTGGGTGGCCTCCCGTAGACTGCGCCGTGGCAAGCGTGTTGCCAAACTTGGAGCTTGAGGTGTTGCTTTTGCGCGACCTTGATGTTGCCGCTCCGAGCCTTCGCTGCCGGCAGATGTCAGGCCCGCCGCGATGCAGACCATCGGCCAAGCCATCACCCGGGGAATGGAAACGACGTGCGAGTAACTCTTGACGCTGAATGTGAACGGCTTTCCGCGAAATCGCGGTGTTTCCGCCTCGTATGGGCGACGCCGTGCTCCTGGGCGCCAAAACAACGCTCCTGAAATCGTGAAGAAGGGCCCCGCCGCCACCGTGGACACTCTGGCCGCACGGGTGCGGAGCACGGAGCAGGCAGCACGGCTCAACACGGTGGCCAATATCGACCCTCGCATGCGAATCGATGACCCCCATACCAACACCAGGAAAGCGGCTATTTTTGACGCTCTCGTCGCGCACTACGCGAGCGTCTATGCAACTCATCCCGCGCCGGTTTTCCGATTACTGCGGGAAATGTATGACAATACCGCGAAGACATTGGGCGTTGGCGATGGTTTCCTAGGAAACCTGCACACGCCAGAGTCCGTGCTGATCGACATGACGTCGTCTCCAGCAATGCAAGTTGTTCAACACGGTGCTGTCAAGCGTGCCAAAAAATGTTGCTGGCTAGAGCCGACTTGCGAGAGTCTGGCCAGTACGCATGACGCGATGGCACCATCATGATCCTGAACATGTCCAATTTGTCCGTCCGCACAGCCAGCGAAGCCGCCATCGGCATCGCCATATTGCGGCACTTCGCAACCACGCCCAACAGCAGCCCAACCATAGATCGCATGGCGTCAGAAATTCTCGGCACGCACAGCGACGCCCACACGATCCGCAGCACCATCAGCGCTCTTGCCATGCGTGAGAGCCAATGGATCAAGGAACGTGCAACGCACGCCACGATCTCTGCTCGCGTCAACGAGCGCCGTGGACGGGAGCTATCTTCAATAGCCTCGGTATCCGCCGCTGCTCTTTCAACCTTGCGGTTGAGTTCGTCGCTACGCAATGACAATCCCGCGGGCATCAACGAGCTGCAAGAAAGCTACGTTCAAGCGATGCAAGGCATCGACCAGTTCCCCATGGGAATGCACGCAAAACAGGCGCTGCGCTCGCAGTTGCGCGGCGAGGTTGCATTGGCCGTGCCAGAAGCACTACGCCCACAGGTGAACGGGTTGCTGATTCAAGCCGAGACGACGTATCTGAATCGGTGTGCCGAGTCCGTCTATGCCAACTATGTCGAACCTGATGACGGTAACGCGCCATCAATTTGAGTGAGGTAGCCATGGCCGTTCCAGCCTCTTTCCAAAGCCTGACATCGAGTGTTTTGCCGTCGCAGGAGCGCGAGGTGCTGATCGCCAAGCAAGCCGCTCTCGGCAACTACAGCCACCAGACACGCTCGGCGCTCGGCAAGCTCCCCTCCCCTGCCGTGGACGCGCTGCTTGCAGAATACAAGGCTCCCAGCGGGCAAACCATGGATTCCGTATTCCTCGCCATTGCCCAGCGTGAGCGCATCATCGAGTCGGCTGAAAAAGGCCAGAACCTTGATGTCGAATGGCTTAACCAGGGCAACAGTACACGCCGCCACATGGATGAAGTCGGGCTGGGCGCGGATGACTCTTGGAACGAAGGGCGGCCGTCCGTTTGAGATGACGGCGATGAGAAAAATCGCTACGGCACGCCAGGGAAGCGGTTGTTGCCGACTTCGACAACCTACTGCCAGAGGGCAGTTGTTGGCTTCATGGCAAGTCAGAAAAGCCTTGCTAGATCGCGGCGGTTTTGCTGTTCTATCGCCGCTTTGTTGAGCGCGGTCACTACGTCGCCTCGCTTCATCGAGATGCCCACGCCAATGGGCCTACCCACGTCGGTGACGATGCCCTCGCTCACGGTGATCGGTACCGGCACCACATAGGTGCACCCGGCCATCTCCTCGCGCTTGGCCGCTTGGTCAATAAAAAACCCCACGGTAAGCGGCGGCAGCGCCACGTCCATGCACTCCGCGCCCGTGGTGGACAGGTAGAGCCTGTCGGACACGTAGGCCATTTCAAACGGCATACCGGCCAGCCAGACCATCTCAAAAGGCTGCGCACCCAAAAGCAAGCGGCCTCCTTCCACGGCGAAAGCAAATCTTCCTGACTGCAAAGGACTGAGCATCACAACGGCACCATGACGCGGGTGTCGAGCGATTTCATCGCGCTGAAAGTTGCCCGCCCAGCGCATGAAGTTGATGTACGCGACCAGAAGGTTCGTGGCCTTCTGGATGCGCTTCTTGTCTGCTTCAGGAATCCCGGGCGCGTCGCTATTTTTGCCCTGCTGTCGATTTGCCACGGTTGACTTCCTTTCTGCTTGCTGCTGGTTTTGACTTTGGTTTCACCGCCACCTTTTCCTGCTTTGTTTTCAAAGATTGAGCCTCCTGGCTGCGACGCCGTGCATCAATGAGCATGAAGAAGTCGGCCAGCAGGACATTGAGCACGCGATTGGGCGTGTACCCCCGGCGCTCCGCCTCAGCCAATACCCGTTCCTCAATTTTCGTGTTGAGGCTGTACTTGTTGGCACTCGACTTACGGGATTTGATCGTTGACAGGCCCATTTGACGGGCCATGACCATCACCGTGTCGTAATCACGCAGCGATAGCTGAAAATGGTTGCGCACATCTACCTTGCGGCGTGGATGTGCCAGGTGCTCACCCTCTCTGATCCACGCGACCACGGCCGGCATTTTGGTAAAAAGCTGGAAAAGCTTGGCTAACAAGTTGAAGCCGTGAGTGATCTGCCCTTGCTCGACTCGGCCCCGCTGGGCATCTGGCCGAGCCAGGTTGCTGGCCAGTGTTTTCAGCGCGATTTCGTTATCGATGGGGAGAGGATCGCGGTTGCGCTTGGTCTCCAGGAATTCGGGGGATTCCCCCCGGATGTAATAGATCGAACCGCGCCTCGAAATTTCCAGTTGCAGGAAGGCGCAGGCTGCGCAAAAAACGTCCTCGGTGCAAAGCCTGTGGCGCACCTGGGCGGCGATCTGCTCGCTCTCAATCTGTCCAACCGGGTGGACAGCCAGGGATGCCCTGAATTGGGCGGTAAACTGGTCATATGCCGCGCGTTTTTCAGCCTGCTGCTGCGGCGTGGCCTCGGGCATATATTTGGTATTTTCCTGGGCCAGGATCGCGGCAGTAATCCAAATCCGCTGCAAATCTCGCAACAAATTGAAATAGCTCTTGAGCGGCAGGACTTTGTATGAGATGAGGACAAGGCGACGCAGCTCAATGACTGCATTCGTCAAGTCTTCCGCTGATGGGATCAGCAGGTAGCGCGTCTTGGTGACAAAAGCCACAATCTCCGCACTGAGCGCCAGCAGCGCGGCGGGGTCGTTCTCAATGTTACTGAGTTCGCGCATGAGTTGTACGTTGCTCTTCTGGAGATGATGTAGAGGCGGCAACCATAACAGACAAGTCGGCCACGTCCTTATCCAGGAACAATTTCATGTGTCACATGATAGGCCGATCTGCTCGTCTCTCCCTTCCATTTGAGAATGAGCTTGTCATCCCTGTCCCGCGCAAGGCTGCCAAATAACGCGTCACCACGTCTTGCGATGCCTGACGCTGAAGTACAGGCACCAGGCAAAAATCGCCATACAGAATAGGCTCTTTGCTTTTCATCAGTCTCAAGGAGACGCCAAGCAACCCAGATCGCCTGGCTTGCCGGGATCAAGGCCCATTTCCTTGAGCGTTTGCCTGGTAATCTCGATCTGTTCATTACGCGCGACAGGATCGTTTGCAAGCGTCTTGTTCACTGCGGCCTGGATGGGATCGGCGGGCGTTGTCGCGATCTTGAAAACAGCCCCCAGCAGCAACACCACCAGGACACTGACAAAAGCGGTCATCTTTCCACTCCAGCGCGGCTTTGCTTGGCCGCGCGACGAGCTTGCGCCCATGGCGTGGCGTGGTGCGCCACCCGGGAAAGGGTACGAGGGAAGGGTTTGCCGCGGTTTTGGCTCTTGCCCTTGTTCGAGTACAGGCATGAGCGTGGCCATGACTTCGCTGTTTGCCATGTCCAAGCTGGCTTCGGTGAAGGCATCCGCCACACCCTGCCGGATGACCTGTGCAATTTGCGCGTCCGTGGGAAAACTGAACTTGCCGTTCTTGTCGGGTTTCCCCCCTTCAATCTCCAGATCGAAGTCCGCCAAAAGATACTCGATTACTTCATCCTTGCCTTTTTGCGCCAGCAGCTTGATCTGGCCTTGCATGCTCTGGGAGTATGTTTTATCGACCACCGTCAAATCGCCGACGCTCGGCGTCAGGCTGGTGACGCCCTCGGTGTCGATCATCACGACGCGCGGCGCGCGCTTGAGATCGATGTCGGCGTTGGTGTCGAACACAACCACAAGACGGTTGCTCCCGGCGCCACGCGCAACGATGCGCAGCTCGGGATCGAAATCGGGCAAGTTGTTTTTAGCCATGCGAGTCACTTTTTGGTGTTGGGGTTGCCAAGAATGTCATCAAGAACGGGTTGCTCCGAAACGCCCATCATCATGCGCGCCTTACCAGAGCGGCGATCAATGAAAAAAGCCACCGGGACTCCGGGGTTCGGCTCATTGTTCTGCCTGAAGGCCTCGAACATGAAGTTCAGACTCTTATCGAGTTGCTTCAACTCGAAATCGGTGGGGAGTGTGGCAATCGTCTCGTGATTGCCCAGTACGCGCGCCACGATGTCCGGGTTGCTCGGGTTGTTGGCGCGCAGAATGGTTGCCGCAAGAGGCAAGCCCTGCTCGGGGTGTCCGAGCGCGACGGTCGGAATCCATTTGATCGTCGCGCCGTTCTTCACATACTCGCGCGTGCTCAGATAGGCGCGGCGGCAATACGGGCAACGAGGATCAACGATGATGTAGAGGGTGTCCGCTGGTCCGCCTTTGCCTTCCTTGTAGCCAGCCAGTTCGTCCACAAGTTTGATGGCTTCGGGAATTTGCGTGGGAGTGGCACCGTCAAAGGCGGCAGGCAGCGCGTACCGACCACTCACCAGATTGCTGGATGGCATCCCAGAATTAACCACTTTGGGAAGTTGCCGCTCGAAATTCGGGTCGTTGCCCGTCGTTGGCAGCGTGATGGAATCGGAGACATTCTGGCCCGTTTCAAGATTCCACACTACGCCGGAAACCAGCGCCTTGCCGTCCGCCGTGGTGTAAAGCTGCACAGGCTTGCCTGACTTGCTGATGACCGTCCAGCGTGTCAGACCACCCACGGGTAAAAGCTGCGCGGTGACTGGCGTCCCATAGCGTGCCAGGCGTTCGATCATCGGATCGTCTTGGGGCTTGCTTGCCTTGGCGGCCTCGGCCAAGGCTTTGCTGTCTTCCTGCGCTCTTTTCATGGCGGCTTGCGTTTGCGCCGCCATGTCTGCCGCGCTTGGACCTTCACCCTGCTGCCCTTGCCCCGGCATTGCTGGCGCCTGGGCAACCGAGGTCACAGAAAGTAAAGGCGACGATTGCAGACCCGTGGGCGCGGGCGGCGGTGGCCACTTGATCGGAGCCGGTTCGCTGTTCATTGCCAGGGCCTGGGCTTGGGCCGTGGCTTTGGCTGCCATGTCCTCGATCCTAGAACTCAGATCAGGTGTGCCAGGTGGCGGCTTGAACTCGACCGTGCCGCCTGCGGCCAAAGGCGCAGTCTGTTTATGGATGTTGGCGAGGAGGCCGAAGTAGAAAAGAACCGCACACGCCACCGCAAACACAGCCAGACCAGCAATCATCGCCGGACTTCTGATGCTCATGTAGTTTTCGTCTGGCCCAAGCATGAAAGCACGTATGCGGTCATAACGATTGTTTTGTAGTGACATCTGATGGCGGCTCCTGGTGACGAAACAGTATAGCGCAATAATTTGCAAAAGCGTTACGCTCGTTTTTTGGTGTCTTGTGAAATTTTGTTGTTATTTTCAGCATCTTGCGTCAACTCGTCAGGCACGGCCTCGTGTAGATCACGCGCGCCGTTGCGATAGTTGTCACGATCCGAGGGTTTGTACTTGAAAGCCGTCAACGCAGTTTCCAGAGCATTGATGGCCTTGTCCAGTTGCGGCTCTACCAGCGACTCGCCGGATTTGACCTCGTACAAATAATGCGTGTGCGCCGCGCTACCTTCAGCAAAGACCCCCTGGCGTCCGAAATTTTGAAGAACGTACCAGAGAGTGCGGTCGTAGAACCGCAGCCAGCGCATGTCGGCAGGCGGTAGCACACCAAGGCTGCGCGCCGCAGTAAATGCCGCGAACATGAAAGTGCGTACATAGGCATGTTTTTGCAAAAGCGCTTGCACCGGCTTTCTTTCAATGTACTTGCGAATCATCTCTTGCGGCTTGGCCAAGTCGATCTTGGGCCGCAACAGCCATGCCAGCGGATCGTCTGACGGTGCAGCTTCCTTGCCCTTGCCTTTTTTCTTGTGTGCCTTTGGCGGTTTGAATTGATCCCAGCACCAATCAATCATCTGGTCGGACTCTTTGACACAGGCTTTGAATGCCTTGTCATCAAGCGCGCTATCCGTGGCCGCCACACGCGGAATGGCAATCGCCAGCAGCAGTGTTTCAGCTGGCGTCAGGTTGGCGATTCCTGCCCAGACCGAACCCAATTGAGAGCGGAACACCTGCTCAGCAGCCTTCCGATTCAGGACTGGCGTGCAGGAGCCATCGGCCTCATCAATCCAATCGACAATCAGGCGGTGATGAAACGCGAACTGGCGCGATGTCTGGGACATGCCAAGTACAGGATCATCCAGGGGTATTCCGATCAGATTGAGGTCGCTATCGAACATGCGCAGATGCCGATACATCCGCTTCTTGGCACGAATGAAGCTATCCACCGTCAAGGTTTTTGAAAACAGCAGGCTTGGGTGGGCGGATTGGATGTGAGAAAAAATCCTGAAAGCGAGCAAGGCGTTGATGGGCAAGAGCATTACGTTGGCATAGAACGCGAGATTGCTGATCTCTCCCCAACTCATCGTGCTGAAATCGCGCGTGCAGCGGCCCAGTAAACTGCTTGCAGCACACCCCTTGTCGAACCATTGACTCACCGCAGCGGCACCCGGTACGCCTAGCGATCCGATGTAGTCGAGCCATCCCAGTTCGGCGCGGCGAAGATAGGTGTACGCCATGGATAATTCGGTGTGAAACACCATCCAGGCGATCCATATTCCGAGCGCCGCACCGGCCACGAGGATGACCACCGTCGTGAAGTTGTCGATTGTGCGCCCGCCGCCGCCACCCCCACTACTGCCGCCGCTGCTGCGCTGGTGTGCCATTGCTGCTCCCATTCACCGTGAGGTACTCACGGTGCCATTGTTGTCTTCAAGCGCGGAATAAAGCATTTCTTCGTCCACGTCATGAAGCCCAGGCACGCTCCAAAACAGCAGCTTGATATTGGGGTAATCAGCCAGACTGATCATGGCTACACCATTACCCTGTCGCACGACCGCCGCGCCCACCGACCAATGATTTCAGCTTCGTCATGTCCGGCTTCTGCTACCGCCCGTCCGTGCGACATCGCCACCTTCTGCGGGAGGCGTTTGGGAGACGCCATGCCGTGCGCCTTGCTGCACATTGCCAGCCTTGTTGCTGCGCGTCATGATGAACTTCGCCGCAGATCTGAAATCCGGTGGTGCTTCATTAGGCGCAAACAGCTTGGCGAGCGCTTGTGTCAACACTTGTTCGTTGGTGATCTCTGCGCATACCGAAAGGGCTTGCTGATAACCCAGCAACGCATAGTTACGCAAGAGATCACCTTTAGTACCTCTCCTGCCTGTGTCCGCGTACTGTTCCAACTCTTGCACAAGTGAGGCGTCATCCATGACGGAAAGATACATGCCGATGCGTTTTTTACTGCTCATTTCTGTCTTCCCGTGTTGCCTCCTGCGCCTTGACTCGACTCTCCTTGAAGCCTGCGCGCACCAAGGCGCGCAGCACTACTCCGCCATCTTTTGTTTTCTCAAGATCGCGCAGCAGGTTGCCTTCAATTTCGTAGCCGTCATCCAAAATTATGGAAGCCCGTACCCATGCCATGGCTTCGCTGCCAGCCGCCGTCATTTCACGCACCTACGATGTGTTTGGAAAACTTGAGCATGCCGCGCACATTGACGAACTCCGGTTGGTGCGGCGGGAGCGGACTTGGGCAATCTGCGGCGTTGCAATCCTTGGCCATTGGCGGCGGCTTGCGCCTTGCAGCCCATCCCAATCCGCATCCCGCACACCTCACGCCGAGATCGCAAACACGTTCTAAGCAACTGCTTCCTGAGCACGACGCTGGTCATTGGCAGATCGTCACACGTCACCCCCCGCTTGCGCAGATTGGCAATCTTGGCATCGATCAGCGCCCGATTCTTTTTGCCGGTGGGCATGTAGTAGTGGCTCACCGGAAGTCCGGTTGTGATGCGCACGTTGCAGCCACCTGACTCGGCTTGGCGCAAGGCATTATCCAACAGCACGCGGTTGAGTTCGGAACGCGGAAAATCCAGATAGCGCGTATCCTCGAAGCGTGGCAAATGCGCGCTGACCGTAAAGATCTGGCCTTCCTTGATGTCATAGCGCACTCCCTCATCGTTGCCCGCAAGATCGATAAGATATCTTCCGGCCGCTCCGCGCGACGGAACAGAAAATGTGTCATCAATTTCTGACATAATTTTAATTACATACTGACCGCCACCGACGCCAACAAACGAATCAACATTTTCACTTTTGTTCATTTTATCCCCCTCCTTCTTTATGCTTGGCATCACTTACCCCTTCAGAATACGTTCAACTCGTATCGCGCAGCCAATAAAGAGGGGCTTCTTCGATTTGAGAAATGCTCTCGCGGTCATTTTCTTGAATTGAACATAGAGAAGAAATATCGTCACGGCAATCGTTAACATCAACGTGATCCAGCGCGGATATAAAATCAGCGCAAGCCACGGAACGCTAGCCGTTGCATTGACCATGAAAAACTTTGCCTCTGGCGCCGCATTAGACCAGTGATAACGTCCAGTTGACATAGATTCTCCCTCACTTTGCACAAACAAGAACCGACACAAACAACCCGTAATGGCACAATAACCACACCATTATGGCACGCAATGACGCAGCACATCCTCGCAGCGCAAGTATCACGCTAATAAAACGCAACGTCAACACACCATGCCACAATTTTGACACTTTTGCAACACGCACTGATACACAATCAACATAAAATAGCGCTCATAGGACACAATTTTGATGCGCCCATAATGCTCTGCTCATACGCGTCCGGCCAAAATTTCCTGCAGCTGCGCTTCCTTCTGGGGTGGCCAGATGCTGTGCGCCACTGCTTCCGTGATCCTGCCCTGTTCCAGAAGCGTCTTGGCTTCCTTGCGAAACGAATGACCTTCTTCTTCCACGATCCTGGCAACAACGCTCGTGACCTGCCCCATCTGCTCCAGGGCAGATAGCTTATCTCTGATCGAATCGTTAAATTTCAGATATTCACGAACTGCAATCAATTTTCCATCAATTCCTTTTACCAAGCGCTGCGCCATAATCATTCTGGCGGTATCCACAATATCGTAGATCGCGGTAGCTCGGTCGTTGACAGGGAAACGTGAAATGAGACGGCGCATGACGGCGGAAACATCCGTTGCATGCACCGTCGCAAAAACTGGATGTCCTGTCATCGAGGCTTCCACGCCAGCACGTATCGTCGCCTCGTCGCGCATTTCACCAATCAGAATAAGACGCGGCGCGCGGCGCATGGCTTCTCGGTTGGCCGCATAAAAATCCTTGAAATGCCGGGGTATCTCGGATTGGACGATGATCGAATGAGCACTGAGGATTGCGTCAAACGTGAACTCGATAGGTTCTTCGTGGGTAAGCAAGTTACCCTTGATGGGCGTGTCGTTTTCGAGGATGTAGCGGATGATGGATGAGAACGTGGTTGTTTTGCCGGAGCCGGTTGCACCGGCAACATACACGATACCCTCATGCGGGATGCAATCGCGCACCAATTCCTCGGACAGACCAAGTTTATGGTACGGGATCGGCTCGTTCGGGATCGCGCGCAGCACGATCTGGCCGGACGTACCCCCAAAGTACAGGATCGGAGAAATGTTGACGCGGTAGCCGTGGCGTATCTTGGCTCCCCGCGCGTCCTTTTTCGTGGGTGAAAACAGTTCGTAGCGGGTGTTAACCGCCGTGCCCGACAGGATGTCTGTCTCGGCGGTGTCGCGCCCGCCCGTCCACCGAATCATGTACTTGACCTCGCTATCGTCAAGCGTGTTCGGGATCAAGGCCATGAGATCGCCATTGATGCGCCCGCAAGCTGGCAGGCCTGGCTGGAGGTATACATCGCTGGCCTCATGTGCAAGCGCCTCCAGCATGAGCTCCTTGAATTGTTCGATGCGGATGAATCGCTGCGGCGGTGTCCAACCCGTTAGATTCTTCGCCCGAGGCAGCAGTCCGCCAGCATCAAGATGCCGGTGAAATGCTGCAATTTCAGTTACCGGCACCATTCCAATCCCCGTCGCTTTTCGCGCCCGCTGCGGTAGCCGTGTGCGTGCCGTTATCTGGGCCTGGAAGGTTCTCGGGATCGAAAACGGGCGAGATGCGGTGCATGGAACGGGTCGGCTGCGCTTGGGCTGGCGGCACGATTTCCGATGTTTTAACTAGCGCCCGCCATTTCCCAATGGTCGGGTTAAATTCTGGCAGCGTGGTGATGCGCAAAAGCGTTTCATCCAACGTGACCGAATCACCGCCGTTCTGTTTCAAATACGCCCAGGACTCCGATGCGATGGCAGGCATCGTGATCTTTTTCTGAACCACGAACGTCCTGAAACGTATCATGCCGAGCAGGTCACGATTGAGGCGGTCAAGCCCGTATTGAAGCATGACGTTACCTTGTTCTATACCTTGCTCCCATCCTTTTGCAATGTATTCGCGCCAGACCTGGTGCTCATACTCAGTTTTAGGATGTATTGTCCCGAAGTCCTGGCTGTCATCTTTGTCGCCAGGGTCGAAGGAAAGGTATTCGCGCCAATTCGGCGGAACCGATGAAAACCGAGGCTGCTGCTCGATCTTGTAGTACGCGCCGGAAAGCCGAAGTGCATAGGCACCATCCTGATTATAGAGATCGCGCGCCTCCGTGATAACAGCAGGCACCACGCGATCCCTGATCATGAGGCTGCCAAAATCATAGATTGTGTCGAGTTCGCGCTTCCTGCCTTCGATAACATCGTTGATATGGTAAATTTGTTTGCGAAGCCCTGCCTTGACGCCAAGACCTAATGCGGCGTCCTTGAGCGCTTCGATTTTGACGTTGGAGGACGATTTGGAATCGTCGGCAGAACGAACATAGGCCGGCCGATCATAATAGGCCTGTGCCTCTTCCAGGGTCATGGGTACGTCAGCGGCAGCCATTATCAACTACCTTTTTTCTTATCGTTGTCCTGATTCATGGCCTTGTATTCAATGGTAACTGTTTTTGCCGGAAGATTTAATATAACATTGGCTGCAGCATCCATTTGATTTCCAATATTATGTAGCACGGAATCCGGCGAGACGGCCTTCATGCGTATATTGATGGGCCGTAAATCGGATATCCGACCTGTTTCAGCATAAGCCATGCCATACCGGGCTGCGATGGTTTGCACCAGTTCTTTTGGATCACCGATGTAATCCACATCGATTGTGTCGGTCTCGAACGCGGCCTGTCGCTTCTGAACGGTCGAATAGTCTTCGGCGAGCAATGCGGCGTAGTCGCGCTGCGCCGCGGAAGCAATAGCTGCTTTTTCACTGATCAGCCTGGATGCGAAGTCTTCCTCTTGCCTCATGGGAGCACAGCCCCCGATCAGCAGCGCGGCAATCAGGCCCGCGCACGTCAATGCTAGCGGATGTAGTCTCATTTCTCTTCCTTCAAAAAGTGAAACGACGCTATATCTTAAATTTGATGCAGCGGCGTGGTTGGGTCGAACTTTCACGCATTGCATCCTACCATCTTTTGACGTACCGAGACACACGACGCACAGAAAATTTTTGCTGCTTTGTAGGGCTTCCACAACACCAATGTGACACATTCAAGACACATATAAACTACACTCTCACAGTACATGCGTGGTGCTGTTCACCCTTTAATAGTACTGGACTCACACATTTGTAGCGCAACTTAACACACTTATAACACTACTCAAACACTAATACATCACTGTTATGGCGCACACGTTGGTTTTCGCCTGTACATGCCTGGTCGCGCGGCGAGCCTATCAAGTCACGAAACGTTCTGGCAGCGCTACTTCATGCATTTTTGCAGCCTTTCATCGTAGAAGTTGACACCTTCTGGCTTGTGGGCTGCAATACAGCCCGAATGATGCGTTTTTGCCACAACTCAGCTGTTTCTTGCGGCTCTGAACTGCTTCGATTCGACTGCGATACATCGACTTTTGTGCCTCTATACATTGCGTTTTTTGTAGAGTAACGCTCCATTGTGCTCAAAAAAACCATCTTGTAGCCTCTCCTGCCACCGAAACAAGTAGTTTTGAATCTGGCACTGTTTCAGAAATGCCGTGCTATCATGGCGCAAAATTGGTACCTGCTTCCTTGTGCGACTCATCCTGGACACATAAGGAAAGGCTGTTTGCCTGCGCCCTGCCGGGCGATGCTGGTGTCATGACAAGAGGGGCCTTCTGAAATACCATGTACAAGCAGTCATTCGATGGAGCACAACGCGCTCTTGATCTTCTCTCCAGGATTGGAGCCGAAGAGCGCGTTGGCGATTCCTTGGCGGCAGATACAGTAGTTCTCTACACCAGAAAAATGCGTCAGCTTGCCAAGCGTGCTGCCAATGGTGATTACAATAGCTTGACACCAGAGATGGTGGTGCGCGATCTTACCGATCGCGTGATGTCACAGCGGATCACTCGTATCACAGCGCGCGTTGAGAAGTCCGCCTATCTTTTCTGGCTCGCAGAAAAGGCCCAGACCCTGATGGATTCCGGATCAAATGAATTTGGCCGTTATGAATCCGCTTACAGCGATTTATTATTAATAGAAACAAAGAGTCTACAAAAAAGATCTGATAATACTTCCGACCGCAAATTAAAGGCTTTTCCTGATGATGCCGCCGCGATACTAGAAAAAGCTGCCTTAACAGAAAAATCCGTCTCGCTACTAAACGCTTTGCTATTCATACGCGCAAATTTGCTGATCGGTCTGCGACCGACTGAATGGTTTCATGCACAATTGATAGATTACATTCATAAGGACGCTTTCGGTGAGGCCAAAAGAAATAGCGATGGTTCACTCGAACCACCTTCCACAGCCCTGGAAGTGCTGAACGCAAAAAATTCTTCCGTTCGAGGAAATAGCGATCGCAGAATCATTCTCTTGGACAAGATGAGCGATCACCATTTGGCAAGCGTGCGGCAGTGGCTGCAGGCTGTCGAGCGCATGAAAACTGATGATCTGCTTTTGCTGTCAGAGAGTGAACTGAACCGGGAAATTTTTGGTTCAATGCAACGAGCCATCCGGCGGACATTCACGAAAGCCGGATGGACTGACAAGATGCTGCCAAGCCTTTACAGCACGCGGCACCAAGCTGTGGCCAATGCCAAGGCCGATGGTCAAACACCGGAAATGGTGGCCGCTCTATTTGGCCACAGCAGCACGGATACCGCGCGGCGACACTATGGCAAAAAGTATGCGGGCTACACAGGACGCAGCATGCGCGCTGCACCCGAGTCGATCCTCGCCGTGCGTGCCACGGCAGCCTCACTCCAACGACAAGACCCTTGGCTGAAATCTGAACAGACGCCCCGCAACCCGACAGCGCAGAAATGAGACGCCAACGGTTGCAAACCGCCTTCCTATCTGTGATTGCCGTCATGACACCAACATAACACAAGCTCAACACAGAACAACACATGATAGACACAATTGAAACACGTGATAACACATTTGTAACACACGATGATGCCATGGAAATTTCTTAAGGGTGCGTTCCTTGTGCACACCCCGTAAAGATGCACCACAGCGTATACAACGCGCCGTAAGATTGTGTGCGTTGGAAGCAACATCGGAGCAAAATTCAAAAATGCGCGATTGCGGATTTTTAACAGTTTTAGCTAGAATGACGCCATCATGATGAAAGCCCATAGCGTCCAACAATGGCTCACAAAGCAAACAACCTGGGGAGTCGAGGACAACAGTACTGACGTGCGCACGTTACGCCATCTGAACGCGGTCTACGACCGGATGGCAATCGTTGGCGAAATCACCGTTGTAAGTTTGTTGGTGGGAGTGCTCTGCACATGTGCGTGGCTTATGACGCGCACATCGTTCGAGGACGCAATCTTCTGGGATGCCACTGAACATATTTGCGTCTATGACAGCGAGAGCGGAAATATTGTCTATGTCAACAACCAATAAAGAAAATGATGATGGGAAGGGTGGAGCGCAACAGCCTGCAAAACAGCTTGCAGGAACAAAGCTCGACGAAGCGTTGCTTAAAAAAATTGTCAGCGACGATAGCCCAGGGGAAGCTGCCGCAGTGCTACGCGAAGTCGCACGCTTGCACCAGGAAAACCTGGTGCTCAAACGGCGCAACGTGCGCGTCTGGACGCTCGCAGCTTGCATGGGCGGATCGTTTTTCCTGGCGATCAGTTCTGCGCTGTTCCTGTTTCCAAAGTACCGATATATCCCGACGACCGACAACCGCGCGCTCTGCTCGATCAGCAGCGATCAGCAAGTGCGCGTCACCGCTGCGGCCTTGGCGGAATACGCTAAAGACACCGCCGTGGAAAGCTACACCTACGACTATGTGAACTACAGAACCGCGATCAACGATGTCGCCACAAAACGGTTCACTGATGCCGGTCGCAGGCGCTATCTGGCTTCGCTCCAGGAATCGGGCAATCTGGAGCGTGTCATCAAAGGCCGCTTAATCCTGCGCACCATGGCTACCCGCACCCCTCAAATCGAAGAAGAAGCTGGTGGTCACGGCACGCGCCGCTCCTGGGTCATCGTGGTGCCGGTGGCCATTGAGTTTTATTCGGGCGGCGAATCGCAGCCACGATCCCGACAGGACTTCCTGGCTCACGTCACGATTCTTGAACAAGAAGCGTCTGCTGTGAACCTCAAAGGCATTGCTGTGGACTCACTCGTCCTTTCTCCAATCGCAACTCAACGGTAAAACAGTAGGAAACAAAACGATGAAACCAGCCTTCTTCCGGCGAACTTCTGCCGCTGCTGCCGTAGCGCTTATTTCCGGCACCGTAGCAGCCCAGATCATCCAAACGGAGCCACTCAAACCGCCGCCGCCGCCTCAGTTGCAGGTTCCTGGAGCCGTGAGTTCTGTTTCTGCCATAACGCCTCAGGCGCAGGCCACGCCGTCACAAGCGACCCAAACCAGCAGCCCAGAACAGGCTGCACCGCCGCCAGCAGCCCAGGCCAGTGGTCAAGAACCGGCGGCATCATCTTTGGCCCAGTCGCAGGTTGTTTCTGATGCAATGGATTCTGTCTCCGCCATACCACCGCAGGCGCAAGCCGCTTCGTGGTCTGTTCCTCGGGCCAGGGCCAACGGCGGAAAGAAACCGCCGCCCAGCAGACTGGGGCAGCAAATCAACACAACAGCACCTCCCATTCCCGTGGTCATGCCTGCTGCTGGTAGCGAAGTCCCTGAAGGACCGACGATCGTGTATCCAACACCTGATGCCATCGTAGAACGCACGGTGCGGCAAATCGAAGACCAGCAACTCACACCCGAGCAGTATGAACGCCTGAAAACCATCTTTATGGAACGCGCACAGCAGCGGGCATCGCCTTACGTCAATCCGGCAAAACCCGTCACGCGAACGCTGCTGATGAATCTCGATCCTGGCGTGTCTCCACCCATCCTGCGCTTGTCGCGCGGTCAGCAAACCAGCATCGTTTTCAGCGATGTGTCAGGCCAGCCGTGGTTCATCGAAAAAGTTTCGATGAACAGATCGCTTTTCAACGACGGACGTCCAGTGGCTAATGGCACCGTGCCGGGAACGACAGGACAGGGCGAACCACCCACGAATGTCCTGTCCATCGAACCTCTTACGCCAGCCGCCTACGGTAATGTGACCGTCACCTTGCGTGGCCAGTCAACGCCCGTAATTTTTGTGCTGACATCAGGGCAAAAGGAAATCGATATGCGTGTTGACGCCAAAGTGCCAGGGAAAAATCCTGACGCCCAAACGGAAGTCACGCTGCAAGCCGCACCGACTATCGACAATGCGCTACCCATGTTCCTGGACGGCGTGCCGCCGCCACAAGCGCGCCGCATGAAAGTCACGGGTCTCGATGGCACAGAAGCATGGGTCTATGACAAAAACCTGTACGTCAAGGCCCGCGCCAACGCTCAATATCCCGCTTACTACAGCGCGGCGCGCAGCACAAGCGGGGTCTCTGTGTACCGCTACATGGGTGTCCCCAAGTCCGTGACGTTCACGACGGGCGGGCGCGCTTTGACAGCTTTTTTCGAGTGAGGTCAAAAAAATGAGTGACAACAACACTCCAGCCAGCGCCGAAGAAGTGGCAAGAGCCGTTGCCGAAAACAATGGCTACATCCCAGAACCTGGTCCTGGTAGCATGCAGCCGGGAAGCCAAAAGAAAGGTCGGCCTTTCGATAGCGAGGTCAAGCGCCGCAACCTCGCGGCTACTTTTGGACACGGCCCAGGAAAGTTGGCCCTAATCGCCGTCGCCGTAATCGTCGTCGTTTTCATTGTCCTGGCCATCAGTGGCTTGCGCAAACCACCTGCCAGCATAAGCTCCGCCAAAGTTGATGCACCCACTTCGCCGCAAAACAGAGTTACAACCAACGCCGTAACGCCGCAAGAAGCGGCCCGCCGCGCGGAACAGGCGCGCCTTGAAGCCGAAGAAGCGCAAGCTCGCGGGAAATCCTATCAACCAGGCTTCGACTACAACATCGGCGGCGACAGCAAACACGAGCGCCCCGCTCAAACAGCGTCGTTCAGCGGGTTTGATACCCCGCAGAAGCAATCCGAAGAAAACTCTTCCCAGAGTGGTCAAGGCGGTCAGGCCGGATATGGTGGCAGTGGTGGAGTCGCTGGCTCCACGCCATCTTCGTATCGTTCGATGGTGCCAACGCCACAGCAACAAGCCGAGCAGCAGCGCAGAGACCAGGAGATGCAGCGAGTTTCGGACAGGCTTATAACCGAGCAAAAGACCGCCGAAGCCGAGCGCACGAAATACGTTGATGCAGTCAGCAGCAAGGTGCTCGACCAGATCAACGGCATGTTCGCATCACAAGGCAACGACGGTCTGAACAATATCGGAAACTACTCCCAGTCGACGTACTACTCAATACGAAAAGAGGATGCCGCATCCGCCGCTGGAGCCGTCGGACGCGCCATGGATGCCTACCAGCGCACAGCTGGGCAGCAAGTCATGATCAAGGCTGGCTCCACGCTGTACGCAACGCTGGACGCCGAAGCCAACACGGATGACAGCCGCACCGTATTGGCAACGGTGCGCAGCGGCCCGTGGAAGGGTTCAAAAATCATCGGGCGAATCGAACAAGCCTACGACAACATCTCGCTGAACTTCACCACGATGGCTCCGCAAGACAGTCGTCCGACGATGCGTGTGAACGCCGTTGCGTTGCGCGAAGCAGACGCGAAGTTGGGGATGGCCGAAAACATCGACTACCACACACTCAGCCGCTACACGGCACTTGCTGCCGCGGCAATCTTGCAGGGCGCTGGTCGTGTGTATCAACAGCCGATGGGCACCACCGTTGTCACCAACGGCGGCGTCGTGACCACAACCACGGAGCCAACTGATCGCCAGGTGATCGGCAGCGCGGTCGGCGAACTGGGATCGAACATCGGCGCGGAAATCCGCCGCCGAGGATTCAATCAGCCAACCACCTATTCGACACCCGCCGAAACGGGTTTTATTCTTTATTTTCTTGAGGACGTGACACCCACCAATGCTATCGACGGGCAGCAACCGGCCCAAGGACAAGGCAATACCACCAACAGACGCCCAGGCGACTTGTCGGGCAGCTTGGGCCTTGGCACGAACGTGAACAACGTGAATCCTTTTGCCGGCATGAACAACACCAATCCCTTTGCTGGCATGAACACCGGCAACATGAATAGCAATGGCCTCAACCCCTCCTATCCGGGCTACAACACCTCGCCCACCGGCAACCCTGGATACAGCAGCAATCCTGGGCACAACAGCAATAACAACAACCCCTATCCCATCAACTATTGAAGGAGTTATCCATGCCATCTTTCGACTTCAAAAAAATGTCGTTCGGCCAACTGATCGGGATCGGCGGCGGCGTCTTCATCGCCATGTTGGTCATTGCTGCCATCATCATTTCTGCGATGGGATCGAAGAAGCCGCCCCCCGTCACCAAACAGCCTGTCCAATTCGCGGCTCCCGCCAATGAACTGGAGATGGAGCAAATCCACGCCCAACTCAAGCAACTGGAAGATCGCCTCGACGCCAACGCTCAGGCCACAAAAACGGCGTTCACCGAAACCGCTCGGGCCATCGACCAGCAAAACGCGAACATCGGCACGCTAAACAACAACATCAACGCCACGGCCGATCGCGTCACCAAATTAGAACAACTGCGCATCAACACCCACGTCAATGTCATCAAACCGGCTGATGCCGAGGATCGTCCGACGCGCGCCGAACGTCTTGCCACCCCTCCCAAGGCGCAAGCGGCGACAGCGCCCGCTTCGGAAGCGGGAAATGCGAGCAGTGGCCGCGCCCGACAACAACCAGCGAAGACGCATGCTTTTTCCAGCAACAGCGACTACAAGGTCGTCGGGACGGTCGGCAGGCGGGTATGGATACGCGAGGGCGACCGGGAATTCTCCGTAACCGAGGGAGAACAGCTTCCGGTACGAAAAGAGCAGCTTATCGTGCAACGGGTTGCTCCGAACGGACAGGTCTCCGTCAGCGTTGAATCGCGTCGATAACCGAGCAGAAGTCCATCATGGCCGAAACCTCTGACTTCCCAGATCTCCTGACCTTGCTGGCCAACGCAGGTTCTGTCGCGCCCGCGATTACGATGATGCTCCAAGGCATCATCGCCCTGATCGGCCTGTATCTCGTCGCCTCCGGCTTGGTCGAACTATGGGGTGTGTCCCATGACAATGCGCTGAAATATGTCGCCGGCCGTCAGCGCTTTTCCACCGGCTCGGCGCTGGTCTCCATCGGCATCGGTGCGGTCATGTTGTCCCTGTCAACCCTGGAATGGATGGGCATCATGTCGCGCACCATCATGGATGGCTCTGCGGATGCGACGGCACGCATCATGCCCTCCGATATGTCCTACGACACCTCTGGCGGGAGCAGTTCGTATGACGTAAAGGGCCGCGTCGCCGCGATGGCCTTGCTTGCAATCATGCAGGTTGTTGGACTTGTCGCCATGGTCAAGGCTTTGATGACCGTCAACCGCTACTACAACAACGAGCAGGCGCACCTGGGATCAGCCGCAGGCTGGGCTTTGGGTGGCGTTCTTTGCTGGAACTTCAGATGGTTCGTCGAAGTGGTCAACAACACCCTCGGATTCAAGATCATTTCGATGTTCTCGTTCGCTCCAGGTCCCTGATTCTTTCCCTTGTTCTTTTTCCTTCCACCACTGTCAGAGGTAAACATGAAAGCATCTCTTCGCAAACTCGCCAACACCTTGCAATGCAAGGCGTTCATGGCCGCGACGGTTTTGTCGGGCGTCATGTCGCTGCCCGCGCACGCCATCAGCAAAACCGACCTGACGCAGGACACTTCGGGCGGCAAGAAGTTCGATGACATCGCAGGCAACATCGACACCGCCGCGCAAGCCGGCGCGTCGTTGCTCATCGAACTGGTCGCCATCGGCGGTTTCGTCGTTGTGGCCATCTCCCTGTACACCCTCTGGCGCGCATCTAAGGATGAGCGCGAGAAGCCGTTGTCGGCCATCGTTGGCCTGTTCATCGGCGGTGCCATGGCCGGCGTGGGCACGATCATGTGGATGATGAAAAACACCATCACTGGCTAACAACACCTGTGGCAAGCGGTAGAACAGAGGCGAATCTCTTGATCCGCCTCTGGGATTGTGCTCGGCCAAGGATCGCCTCATGAAAACAACTCCTCCCGTTCCGCCGACCAGGCCCGAGGCCTTTCTTGGGCGTTTGACGAATTTGCCGGTTCTTGGCGTCAAGCGCAAACAGTGGCGCATGGAGCAGGCCGAGCATGAGCGCAATGACGCCGACGCGATATTTCAGGAAGCCCGCCAGAAAGCGCTCGACCGCGACGGGCAGCGTTGCTGGTTCTGCGGATTTACCAGCACGTCGAATCAAGAAGTGCATCACCTTGATGACGACCACGCGAATAACCGGCTCGACAACCTCGTGACGATCTGCACGATTGACCACTTGTGCTTTCACCTTGGTTTTGGAGCCATGAAGAATGCGCTGTTCCTGGCCATCGTCCCCGAACTCACGCAGCCTGAAATCACAAATTTGATGCGCATCTACCACTGTCTGAGTGCTTCGGCAGGAATCAGTGAAGATGTGCAGTCGCGTCTTAAAAGCCTGTATGCGATCTTCCAAAGCCGATCCGTGGACGTTTTCAAGCGCGTCTTCCAGGCGGATTTCAGCAACGGCCACGAAATCGCAGTAGCCTTGTCGAAACTGAACGATGAAGGCTTCGCCAAACGCCACAAGACGCTGGACGGGTTGCGTGTCATTCCCACCGAAGCGGCGTTCCGCGACAGACAGATTGCTAGCCACCTTGCCCGTACGCATACCCAGTATTTCGACATGAATCACTGGAAAGCGCTACTGGACACCCTGCGCGGGCAGGCCTGAAAGATCGAGAGCGAGGTTGTATGCGCGTCGGCGCTATCGTTTTCGACCCCAGCACCGTGATCGACAGCAGCGACAGGTCAATGGTTGCCTTAACTGGAGGATGGGCCTCAATTGGCGGCACGCCCGCGCGCCGCATTCAGGGCATCGCGGACTTACCCACCGATGTAGTCTGGCTCACGAACCTGGGATATTCAGCGTTTTTTTCCACAAAACTGAACTTGCGCGCCAATTTCCGCAATGAAAGTTGGCTGCGCACGTCCTTCGAGCAAATCGCCACCGAATTCGGGCTGGGCCGCAATACCGGCAAGGCCAAGGAAACTGCCGAAGTTGCGTCCTTGATCGCGCATCGCGTGGTGACGTATTCGTGCACAAAACTGAACATTCAGGTGTGCCGCCACACGCGCCTGAACGACGACTATGCGGAGATGATGAACTTGAATCACTGCCGCATCCCGGACGTTCACTATGCGATTTTCGAAACCATCGCAGGACACCCCCATGTTTCCATCAATCAAAGTGTGAGCTTTGGGCGCGGCACCGCGAGCAGTTCGACCTTGCGCTGCAATCGTCTGGCGTATGCACGCCGCATGCTCTCGCACCAGGTTCCGCCCGACACCGGCTGGGAGCTTGTCAAGCAGAAACTCACTAACGCCGATCTGGAGCGCATGGATAAACCGTTCCTGGTGCGCTGCCGGATTACCAACGTCAAACCGATCATGGCCGAAGCCTTGTCCTGGGGCAGTGGATCGAAATCCATCCGGGAATGGCTGACGGACGTTGAATGGCGGATCGTGCGTGAACACGCGGAAGTCGAGCTACGCTCGGTCATGGTGTGCGAGCAGGGCTACGCAAGCCTGGATCGCTACGCACAAATGCTCCCGCATGGAGTGATTGACGAACTTTCATACAGCCTGGGTCTGGTCGCCGAACAAGTCTGGACGGCGCTGATGAACAAACAGCCGCGAGCAAGCCGGATCACAGGGTATCCAGCTCGCGCAGCATGGCTGCGCGCCATCGACCGGATGCAGATGTTCGACTACGCGCAGCGCATGCAGTCACGCCGTGGCGTCACGCTCATTTCCTATGGAATGGGCAACGTCGTGGTGCGGGTGCCCGAAGGCGGCATCAAGGCCATTCTGGACGCGGCCGTGGACGTGGGCTTGGTGCCGCCCGTGGCGAGTTTCATGGAAGCCAAGGCGATGGGAGCCATTGCATGAGCGCGCATGAAAAAAGCAGATCGTTCGAGATTGAGGCCGTTTTGCGCGAGCACGCGAACGTGCAGCAACTGCTTGAACTGGACGGCATCTTGGTAAACCTGGAAATCGACGAATCAGTGCGCACGGCGCAGGCGCATGCATTCATCGAGAAGTTTGTTGATTTGTTGAAGGAATGACATGCTGAACAAAATCGAATCCCTACTTATCACGGTGATGTCTTCGTTGAAGATGAGCATGCAGGATTACTGCGACATCGAGACCATTGACGAAGGTACGAATATCATTTCCTCGGACGGCAGTTTTGCGTCGATCGTGCGCTTTCACGGCAGCAAGGGCATCCTCGGCACAGAACAATTC
>Ga0209628_10000313_pt1 | contig 29301 bp, 27 predicted proteins | sample TergutCu122P4_FD_187285 | JGI IMG/M metagenome (GOLD analysis project Ga0209628, IMG submission 187285) | Cubitermes ugandensis P4 segment gut microbial communities from Kakamega Forest, Kenya - Cu122 P4 (SPAdes) (version 2) | ecosystem: Host-associated > Arthropoda: Insects > Digestive system...
AGTTGGTTTCGTTGAGCGATGTAGCCATTGATATGCCTGCCGGTCCTTCGGAAGTAGAAGTATTGGCCGACGAAACGGCAAATCCTGTTTTCGTTGCAGCCGATTTGCTTTCGCAAGCAGAGCACGGCATCGACAGTCAAGCAATTTTAATCACTACAAGCGAATCATTAGCCAACGAAGTCGTAGAGCAGGTCGCTATTCAAGTGGAACAATTGCCACGCGCTGATATGGCAAAGAAAGCATTAGAACACAGCAAGATAATTATTGTAAAAGAGATGAACGAGGCCATTGCCGTTACCAACGAATACGCGCCCGAACATTTGATTATTTCGACCCAAAATTATCGTGAAATTGCCGAAAAAATCATCAATGCAGGTTCCATTTTCCTTGGAAATTACACTCCCGAAAGCGCAGGAGATTACGCCTCCGGAACCAATCACACATTGCCCACAAACGGCTATGCTAAAGCATATAGCGGTGTTAATTTGGATAGTTTTATAAAAAAAATCACTTTCCAGGAAATAACAAAAGAAGGTTTGCAGAATATTGGCGATGCAATTGAGATTATGGCTGAAAATGAGTTACTTACAGCACACAAGAATGCAGTGCAGTTAAGGAGGAAATGAACTGTCCGAAAAAATCGGACAGTTGAAATTACTGGCACCTGACGGTAAAATGCGTCTTACCGATGTGGCTAACAAAAGAAATAAAAAGATTGAAATAATATGCCTAAATTTGTGGCTTAAAAACATTAAATAATGGACTTGCAAAAACTTGTCAGAAAAAATATTTGGAATCTGAAGCCCTATTCTTCAGCTCGAGATGAATTCAAAGGAGAAGCATCTGTTTACTTAGATGCCAACGAAAATCCTTATAATAATGATGTTAATCGTTATCCCGACCCTTTGCAATGGGAAGTCAAAGAGAAAATTTCGCAAATCAAAGGAGTTGCCAAAGAAAAAATCATGCTCGGAAACGGCAGCGATGAACCCATTGATTTGGTTTTTCGTGTGTTCTGCGAATCCGGCATCGATAATGTTGTTGCAATAGATCCGACTTACGGAATGTATCAGGTATCGGCAGACATCAATAATATAGAGTATCGTAAAGTGTTATTAAATAGCGACTTTGATTTTAATTCCGACAATTTACTTCAAAAAACGGATAAAAATACCAAAGCTATTTTCCTTTGCTCACCCAACAATCCGACAGGGAATTCACTAAACAGAAATGAAATAGTTAAGACTATTGAAAATTTCGCAGGAATTGTTGTTGTTGATGAGGCATATATCGATTTTTCATCTCAGAAATCTTTCTTGAATGAGTTGGATAAATATCCCAATTTGATAGTTTTACAAACATTTTCTAAAGCTTGGGCAGGTGCGGGCATCCGTTTGGGAATGGCTTTCGCATCTGAAGAAATTATTCGGTTGTTCAACAAAGTGAAATATCCTTATAACATCAATAAATTAACTCAAAATTATGCGTTAAATTTATTGAATAATTATCAGGAAATCAGAGATAAAGTTGCAGCTATATTGGAAGAACGAGCCAAATTGCAACAGGAGTTGTCAAATCTTTCTTGTGTAGAAAAGGTATATCCGACAGATTCTAACTTCCTGTTAGTTAAAGTAGATGATGCAGATAATATGTATCAACAGCTTGTGAATAAAGGGATTATTGTTCGAAATAGGAATAAAATTTCTCTATGTATGAACTGCTTACGAATTACAATCGGAACTCCCGAAGAAAATAACGAATTAATAAAAGAATTAGCTAATTTATAAATGAAAACAGCTTTATTCATAGACCGCGACGGCACATTAGTCGTTGAGCCTCCTGTCGATTACCAATTGGATAGTTTGGAGAAATTAGAATTTTATCCTAAAGTATTCAATAATCTCCACTTTATCAGGAAGAATTTGGATTTTGAGTTTGTTATGGTAACCAATCAAGATGGATTGGGAACCGATTCTTTTCCGGAAGAAACGTTTTGGCCTGCTCAAAATAAAATCCTGAAAGCATTTGAAAATGAAGGAGTTACTTTCGATGATATTTTAATCGACCGCTCTTTCCCCGAAGACAACGCTCCTACTCGTAAACCCCGCACAGGAATGTTGGGAAAATATCTTTCCGGAGAATATGATTTGACCAATTCTTTTGTTATCGGAGACCGTCTGACGGATATAGAATTAGCCAAAAACTTGGGATGTAAAGGCATTTTGCTAAACGATGAAAGTTTACTTTCCGAAAGAAAAGATTTGCAAGATGTTTGTATTTTAGCCACTACCGATTGGGATAAAATCACGGAAATCCTTTTTGCCAAAGAACGCCGTGCCGTTGTGCAACGTACAACAAAGGAAACAGATATCTATGTTGAAATCAACGTCGACGGCAGTGGAAAAACCGACGTTTCAACAGGATTACACTTCTTCGACCACATGCTGGAACAAATCGGCAAACATTCCGGAATGGATTTGAAAATTCATGTGAAAGGGGATTTGAATGTAGATGAACATCACACAATTGAAGATACGGGAATTGCTTTGGGAGAAACGTTATATAAAGCATTAGGAAATAAAAGAGGCATCGAACGCTATGGTTTTTGTCTTCCGATGGATGATTGTCTATGTACGGTTGCTCTCGATTTCGGAGGCCGCTCATGGTTGGTTTGGAACGCAGAATTTCACAGAGAAAAAATCGGTGATATGCCCACAGAGATGTTTATGCACTTTTTCAAATCATTGAGCGATTCTGCCCGAATGAATTTGAACATCAAAGCAGAAGGAAATAATGAGCACCACAAAATTGAAGGGATATTCAAATCATTGGCAAAAGCAATAAAAATGGCCATAAAAAGAGATATTTTTCATTATGAACTGCCATCTACAAAGGGAATTTTGTAAAAACTAAACATATTTTACTTGTCGTATATACAGGTAATTAAATAAATCGTATATTTGCCGTGAAATTTGTACATTTGTCACAAGAACTACATTAAAAATTGAATTTTATGAAATCAAAAATTTTATTATTGGGATTTGCTTTTGCCCTCCTGTTTGCATTAGGCTCTTGTAAATCAAAAGAAAGCGCATACAAAACAGTATACGAAAAAGCACAGCAAGTTACCCCTGCTCCCGCACCTGTCACAAAACCGGATCCGGCTCCTTCAACCAATGTTTCTGTAAAAAAAGAAAAAGTTGTTACAGTTGAAGGTAGTGGCATGAAACGTTTTGGCGTTGTTATAGGAAGTTTCATCAATAAAACAAATGCTTCTTCCTTGAAAGAAACGATGCAAAACCAAGGTTACCCTGCAATTTTAGTTCAAAATCAGCAGGATATGTACCGCGTAATTGTTGAATCTTTCGATGATAGAGCCAGTGCTACTGCTGCAAGAGATGCACTGAAACGCCAGTATTTTCCTGATTTTCAAGATGCTTGGTTATTGGAGCAAGAATATTAATATTCGAAATTGTCAAATATGAAAAGCGACAGAGAATTTCAAAATCTCTGCCGCTTTTCATAATATACAGTTTGATATTCTTCTATCAATAACCTCTGATTGCTAAGATACCCGGAAGTACTTTACCTTCGATAAGTTCGAGAAGAGCACCGCCACCGGTAGAAACATAAGATACTTCGTCTGCTAATCCGAATTTATTCACGGCAGCAACAGAATCACCTCCTCCAACAAGAGAAAAAGCACCGTTTGCAGTTGCAGCAACAATGGCTTTCGCTACCGAAAGCGTACCATGTGCAAAATTATCAAATTCGAATACGCCTGTAGGGCCATTCCAAAGGATAGTTTTTGATTTATTGATTACATCGGCAAAAATTTCTTCTGTTTTTGGGCCTATATCTAAACCTTGCCATCCATCGGGAATTTTATCGTCAGCGACAAATTGTGTGTTTGCATCATTGCTGAAATTATCAGCGATTTTTGCATCAACTGCCAAAACAAGGTTTACATTGTTTGCTTTTGCTTTTTCTATCAAAGAAAGGGCTAAATCTAATTTATCGTCTTCGCAAATTGATTTGCCAATTTTTCCACCTAACGCTTTTACAAAAGTATAGGTCATACCTCCGGCAACAATCAGATTATCGACTTTAGTCAACAAGTTTTCGATAATTTCAATTTTGGAAGAAACTTTTGAGCCACCCATAATTGCAGTAAACGGACGAGCCGTATCTTTCATCACTTTTTCTACAGCAACAACTTCTTTTTCCATCAAATAACCGAATAATTTGTGGTCGGCATCGAAATAATCAGCTATCAAAGCAGTAGATGCGTGTGCGCGGTGTGCAGTTCCGAAAGCATCGTTTACATAAACAGTAGCAAAAGATGCCAATGTTTTTGTAAATCCTTTTTGACTTTCTTTTACAGCTTTTTTAGCAGCCGCTTTTTCTTCATCGGTTGCATCATCGGCCAAACGAGGTTTTCCTTCTTCTTCAGCATAGAAACGAAGGTTTTCGAGCAATAATGCTTGTCCGGGTTTCAAAGCTGCCGATTTATCTATTGCTTCTTGACCGATGCAGTCGTTAGCAAATTGTACTTCAACACCCAACAATTCGGAAACACGACCAACGATATGTTTCAGAGAATATTTATCTGTAACGCCTTTCGGACGGCCTAAATGTGAACCAATAATTACAGAACCGCCATCATTGATTATTTTTTTCAATGTAGGAATAGCGGCACGGATACGAGTATCATCCGTAATGTTAAAATTTTCATCTAAAGGGACATTGAAGTCAACCCTCACAAATGCTTTGCTTCCCGCAAAGTTGAATTTGTCCATTGTTTGCATAAATTATAGAAATTACAGGGAGTTATTAATGATTTTTTTCAAATTCTTTCATTGCATCGACCAACGCTTGTACGCCTTCTTTCGGCATTGCATTGTAAATCGATGCACGGAAACCGCCAACAGAACGGTGTCCTTTAATTCCAACCATTCCTTTTCCGGAGGCAAATTTTTGGAATTCTTCTTCCAAAGCCTCATAACCGTCGTTCATCACGAAACAAACATTCATAATAGAACGGTCTTCAACAGCAGCCGTACCTTTGAATAATTTATTGTTGTCGATTTCATCATAAAGGATAGCCGCTTTTTCGAGGTTCATTTTTTCCATTGCTTCCAAGCCACCCAACGATTTCAACCATCTCAAGGTTTGAAGTGCTGCATAAATCGGAACCACCGGAGGTGTATTAAACATGGAACCTTCTTTGATATGTGTAGTGTAATCCAACATCGTCGGAATCGTGCGGCTTACTTTTCCCAGAATTTCATCTTTCACAATCACAAAAGTAACTCCCGACGGAGCCAAATTCTTTTGTGCACCACCATAAATAAGGGCATATTTGGAAACATCCATCGGACGAGAGAAAATATCCGACGACATATCTGCTACCAATGGAACCGGAGAATCTATATCTTTTCTGATTTCTGTTCCGTAAATCGTATTGTTGGTAGTGATATGGAAATAATCAGCATCAGCAGGAATTGTATAATCTTTGGGAACGTATGAAAAATTAGCTGCTTTCGATGATGCAACTTCTACGACTTCGCCAAACGACTTCGCCTCTTTCAATGCTTTACCTGCCCAAACACCGGTATTCAGATAAGCAGCTTTTTTCTCCATCAAGTTGAATGGAACCATAGCAAATTGAAGGCTGGCACCGCCTCCTAAAAACAACACCGAATATCCTTCGGGTATATTAAGAAGTTCTTTAAACAAAGCAACTGCCTCGTCTAACACAGCTTCGAAATCTTTCGACCTGTGACTTATTTCCATGATTGAAAGTCCTGAGCCATTGAAATCCAATATCGCTTTCGCTGTTTCTTCAATGGTTATCTGTGGCAAAATGGAAGGACCTGCACTGAAATTGTACTTTTTCATACTATAATCTGTTTTTATGTTGCAAATTGATGAGTGAACAACAATTACAACTTCATTTTTATTATTTTAGGTTGCAAAATTACAATATTTTTTTTATATATCAATTTTCAATATGACTCTTTTTCATTCGGAAAATCTTTACTTTTCACATCTTCGATATAATGCTGAACAGCGTCGTGAATTGTATCGTATAAATTAGCATAACGACGTAAAAAACGAGGTGAAAATTCTTTATTTATGCCCAACATATCGTGCATAACCAAAACTTGACCGTCGACATAACTTCCGGCGCCAATTCCGATAACAGGAATAGAAAGTTCTTCGGCAACTCGTTTTCCTAACAACGCAGGAATCTTTTCTAAAACAAGCGAGAAACAGCCCAATTCTTCGAGCAAATGAGCATCTTCCAACAATTTTTTAGCTTCAGTTTCTTCTTTCGCTCTCACAGCGTAAGTACCGAATTTATTGATCGATTGAGGTGTTAATCCTAAATGTCCCATAATAGGAATTCCCGCGCTCAAAATTCGCTGGATAGATTCTTTGATTTCTATTCCACCTTCAATTTTTATACAATCGGCATGGGTTTCCTTCATGATGCGGATAGCCGAATGAACCGCTTCTTTCGAATTACCCTGATAGGAGCCAAAAGGCATATCCACCACAACCAATGCGCGTTTCACAGCTTTCATCACTGATTTTCCGTGATAAATCATTTGGTCGAGTGTCATGGGCAATGTGGTTGTATTTCCGGCTATTACGTTAGATGCGGAATCTCCGACCAAAATAACATCCATTCCGGCCTGGTCAATGATTGAGGCCATGGAATAATCATAAGCCGTAAGCATAGATATTTTTTCGCCTCTTTGTTTCATCTCAAACAGGCGATGAGTTGTAACTTTTCGAGTATCTTCTGTGTAGGTTGACATATTCAATAAATTGAAAGTTGAGAATTGAAAGTTGAAAATGAGGGTGCAAAGTTACTAAGTTTTTGTTAAAAAATGCGATTTTGTTTTAAGTTTAATAATTCAACCCAAAAGCCCAAAGCGAAACGACATTAAGATAGCCAAATTCAAAGGTACAATTATCGCACAACTAAATGAACAATTATTCTAAAAATTGCACTTTTTGTTGTGCAATAAAACAACATGCCTACAAAAATATTAAATCAATATTTGTTTACATTATATCTTTTGTTTTTAGTGATTACTACTACAAATATATTACTTTTTCAACAAAACGGCTATTTTCATTGATAAATCGAAGAAGACCATGCGAGGATTTACGTTTTGCTCAATGTGTCGTTCGCCCAGCGCTAAATCTTCCATGAAAGAAATGACATTGCGCTCGTTGACAAAAGGAGAAAATTTGACCGAGAATTCGGATTCGGCTTTATTCAAATAATTTATTTCAGGCAATTGCAAGCGGTATAGAAAATTTTCTCTTATCAGGCGTTGTGCATAAGACAGAAAAGATTTTTGTTTTTCGCGTCCCATATCGGCAAAATCATTCGCTTTTTTCTTCATGTTTTTTACATCACGGCTCCACGAATTTCGCATGATGGTAATAAAAAGTTCCAAAAACATTTTATTTTCTTCACCGGCATTCAATGTTTCTAACGCCTTGATGTAGTTTCCGTTGGCTAAATGCACGATTGCGTGTAAATCTTCATCATCCAATGTGTAAGTTTGGCTCAAAGCATGGGTCATATCTTCCGATGTAACCGGTGGAATGTGAATGAATTGTGAACGGGATTGTATGGTTCCGATAACTTGGTCGGGATTTTCAGAAACCAATATAAATACGGTCTTAGCCGACGGTTCTTCCAATATTTTCAATAATTTATTGGCGCAAGATTCGTGCATTTTTTCGGGGAGCCAAATAATCATTATTTTGTATTCGGCCTCGTAGGTTTTCAAGTTCAGTTTCTTGATAATCTCGCTGCTTTCTTTGGCATAAATCATTCCTTGAGAATTTTCAGCCCCAATAAAATCGAGCCATTGCGAAAGGTTGAAATATATGTTTTCCGAAAAAAAACTACGCCATTCGGTCAGGTAATCATCGCAAATCTCCTTTTTCTTCTTATCGTTTTTAACAATGGGAAAAACAAAATGTAAGTCGGGGTGCGCTAATTTATTGAATTTAACACAAGACGGACATATTCCGCAAGCATCGTCTTCCTGCTTGTTAGTGCAATTAAGGTATCGAGCGTATGCAATGGCTAAAGGTAAAGCACCAACACCTTCGCCTCCGGCAAATAATTGTGCGTGAGGAATAAATCCTTTCCTGACCGATTGAATTAACCGCTCTTTGATTGCTTGTTGACCGATAATATTTTTGAAAAACATTCTAAAAACTTAAAGAAAGATTCATACCATAAGCGTAATCCACACCTGTTAGTAAATTATTTTGTGGGATTATTGTAGGCTGAATTTTCAAGTAAGTATTGTCTCCAAGACGATAACCGCGTGCCGTATTTACTTTTTTCGCACCATCAACAGCATGAACAATAGATACAATATTAACTGTTAATGCGCCAAAAAGACCAATAAGAATTTTTCCATTATCAACCTCAACAAATGTATCTCCGTAATAATAATCTGAACGTGAATTTACCGCACTCATCCACATTGAATTAAATATGATATTACAGCCTAAATGCAGGAAACCGGCACCCACATCGCCGTTGTAAAATTGTCCAACTCCCGGAATGAGGAAAGAAAGAAAACCTGCGAGGAACGGACTTTTTTCCGGGCCATAAGGACTTATCTGTTTCCCGAAAGTATATTTTAGCACCGGAAGTTGTCGTTCCACTTCAGGTGTAAGGGAGACAATTGTATTAAACACATCTTTGCTCCCATTTTCATATCGAATCATAAAAATATCCGATTTTCTCAGTAGATAGTCAGGCCCTTCTTGGTTGTCAAATCGTTTGTATCTGACCTCATCTATTCCAACTTCTATAACAATAGCTTGAGTTTCACTGCCATCTTTCATAATAATGATGTCTTGTGCAAACATAGTTACGCTGCTACCTGCGAGGCAGATTGCTATCACAATCACTTTCCTCAAATTTAATATGACTTTTAACATAAAATAAAAATATATGCAAAAATAGAATATTTTTTTACATCCATGATATATACTTTAGAATTTTCATAAATAAATCTTTTATCTGTTGAAATTAGCAACGCTAAAAATGAGATTTTATGGGATAATATTATTAATTTTGTGGTCGTTTAATTTGTAAAAATAATTAAGGTATGAAAATTTACAGGTATTTATTGATGGGATTAAGCTCTATAGCACTCATTGGCTTATGTTTTTTTCTTACTTCGCATCAAGCAGGAGCAGTAGAAACAGCAGGGGTTACAGAAGTAGAAGAAACAGAACAACAGCCTCAAAGATTAGTGGGTTTTAATATATATTCAATACCTGTTCCTGATTATGTGGAATTTTGCGGTAAAAAAATCAGTTTAGATCGTTACGATATGTATGAGCGTTACGACAGGGAAATAAACTCTTTTGCTTATTTACACTCGACGACTATGCTGTTAATGAAACGTGCTAATCGCTATTTTCCTGTTATCGAGCCGATTTTAAAGAAGAATAATATACCTGATGATTTCAAATATTTGGCCGTTATTGAAAGTAATTTGAGTCCGAGGGCAATATCTACGGCAAAAGCTGCCGGTTTATGGCAATTTATGGCAGATACAGGAAAAAGATACGGATTGGAAATTAACAATCAAGTAGATGAACGGTATCATATTGAGAAATCGACCGAGGCTGCGTGTCAATATCTCAATGAGGCATATCGCAAGTATAGAGATTGGGCATCCGTAGCAGCCTCTTATAATGGAGGAATGGGCAGAATCTCAACAGAATTAAGTAGTCAAATAGCAGACAATTCGTTTGATTTATTGCTGGTGGAAGAAACTTCCCGCTATGTTTTTCGCATCATGGCAGCCAAGGAAATATTCGAAAATCCACGCAAATATGGCTTTATTTTGAACAGAGAGGATTTATATCCTGTGATAAGAACTAAAAAAGTTCAGGTATCGGAAGACATTCCCGATTTAGCAGTATTTGCTCAAGGACACAATATCAGTTATTTCCATCTAAAAGATTTTAACATTTGGCTTAGAGAAAAAAGTTTGACCATATCTCCCAAAAATCCTAAAACATATACGATAGAGATTCCTCTTGCAGAAGATTTGTATTATAGCAGAAACAAGAGTAGAAATAACTAAATAATTGTTTCAATGATATATTCGGGTCTTTCTTTTACTTCATCGAAGAGGATTCCGATGTATTGACCTAATACTCCGATTGTTAGCAATTGGATTCCACCAAAGAAAATAACTGCAATCATAAGTGCGGTAAATCCTGATTCGGCATTCGTGTATCCGAATATTTTACCAAGCACGAACCACAAAGCAAGGATTATACCGATGACTACGGCTGTAAAACCCAAGCTTGTTGCCATTAACAGTGGTTTTTTAGAAAAATAGAGCAGTGCTTTGGAGGCCAATGCAACCATTCTTTTCAAAGGATATTTTGTTTCTCCGGCAAAACGCGCCTCTCTTTCGTAGTAAAAAGGAACTTGCTTGAATCCAACCCAAGAGATAAGTCCTCGGATATATTTTCCTTTTTCTTTTAATTGGTTGAATTCTCGTATAATGTGGGCATCAATCAGGCGGAAATCTCCTGTGTCGATTGGGAATTTCACTTCCGACAACCTGTTTAATGTCCGGTAAAACGCTTTAGCCGACCATAATTTGAATTTACTTTCTCCTGCTCTTGTTTTTCTGACACAATATACTACATTGGCTTTTTCTCGCTCCATTGTTTCCAACATATCGGGAATAACTTCAGGAGGGTCTTGTAAGTCGGCATCAATAATCACTGCCAAATCGGTTTGACAATGATTGATTCCGGCAGTTACGGCCGGTTGGTGTCCGAAATTTCTCGAAAAATTGATGACTTTAACGCATTGGTCTTTCGAGGCAATGTCTTTGAGTATGTTAAGCGTATTGTCTTTACTTCCATCGTTGATAAACAGGATGAAAGTTTCGTAAGATAAGCTTGAGATAACACTTTTAATCCGCTCGTATGTTTGCTGAATTACCTGTTCTTCATTGTAACAGGGAACAATGATGGATAGTGATTTCATATCTCCTCAGATTTATCGGGATTAAATTTATTTTGAAATGTAATGTATTTGTTAATCGGGAAATTAATACAAGTATAAACAATCATACCTAACAGCGTGATGTAACCTTCCGGTAATACAGTCCATTTTTTTAACAGTAAAACGAACCCAAGCTGAATCAGATAACAGACAAGAAAGGCGGCAAAAAATTTGATAAATCTTCCCATCCAATTGTTGTTGGCTTTGAAAGTCCACGACCGGTTGAGAAGAAAACTGCATATAAAGCCGGTTGTATATCCTGTTGCATTGGCGAAAACTAAAGATGTACCCAAAACACTTCTCAACAACCAGATGATTAACAAGGTTAGAAATGTGTTTACGATGCCAACAACCCCATATTTGAGAGCTTCAATGAAAAATTTCTTACTCATAAAATATTTCTGTTTGTTTATGGCCAATTTTTCTCTAATTCTTTTTTTATGTCGTCTTCGTCAAATACCTTAACATTGGTAAGAATAAAACTACGGTCGATAAAATCGCCATATTGATTGCATTCTATGATTGCCTCCTCAAGTATGTCTTTGATGTTAGATTTTATATTTATCAAAAAAATCAGGTGAAAATAATTTTCAAAAACTTTTACTTCTTCAACAACTCCGCGGGCTTCTTGGACGAAAAAAGGTATCTCTTTTTCTATCAATTGAATCTGATAAGGCGAAAACGGCTTCAGGTCTTTTGATTTGAAAAAAACATAGAATCGCAACATATTTCCTTTTCCGCCTAATCCGGTTGATATAAATATGTGCTTTTCTTCGGAAAATTCAGATTCTAAAGTCATTTTTGCCTGAAGGAGAGACATGCTTGCCCAATTTTTCAGGTTTTCGTCGGGGTGTTGTGAATAAGATTCCAATGCTCTGTAGGCTTTAACGTCTCCGGAAATAGCCAACGTAGTCATTGCATATTTTTTTTCTCTCTCTGTAATCTCTGTTTCTCTGTCGTTTAATATTTCGATAGCCGTTTCAACAGCAGGTCTGTCGTCGTCTTTCCTGACTTTTTCCGAAAAACGAAAATAGTCCATCTGCGCTTCAACAGGTACGTTTGTTTCTAAAACGTAAAACTGCCCCTGTAAATGCTCCAGAGATTCTTGAAATTGTCGATATTTATTGTCGTCACTTGCCATAATTACCTCCAAATATAATCATTCTTACCTTTGGAAACACCATAAAGGTAGAAATAAAAATTGAATACCGGCTGTATAAAATCAAACAGGAATAACGAAATTCCATACGGTTTAACTAAAAGCATTTTAGCAGACTTATTGATAATCAGATACTGCACAACAAATTTTGCAATAAACAGAATGGTTGCAATACCGGAAATAAGCAAATTATCCCAATAAAGAATGCCAATAGCTATGGTTAGTCCCCAAAATAAAAACCGCGAACCGGACTCGATTCTCCACATTCCGACTTCCGAACCTTTGTAATAATCTTGAGTTACTTCCCTGCAAATCTTAATATCTTTCCAAATTTTGAAAGATTCGATGTTTGTTTGAGTGATAGATTGCTTGGATATTTCAATTCGTGTATTCGTACTATTCGCCGATTCGTTTACAAACAAATCGTCTTCTCCGAATTGCAAATTTAACCATTTGGAAAATCCTTTTTTAGAAAAGAAAAGTTCTTTTCTGTAAGCTAAATTGTTTCCGACACCCATATACGGACGTTTCATTATGGCTCGTGAAAGATATTTCAATCCGCAGAGCAAATTGTCAAATCCGGCTAATTTAGAAATGAATCCAAAATTATTTAATTTACTGAATCCCAGTACGATTTCTGTTTCTTTATTGAAGTTTCCGGCCATGGATTTTATCCAATCTTTGCTTACCGGTCGATTGTTAGCTTCCGTAAACAACAATATATCGTACTTGGCAGCTTTAATGCCGACCGTTAATGCTAATTTTTTGTGACTAACACCTTTAGCACTTGCAGGGATGTATGTTTTGTACAGGTTGCCGTATTTTTGCTCCAATTTTCCGAGTATGTCTTCGCTTTCATCCGTAGAGCCGTCATTAATAATTATCACTTCAAAATTTTTATAATCTTGCTCCAATATGGAAGGTAAAAACTCCGTAAGGTTCTTCGATTCGTTTTTTGCAGTGATAATGACAGATACTCCCGGATAAGTGTCGACTGTTTGTTTGGCTATTTCGTTTTTACTTATTTTGTTTTGATAAAACAACGGTTTCGCGTAAAAAAACAAATAATAGAAGATTTGGATGAGGAAACAGACGACCAAACATCCTCCTAAAACTAAACCTATAGTGTCTATTGAAAAAATATCCATTTTATATTAAATCTGAAAAATAAGTTTCAGGCAACTTGCGACAATTGTATTGAGATGCCATGACTTCTCCATAAGCTCCGGCAGAACGTATGGCGTACAAATCGCCTCTTTTTGTCCGGTTCAAATCTCTTGCTTTGGCAAAGCAATCGGAAGATTCGCAAATAGGGCCTACTACATCGTAAGTTTCGAGCGTTTCGTCGGATGTTATATTTTCTATTTTATGGTAAGCGCTATACAATACCGGACGAATTAATTCAGTAAATCCGGCATCTAAAATCACGAATTTCTTGCTTGTTCCTTCTTTTACATATAAAACTTTGGAAATCAGAGAACCACATTGGCCAACAATAGACCGTCCGGGCTCAAAATGTATTTGCTGACCTGCTTGAAGCTTAATATGCTTGTGAAAGATTTCGAAATAAGACTCGAAATCAGGAATTGCATTACGATTTGGATGCTCATAATCAATGCCAAATCCTCCGCCAAAATTAAGATGTTTGAGTATTATATGCCGTCTGAACAACAGTTCCTGAATGTCATTAAATCTGGCGCACAGCGCTTTGAAAGATGTTAAATCGGTAATTTGAGAACCAATATGAAAATGAATTCCGATTAATTTTAAGTTAGGAAGTGTCGGGAGCAAATCCAAAACCTCTTCCAATTGGCTTAAATTGATGCCGAATTTATTTTCTTGCAATCCGGTGGTAATGTGACGATGCGTATGAGCATTCACTTCGGGATTAATCCTTAAAGCTATGGATGCTATTTTTCCTTTGTGCCAAGCCAATTCGTTAATTACCTGTAGTTCTTCGATAGATTCGACATTAAAACAAAAAATATCGTTGTCTAATCCCAGATTAATTTCCCAATCTGCTTTTCCGACTCCGGCAAAAACAATTTTATCTCGACTGAATCCTGCTTTTAATGCTGCTTTTATTTCTCCTCCACTTACACAATCAACTCCTAATCCGTATTCTCTGATGATAGACAATATGCGAGGATTGGTATTTGCCTTTGTGGCATAATGTAAATGAAAATTATATTTTTCTGCCTCAGATTTTACGATATTCAATGTTTTTCTCAAAACATCGACATCATAATAATAAAAAGGAGTTTCTAATGTTCTGAATTTTTCTACTGGAAAATTTCCCTTCATAAGTTAATTGAAAAGATTATCACTTAAAGACTGTAAAGCTCTTTTTTTGTCTTCTGTTTTTACTAAAAAAGAAATATTATATTTGCTTCCACCATAAGAAACCATCCTGATGGGAATATCTTTTAATGCATCGATAGCTTTAGCGGAAAAGCCCAAATTAGCGGGGTCTAAATCGCCCACAACACAGATAATAGTCATGTCGTTATCAACAGTAACAGTACCGAATTTTTTCAAATCATCAACTATTTCCTGTAAATGTTTTACTTTGTCGATAGTGACAGAAACACCTACTTCTGAGGTCGTTACCATATCAATAGGCGTTTGGTAACTTTCAAAAATTTCAAATACTTTACGAAGGAATCCATGTGCCAACAACATGCGTCCGGATTTGATTTTGATAGCAATAATTCCATCTTTTGCAGCTACGGCTTTGATTTTCCCTTTTTCCATTTGGTTGGAAATCAAGGTGCCGGGAGCATCCGGTAACATTGTATTCAATAATCGAACCGGAATATTATTCAGTTTAGCCGGAAGAATACAAGTCGGATGCAGTATTTTTGCTCCGAAGTAAGCCAATTCTGCTGCCTCCTCAAATTGCAGATTGCGCACAGGAGAAGTGTTAGATACAATTCTGGGGTCGTTGTTGTGCATGCCATCAATATCTGTCCATATCTGAATTTCTTTGGCATTGACGGCTGCTCCGATAAGAGATGCACTGTAATCACTTCCGCCTCTCAACAGGTTATCTATTTCTCCGTAGGCATTTCGGCAGATATATCCTTGCGTAATAAAAACATCGATATCCGGATATTTTTCCAATTGCTGTAAAAGTTTTTCTTTGATATATACCGGGTCGGGTTCTGCGTTTTTGTCTGTACGCATATATTCCAATGCCGGAATCAGACAAGACCTCACGCCTACTTCTCTCAAATATAAATCCATCATGGCGGTAGACATCAATTCCCCCTGTGCCAAAATTACCTTTTCTTCGAATAGTGTAAAGAGGTCTTTTGTATATGAACGGATATAATCAAAATGGGAAACGAGCATTTCTTTCGCCTCATTTTTATATGCCTCGGAAGAATATAACTCATCGATATACTCAAAATAAGTATTCTCTAACTGGTTGATTATTTCGTTTGCTCCATCAGGATTTTTCTTGTATAGATAATCCGAAATTTCAACTAAAGTGTTGGTTGTTCCCGACAATGCCGATAATACAACAATATCTTTGTCCCCGGATGCAATCAGGCGGGCAACTTTTTTCATTCTTGAGGCAGAACCGACAGAGGTTCCCCCGAATTTTAATACTTTCATCGCAAATAATTGAATAACTGAGTAATTGAATAACTGAGTAATTGAATTGAATAACAAAAAATCTAATCATTCTGTTATTCAGTTATTCAATTATTCAGTTATTACCAAATATTGCCGCAAAGTTAGCAAAATTTTCCCAATGTTAAGAGTAATATTATAAGAGTTTGATGTACTCTTTTGTTAGGTGCCATACGAGGCGGAGCGTATTAACAAAAAATAATTTTAAGTTGAATAATTGTGAAAAGAATTGTATTTTTGCCATTGGTTGAAATATTGCGAAATAAAAAACAAATGAATAACCATGTATAAGAAAGATCTTTTAGAAATATTTGTTGATTTCTGCAATCAAGTTGAACCTACAATAAAGAGGAATGATAGTATAGAGGAAAAATATAAATTATTAGGAGTTCAACAAGAAAAAAAATATTTGTCTGATCTCTCAATAGAAAAACATATTGAAACCAAAATAAAACAAATTGCTGATAATGGAGAAGAAAATGATGTAAGAATATTGCAAAAACTAAAACGAGGTTTTGTTGTAAAGGGAATAATTGAAAAGAAAAAGGGTTATCGTGAATACCTTGATATAGTTACAACTCTTTGGGGACTTTTAGGTCATGACACAAAATATATTCCTAATTTTGACAATCCAATTTGGACTGAGATAATCCTATTAGTTAAAAACTATCTTGTATTATCAAACGCATATTGTCAATTAAGAAAAGAAATGAACAAAAAAGAAATTGACATTGCAAAGTCAGTCCTTTTTCTGAATGATTTGGGTTGTGATGTTTGTATAGAAAACGGTGATATTATTATCAATAACAAAGAAAAGGCAATACGAAAAATTGAGCGTGGAATAAAAAATATCGGTGGAGAATTTTTTCTCAAATTATTATTTGATGAAATATTATATGTCAAAGAATTAGAAAGATTTCTAATAATAAGACAAGGAAATCAACCTGATACGTCGAGAATAGAACTAGAAATTCCACATGGCTATTTATTTAATTTAGGATTGAGATATATTGACACAAAAGGTAATAATACGAAAGTGCAAGATGAATTTAATAGAATAATTGAAATTGCTAAGCACTTTTGTTTTGTTTTGTATCCTGTTCAAACATATACAATCTGGGAAGACATTATTCATAAATCACGCACAACTCTTGAATATTTTAACGATTTGGTTATTAAAGGAAGCTTGTTTGAAATTCCTCAATGTCAAGCAAAATATGCTAATCAATTTTGCCAGTATATTTTTGAAAAAGAAAAAGGCGAATTTGAAAATAGAATGTCATACAATATATCTGATTACAAAAATATTGTTGATTATTTATTCTCAAAATTACAAACACGAGAAATTAATACATTTTTTCAACAAGAATTAATTAATGATTTAAAGATAGATAACAAAATAGCAGATTTAATATTGAAAGATTTAGCACAAAATAGCAAAGATGTTAATTCTGATTATTTTGCCCCATTAGATTATACAAATATCACATTTTGGGAAAAACCATTGATAAGATGTAAAAATGGAAAATATATTTTATTGCCAAAATCAATTGTCGCGTTTTCTTTTTACGAAGCATTTGTAGGAATTATGAGAAAAACTGGGTATAAAAAAATTGACGATAAAATCGGTGAGCATATTGAAAACTTTATTAAAGAAAAATTAGACATAAAAAAGATAACATACTCTTGGGGAAGGTATAATGAAATGTTAAATGGCAAAAAAGAAGAAGGCGAGGCAGATATTATTATTGAGACTTCTAATTCTATCGTTTTATTTGAATGTAAAAAGAAATCTTTAACAAGAAGTGCAAAATCAGGGAGTAATTATTCTATTGTACTTGATTTTGCAGGAAGTATTTTAGATTCACAAACACAATGTACAAGAACAGAAACAATTTTACGAAAGAATAATAATATAACTTTGAATAATGGTTTAAGCAATACTGTTATTGATTGGAGTAATAGGACTATTGAACGAGTGACATTTACCTTAACTGATTACGGGGTTTCTCAAGATAGAGTAATATTAGCCCAAATTTTGAAAGAATTAGTAAATCACAAATTTACATTGACTAATAACGGGGATATTGATACTGCTGATTTTACCGAAATGAACAGAAAAATTAATAAAATGTCAATTAAACAAACAGAATTAATCTCATATATAACCGAACTTCATGATAAACAGCCTTTTTTTAACACTTGGTTTTTCAACTTACACCAATTATTATTTATAATTGAGCAAAGTAATAGTAACGAAGATTTTTATAATAAAATGATAGGCTCTAAACATATAACAATGGGTTCTTTTGATTTTTATCAAGAATATTTCACGCGAAATTTTTTAACTCGTTATTATAAAACCAATTAGGAAGATTTTTTACACATAGAATAAAATACTAAAAATATGGAACGATAATTAATGTCAGAATTGCTCAAATGGAAAGAAAAGAGCGGCAGAAAACCACTCTTGCTTGAAGGTGCGCGTCAAGTAGGAAAAACCTACTTGCTCAAAGATTTTGGCAAGCGGTATTTCAAAAATATTGCATACATAAATTTTCAAAATCCGAGTACTGAATTAATTGACTTATTCAATGGTTCTATTGAACCAAAACGAATAATTATGATGCTTGAACTCTTTTTGAATATGAAAATATCGCCTTCCGAGACTTTGATTATTTTTGATGAGGCACAGGAAGTTCCGCGAGCATTGACTTCTCTGAAATATTTTTATGAAGATGCACCTGAATATCACATCGCCACAGCCGGTAGTTTGCTTGGCGTTTTTTTGCACAAAGGCACTTCTTTTCCTGTCGGTAAAGTAAATTCGCTGATAGAAGTCAAAAGCGGAACGAATGTAAATGCGAAAAGTTTAAAATTGTTCAGAGAAACTCCTCCGAAAAATGTGTGAAAAATAAAGCCTCACATTTCAACATCGGAAAAAGTTCCGTTATGGCATTTCTTTATTTTTCCCGGAAACATACTTACAAGTTGGTAGTTGTGAGTCGATATGATGACTGTAAAAACGGTCAGTATCGTAATTTAGGATATTAGATAAAAAATCTTATTTTTTTAAGCCTTAATTTAAAATTTTTACGTTGTTTGTTTTTCATTTCAAAAACAATTAGTAACTTTGTAACCGCCGTAACAGTTACGACGATAACACAATGGATTGATTATGAAATTTTACAATCGAACAAATGAACTTGCTGAACTTCAGCGAATTAAAAATTTATCTTTTACTGAATATTCGCACATGACTGTGGTTACAGGCAGACGGCGTATCGGCAAGACGAGTTTGATACTGAAATCGACAGAGAACGAGCCGACTGTTTATCTTTTTGTTGGCAGAAAAACGGAAGCAACTTTGTGTACTGAATATATTCCGCTTATTTCCAATTCGTTGAATATTTTTGTACCGACAGAAATATTAAGTTTCCGTAGCCTTTTTCAATATCTAATGGAAATTGGTACGCAAAAATCGTTTAATCTGATTATTGACGAATTTCAAGAATTTTTCAATATTAATGAGTCGATTTACAGCGATATGCAAAATTTGTGGGATCAATATCGCAAAAAGACAAAAGTAAATCTTCTTTTAAGTGGCTCTGTTTATTCGTTGATGCACAAGATTTTTCAAAATTCGAAAGAACCGCTTTTCGGTCGTGCCGACAATATCATAAAACTTTCGCCTTTTGATACCGACACACTAAAAACCATTATAAGCGATTATAATCCTCATTATCAAAATGATGATTTGTTGGCTTTGTACTGTTTTACAGGGGGTATTCCTAAATATTTGGAAATTATTTGTGACGGCTGCGAACTGAAAGTTGAGCGAATGATTGAATTTATTGTGCGTGAAAATTCACCGTTTATTGATGAAGGTAAAAATCTTTTGACAGAGGAGTTTGGTAAGAATTACGGCACTTATTTTTCAATTTTGAATGCTGTTTCAGGTGGCATAAATACACAACCCGACATTATGTCGGCACTTGGAGATAAAAGTATAGGCGGACAAATAAAACGACTGATTGAGGATTACAGCATACTGAAACGCTTGCGTCCGATTGGTTCAAAAGAGGGTACACAGACAGTTCGTTACGAAATTACAGACAATTTTCTGCAATTTTGGTTTAATTATTTCGACCGTTACCGTTCAATGCTCGAGATTAAGAACTTCACAGGTTTGCAAAATATAATTAAAGCCGATTATACTACCTATTCGGGAAAAATTTTGGAACGCTATTTTCGCACAAAGTTAGCTGAAAGTGGCTTATATCGTGAAATTGGCTCGTGGTGGGAAACTAAAGGAAATCTTAAAGAAATTGATATTGTCGCAATCTCGTTAGAAAAAAACAAAGCTTTGGCTGTCGAAATTAAACGGCAAAAAGATCGCTATCGCCCGACGTTTTTTGCCGAAAAAGTTGAGCGACTGCAACAAATTGTTTTTCCAAATTATAAAATTGAAACTTGTTGTTTGGCATTGGAAGACATGTAAGTGAAACAAAAAATATTACAACTCACATTTCAACATCGGAAAAAGTTCCGTTATGGCATTTCTTTACTTTTCCCGCTTTTCGAGTCAACGATGATAGTGTTAGGAGTTTCTTTTTCCAAAGGGCCGACACGATTAATAACGATGTGGGAAGTCATTTCAAAATCTTTGTTGATAAACCTGACCGAGTCTGCCAAAGAGTGGGAAAACAGCCAATCGTAGGTGCTTTGCATATAAAATACACGCGCTAATTGCGAGTGATTAATTCCCGCAAGTTTATCGAAACGCATCAATTGGCCTTTGTTGCATTTCTGTATGGCATCAGCTACCCTTTGCGAGTCTTTTACCGAAACAGCTTTATCGGCGGTTCCGTGGATTATCCACAGCGGAACTGTTGCCAATCCGCAGTGAGATGTCAAATGTCCACCTCCGCACATGGCTAATGCTGCTGCGACTTTTTCGGGATATGTTCCAACAAAATTAATTGTTCCGGAACCACCCATACTCATTCCAACCACATAAATACGGTTGGTATCCACAGGATAACGCTTTTCTACCCATTCCAGAAGATTCAAAATTTTGGACGGTTTCCAAGGCACTTTCGGATTCGGATTTTGAGGATTCAGAATGAAAGCATCAATTTTTCCTCCTCTTTCCACTGCGTTGATACAACCATATTGTTTCGCTCTATACAAATCATTTCCACTCAAAGCTTTACCGTGTAGAAAGATGATAAGTGGTTTTTTGGTTATGGTGTCGTTGTTATCGGGCGTGTAAAGCCAAAAGTTATACCCGTCTGCAACACAATCTCGAAAAGCCGTAATGTTTTGTGCTTTAGAAAGTATTGGCAATAATAAAATCAATAGTAATAATTTTGTTTTCATTTTTTATTACATTCAATTACATTTCAAAATCGGAAAAAGTTCCGTTATGGCATTTCTTTATTTTTCCCGGAAACATACTTACGAGTTGATAGTTGTGAGTCGACATGATAACGGATGTTCCTCTGTCGCAAATATCGTGCAGTAGTTGCAGGATTTTTTTACTTGTTTCGGGGTCTAAGTTTCCGGTCGGCTCGTCAGCAAGAATGATTTTCGGAGAATTTAATAAGGCGCGGGCAATAACAATTCGCTGTTGTTCTCCTCCGGAAAGTTCGTTCGGAAATTTGTAGCCTTTATTTTCCATACCCACTTGTTCCATAACTTCGTTGATACGGTTTTCTATGCTTAATTTGTCTTTCCAGCCGGTTGCTTTTAATACAAATTCAAGATTATCTTTAACAGAGCGGTCAATCAACAATTGGAAATCCTGAAAAACAATTCCTATCTGTCGTCTCAAATATGGAATTTGTTTTTTCTTGATTTTATTTAATTCATATTCAAACACATAGCCATCTCCTTGACTTAAAGGCATTTCACAATAAATAGTTTTAAGAAGGCTGCTTTTTCCCGAGCCGACTTTTCCTATTATGTATAAAAATTCTCCTTTGTTCAATTCAAAATTCACATCTTGAAGAATGACGTTTTCGTCTATGCGAACTTCTACGTTTTCGTAATGAATTAAAGTATTTTCCATGATAATTAGGGGTCTACTTATGTCTTTTTTGTAATTCGCGAGATAAATCTTCCAATCTATAACCTTTTGATGTTAGTAAAACGATTAAGTGATACAACATATCGGATGCTTCATAGAGTAATCGTTCGTCGTTTCCCGACATGGCTTCAATGACCGTCTCGACAGCCTCTTCTCCAACTTTTTGTGCCATACGAGCCAATCCTTTGCTGAAAAGCGAAGTGGTGTATGAGCCTTCGGGCATTTCTTGTCGACGACGTTCAATAAAGTCTTGTAAGTATTTCAGGAACATAATATCTTCCTCATTCGTTTCATTGAAACAAGTGTCGGTTCCTGCGTGGCATACGGGGCCAACGGGATTAACTTTAATCAATAATGTGTCTTGGTCGCAGTCTTCCACGATTGAAACTACATTCAGAAAATTACCGCTTTCTTCTCCTTTTGTCCACAAACGGTTTTTGGAGCGACTGAAAAAGGTAACTTTCCCTGTTTTTTGTGTTTTGTCGAGTGCCTCCGGATTCATAAATCCGAGCATCAAGACTTTATTTGTTTGATTATCTTGAATGATGGCGGGGATTAAACCGCCCATTTTTTCAAAATCTAATTTCATATTTTTAGTGTTTTAGCCCCCAATCGCTACACTTCATTAGGGGTTATTTATATTTAGTCCTGCAGACTTTACTTTACTTTATCTTACAACGATACCTTCTTGTTTCAAATATTGTTTCAATTCGGGGATTTTGATTTCTCCGAAGTGAAAAACGCTGGCAGCCAAGGCAGCATCAACTTTTCCAATGGCAAATGCGTCTTTGAAATGCTCTTTTTTCCCGGCTCCTCCAGATGCAATGACCGGAATTTTCAGGGTTTCGGATAGAATGGCTAATGCATCATTCGGATAGCCCTCTTTGATTCCATCGTGCGTCATACTGGTGAAAAGGATTTCGCCTGCACCTCTTTCTTCTGCCTCTTTTGCCCACGAAAACAGTCTTTTTTCTGTTGAGATTCGCCCGCCATTCAGGTAACAAATCCATTCGTTGTTTTCCTCGTTGCCGTCGATAGCAACCACACACACCTGACTTCCGAAGTTTTTTGCAATATCTTCTATCAATTGCGGATTGCGCAGTGCTGCCGAATTAATCGAAACTTTATCGGCTCCGGCATTTAACAGCCTGTCGACATCCGATAATTCGTTAATTCCTCCACCTACGGCAAACGGAATATTGATGTTGGCAGCAACTCTTTTTACCAAATCGACAAATGTTTTTCGTCCTTCGTGCGATGCTGTAATGTCGAGAAAAACCAACTCGTCGGCTCCTTGTGCGCTATATTGTGCTCCTAATTCAACCGGGTCTCCGGCATCACGGAAGTTGATAAAATTTATTCCTTTTACAGTTTTCCCGTCTTTGATGTCTAAACAGGGAATAATTCTTTTTGCAAGCATAATTTTTTATTTTAAGTTATATTTTCGTTAGTTTTGACTACGTCGATTTTCAATTCTCACTGCGTTCGAAATGACAACCTCATCTATCAAACAAACAGTACTCATTCATCAAACAAACAGTACTCGCTTGTCATTCCGAACGTAGTGAGGAACCTACAAATACCTTAGCAATTCCTTTAATGTAATTCGCCCTTCATAAATGGCTTTTCCAATGATTACACCCGGAACTTTAATCGCAGCTAAATCTTCTATATCTTTAATGCTACTAACGCCTCCACTGGCAATCAAATGAATATCAGGTACATTTTGTAATATTTCTTTATACAATTCGATAGAAGTTCCTCCCAACATACCATCTTTAGAAATATCGGTACAAATCACTTTGTGGATGTCTTTTTTCTTCCAACTTTGTATGAATGGGATAATCTCCTCTTCTGTTGATTCGAGCCAACCGGTTACGGCAATTTTCCTATCTTTACAATCTGCACCCAAAATGATGTGGTTTGCTCCGAATTTTTGAATCCAATTTTCGAAGAGTTCGGGTTTTTTGACTGCGATACTGCCTCCTGTAATCATGTTGGCACCACTTTCGAAAGCAATTTCCACATCGCCTTCGCTTTTAAGTCCCCCACCAAAATCAATGATAAGAGAGGTGCTTGTAGCAATCCTTTCCAAAACACGATAGTTGACTATATGATGTGCTTTTGCACCGTCTAAATCAACCAAATGGAGTCTTCGGATGCCGTTGTCTTCAAACATTTTGGCAACTTCCAGCGGGTTTTCATTATAAACTTTTTTCTGTTCATAATCGCCCTGAGAAAGACGAACACATTTTCCGTCGATTATATCTATGGCAGGAATGATTTCTATCATTATCGTCTGTAATAATTTCGTAAAATAATTACTCGTCGAGCAAAATTTCCAATATTTGCACTGCCGCTTTGGCTACCGAAGAACCCGGACCAAAAATCGCAGCAACACCGGCTTTATAAAGGAAATCATAATCTTGTGCAGGAATAACGCCTCCGGCAATTACCAGAATGTCTTCGCGACCCAACTTTTTAAGTTCGGCAATTACTTGAGGAACCAACGTCTTATGTCCTGCAGCTAAGGAAGATACACCCAACACATGCACGTCGTTTTCAACAGCTTGGCGGGCAGCCTCTTCCGGAGTTTGGAACAAAGGCCCCATATCTACGTCGAAACCACAATCGGCATATCCGGTTGCAACTACTTTAGCACCACGGTCGTGTCCGTCCTGACCCATTTTAGCAATCATGATACGCGGTTGACGACCTTCTTTCTTCGCGAATTTTTCTGCCAGTTCACAAGCCTTTTGGAAAGTGGCATCTTGTTTTGTTTCTGATGAATACACGCCTGAAATTGTTCTAATTATAGCTTTATAACGTCCACTTACTTTTTCGCAAGCATCGGAGATTTCTCCCAATGAGGCACGCAATCCGGCAGCTTTTACTGCTAATTCGAGCAAGTTGCCTTCGCCTGTTTCGGCACATTTGGTAATCGCCTCCAAAGCAGCTTTTACGGCAGCATTGTCGCGGTTGGCACGCAATTGTTGTAAACGTTCCACTTGTTGTATGCGAACGGCTGTATTGTCTACTTCAAGAATATCAATCGGATCTTCTTTTTCCAAACGATACTTGTTTACGCCGATAATTGTTTGTGTACCGGAGTCGATTTTCGCTTGTGTACGGGCAGCAGCTTCTTCGATACGCATTTTGGGAAGTCCGGTTTCGATAGCTTTAGCCATACCGCCCAAACTCTCAACTTCTTGAATCAATGCCCAAGCTTTGTGCGCCAATTCGTTAGTCAGAGATTCTACATAATAAGAGCCTGCCCATGGGTCGATTTCCTTACAAACGTAAGTTTCTTCCTGAATATAAATTTGAGTGTTACGTGCAATACGGGCAGAAAAATCTGTCGGCAAAGCAATCGCCTCGTCCAACGCATTGGTATGCAATGATTGTGTATGACCTAAAGCGGCAGCCATTGCCTCGATACAAGTACGACCAACATTGTTAAACGGGTCTTGCTCGGTTAATGACCATCCGGAAGTTTGACAGTGTGTACGCAAAGCCAATGATTTGGAACTTTTTGCACCGAAACTTTTTACGATTTTCGCCCACAACAAGCGAGCAGCACGCATTTTAGCAATTTCCATAAAGTGGTTCATTCCGATTGCCCAGAAAAACGACAAACGAGGGGCAAAAGCATCTACGTCGATACCGGCATTGATACCTGCACGAAGATATTCCATACCGTCGGCAAGCGTATAAGCCAACTCAATATCGGCAGTCGCTCCGGCTTCCTGCATGTGATAACCCGAAATAGAAATCGAGTTGAATTTCGGCATTTTTTGAGAAGTATATTCGAAAATATCGGCAATAATTCTCATGGAAAATTCAGGTGGGTAAATGTAAGTGTTACGCACCATGAATTCTTTTAGAATATCGTTTTGAATGGTTCCTGTCATTTCTTCCAATTTGGCGCCTTGTTCCAATCCTGCATTAATGTAGAATGCTAATATCGGAAGTACTGCACCATTCATGGTCATGGAAACTGACATATCTTTCAATGGAATACCGTTGAACAAGACTTTCATATCTTCCAAAGAGCAGATGGAAACACCGGCTTTACCAACGTCTCCTACTACACGCGGGTGGTCGGCATCGTAGCCGCGATGTGTTGCGAGGTCGAAAGCTACGGAAAGTCCTTTTTGCCCTGACGCTAAATTACGACGGTAAAACGCATTAGATTCTTCTGCGGTAGAAAATCCTGCATACTGACGAATTGTCCAAGGGCGCATAGCATACATGCCTGAATATGGCCCACGGAGGAAAGGAGGAATACCGGAGGCATAATTCAAATGCTCCATTCCTTCCAAATCACCTTTTGTATAAACCGGTTTCACGGGAATTTGTTCGGGCGTTAGCCAATCGGCTTTGATGTCGTTGACTTTCAAACATTCGGCAGTATTTTGCATTTGAAAACCTGCTGAATTAATATCAATATTTCTAAAATTTGGTTTCATTGTTTTTTATTTTTAACGCTAAGTTGCAAAGGCTCAAAGTCGCTAAGTTTACAAAAAATAATTATTGACTTTTCTCTTAATACCTTCTTTCAACAATACTTCATTAAAGTTTATCAGATAACCTAATTTTATTTTTGCCAATCTCATATATGAAACTAACTGTGCTTCATCAATTGCATATAAACAATCAGAAGATTTAAGTTCCACTATTATAGCATTTTCAACTAAAATATCTATTCTGAAATTTTTATCTAATTTTCAACCTTTATAAAAAACTGGTAAATAAACTTGACTTTCTGCTTTCAATCCTTTATTTCTCAATTCTTCACAAAGACAAACTTCATAAATAGATTCTAATAAACCGGGGCCTAACTCTTTGTATACTTCAAAAGCACAATCTAAAATAATTTTGCCCATATTTTCATATTCAGATTTTGTAAACTTTGCGGCTTGGTGACTTTGCATCTTTGCGTTCAATATATTTAATTAATATTCATTTTCCCATTAAACTCTTTTAATGTTTCCAAAACATTACTGCGAACATTGATGAAATTTTCAATGCCTTGAGCTTTCAATTCTTCCATGCAAGCAGGAGCGCCGGCAACAACCAAGATTTCTTTTCCTTTGGTAAGATTGTATGCCTCAGGAGCAAATTCGGCATATTCATCGTCGCTTGAACAGAGAACAATAACATCGGCTTTTGTTTTGCGAGCGGATTCTATGCCTTCTGCAATAGTTTCGAATCCGAGATTATCAACTATTTCGTATCCTGCGCAAGCAAAGAAGTTAGACGAGAATTGAGAGCGAGCCAAACGCATCGCTAAGTTTCCGATAGTAAGCATAAATATTTTCGGAGTTTTGCCCGATTTCTCTGTAGCCAGACGTAAATCTTCAAAATCAGATGCCAAACGTTTGGTATTCAATGTTTCGATACCTGTTTCATTTTTAATTCCGCATCCGCAATCACAATCACATTCTTCGATTTTAGCAGCAGCCTTTTCCGTGAAATTAGGATATTGATTGGTTCCCAGCAAGATTTCTTTGCGGGCAGCTACATCTTTAAGTCGTTTATTGGCAGAAACGTTGATTGCTTTGGATATTTCCCCGTATTTAACTAATTCGTAGAAACCTTTTTCTTCTGTTTCTACAAAAAGTTTCCAAGCTTCCTGTGCAATAGATGCAGTCAGGTTTTCGATATAATATGAACCACCTGATGCGTCGACTATTTTATCGAAATGACATTCTTCTTTCAATAACAATTGCTGATTACGTGCAATACGTTCCGAAAAATCATCGGAAGTTTTGAAAGATTCATCAAAAGGAGAAATCAACAACGAATTTACTCCGGCAATGGATGCCGACATAGCCTCAGTTTGAGAGCGAAGTAAATTCACATGTGCATCGTATATGGTTTGATTGAAATAAGACGTTTGCGCAAAAATATTCATTTTAGAGGCGCAAGAATCATTCACATAAGCGTTTACAATTTCAGCCCACAACCAGCGTGCCGCACGGAATTTGGCAATTTCCATAAAATAATTGGCACCGATTCCGAAATTGAATTTGATTTTTTTAGCTGCTAAAGCAGGTTCGATTCCGGCCTCAACTAATTTGCTGAGCAATTCATTTCCCCAAGCCAAAGCGTAACCTAATTCTTGAGTGATGTATGAACCGGCATTGTTCAGCATAAATGCGTTTACGCCCAATACACGGAAACGTGGTAAATCTTTGGAAGCATTAACTGCATCGACCATTTTTGCCACAAAATCTTCTGCGATTTTTCCTTTTTTCAGTGTTGGCTTGATTAAATCCAGATTCACTGAACCACAACATTTGGTTAAGTCGTATCCGCCTTTTTGATAATAATCGGCCAATATTTTGATTAACTCGACAGAAGTACACTTACATGTTTGGAAGTTCAATTCTACACATTCAGGCTGAATACCTTTCAAAAGAACCTGAATATTTTCTGCTTTAATTTCTTCACGAGGAATATAGAATCCTAAGGAATTAACGCCTTTATTCAGAATGTCGAGGGCTTTTTTGTTTGCCGCAGCGAAATTGATTACATCGATATCCTGACGAACATACCAATCGTTGTCTTTTTTTGTACCGCGAACGAAAGGAAATTCTCCGGGCAGAGAATCGGTTTGCATTCCTTTCAGGTCTTCTTCCCGGTAGAATGGTTTCACGCTGAAACCCTCATTAGTCTTCCAGACAAGTTTTTTCTCGAAATCCGCTCCTTTCAAATCGGTTACGATTTTTTCCATCCACTGTTCGGTAGAAATGGGAGAAAATTCCGAAAAAAGTTTTTCTTTAGAGTTACTCATAGAATTATTCATTAAATATTTATTTGGATAGTTTTTTTAGTTGAAAATGGAAAATTGAAAGTTGAAAATGAGGTTTAATACACTTTCAACTTCCCATTTTCAACTTTCAATTATGCTGAATGGCCGTGCAAAATTACAACATTTTGTTTACTTAAAAAAGCGTTTGGGGAAATTGTATCTTTTCTATATGGTAAGAAAATAACGAATCAATAAAATACGATATCCTCAATAAGAATAAAATTGCCATTTTTAGCAAATTCAACCCTGCAAATGTTATCAATATCCAAACAGTTTTTTCCATATTTGACGTATGCTTGTCCAATATAAGCATCAAAAAATGTAAAATACATCCTCATTCGGCTATAATGATATGCTCTGTTTATCAGGTCAGTGCCAGTATTGGTGATTTTATAGTTTTCAAAGTAGGTTCCGAGAATTTCAATGGCTTGGTCGCTAAAATTTACAATCATATTAATTCATACTTTTTACCGATTTGATTAAAAACTTTTTCAACAGAATTT
>Ga0209628_10000314_pt1 | contig 29224 bp, 20 predicted proteins | sample TergutCu122P4_FD_187285 | JGI IMG/M metagenome (GOLD analysis project Ga0209628, IMG submission 187285) | Cubitermes ugandensis P4 segment gut microbial communities from Kakamega Forest, Kenya - Cu122 P4 (SPAdes) (version 2) | ecosystem: Host-associated > Arthropoda: Insects > Digestive system...
TTTTTTACATATCAAAAAACTTTGTATATTTGCAGCGTATTATTTTAATAGACATTTTTATTTTATTTAATAACCTCAAAAAAATTTAGAATTATGGTAAAATTTATTACAAAAACAGTTTGCATAGCGCTGTTTGCTGCACTGAGCATAGGAAATTTGAATGCGCAAAGCATTGAAACTTATGACGTTGACGCTATTTTTGATGTCGTCGACAATAATAAGGCAGAATGTTTTACTCCACCCTCCTCAAGAGTAGAGCATAAATTAGCTTATTACGATGTGGATCATGAACACTTTTATGTTATTGGGAACAACATATGGGAAGGTGTTCGCTATTGCAGCGGCGGGATATTCTTTACTGCTGAACAAATGCTGCCTTATGAAGGTATGCACATAACCAAAATCAGGTATCGTCAGCCAAACCAAGCCAATTATTTGCCCGGATTTGACCCGAGTTATACAAAAGTTTGGTTAAAAAAAGGAGAAACAGGCGTGGTTTTTTATGAACAAAATCTAACTCCAATAGATAACGATTGGAATACTGTTGTTCTTACTACTCCTCAACTGATTGAAGCTGGTCCTCTGATGATTGGTTACTCATTAAAGATAAATCCTGTTTCCGGACAGAATTGCAGACCATTTTATGTTTCTGCTGGGGATGAAAACCCTTACGTTTATGGAGGAATGCATTATTTTGTAAACGGAGTTGAAAACAATCATCATACGGTTACAAATTGGTCAAAATACACCGGACAAGGCAATTTAGCGCTCGAAGGATATGCAGAAGATGGTAATCCCGGCGGAGATGTCATCATCACCACCGAAGTAACTCCAGCCGGAGCAGGAACGGTTACCGGCGCCGGCACTTACCAAATAGGCGATCCTGTTACCTTAAAAGCAACTGCCAACAGCGGATATAAATTTGACAAATGGACTCCGGGCAACTTCACTGACAACCCTTACACTTTCACTGCCGTTTCCAGTACGACTTATACTGCTAATTTCAAAATAGTACCTGTTGGAGATTGTAATCCGGCTAAAAATTTAAACGTTGTATATTCAACAAACTGCGGCAAAGCTACCCTCACTTGGGACGAACCGTCGAAAGGTAGAGATTGGCCCTACGAAGAGCAATTTAACTGGAGCCTCAGTGGTATGGGAACAACTACCTCCGTTGCTACAGATGGCAATTTTGTCTATGTAGGATGTTATACAAATAATACAGTACGTAAATTGAGTATGACAGGTGCGTCATTAGGAACGTTTACTATTCCGGGCATCACTGCTTTACGTGCCTTATCGTATGATGGGACCAATTTTTACGGTGCAAATGCAACATCCGAATTTTGGAAACTTGATATGGTAAATGGAGCAATACTTGAAACCATTCCTATTGCACAGGGCAATACTGCTCGCAGTTTGGCTTATGACCCCATCGAAGATGGTTTTTGGATAGCAGACTACAATAACGGCAATACGCTTTTTTTAATAAGTAAAACCGGCGCCAAAATACGTCAAATACAACCTCCGGATCCATTCAAATCTCTTTATGGAACGGCAGTTGACCATGTTACTCCCGGCGGACCCTACCTCTTTGGTGTAACTGCTATTCAAAGTCAAAAACCAAATATCTATCAAATAAATCTTAATACAGGCGCAGTAACCGATAAATCTCTTTTGGAAGTTGGAGACAACAGCGGCGGTGGTATGTTTTTCACAAATAAGGTTGTTACAGACACATGGACATTAATGTGCCTGATACAAAATGCCAGTATAAAAGGTTGGAAAATAGCTGAAGGAGAAGCACCTCAGTATAACAAATACAATATTTATCGCGATGGCAGTTTAATAAAAGAAAACCTTCTAAGCGTTACTACTTTTGATGACACAACTTTTGATCCTGAAAAAGAACATAAATGGGCAGTAAAAGTTGTTTGCAGTAATGGAGGAGAAAGTGATGAGGTTTCTTTTACAAAAGAACGTTGCAAAGGTCCCTGCAATCCTGCAAGTGGTTTAACAGTGGATATTACAGAAAAACCATGCAAAGCAACCCTTAAATGGACTGCTGCCCCAGAAATGCCCGGAGCAAAATACAACGTTTACAGAGGCACCACCAAAATAGGCAGTGACATTGCAGCAACCGAATTTGTTGACGATAACTTCCCCGCCAATGTTGAACAAACATGGTCGGTAAAAACCATCTGTCAAACCGGTGAAGCGACTGCCGTTAGCGTAAAAGGAAAATGCGACGACGTTAGCATCACAGAACTTGCCAACAGCATTTCCATCTACCCCAATCCGGCAGCAAACGAAGTAACCATCATCGCTGCAGGCTTTGCCAAAGTCGAAATTTACAACACCGTCGGACAGTTGATAGAGACAAAAACCGTTGATGTAGTGGACGTTTCTTCCTACAACACCGGCATTTATTTCTTCAAAGTATATGACGAAAACAACAACAGCGTTACCAAAAGAATAATGGTAGCGAGATAATAAGCCCCCCGCCCCCCAAAGGGGGGATTTAATTATTGGATTTTTTTCATAAATCATACTTTTTAAAAATTGTTGAAGAACCGCTCGAAAGAGCGGTTCTTTTATTTAAACAGATGCAATATTTTTTTAATTACCTTTGCCAAACTTTTTAAAAGCAACATAAAAGAGCAATGGGCGTCATTCAGAAAAGCGGATTTTGGACTACGGTTATCAATTACACCGGCGCTATACTCGGTTTTTTTTGTACCATCATCCTTTTCCCGCGCCTTCTAAACCCCGAAGAAGTAGGACTTACTCAAATACTGAAAACCGCTGCCTTTTTATTTTCACAGTTCAGTTATATCGGCAGCGGAAATATCGTATTACGTTTTTTTCCCTTTTTCAAAACCGGAGAAAAACAATTCAACGGCATTTTCAATTTGTCATTCCTTATTACCTTGGCAGGCATCATTATCACTACGCTATTGTTTTTTATCTTTCAACAGGAAATTATAAACTATTACAGGGAAGAAGCATCGCTTTTTGTACAATATAATATGCTGGTTATACCCATTGCCTTCTTTATTATTTTTTACACACTGTTTAGCGTTTGGTTGCGCAGTTTGATGAAAATCATAGTTGCAGCGCTCTATTTTGAGGTAATACTCCGCTTATTGTTTATCGTTATTGTTTTCATTTTTGCGATGGATTACATCTCTTTTGACACATTTATAAAACTATATGTTATTTGTTACGCTGTTCCTGCCATTGGATTGTTTATTTATTGTCGGAAACAAGGTATTCTCTCTTTCCGTATAAAAATCACTTCTAAAATTAAAGAATACTTCAAACCTGCCATCAAATATGGATTTTTCTGTTTTGCTGCCGGCATGGGTGCTGCTTTGGTTGGCACCATAGATTCGTTGATGGTTGGTGGGATGATTGGATTGGCAGGCGCTGCCGTATATGGTGTTTCAACCAATCTTATCAGTACCTTACAGATGCCATTTCGCGCTTTTTCGTCCATTGCTTCACCTTTGGTTGCCGAATACTGGCAAAAAAACGATATGAACGGGATGCAAAACCTCTATCAGAAATTCACATTGAATATAGTTATTGTTTCATTATTTATTTTTCTATTGACATGGCTCAATCTGAATTCGCTCTATGTAATTATGCCCGATGTTTATTCAGCAGGAAAATGGGTTTTCTTCATTCTGTTTATAGGAAAATTCATCAACATGTCCACAGGGCTTAATTCCGTGATTCTCAGCACGAGTAAAAAATATGTATGGGATTTATATTTTGCTGTTTTCCTCATTGTCTCTGCAATACTGTTCAACAGATTATTAATTCCGATATGGGGTATCAACGGAGCTGCTCTGTCCACTTCTATCTGTATCACCTTATTAAGTGTATCTAAAATTTTTGTAGTAAAAAAACTTTTTCATATTCAACCTTTTACATATAAAGTATTGGTTGTTACCTTGATCGGAGCATCCGTTTGTATTCTTATCACCTTTATTCCGGTATTTTTACACTGGACGTTCGATGTCATCATGCGAAGTAGTTTGATAATGATTCTATTCATGTTGCCGATTTATCTGTTTAAAGTATCCGACGAAATTAATTCGGGAATTAATAAGACATTAACAACATTTTTCCCAAAATTTAAAATTCAATAAAAACATGAGTGCTGCGCCCATTATTTTTCTGAAAAATAAAGATATTGACCGTACAAAATGGGATTATTGCATCGAAAACTCCTGTAACGGAACGATTTATGCTATGTCGTGGTATTTAGATGCCGTAGCCGAAAACTGGGATGCACTGATAACAGGGGATTATGAAACAGTTTTTCCAATTACATATATTAATAAATTTAAAATCAAGATATTATCCACTCCAAACTGCGTTCAACAATTGGGTATTTTTTCACAACAACAACTATCGGAAGAGAGATTGACAGCATTTTTAAAAGCCATACCAAAGAAGTTTCTATTTGGCAAACTTCAACTTAATTCCGGAAATATTTTTACGCAAGATTGTGGTTTTAAAGTTAAAAATCGTGTTAATATAGAGCAAGATATTTACGCATCGGTATATGTTTTGCGAAAAAATTACGGGCGCAATATCACTGAAAATTTAAGAAAAGCCCGCAAACATAAGGTTTATGTTGTAGAAAACACCGATTTTCGCAATACCATTGAGATGTATCGTTCCAACAGAGGTAAAGAGCGCTATTATATCGGAGAAAAATATTACAAATCCGCATACAAACTTATGGAAACGTTGATGACAAAACAGATTCTCATCATCCATGAAGCCTGTAATGCTGATGGGAAGTTTGTTGCAGGCATCATTGCTGCTCCGTTTAAAAACAAAATCGTGCTGCTTCAACTCGGCTGTAATGCCGAAGGATACCGAACAGGTGCAACAAGTCTGCTTGTGGATTCTATTCTTGAACGTTTTGCAGGAGTAAAGGAAATATGCGATTTTGAAGGCTCCAATACCGAATCGGTGGCTTATTTCTATGCCGGATTCGGTGGGCATATTGTTTATTATCCGGAAGTAACTATCGAAAATATCCCTCGAATCATCATCAATGCAATGTTTAGAATAAAAAAACTGATTTCAAGAAAAACAACCGGTTGGGAATAAGACCCCAAAAAAAAACCTTGCCAAAACCTTATCAAACAATATGGTTTGGGCAAGTAAGAATTTAATAATTCGTTTATTGAAAAAATATATTTTCTAATACTATCGTGTTATTACTACCCGACTATTCATTGTTTTTCCGTTTTCCAAAACTATTTCTATCAGATATAACGCGGGTTGATAAGTAGAAGTATTGATGGTTGTGATGGTTTTACCGCTAGTTTCTATGGTTTCAATCGTTTGTCCTAACATATTGTGGATAAGGATGGTTTTTAAACCTTCGCCTTCAATATACAATGTGTTGTTGGCTGGATTGGGATAGATTTTAACAATATTTTGTAGTTCGTTGATTCCGGTACCGGTACATTCTACATTGGAAGGGTCGGATTCGATATTGCCGGCACATAAGGCTGAAACAGTATAACAATATATTTTTGGAAGTTCTAAGTCGGTGTCGGTATAAGAATTACCCTGTACTTCTGCAAGAAATTCCGAATCGCGATAGACTTTGAATTTCAAATCATCCATAACGGGCAGCCACGATAGTTGGGCATTGTTTCCATCCAAAGTTAATGCTAACTGCACCGTTACATCGCAAGGCAGACTTTTGTCCACACAGGCGACATCGGAGGTACAGCCGTCGGAATAGAGCGCTTCTACGCAATAACGGAATAATCCGCCGCTGATGTTTGTTTGGGTATAGGTTGTGGCTGTTGTTTCTGCCAAGAATTTATCGTTGAAATAAATCAGATATTTTTCAGGAGCGCTTCCCGAAGGGGCTGTCCATGTTAACACAGCATTCGGAGCGTTTATTTCTACGGTTAAATCTTGAATCGAATTGCATGGCGCCGGTGGATTTCCGGAGTTTTTGAAGCGGATATAATTGCTTATCGTAGTTTTTCTTCCCGATGCTTCTGTAATGATCATGGTATAGGGCAGAAAAGTTGTAGAAGAAGGGGTTTCGGGTGCGATGGTGATGTTAAAGACTCTGTATTTATATTGTTTGGGATAGAGATGTCCGTAATATGCTGTTCCTTCGTTAATAATCAAATATGGAGATGTAGAAATTACTTCGGCTGTAACATTGTATGCGGCGCCGTTTCCGGTGTTTTTCAGGTATATCCATACATCGGATGTGTCGCCGGGACCTATTTCTGCGTTATTGGGAATTCGGCTTTGCAGCAGTTCAATGGTGAAGTCATATACCATTAACTGGATTTTACTTTTACGGGTTATATCTCCGAATTTGGCTTCAATGTTGCAACCTACGACATGCTCTTTGGGTGCGCTTTCCGATAGTTTAATGGTAAAAGCATCTTCAACGGTTTTGGTTTCGTTGGGTGCAAAATTGCCGAAATCTGCGGTGTTATTGATGATGGTTATCAATCCGTCTGTTGTTTTGAATATGAGTTTAACGTTATTTATCGGATCGTTTGAAACATTTTTCAGTGTAAAAGTCAGTTTCACGGTTTCTCCCGGGTTCAATTTGCCGTCGTTATTTCCATCGGCATCATTGAGAATAAAACCTTCAAAAACAATATCTTCAACATGTATCTGTGTGGCATTGATGGCTGCTAAGGCATCTACTCTTCCTGATCCATAATTGTTATTTTTGGGGGAGGATGAGTTGGGCAGTCGCAAAGCTGTTGTTTCTATTATTTCACAGATGTCTTCGGGGTCTAAGTAGGGGTTTTTAGATAGCATCAAAGCCATGACGCCTGCAACGCAAGGTGTTGACATGGAGGTGCCGCTCCATCCATATTGAATATAACCCGAATTGTTGTTGTAAGAGCATGATTTGATATTTACTCCGGGCGCACATACATCGGGACGGATAAGTCCCATGCCGGGATTGTAAGGATAGTCATTAAAGGTATTGACATTTTGCCATGTAACAGGGCCTCTTGAAGAAAAGCCGGCTAAATTATCATTATTGTCGGTAGCGCCAACACATACTACTGCCGATGTTCCACCGGTAGTTGTCTGGTCGGGATGTAGCCATGGGGGAGGACAGTTTCCAGGACTGCCTACGTTTTTGGGGATGGGGTACGCATATTGCTGATCACCTACGTTTCCTGCTGCAACGCAGGCTATCACACCGGCTGCAAGCGCATTTACCATGACAACTCTATCTGAATATACACCTCCACTGCCGTCTGAGCCTAAGGACAGACTTAGTATGTCGGCTCCATGTTGAACAGCAAATTGAATGGCGAGATTTGTATGGGACGAGTAACCGGAGCCTTGTGCGTTCAATACTTTCAGCGCCATAATGGTGGCTTTGGGAGCAACTCCTGTTTTTGACCCTGATGTTCCATCGCCTGCAACGGTTCCGGCACAATGTGTTCCGTGTCCGTTATCATCTTTGGGATTATTGTTGTTACTAACCCAATTCCAACCGTGATAGGGATAATTGGTATGTGTCCATAAATGGGTTTTAAGATCATTATGATCATAATTGACACCTGTATCAATTACTGCTACAAGAACATCTTCGCCTTCATAGCCCAGCGCCCATACTTGATCTGCCTTCACTTTTAATACGTTAGCGACAATTTCGCGTGTCGGATCGGCAGGTGTTAATGAAGGTGTTTCTTTTTCCGGAATCTTCCTTTCTAATTTGTCTAACTCAATTAGTAGGACGTCGGGATGTAGCGACAACTCCTCAATGGCGTCAACGAGGGCTTGGCAGTTGATGAAATTGGCTATCCAGAAAGATTGAATTTCTTGAACGGGCAATTCGTAAAGCCGGTTCATCAGGTCGCTTTGCGTCTCTTCTGAAAAGCGTTGTAATTCGCTAACGACAAAGGAGCGTTTGGCTGCTTTTGTTGGAAAAGCACTTGATTTCATGTGCATCGCCATTGGGTCATACTGTTGATTCAGAATGATATTGATGGGTATCATATCATTTCTTTCACTGAACAACATTTCTAATTGTAACTCTGCGTCAATTTTAGCGTAGTTCTGTGCGCTAATTATTTGACATGAACATATTGCTATTACAGCAATGAGTAAAAGTTTTTTCATTTTTTTTAATCGGTATTTAAAATTATTATTTTTGATTTTTAGCATGAATTATTGGCTTCAATTTGTTCGGATTTTGACGACAGTCAAAAACTGCTACAACGTTTACAGCGTCATTTTCTAAAAAATAAACAATCTTGTAACTATGCCAAACAACAAGTGAATAGTAATCTTCAGGATATTCATTTAGCAGCAACTCTTTCTGTCCCATTTTTGGAAAATTCAACGATAGTTCTGCTTCTTCAATAACCTGATTATATAGTTCAACAGCGTAATTTTCATTGCGGCTGACATAGTAACGGAAGATATTTTCCATGTCTTCCCGCGCTTCCGGAGCAAAAATCAACTTCATACAAGACGAGGATGTAAAGATTTCATTTCTTCTGCTGTATATCCATTCCCTTTACGAATAGAAACGGTTGCTTGACGAACTCGTTGTTTCAATTCTTCTGCTGAGTAACGACATGGTGAGAATTCATAAGGAACGCCATTAAGAGTTAAAAGATTTTCCAACTCATTCAATACCATTTCATTGCTTTCATCGCATACCATTCGGATAATTTGTGTCCGCTTTTGATTTAATTCGGTGGCAGTCATTATAATTGTTCTTATCTATTTCGTTCGGCAAAGGTAAATGAAATTTTTGATTTTGTTAAAAATATCAGTGTGAAATAATCACCCGTTGATTTATTTTCTCACCGTTTTCCGTCAATATTTCTATTAAATATAATGCCGGTTGATAGGAAGCAGTATTTATGGTTGTAATGGAATTACCGCTTGTTTCGATGGTCTCGATGGTTTGTCCCAGTATGTTATAGATAGTGATGGTTTTTAGTCCTTCACCTTCGACATATAAAGTGTTGTTGGCGGGATTGGGATAGATATTGATGTTTTTTTGAAGTTCGTCAATGCCAACGATCATATCACATATTTCATTTGATGGTTCGGATTCTATATCGTCTGTACATAATGCCGATACTTTATAACAATACTCTACACCATATTCTATGCCTACATCGGTATAGGAATTTCCTTCCACTACTGCAATTATTTTTTCATCACGATATACATTGAACTTTAATCCTTCTAATACGGGAAGCCAAGTTAAATCAGCTTCAATACCACCCATTAATAACTTTGTCAATTCCACTTCTATAAGGCAAGGCACAACCGCATCCACACAGGCTAATTCGGATGTGCATCCGTTGGGGAATAGCGCTTCTACGCAATAGTGATAAATTCCGGCTTCGAGGTCGGTTTGTGTGTATGTTGTAGCAGTTGTTTCTTCTAAAAATACATCATCGCAATAGATGAGATATTTTTCGGGTGTAACGCCTGTTGGTTCTGTCCATGTCAGTGTGGCGGTGGAAGTATTAACCTCTACTGATAAATCTTCAATGGAATTGCAAGTTGCCGGTGGCTGTCCGATGTTTGTGAAACGGAGGTAATGTGAAAATGCTGTTTTTCTTCCTAATTTTTCGGTAGCGGTAATGGTGATTGTTGCAAAAGTTTCGGATGATGGTGTGTCGGGAGCGAGGGTGATGCTGTAGGCTCTGAATTTATACTGGTTGGTATTGAGATGACCGTAATATGCTGTTTTGTCGTTGAGGGTTAAATAGTTGGAAGATGTTGCAACATCTGTTATCAAGTCGTAAGCGGTATCGTCTCCGGTGTTTTTCAGGTAAATCAACATTTCTGTTGTTTCGCCCGGGCTTATGGTGGGTTTATTTTCGGGAAGTCTGAGTGCCAATAGTTCTATTTTGTAATCATATACGGTAATACTTATTTTATATTCTTTGCTGTTTCCTTCAAATTCTGCATTGAGCGAACATTTTACCTGATGTCCGATAACGGCGTTTTCGGAAAGGGTGATGGTAAAGGCATTTTCTACTGTTTTTACTTCATCGGGTTCAAAGTTGCCGAAGTCGGCTGTGTCGTTGATGATGGTTACCAATCCATCAGTAGTAGTGAAAGTTACCTGAACATCGGTTATGGGGTCTGTTGTTACATTTTTCATTGAAACGGTAAGATGTACGGTTTCTCCCGGATTCAGTCTTCCGTTGTTGTTTCCTTCAATATCGTTGATGACCAATTCTTCAAATACTATTCCCTGTAATGGTTCCGGCACGGCGTTTATTGCCTCCAAAGCGTCCACTCTTCCCGAACCGAATATGTTTCCTTTGGGCGATGTAGGATTAGGCAACTTTAATGCTGTTGTTTCCAATATTTCGCAGATTTCGGCAGGGGTGAGTTCGGGATTTTTTGAGAGTAACAACGCCATAACGCCAGCAACACCCGGACATGCCATAGAAGTGCCATCCATATTGGTATAACCGGTATTATTGTTATGTCTGCAAGATTTGATGTTCACTCCGGGCGCACAAACGTCGGGGCGAATTAAACCCATTCCCGGGTTGTACGGGTAATCGTTGAAACCCGGAATACTTTGCCATGTTACCGGTCCTCTTGATGAAAAGCCTGCAATGTTATCATTTGAATCGGTAGCGCCTACACATACAACGGCAGAAATTCCGCCTGTGGTTGTCTGATCGGGATGAAGCCACGGCGGAGGGCAATTACCCGGCACTCTCACACTAATTGGAGCAGGGTAGGGGTAATAACCTCCGGGTCCTTCGTTCCCTGCTGCTATTGATGCAACAACTCCTGCATTGAGTACATTTATCATTGTATTTCTGAACTGAATTTTTTCCGTTTCGGTAGCGCTATATCCCCAAAGTCCTCCGGACATACTTATTACGTGAGCGCCTTTTTCTGCAGCGAATTGTATGCCATTAATCATATTACTCGCACCTCCGCTACCTTGTGCATTCCAAACTTTTACCGCCATAATCAACGCTTTCGGAGCCATTCCTGTTTGTGAACCCGCTGTTCCGTCACCTGCCACAGTACCTGCGCAGTGTGAACCATGAGAATGGTCATCCATCGGATTGTTACCGTTATTGACAAAATTCCATCCGTGATTAGGATAATCGGGATGTGTCCACATGTGATCTCTTAAATCGTGATGATTGTAATTTACACCTGTATCAATAATGGCAACAACAACGCCTTCGCCTTCATAACCCAAAGCCCAAACCTGGTCGGCTTTCACTTTCGTTACATTATAGGTTATTTCTCTTGTGGGGTCGGCATCGGTGGGTATTTCTCCTTCGGGGAGCATGTTTTGCTCCTTATCGTGTCCGATGATTAAAACATCGGGATGAAGCGACAGTTCTTCAATCACTTCGCTGCTTGCGTAGCAATTGATAAAATTTGCTATCCAAAACGATTGGACTTCCGAAACAGACGACATGGCGGATAAAAAATCCATCACTCCAACTTGTGTTTCGGCGGAGAAACGTTTCAACTCGCCAACGACATAAGCGCGTCTGGCTTCTTTTTTTGGAAACATGCTCGATTTCATGCGCATCTCCATTTGGTCGTATTGCTGATTCAGAATGATATTTATCCGAATCAATTCGCTTGCATTGCGAAGCGACATTTCTTGTTGTAAATCGGTGTCAATTTTAGCGTAGTTTTGTGCGCTAACAATTTGACATGAACATATTGCAATGATTGCAATGAGTAAAAGTTTTTTCATTTTAATATAAAAATTATTGTAAATAAATAATGGCGCAAAGGTAAGAATTATTTCATTAGTAATAATCTGCTGTTTAGGGCAACTAAATAATTTTCAACTTTTAATTTTCAATAAAAATTGTATCTTTGCCGCCGTTATTGGTGCTGAGCAATCCATTCGGGTTGCACGGTAAAAGGGAATCAGGTGCAAGTCCTGAACAGACCCGCTGCTGTGAGTCTCACAGAATGTTTCGGCAAACACTCTTGCCACTGCCCTTCGGGGTGGGAAGGCTGTCCGAAAACAGAGACAAGTCAGAAAACCTGCCAATGACAAACAAAAAGTTGACGCTTTCGTGGGGTGAAGCAGAAAACATGAAAGATGATAAAGTTTACATCTTAAATTTTCAGAAGCAACACGAAAAAACGGGTTTGCTGAAAAGTACTAATTTTTTAAATATTTATTTTTATGAAGATCAAAGTTTTATTATCATGCATTTTGGTATCGTTGCTTTTTTCATGTAAAAAGGACGATAAAGGGAACGTCGAGCCGAACATCACCACAACGGAAGGGTTTTATGTCTGCTGTGAAGGGTCATGGGGCAATAATAACGGAAGTTTGTTTTACTACAATTTGGAAAACAGACAACATTACAATGACATTTTTAAGGATAAAAACGGTCGAGGACTGGGCGATACTCCCGTTGACCTTAAAATTTATGGGTCGAAGATGTATTGTGTTGTCAATACTTCAAACACCGTTGAAGTGATGGAGGCTACTACTGCTGTTTCCATTAAACAAATCCCATTAATCAATGAAGACGGAATAGGAAGACAACCGCGACAAATCGCATTTCACAACGGCAAAGCATACGTGTGCAGTTTCGACGGAACGGTAGTGCGTATTGACACTACTTCGCTTGCTGTAGAAGCCTCGGTAAAGTGCGGAAGAAATCCCGACGGCATCTGCGTTGCCAATAACAAACTTTATGTAAGCAACTCCGGCGGATTGGGCTGGCCTGAAAATTACGACAATACAGTATCTGTAATTGACATTGAAAGTTTTTCGGAAATAAAACGAATCTCCGTCGTCATCAACCCAGGAAAAATTCTTGCCGACAGTGAAGGAGATGTATATGTTGTTTCACGAGGTAATTACGGCGACATTCCATATACCTTACAACGTATTGACAGTCGTACCGATGAAACAGTTCAAACTTTTGATAATATTAATGCTCTGAATTTTACGATTTGCAACGATACGGCATATCTCTACAGTTACGATTTTACAAGCAGTACCTCTTGGATTAAAAGTTTCGATTGTAAAACCGAACAAATCATTCGGGAATCGTTTATATCCGACCAAACCGTTATCATCATGCCTTATGGCATCAATGTAAATCCGCTTAATGGTGATGTATATATTACCGAAGCATACGACACGCAAGTAACAGGTGATGTATATTGTTTCGACAGACAAGGAAAACAAAAGTTTAAAATAGAAGATGTCGGATTCAGTCCGAATGTTACCTTGTTCAAATATAAAGATTGATGGCTCATAAAGAGTTGTGAAAACATAAAATTTTCATTACCTTTGCACCCTCAAAAGTTCTTACAAGGGGTTGACTGGTTTTGACAGCAAGGATAGTAGAACGGTAAGCATGCCGTGCAATGATTATCAACACGTTAAAAGGCTAATCAAAACAAATAAATGGCGAAAATACTTACGCTCTCGCTGCCTAAAATCTAAAATAGATGGCAGGCTTTATTTCGGCTCAGAATGTCGAAACGAGACGTTCCGCGGATGGACAGGTCCGGTTCCGGTCCGAACAACGGGACGCACGCAATTCCGGAATAGTTTTAAGGGCGTTTCGACCTTAAAATGAACACTTAGAAACTAAGATTGTGTTCGGGCGCTTTCCCCCTGATACAATACCAAAACCAACGGAAAGATAAGCATGTAGAAAGCCTTTCGGCTACTTGTTTGGACGCGGGTTCGACTCCCGCCAACTCCACAAGCATAAGTGAAAACGTTGGAATGTTAAATGATTTTTTTGCAAAAAATCATTGTTGTAACTAAAAAACAGTTACTTTTGCAAAACAATTTGGTTATATGGGTTCGCACGAAAAATTATTAGAACGCTTTGCAAAACTTCCTAAAGACTTCACTTGGGACGAGTTAAACCGTTTATTAAATAAATATGGATATGCCCCATATACCAAAGGAAAAACATCAGGCTCGCGTGTTGTATTTGAAAATGAGAATTCCAATATTTCACTTGACCTGCACAAACCACATCCGAAAAATATCTTAAAACCATATCAAATGAAAGATGTTATGGAGTTTTTACAGAAAATAGAAGTCATAAAAGAATAGATCATGGACAATATTTTAAAATACAAGAACTTTATTGCCACCGTAAAATACAGCGAAGAAGATGAATCTTTTATCGGCAGAATAGAAGGAATTGACTCCGTTGTTTCTTTTGAAGGGCAAAGTGTTGAAGAACTAAAACTTGCATTTCGTGAAGCAGTAGAAAGTTATTTGGATTTTTGTCATAGAAAAGGAATATCTGCCATTCAAAAATCTTATACGGGAATGTTTAATATTAGAATCAATCCAGAAATGCACCGCCGTGCTGCTATCACTGCTAAAATGCACGGAAAAACCTTAAATTCTTTTGTAAGAGAAGCAATTGAAACATATATAAATTAAATATCATGAGAAAAATTTTCACAATCATTACATTATTACTTGTAGTTAATGTACAGGTATTTGCGGTAACGGCAAATCCTAATCCGATTACCTTCAAACAGCCAAATGGCGACGAAGTAACAATAAAAATCAAAGGCGATGAAAGACTTCACTGGAGCGAATCTATGGATGGATATACATTGCTGTACAATCAGGCAGGTTATCTCACTTATGCTGTGTTAGACGAAGACGGGAATTTACAACCTTCCGATTTCATCGTTACAGATATTGAAAAAAGAGATCCGACGGTTCATTCATTTTTAAATTCCATAGACAAAAAACTGTTTTACAGCGATGTACAAAAACAGGTTATGTTGAAAGTTTGGAAAATTGAAGATGAATATAAGACAAGAGAACCTGTGGATTTGGAAGGACAATTTAAAACAATTTGCGCCTTTGTTCAATTTCCGGAAAAAGCGATGATTAAAACCATCAATCAATTTGAAGGATTAATGAATCAGTTGGGCTATACCGGAAACGGTACGGGCAGTGTCCGCGATTTCTTTAAAGAATCATCTTATAACAAATTTGATTTAATTATCACTTTATGCGGAATTTACACAGCGCCGCAGAGTGAAGCATATTATGCAGGACCTCCGGGCGATGGAACGTTAAATTGTCGAGAACTTGCTCGATGGATAGCACAACAGGTGGCTGCAGAACCAAGTATAAATTTTGCAGACTATGACAGTAATAGCGATGGTAAAGTAGATGGATTCCATTTTATTTTCGCAGGTGAAGGGCAAGAAGGTGGCGGAGGTCCCACAACAATATGGTCGCATCAATGGGACTTTTCACCTCCCGTTACGAAAAACGGAAAATCAATCAGTTCCTATTCCTGTTCGCCTGAACTTGCATCAGGAACTTCGATTACAACAGTAGGCGTTATATGCCATGAAATGTCGCATGCTTTTGGCGCCCCCGATTTTTACGATACCGATTACGAAATAAACGGACAATTTGATGGCACCGGAAAATGGGATTTGATGGCAGACGGAAGTTGGAATGGCTTTCCGAGCGGAAATCGCCCTGCACATCACAACATGTACACCAAAATACAATTCGGATGGGTTGTCCCTACAGTTTTAAATTCAGCCTTAACCATATCAAGTATGCCCAATTCGGCAGAAAACCCTGTGGCATACAGAATAAATACTACCACCAATAACGAATACTTTTTATTAGAAAATCGTCAAAAAGTAAAATTCGATTCCGATGTACCCGGAAACGGATTGATTATATATCATGTACACAGCAATGTTGGGACTTCCGGCATTAATGACACCCATCCGCAACGCATGTACCCTGTATGCGCCAGTTCAACGGTACAAGTTCCAAACTCCACACCTTCCAGTTATGGAACTATCAACAGCGCCGGCTGTCCGTTTCCGGGAAGCAGCAATAAAACCTCTTTTACCGATACCAGCACCCCCTATATGAAATCATGGGCAGGCGCCAACACTGCAAAACCTCTTACCGATATCACCGTCAATACAACCACAAAAACCGTTTCATTTAAAGTGATGGGCGGTTCCGTTGGAGGAAGCAACAATGCCAACCTGAGAGATATAACTGTCAGCGCAGGCACCTTAACTCCCGCTTTTAATAAGGACATACTTAACTATACCGTCAATGTCGCTAATACAGTTACAACCATAACCATCACCGGTACGCCGGACGACCCCAACGCAACTGTTTCTGGTAATGTTGTCAATGCACCGTTGATAGTTGGTTCTAATAACTTTGCACTGCGAGTAACCGCTGAAGATGGTGTTACCCAGAAGATATATACCGTTAATGTAATTCGTGCATCGGGAGGTGGCGGAAATAACAACGCTAACCTGAAAAGTTTGACCGTCAGTGCAGGCACCTTGACACCGGCTTTCAATCCGAATACGACAAGTTACACCGTCAATGTTGTTAACACAGTAACAACAATAACCATTACAGGCACACCGGACGACCCTAATGCTACCGTAACGGGCAATGTTGTCAATGCGCCGTTGAATGTCGGAAATAATAACTTTCAGATAAAAGTTACCGCAACAGACGGAATAACAACCAAGACCTACACCGTTAACGTTATCCGTGCTTCCGGTGGTGGTGGCGGTACCAACGCCAACCTGAAAAGTTTGACTGTCAGTGCAGGCACCTTGACACCGTCTTTCAATCCGAATACAACAAGTTACACCGTCAATGTAGGAGGCGCAGTTTCAACGATAACCATTACCGGTGTTGCTGCTGACCCTAATGCTACTGTTTCGGGCAACGTTGTCAACGCACCGATAAACCCCGGAAACAATAACTTTTCCATTGTAGTTACCGCAGCCGATGGCACAACAACGAAAACATACACTGTAAATGTCATTCGCTCCTCAGGAACAGGCTCCAATGCCGACCTTGCCAATTTAATAGTGAGCGCCGGAACATTAGTTCCCGTTTTTGACCCTGCCGTAACAAGTTATACCGTCAATGTTACAAACTTAGTGGTGATGATAAGCATCATCGGTATTCCTGCCGATCCGAATGCCATAGTAGCCAATGTCAACAATGCTCCGTTGAGTGTTGGAAATAATGCTTTTACTGTTACCGTTACCGCCGACAACGGAGTCAATACAAAAGATTATAACGTTACCGTTGTTCGCGCTCCGAGTTCCAACTCCTATTTAAAGAGTTTGACCGTTAGCGCCGGTACCTTGTCTCCGGCATTCAGTCCTACAACAACAAATTACACAGTAAAAGTTAACTACACCGTTGCGACCATCAGCATCACCGGCGTTGCCGCCGATGCCAATGCCACCGTTACGGGCAACGTTACCGATGCACCTATTAATATCGGAAGTAATATCTTTACCCTCACCGTTACCGCATCGGACAATTCAACAAGAAATTATACTGTTACCGTTATTAGAGAAGGAGGTCCTACAGATGCCGACCTGTTGAGTTTGACCGTAAACCCCGGCACATTAACACCAGAATTTAATCCCGCTGTAACAAGTTACAACGTTCAATTAGATTACACCGTTGCAGCCATAACCATCACCGGCGTTGCATCCGACCCCGAAGCCACCGTTACCGGCAACGTTACCAATGCCCCGCTTGCTTTCGGAACCAATAACTTCATGATTACCGTTACTACAAAAAACAATATATCGAAAAATTACCATGTAAAAGTTGTACGCGGCACATTGGCTCAATATACCATCACATCGAGCGTGGTGAACAATGTCGGTGGAACCATTTCGCCCGCAGGCGCTATAAAGGTTGACGAAGGCGGAAGCATCACCTTCGAAATGTTTCCGAAAGACGAACATTATATCATAGAATATGTACTTGTTGATGATGAAAACATCGGAACCCCAAACCCTTACACCTTCAAAAATGTAACCAAAGACCACACCATCACTGTGAAGTTCAAATGGGTTTATGCCGCCATCGAAGAGACCGAGAAACAGCAAATTACCGTTTATCCCAATCCCACGACAGGGGAAATTAGATTTGAGATATCAGATATGGGATATGAGATATTAGAAATTGCAATTTTTGATGTTTTCGGCAAAAAACTTGTCTCAAATCTCACATCTCAAATCTTACATCAAGGAATTGACATATCCCATTTACCAACAGGTATTTATTTTGTAAAAATAACAACCGAAAACGGAATAGTAACGAAAAAGATAGTGAAACAATAATTTGAATCATTTGTTGTAAAATAGAATTATTAAAATAATTTGAAATAAATTATCAACCCGATAAATTTAAAAAAAGATGAAACAAGCAAGTTTGGAAAATGTTTACAGTGAAATAATGCTTTTACCTGAAATTGACAGACAACTGTTATACAGCCGTATGCAAAAAGAATTATTTCAAGACAAAGAGATTGTTGCCTATACAACAACAGGTTTACCTTTAACACGAAAACAATACATCGAAAAAATTGAAAGAGCAATTTCCGAAGTGGATGGAGGCGAATTAATTACCGATGAAGAATTAGAAAAAGAAATTGCAACATGGTAACAAAATATTCTCTTTTCTGGACATTTGAAGCGAAAAAGGACTTGAAACCGATTTTCGACTATATTATGAATGTTGAAAGTCGGAAACGAGCCTTATTTGTAGTTGATGGTATTCGTTCAGAAGCAAAAGAAATATTGAATTTTCCAACAAAACATGCGAAAGAACCATATATCAACAATGATAACATACGATTTACAGTTAAATGGTCATATAAAATTGTATTTGAAATAAGAGGAAATAAAGTTATCATATTAAAAATATTTCACACAGCACAAAATACAGAAAAACTTATCAATTAACATTGAAATCATTTGAAATAAATAAATTATCAATCCTATAAATTTAAAAAAGATGAAAACTTTTAGATTATTATTAGTAATGCTCGCCTTTATCGGCTTGAGCATGAACAGTATAATCGCCCAAATCAGTGTCGCCCCGACATCCATTTATCAGGAAGTTGCCGAAGGATCAACCTCACCTATCACCAAACAAATCACCGTTACCAATTCGGGAAGCGACAGCAGCAGTTACAACTCATGGATTGCATACAATTTCGAACCGATAAATGGAAGTGAAGTTTATAATTTGAAGTATTGTGGGGATCCGTATTACGGTTATAGTAGTTTTACTAATACAACATTGGCAGAAATCGGAGTTAAATTTTCAAAAAATGATTTATGCGACAAAATGGGTACATACATTACAAAAATGTCTTATTATTTGAAGGATTTAGTAGGAGACAGTACTTTAAAATTCCGTATTTATGGAGCTTGTAATTACGGTTCGCCTGGGGAAATTTTGATGGAATTTACAAAACCATGTATTGACATTGGACAATGGAATGAAATAACATTACCACAACCTTTATTAATTAACAAAAGCGAAGTTTGGTTAACAGTAGAGTTTATTCAGATAGATGGATATTTCCCAGTTGGAAGAGATAATGGACCGTTAAAACCCGGAGTAAATTTTGTGAAAAAAAACGGAGGAACATGGATTGAAGTGCCTCCTACCTATTCTGGAAATTTTCTCATCAAAGCCGAGTCTACCGGTGGTGTAGTACCTGCATGTTGGTTATCACTTATCGGTAATTCCCATGGAAATATTCCAAGCGGCGGCAGCGCCAACTTCAATGCTGCACTCAACCCGTCAGGGCTTGAGTATGATGCCTATAGAGCAAATATAACCATTTCTACTAATGACCAAAATAATCCAATTAAAGAAGTTCCAACAACACTTGTTGTTCTTCCATCACCACCTGCTCCAATTATCTATGTAACGCCGAAATCCATATCCGAAACTGCTTACGAAATCGGTACCATAACTAAACAGATAACAGTTACAAATTACGGCAACGCTACAGGAACATATAACGCATCGTTAGAAGGCGTAACCAATAACTGGATTTCGTTGACAGGCAATACAACGGGGTCGGTGCCAGACGGCAACAACCATGTCAATTTCAACGCAGTAATTAATACCGCAGGTCTCACCTATGGAACTTATACTGCCACGCTGAAAGTATCAACAAGCGATGTGAAACACCCGCTGTTTGAAATACCCTGCAAATTAGTTTATGAACCTGCAACACCCGAAATGAGCGTTACTCCGACATCCATAGACGAAACAATAGTTGAAACAACCACCATTACCATACCTATTACCATTTCCAACACAGGTAACGCCTCCGGCGAATATGAAGCACAATTAGAAGGCACCTCCGGCAACTGGATTTCCCTCTCCGGTGCTGCAACAGGAACAGTAGCAGGCGGAAGTAATAAAACCTTCGACGTTGTAATTAATTCCGCAGGACTTGATTACGGCACCTATACCGCAACCATCAAAATCACCACAAATGACCCCGTCCATCCGCTATTTGAAATACCATGTACCATCATTTTATCGAAAGAAGGAATTGACGCTATTTTGCTCGGAGACCATACTATCGTTTATCCCAACCCAACGACAGGGGAATGGAAAATTGAAAATGGAAAATTGAAAATTGAAAATGTGGAGATATACGATGTATTTGGACGTGTGATGGAAATCGCACATCCCAACTATAAAAATTCAAATCCTATTTCTTCCCCCTTTGAGGGAAGTCCCGCAGGGGAAGGGGGCTGGAGTTTTAGATTGGGGGGGCTTTTGCCTTCCGGCATCTATTTTATCCGAATAACAACCGACAACGGCATGATAACGAAGAAGGTAGTGAAACAATAATTTGAACCATTTGTTGTAAATAGAAAAAGTGATGAGTATAATAGAATTAGAAGCGCAAAAAGCAAGTTTGGCACGCGAAATTTTGTGTATGGATGATGAAACCATCATCCAAAATATGCGTTTAATGTTAAGAACAGTTTATCATCAAGAAAAACCAAAAAAACGTGATATAGGTTTCTTGGAAGGAAAAGCAAAAGTAACTTTTCATGATGATTGGGAAATGTCGCCCGAAGAACTTGGAATGGTATGAAAAAATATTTGTTAGATACGCACACACTTATTTGGGCTATAGTAGGTAAAAGCCTGCTTTCCGAACGTGTCTTGGAAGTATTACAAGACAATGACAATCAGTTATTTGTTAGCGCTATATCATTTTGGGAAATTGCTATTAAACATGGTAAAGGTAAATTAAATTTAGAAAATTTTCATATTCAAAATATTTTCAATTATTGTAGAAAATTGGAAATAAAACTGATTCCCTTAATTCCGGAAGAAGCAATTAATTATTCTAACTTTCCATTTTCTGATAATCACAAAGACCCTTTTGATAGAATGTTGATATATCAATGTATTGCAAACAACTATACATTAGTAAGTAAGGACGCAAAAATGACTATGTATCACGAATACGGATTGAAATGTATTTGGTAAATCAAATTATTAAAAATCATTTGAAATATATAATAATTTAAACATAATAAAAAATGAAGAAAATTTTTACCCTCATGGCATTAACACTTATCGTTAATGTTCAAATTTTTGCGGTAACGGCGTATCCGCATCCTGTTGTCTTCGCCCAGCCAAACGGAGACGAATTAACAGTTATGATTAAAGGCGACGAACGGATTCACTGGCACGAATCGTTGGACGGCTACACACTTTTGTATAATACGGAAGGCTATTTAACCTACGCCGTATTAGACGAAGAAAGTAATTTACAGCCATCAGCCATTATAGCAACGAATATTGAAAAAAGAAGTCCGGCTGATAATGCGTTTTTAAGTTCTCTTGGAAAGAAATTGTTTTACAGCGAAGAGCAGAAACAGTTTATGTTGAAAATCTGGGAGATAGAAGACGATGTTGCTACAAGAGGAGATGAGGAAATAGAGGGTCAATTTAAAACACTGTGTGCCTTTGTGCAATTTCCGGAAAAATCGTTTATCAAAACCATGTCTCAATTCGAAGATTTAATGAATCAATTGGGCTATACTGTAAACGGAACCGGAAGTGTTCGTGATTTTTTCAAAGAAGCCTCCTACAACAAATTTGACTTAATAGTAACATTATGCGGCATCTATACAGCGCCAAACAGTGAAAGTTATTATGCAGGAAGCGATGGTACACAAAATTGTCAATCACTTGCAAGATGGGCAGCACTACAAGTGGCTGCGGAACCGGACATTAACTTTGCTGATTATGACAGTAATAATGATGGAAAAGTTGATGGATTTCATTTTATTTTTGCCGGTGTTGGGCAGGAAACAGGAGCATGCAATACTTGTATCTGGTCGCATAAATGGCAATTTTCACCAGCAGTTACAAAAAACGGCAAATCCATCAGCGTTTATTCCTGCTCTCCCGAACTGTATTCAGGTACAACATTAACCACCATTGGTGTTATATGCCATGAAATGTCACATGCCTTCGGCGCTCCAGATTTTTACGATACCAACGGTGCAACCGGTGGCTCATATACAGGAACAGGCAATTGGGACCTCATGGCAGGCGGCAGTTGGAACGGCTCTCCGGGTGGAAATTGCCCTCCACATCACAATATGTACACAAAAGTACAGTTCGGATGGGTTACACCCATAGTGTTAAGCACACCGACAACCGTTACCAATATGCCCAATTCGGCTGAAAATCCTGTGGCATACAGAATAAACACAGGCAACGGTACAGAACATTACTTATTAGACAACCGTCAAAAAGTAAAATTCGACGTTACCGTTCCCGGACCCGGCTTGCTCATTTATCACGTGCATGGAAGTGTAGGGACGTCAGGCATTAATGCAACACATCCGCAAAAGATGTATCCCGTTTGCGCCAGTTCTACCGTTGCTATTCCTGTATCCGGTTCAAGTAATTACGGAAGCATCAACAGTGCCGGATGTCCGTTCCCCGGAAGCAGCGGCAAAACTGCATTCGACGGCACTACAACTCCAAGAATGTTTTATTGGACAAACACCGTAATACACAACAAACAGGTTACCAATATCACCAACATAGGCGGATTGGTCTCTTTCGACTTTATGGGCGGAGGAACACCGCAATATACCGTTTCATTAAGTTCCAATCCTTCAAACGGTGGTACTACTACCGGCGCAGGCAGTTATTACGAAAATTCATCTGTTACCGTAACGGCTACTCCGAATACCAACTTCAGTTTCTATAACTGGACAAAATCGGGAAATGTCGTGAGTACCAATACGAGTTATACATTTAACATTAGCGAAAACACTACGTTAGTAGCCAATTTCAGAAGCAGTAACGCCAACTTGTCAAATTTAACCGTAAACCCCGGTACTTTAACCCCTGCTTTTAGTCCAACAACAACCAATTACACCGTAAATGTTCCATACGCTGTTTCCTCGATTACCATCACCGGCACTGCCGCCGAAACAAGCGCTACCGTTGTGGGCAACGGCACTAAACCGTTGAATGTAGGTAGTAATACCTTTACCATAACCGTAACCGCCCAGGACGGCACAACAAAAAATTACACTGTCAACGTTACCCGTGCCGCTCCAAGCGCCAATGCAAACCTGTCGAATCTGACCGTAAGCGCCGGAATACTAACTCCCGATTTTAATACGGCTATAACAAATTACATAGTTGAAGTAGGATTTACGATTGAAACAATAAACATAACCGGAATCGCAGAAGATACCAATGCCACCGTTACTGGCAACGGCGATAAGACTTTGAATGTCGGTAATAACAACTTTACTATTACCGTTACCGCCGAAAACGGCTCAACCACAAAACAATATATGGTGAATGTCATCCGTGCCGCTTATGCAAGTAACAATGCAAACTTGGAAAGTTTAACAGTAAGTGAAGGTACCTTAACTCCGGTGTTTGATCCTGCCGTAACGGATTATACTGTTGAAGTTGCTTATCCTGTTTCAACGGTAACAATCACCTGCATTCCGGAAGATTCCAATGCCACCGTTTCGGGCGACGGCGCTAAGTCGTTAAATGTTGGCGACAATGTTTTTACCATCATCGTTACCGCTGAAGACGGTACAACCATAAAACAATATTCGTTGAACATTATCCGTACTGCCCCAAGCACCAATGCCAATTTGGAAAACTTGACAGTAAACCCCGGCGTCTTACAACCCGAATTTAATCCTGCTATAACAGATTATTCCGTTGATGTTGATTATAAAGTTACCACAATAACTATCACCTGCACTGCTGCCGACCTCAATGCCACCGTTTCGGGAGACGGAATTAAAACGTTATCTTTTGGCGAAAACAATTTTACCATCATCGTTACCGCCGAAGACGGTACAACAACCAAACAATACACAGTGAAAGTTACACGCTCCACTCCGCCTCAATACACGATAGTTTCGAGCGTTGAAGACAACATCGGCGGAACCATTTCACCCGAAGGCACTACAATGGTTGAAGAAAGCGATGACATCACTTTTACAATGACACCTGAAGAAAATTATACTATCGAATATATACTTGTTGATGGAGAAAATGTCGGAACAGTCGAAACCTACACCTTCAATAATATAGATAAAAACCATACCATTGTTGTTAAATTTCAATATCATACTTCCATTGCAGAAGGAAACATTTCAGAAATTACAATCTATCCCAATCCGACGACGGGAGATATTAGATTTGAGATATCAGATATAGGATATGAGATATTAGAAATTGCAATTTTTGATGTTTTCGGAAGAAAAGCCCCCCTTAGTCCCCCCAAAGGGGGGAAACGCTCCTTCCCCTTTGGGGAAGGTTGGGATGGGGATTTTGACATTTCCCACCTCCCCACCGGTACCTATTTCATCAGAATAACAACCGAAAACGGTGTTGTAACAAAGAAGATAATTAAAACATGAAAGAGCAAGCAATAAAACTTTTTGAAACAAAGAAAATACGGACGTTATGGAACGATAACGAGGAAGAATGGTATTTTTCCGTAGTAGATGTTGTAGGCGTATTAACCGACAGTCCGGATCCAAAACGCTATTGGAGTGTTCTGAAAACACGATTAAAACAAGAAGGTGTTGAAAGTACTACAATTTGTAGTACTTTCAAATTACTGGCACAAGACGGTAAAATGCGTTTCACCGATGTAGCCTCAACCGAGCAGATTTTCAGAATTATTCAATCAATTCCTTCCCCCAAAGCAGAGCCATTCAAACAATGGTTGGCACACATAGCAAAAGAACGGATAGACCAACTACAAGACCCTGAATTATCCATCGAACAAGCAATGCTCGACTACAAGCGTTTGGGATATTCCGACAACTGGATAAACCAGCGTTTAAAATCTATTGAAGTTCGTAAAGAATTGACAGACGAATGGGAACGTAGAGGTGTAAAACAAGGACAGGAATTTGCCGTACTAACCGATATTATTACGCAGGCATGGTCAGGAAAAAGCGTAAAACAATATAAACAGTATAAAGGTTTGAAAAAAGAAAATCTTCGAGATAATATGACCAATATGGAATTAGTACTCAATATGCTTGCCGAAGCCACTACTGCTGAAATCTCAAAAGAAAAAGAGCCGAAAACATTTACCCAGAATCGTGAAATAGCACAACAAGGCGGTGAAATAGCAGGAAATACACGAAAAGAAATTGAAACAAAAACCGGCAAAAAAATAGTCAGTCCTTTGAACGCAAAGAAAGTATTAAACATTGAAAATAAAAAATGAAAAAACCTCATTTACATACCGCCAACCTCAGTAGAAAAATAAAAAATTATGGATTATAAAATTGCAGATATCACACTATCCGATTGGGGTAGAAAAGAGATTTTAATAGCAGAAAAAGAGATGCCCGGATTGATGGCAATCCGTATTAAATATGCCGCTGCCAAGCCCTTGGCAGGCGCCCGCATCATGGGGTCATTACACATGACCATCCAAACGGCTGTTTTGATAGAGACATTGACAGCCCTTGGCGCCGAAGTGCGTTGGGCAAGTTGTAACATCTATTCCACGCAGGACCATGCCGCTGCCGCCATTGCCAAAGCAGGCATTCCCGTCTTTGCATGGAAAGGCGAAACGCTGGAAGAATACTGGTGGTGTACCGAACAAGCGCTCACTTTTCCAAATGGAAAAGGTCCAAATTTGATTGTGGACGATGGAGGCGATGCCACATTACTGATACACAAAGGCTATGCAGCAGAAAATAATCCCGCCATTTTAGACGCAACACCTCATAACCACGAAGAAGCCATCATTCTGTCCAAACTGAAACAGACACTAAAAGAAGACAGTAACAAATGGCACCGTATGGCAACAGAGATTCGCGGCGTATCGGAAGAAACCACAACCGGCGTACACCGTCTATACCAAATGCACGAAAAAGGCGAACTGCTCTTCCCCGCCATCAACGTTAACGACTCGGTAACCAAATCGAAGTTCGACAACCTCTACGGATGCAGAGAGTCGTTAGCCGACGGTATCAAACGTGCCACAGATGTGATGATTGCAGGAAAAGTGGTGGTGATATGCGGTTATGGAGATGTTGGCAAAGGATGTGCCAAATCTATGCGCTCCTACGGCGCCAGAGTTTTAGTAACAGAAATTGACCCCATCTGCGCATTGCAGGCAGCAATGGAAGGTTTTGAAGTAACAACCGTCGAAGACGCTCTACCCGAAGGCAATATCTATGTAACAACAACCGGAAACTGCGATGTCATCACAGTCGAACATCTTTCCAAGATGAAAGATGAAGCCATCGTTTGCAACATCGGGCATTTCGACAATGAAATCCAAGTTGATAAATTGAACGCCATTGATGGAATCCAAAAGATAAATATCAAACCGCAGGTGGACAAATATATCTTTCCCGACGGACATAGTATTTATCTCCTTGCCGACGGTCGTTTAGTCAATCTCGGCTGCGCTACCGGACACCCTTCTTTTGTCATGAGCAACTCGTTCAGCAACCAGACATTAGCACAACTACAACTGTGGCAGCAACAGCACGACATCAACGTATATCGCCTGCCCAAAAAATTGGACGAAGAAGTTGCACGACTCCACTTAGACCAACTCGGTGTAAAACTAACCAAACTCACATCCCACCAAGCCGCCTATATCGGAGTGCCGCAAGACGGTCCTTATAAACCGGAACATTACAGGTATTAAACATGGCACTTTTTTTGATTATAAAACAAAATTAATTATCAACCCTATAAATTTAAAAAAATGAAAAATTTTAGATTATTATTCGTAACGCTCGCCTTCGTTGGCTTGAGCATGAACAATGTAAACGCCCAGTTTGCCGGAGGAGACGGCTCTGTTGGCGACCCGTATCAAATTGCCACTGCCAAGCAGTTGGCGAAATTAGCAGAACTTGTCAATGCAGGCGATGCCGCCTACACCTCCAAGTGCTACATCCTTACCGCCGACATTGACCTCATAGATTATCAGTCGGGCCAAGGCTGGACGCCCATCGGAGTAAATAAAACAGGTAATGACTATTTTTCGGGACATTTTGACGGCAACGGTAAAACAATCACCAATCTCTACATTAATAGTCTTCAACAAAAAGCAGAATACTTGGGGCTTTTTGGAATTGTAGTTGGAGGAACTGTTAAAAAACTTTGTATTAAAGGTATTAGAGTCGTGTTTATCAATTCTGACGTTACAGATATCGGTGGAATTGTTGGAGTATTAGCAAACAACGCATCCATAAGTCATTGTTGTGTAAGCGGATATATCGAAGGTAAAAAATGTGTGGGCGGAATAGTCGGATTTGTGAATTTTGATTGCAGCGTATCGAATTGCTACTCCACAGCGATAGTTCGAGGAGAAGAGCTGGTTGGCGGTATTGCAGGATATGTTTCAGAAACGTCAGGCATCGGTAAAGTGTTCGATTGTGCAGCGCTCAACCCATATATTGAACGGATAAGCGGCACTAATACTGATTTTGGACGGATTGCCGGATTTAGTGGAGGAACACTTTCCAACAATATTGCTTTCGATGGAATGGAAGCAAAAGGCGGCATCACTTTTGGCGCAGGTGCGCAAGGTAATAAAGACGGCGCCGATTTCTCCGCCGTTCAAATAAACGGAGACGGAACCCTCGGCGGGCGTTTTACAAGCGCAGACGGATGGACTACCGAAAACGGCAAACTGCCCGCCTTTGGTAATGCCGCACGTATGCCGTATTATTTACAATTAGTTACCGGCACAGAAACCGACCCTTACCTTATCAATAATGCCGATGACCTTGCATTTTTGGCAGATTATGTAAACGCAGGATACGGAAAACTTACATCAGAAAAATATTTCAAACTAACCGACCATATTGACCTCTCCGACTATCAAACGGGCGAAGGATGGATACCAATTGGAGCTAGTGATATGTTGAACAACTATACATTTCTGGGCAATTTCGATGGCAACAATAAAAAAATCACCGGATTGAAAATTATTAATACAAAACTTAGAGATGTAGGATTGTTTGGTTATGTTTCAGGTGTAATTAAAAATTTGGGTATTGAGGATGCCAATATTATCAGCAAAACATCTAGAGCTTATCCCACAGTTGGAGGATTAGTGGGATATATAAATAGTAGTAAACAAACCGACATCTCCAACTGCTATGTAACCGGAGAAGTGCGCATGACTTTTTCAGGAGATTCTCGTTGTGAAGTAGGAGGAATAATAGGAGGGCAAAGTGGTAGCCCAATAACCATTTCCAACTGTTATTCCAAAGTAACTGTGTCGTCAAACTCAGAAAGATATTCTTACGCTGGAGGTTTGATTGGACATATTAATAAATCAATCATCTCAAATTGCTATTCTACAGGAACAATAAGTAGTTCAGGAAAAGAAGATACTAATGCCGGCGGAATAGCAGGATGTATAGGAGATAATACTACCATTACAAATTGCTATTCCACAGGAGCGATAAGCAGCGTTTCGGAAAACAAATCATCTCGTGCCGGCGGTGTGGCAGGAACTATCTATGATGCAAATACCATTTCAAACTGTTATGCCACCGGAGCTGTAAGCAGTTCTTCATATTCATCTTCATCCGGTGAGGATGCGTATGCAGGTGGAGTGGTGGGATATATTTCTAAATATAGTGTTATATCCAACTGTGCGGCTTTAAATCCGAGCATCAGTTGTGCGGGCATCACCGACAAATATTTCGGTCGTGTGGTCGGTTTTAAGAATAACAGCGCCGCCCCACTCCTCAACAACATCGCCTTCGACAAGATGAAAAACCCTGATGGCGGTACCGACTGGAGCAACGAAGGCTTGGACAAACTTGACGGCGAAGGCTG